>Ga0307377_10003015_pt1 | contig 19388 bp, 13 predicted proteins | sample TR3MG_FD_202535 | JGI IMG/M metagenome (GOLD analysis project Ga0307377, IMG submission 202535) | Soil microbial communities from Risofladan, Vaasa, Finland - TR-3 | ecosystem: Environmental > Terrestrial > Soil > Coastal area > Acid sulfate soil | place: Finland: Risofladan, Vaasa | collected... | reverse complement strand
CCCGGATCCTACGAGGCGAGAAGTCAAAGGTATCGGTTGCCGGTGGCGCCCCAATCGGGAAAGACTTGACCACGAGTGAGGCGAAGATGTTGTCGAGTCCGCTTCCCTGGGGACCTTGCGGTCCGGGTGGGGACGCACCGGCACCTCCCGGTGGACCGGTGGGTCCTACAGCGTTAATCGATACGACACCCGGACTCAGCTCCACAACGGTGCCCGTTTGGTAGTTGATGGTGTGGTAGTTTCCGGCGCCCGGGTCCACCCCGCCAACCTGCCAGCTCTTTACGGCTCCGATGATCTGCGCCGACGGTCCCGCACTGGCGTTGTAAGCCAGACCTGGGTAGACCGAGCCTGACGGTTGAACTGAGTAAGAGTCACCGGTAGTTCGAAGGCTAAGCGCGGCGGAATAGTTCGACCGACTCCGATCGAGCCACGCTGGAAAGAAGAATCGAAGGGATGCTCCGGTGGGGATCGAACCCAGTCCAATTACTTCATCGGCCTCTACGCCGCCCGAGCTGACTACAAACTTTAGTAGATACCGCATACGTCGTCTCGGACCGGATCCGACGCCCATTCCGGACGACCCATTGGGACCGACATATGGGCTACCAGACGTCAGGAAAAGAGTACTCACCTGAACCGAACCGGCGGTTGGGCTGATCTCGTAGAAGCGCCCATCATCACCTTCGAGGATATCGCCAGGGAGGAAGTATTCAGTGAAGTCGATGTTGTTCCCAGCTACAGCGGTCGACCCGTTCGTGAAGTTGAGCTGCTCTCCGGCCCCGGTTCCTACGAGTAACTCTCCCGGATCACCACCGCCGGGCCCTGAGCTCCCGCTCGGACCGAACAGCAGTCGACCGTAGATAGGGGCTCCAACGGAGTTGATAGGGCGTTTGCCTGTGAATGTGTCCAGGATAATGACTAGGTTCTGGTCAGTGACCACTACACCCGTCTCCGGTTCGGTAATCGCGCCCTCTCTGGGGTCAATCGAAACGACGGTCGCAGTAGTTCCCGAGCTCTCGACCTCTTCGCCCACGTAGAAAGATGGGCCCTGGTCATCGATGTCGATCGTGTCTCCGGAAACACCACGGATAATGGCCGTTCCGGAACCGATCGCTCCAGTAAGCTTGTCGCCGATACTGAATCCGCCTGATGCGTTCGAGATGGTCAATGTCTGACCTGGCCGACCGTCTGGCCTGATCAGGATTGGGACACTGAGACCTGACGGGATGTCACCGTTGGTGACATCCCGAAATGGTTGGATGCTCCTGATCTTGGCAGCGAACGACCCAGAGACGTTGATGGTGGTGGCACTTGGTATGGACTGAAGCGCTACATCGTTTCCCTGTACAACGACCAAGTTCTTTCCTAGTCGTGCCGCCATGCTCTCTGAGGCTAGATCGTAGTTCAGCCGCCCTGGTAGCCCGGTTGTCTTCGGGTTAGCCGGATCGAACGTACCGAGGTCGTTTCCACGGAACCCGAAGTGTGATGCGGTTACCACCTGAACTGTTGTGAGTGCGGCAGAAAGATCGGAAATCGCGTCCGCCGGCATGAAGCCGATTCGGGTTACGGAGTCTGCGTAAGGATCGGTCCGATTCTCCGGTGCGATGGTCTCAAGCGTCAGCGCGGCGCCGAATTTAGTGACCTTGCAGATACCGACAGATAGCCGGTGATCTGGCGGCTCATCTTTGATCGAGATGATTTGAGCAACCGTTTGTTGTCCAATCACATAATCCACGACCAGCTTGACGTAGTAAGTTCCATCAGTAATGGAGACTGGAGAGAAGTCGAGGCTGGCGTCTGTGCCTAGGACAACCGTGATTGCCTCCTCGGTTCGACCCCCTCCGTAAGGCGACGTGGTTAGGACTTTTGCGAGAGAGATGTCCTCGCTCGTAATCGACTGTAGGGTCGCCGCTGTGGGACCGGGAGCACTGATTGTCTCGCCGGGGGTAAAGACGCCCACAATCGAGTCGACCAGGAGAAAGCCACGTCCTGGAAGACCCAACTGAACAAGTCGGATAACAGCGGTCGCCCCACTAGCGTTCCCATTGACCGTGTCGCCAACCACGAACGCCCCAGAGAGTGTGTCGAAGACGATGACGGTGTCCCGACCAAGGTTCAGGACTTGGCCGGTGATCGACGGCACAAATCCCAGGTAAACCCCCCTGGGCATTCCAGTAAACGCTCTGTTGAGGGAGTCCGATGCATAGAGCTCGGTCCAACCGAGCTTGGTGTTGGGGCCGGTGTATGCCTGTACTGGTCCTAGCGCCATCTCTACGCCCAACCTCGAACGGTCAACGTGAATCTGCGTACGTATTTGCTACTGCCGTGGATCAGAAGCGACATACCTTGCTGTGGGGCCTTTATCTGGGTCGTGTCAGATGTCCCACCGTTGAACTTTACGGTAGTGAGGAGTCTGGGACCAGAGCCCTCGCGCGCATCGTGAAGGAACACATCAACCGTATGCCCGTTTGGAACGGCGCCTACTAGACGTAGTTGGGCCGACGAGCCCGGCGCGAGATCGACCGTGTCGGTTGAAACGGCCGATTCATTTACCTCAAGAGTTAGTTCCGGCTTAGGAAACAGCACAACTCCATTGTAGTAGTGATCGTCGACCATACCGTAGGCGCACATGCACGATTGTAGGTCTCGTGGGCACGGGCAATCATAGGCGACCCAAGCTACGAACCCTCCGATCCTTGCCCGAAGAGCTCTAAGACGCGCCGCCGCCGCGTCCTTGGTGTCTTGGTCGTTCGGGTCTGCACCATCCGGCCAGCCACGCGTTCTAGTGTCGCAGCCGACGAGCTCCCCGATCTCTGTGCGACGGATGTAGTGACGCATCGACTATCCTGCGCCGGAGACGCCGACTCTGAGAACTTGATTGAGAAAACTGCCGCCGCCATCCATACGCAAGCTGATGGCGATTGATGATGCCCCGGACACGGCAGTCACGGCATCGACGTAGCCGGTATCGAGTTCGATATCGGCGTTTTGCAGACTGCTATTCACCATGAAGAACCGCATCGGCCCTGGGAAGATGTGCGTGAACCCGTCGGCGAAAACTCCGAACGTACTAATTGGGCGTGCGTAGGACACGTACGGGTATATAACCGAGTAACCGGCACCAGCCGGGCCTGTGGGCCCTGGAGTGGCCGACCCGCCGGGACCAGGCGCTCCGGGAGGGCCCGCAGCGGTGATGTTGAGCACACCGGGTGATGGAGAAGTGATCGATCCAGCGGTGAAGTTGATCGTGTGAAAGTTGCCGCTGCCCACCGGCACACCGGATTGCTGGATCGTACGAATAGCGCCGATCAAGGGAGTTCCGGTGCCTGGTGCGTTGTATCCAAGCCCCGGCACGGCGGTCGTTGCGAGGGCGTAAGCGTCACCCGGAGCGCGCATATCGAGATGAGCGTCGTAGTGAGATTGGGCCCCAGTGAGCCATGTCGGCAGGAAGGTCCGCAGGCCTGAGCCGGAGGGGATCGTCGTACCCGGCGTGATCGTCTGTTGTGTCTCCGAGCCAGCAGATAGCGACACGAACTTCAGTAGATAGCGGCGTCGACGGAGATTGGTCGCCGACGCGTTCGGACCAAGATATTCCTTTCCGGTGGTCAGCGTCAGAGACGTCGAGGTAACTGATCCGGGAGACGAGCTGATCTCATAGAAGCGGCCATCAGCCCCCTCGATCAGATCGCCGGGCAGGAAGAAGCTCGTAAAGTTAACGAAGTTGTTGGTGACTGTAGGACTTCCTTGAACGAAGTTGACCTGTTCTCCAACACCGGTCGCGACCAGCAGCTCACCAGGATCACCCCCGCCAGGGCCTGCGATTCCGTTAGGTCCGAACAGGAGTCGTCCGTAGATCGGATTGCCGTTGGTGTCGAGCGGTTTCTTTCCGGTAAATGTGTCGACGATCGATACGATGTTCCGAACCGGATCGCCGCCGCCACCACCATCAGTGGCGGTGATGACCCCCTCGCGGTTAGAGATCGAATCGAGCGTTGCGCTACCGACAGGCGGACCAAGGCTATCGATGGTCTCGCCGATCTGGAATACGCCTACGAGCTCGTTCAGGTCTACAGTTGTGGCCGTTGTAGCTCGAATGATGCCCTTGGCTCCACTATCGGCGCCCTCAAGCACCTCACCGATACCAAACGCTCCCGTGAGGCCTGAGAACGTCAGCGTGATGTTGTCCGAGGCGTTCGGGTCGAGCACAACCGGAACAGGCACACCGACTGGAAGGGCCTCATTGGTAACGTCCCGGAACGGTTCGTGATCTCTGGTTCTAGCCGAGAAGGAGCCGGAGATGTTTATCGGCGTTGTGAGGGGCGCCGACACCGGATAGTCGTTACCCCGGGCGACGACTATTTTCTTGCCGAGACGACTGGCCATCGACTCGCGTGAGAGGTCGGATCGAAGTCGGTCCGGAAGACCGGTTGTCTGGGGTAGCGCAAGGTCGAACGCCGGTGAGACAGACCCATCCACGCTCTCCCGCGAGGCGATGACCTCTTGAGTCGTCGCCGTCGCCGCTAGTAGGTTCTCGATTGAGCCACCCGGCATGAACCCAATACGCTGACTGGCCGCCGCAAACGGCTCCTGTCTGGTCGTCGGCGCCGTTGCTTGAATGGTAAGAGGAACTGGCTGAGAAGAATTCTTGGTCACTACGCAAACCAGGATCTCTGTGATCAGGTTCGGCGCTGGCGTGGTTCGGCTCTGGACAGTCGCGATCGTGGTGGCGCCAATGCTGTAACTGCCGGTGATATAGACGTAGTAGGTGCCGTCAATGAACCCGGTGAAGTCGATCGTCGACGTGTCGGTGGTCATCACGTCCAGCATGTGCTCGGTTCGTCCAAACACTGTTGGCGTGTTCGACGTGACACGCGCGAAGCTGATTCCGTCGTTAGCGAAGTTCGCGACGTTGGCAGAGAAGGCAGACGTTGCGCCGCTGATGGTCTCTCCTGTCTGGAACTCACCAAACACGGTGTCGATCAGGAAGAACCCTGGACTGATGACCCGGATGTTTGCGGTCGCGTTGCTTGAGGCGCCGGTGACCACCTCGCCGATAACCGGAGCACCAGCTAGGGCTGTATAGGTGACCGAGATGTCCGGCTTGAGGGAGAGCTGCAGACCGCTGGCTGCGGGGACGAACCCGTAGTAGATACCACGCGGGAAGCCAACGAACTTCTTGTTGGCCGCGTCAGAGGTATAGCGCTCTCCCCACCGTGCCTTGACGTTCTGCCTGTCAATCAGCGCCGACGCCCCGAGATTCGCGGAAGGCGGCGGTCCAGCAACGGCCGGCAGCGTGTCGCCGAGAGTCGTCTCTCCTAGAGTGAATTCACCGGGCATGTCTTATGACCCCACAACCAGCAGGAACATCTTACCAGTGATGTTATCTGATCCGCCTGATGGGGCAATTGTGATACCGCCAGCGACGAATGCCGTCACGTCCAGTTCCCAGGACCCAGTAGGGCCGGAGAAGTTGGTGCTAAAGCCCTGGGCACCTACCAGGTCTGGGTTATAGGTCGCCATGGCGACCGCGTCTTCATCGTAACCTACGTTGTGGTCCTCGTCGGAGGAGCCATGGATGCCGGACTCTGCAACACCTTTAGCCGAGGCGCCGGTGCCAGTGATCAGACCAATACTCATAGTGCTGCCGCGAGTGGTAACGCCGGCGCGACTGGTGTGAAGAGCGGTGATGGTGATGGCGTAGAGTGGTGTAAACGCGTAGGCCGTTGTGGACTTCGGGCCTGTCTCGGCACTCCAGGTCAGGGTGTCCAAGCGGACCTGCATGGGGCTTCCGCCACCTCCACCGTGGAAACCGGCCATGTTGGCGATATCGAGTGGCGAGAAGGACCTGAGCGATGGCTCGGTGCCCGCAGTCTTCTCAGGAGCTGAGACCTGTGGAAGGAAAGTGTTACGCCACGCGTTGATGAGCGTGTCGTGGTTTAGGACGTTGTGAGCCGTCGTGTCCAGGAGGAAGAGCGGTCCAAGTGAGTGATCCACCAGGCCGTGAGCGGTGGTATCGAGGAGGTTCAAGGGCGCGGCGGTATGATCGACGGCCTGGTGAGCCGTCGCATTGAGCAGGTTGAAGGGGGCAGCCGTGTGATCCACCACGGCGTGAGCCGCAGCCGAAAGTAGATTGAACGGGGCAGCAGTGTGATCCACAGCGCTGTGGGCTGTGGCGTCGAGAAGGTTCAGCGGCCCTACCGTGTGATCGACCAGGCTGTGCGACGCCACATCAAGCGCGTTCGAGTAGAACTGGTTCGGAACAGTCGTGTAGACGAGCTTGTCGCCGACGGCGAAGTTGACTAGGTTGTTGGCGTTCGACGAGCTGAAGACCGTGTCGCGCGTGATGGTGCCGACACCCACGGTGCCTCGACCCATCTCCCACGAGTTGTCGATCGTGTTGAGAATGCCGTAGAAGCACTCATTCCCCAAACCAACGCCGCTGGCGAAGGATTGAAACCCAGCTGTAGCACCGCCCAGAGTCATCGGACCGGTGCCGACACTCAAGGAGGTCTCCTTTACCTTGTCTCCGAAAATGAATGCCATTAGTGTTCCCCCTTGCCCATTACGTGCCGCGCCTTACGGCGAATTGGACAGGGTCCGACTCGGCGTTGTCGTAGTAGAACTCGAACGTTAGCTCGCCAGTATAGGTGGAGGTGGGCTGGAAGGTGACGGTAGCCTCTCCATCGGCGTCCAGGACCACCCTGTCCGCACCCACACCGGCTGAGCCTCCAGGTGGGATTCTGAGTCTCACAGTTTTACCCTCGGCGGCGGCGCCGCGCGTGTCACCCACCTTGACGGTGCCGTACGCCTCACCATCGGCCGCAATCACCTGGGATGCGTTGTCTACGATAAGCCGCCCCACGGCGCTTGCGTCGTGGGTAAGAACGGTGTTGCGTAGGCAAGACCGTGCGCTCTCGTCCAGAGGGTTGTGCCGGATGACAAGTGTTGCCGGGAATTCCCCGACAGGGCATGCGACCGTGATGTTGGTCACCCCTGCTATGTCCATCAGTTCGTTCTGAAGCTTGCCCAGATGCGGCCGCGCATCTACCTCTACCTCCGTGACGGTGTTAGGCGAGTGCGCGCTCTCTGCCGCAGCCACCCGGGACAGCTCCGCAGCCTTCTCGCCATCGCTCATTGCGTCCCATACAGGTCCGTTAAGGAACACCTTGTTGCCGCCGATTGCGACCCCTGAGGTTACGCCAGCCGCAGACAGGTCGGCCAAGAACAGCTCATGATCAATCGTCTTTGTCAGTATGTGAGTGTTACTCATTAGGGGAGATACTCCTTAACGGAGAATGATGACTGCGGAGCCCCGTATAGGAGCGCCGGAGTAGAGCTGCCGTTCAGTCCCGCAACGCCCGACCCCATACCCACTACTACTTGGAAGGTCGTATTCACCAGCGGGAGCCCGCCGACGATCTGTGCTCTGAGGTTCCACATTCCTCCTGCTCCGCCCGGGGCGCCGTTCCAGTGATCAAAACCCGATGCGAAGGCATTGGCCGCCGCAGACTGATGGAAGTGGATACAGACAATTGGATTGAATCCGTTCATGTCGCCGTAGCCCCAGAACTCAAACTCCAGAATGTTGTTAACCGCCTGCGGGGTGATGCTGACAGACCCCACTAGGTGCCCTTCGCCGATTTGAGGGATCGAACCATCCGGCGGACAAAAGGCAGTGAGCTGAGTCGCGGCCGTGATCGGGGTGTAGACCTGTTGCACTAGCTTTGATGGCGTGCCGCCGCCGCCTACTCCCGGAAGTCCGGTGTGATCGAGGAGGTCGTGCTGAGCCTCGTTGAGGAGGTTGAACGGGGCTGCCAGGTGGTTAATCGACGAGTGGGCTGCGCTGTCCAGTAGGTTAAACGGGGCGGCTTTATGATCGATAACCGCGTGGGCGGCACTGTCCAGCAGATTGAATGGTGCCGACTTGTGATCAATCAGCGCGTGTTCTGCTCCCAAATTGGCAGTTGCGAGCAGGTTGAACGGAGCGGCAGTATGGTCGACCCCTTGGTGAGCCGTTGCGTCCAGCAGATTGAACGGTGCGAGGGTGTGGTTGATCGCTGCGTGGGCAGGAGCATCCAGCAGACTGTCGTAGAACTGATCAGGAATTGTCGTGTAGACGACCTTTTGGCCGGCGACCAGATTAACCGCCAGGTTGGAGTTCGACGAGCTGATGACCGTGTCGCGCGAAAGGGCGCCCGGCCCAACCGTTCCGCGACCCATCTCCCACGAATTGTCTGCGGTGTTAACGATGCCGTAGAAGCACTCATTCCCCACGCCAACGCCTACTGCGAAGCTCTGAAATCCGACGGCTGCGCCACCGAGCGCCATCGTGCCGATGCCGGTTGTTAGGGAGGTTTCCTTTACCCTGTCTCCGAAGACGAACGCCATGGCTTACACCCCGCTGATTCGCGGAACGATCCGCAGCTCAAGGTTGTCGAAGTCGCCATCCAGGTCGGCGAAGGCATCCCAGTTGAAGAAGTAGGGGATGCCTCCAGGAGATCCGGGGAGCCCGGTCGTCCCTGAGTCGCCATCACCTTCAGTCATTGGCAGCCACTGATCTCCGTCGAGTGTATATTCTGCGAGAACGTCTACGGATCGTGCTGGATCGGTTCGTACGACGTAGTCGATGCGAAGTCTACCCTCAAAGGGCTGGGCTACAGCAGTGATTTTGCAACCCGGCTTGAGGTTGGTGAACGTCGACTCTTGGCCCTTGCGGGACGCGGGAAGGATGTAGTCGACGCCCGGGATTGCTCCCTTCAGCACAACGCTGGTGACTCCGTCCCATGACGCGGCGATCAGCGATGCTCCAGATAGGTCGCGCAAGAAGAATGTCTGAAGGACGTTGTCGCGCCTGCGGTCATCGGTGAAGAGAGTGACCCCTAGATTCGTCTTCGTAGCGATCGTCGATGGTAGGAACGTGTTCGTCAGATCGGTGAACATCAGCGGCAACGTCTTACTGGTCGTCTTCGCCAGCTTGGTGCTTCCTGAGCCAGAGTAAAACAAGCAGAGCTCGTCCAGTCTGTTGACGAACAGCGACCACATACCGGCATCGGCGCCCACTGTCGCAAACCCCGCATCGACAATGCCAGAGAAAGGACTATTCGTCCACTGAGGCGCCGGAACGTTCCCTGTTGCGGACCACGAGGCGCTGAGAGCGTAGATACGGAGCGGGTTAGCCGCCGTCTTTGGCTGGACGAAGTAAAGGATTCCGTCCCAGCTCGTGAAGCATCCGAGCAGATTTGCCGGGCCAGATACACCGCTGAGGTTGGTGTCATTGCCGGTATCCGGCAATGCGTTCACGAATCGTGTGATGGTCGATATGGTGCCGGTAGCTCCACTGGTGGTGCCGGTAACGGTCTCGCCAACTGTGTAGCCACTGCCGAAGACGGTGTCCACGCGAACGATGGGGCTATTGTAACTCCTTACAACCGAGGCGGTTGAGCTCGTGCCTCCGACTAGGGTTTCGCCCGTCTCGAACGTGCCGATGATACCGGCCATGGAGATGAACCGCGCCAGGGGTGCGAAGCACCACAGACCAATGGATGTTGCGAACCAGATCGCCCCCTTGAAGACGACTGAGTGGCCGCCGTTTGAGCTCCCGATCGAAGCCAGTTTGGTGGTCGGGGACGACCACGACACGCCGGTCTGGGAGGTCGTAAAGCTGATGCCGTCTCCCGCTCCACCCTCGTCGGTCCAAATCGCAACGATTTGGTCATTGATGGTGTGGATGCAGAGCGGAGTGAGGACGTGGCCGACCGCCGGCGGGTATGGACCGGCTACGAGCGTCCAGGTCCCACTGACGTAGCGCTGGATCTCAATGTTTCCCACAGCCGAGAGGGTGATCAGGTAAGGATCGCCGCCGAAAACGGTGAAGAGATTGACGCACCGCGCCGGGAACAACGGGGTGGTCTGGATTCCGGCAATCGGACTGCCCAGGTCGGCAGCGGTGAAGGTCACCGTGTCCAGGGTGACCGGCTGGCCAGTTGACCGCTTGAGTGCAAATGCCTTAGCCATCTATCTACCCCTAGCTCGTGACATCGGCGGTAAATGGACCAGTAGTCCAGACCTGCGATGTGGCGTACTGAGAACCGACGACGTTGGCCGTCCACACGGACGATGCCGACGAGTCAGCGATGACTCTTCCAGTACGCCAGATCTGTGACGCCGCGCGCGCTCCGTCAAACGAAATGTTATCAAATTGCACGTGCAGGGGCCGAAACCGCTCAAGCGACTGTTCTAGTCGGAGCGCCACGTCGATGAAATCGTCGATCTCTGTATTGTCGGGCGTGAAGAAACGTAGCCGCAGTGAGTGCGACCTGCACTCCCCCCGCTGAAGGATACCGCTCCGAATCCGAACAGGGTGAAGGGTTGTTGGCCACTCGGCGTATCGGTCAGATGCTATGAGATCCATCGGAAGGAGATCGGCTACCACCTCATCGAACTTGGCGATGAATTGAGTTGGCCCCGTCTCTATGAGGCGGACGACCTGTTCGACCTTCGAACCCGCTTGCAGCGGTACGGTAGAGCCCGACAACACCCCACCGACATAGTCGATCGTTGCGATTTCGATCGACGAGATCTCTCCGGACGAAGCGGCCACGGTGACCGTCTCACCGATCACGAACCCCGGCTGTGAGATGAGCTCAACTTTCACGAACGTGGTCCCAAGTGGGCACGTCTCGCAGATCGCTGCGACTACCCCGGAGGATGTTCCTACAAGTTGATCACCGATCGAGAACAACCCGATGACGTTGACCAGGTTGAGTTTCCACTGAAGCGGACCCTGGATAAGAGGGAGCGAACTGCCGGCCACGGCGAAGCGTCCTGATGTAAGCCCGCGCAAAGTCTCGCCATTTGTGAATCCGGCCAACGTGGTGATCTTGTCGACCGCTACGTAGGTGGTTCTGAAATCGCGCATCACAGCGGTGGTCCCGGATGTCAGGCCGACGAAGGTCTCTCCCCTGCTGATCACATCGGGAACGACCGCTGCGATAGTCGCAGTCCCGCCAGATGTGGTGTTGGTGATCGAACCGACCCCGAACGTCCCAAAGATGGTCTGGATCGTGATCTGGTTTGCGCCCGTGGCGAGGATAAGGGCCACATTCGCGCCCTGAGTCACCGTGTCACCGGCTGAGAATAGTCCGGTAACGCCTGTAAGCGTCAGCGAGGTTGCCGGCGTGATGTTGATCCTGGTAAGCTGTCCGTTGGCAGAGTTTCCTACTCCAACCAGGAATCCAAGCTCGTCGTCGACGATGCTTTCTTCGGTTCCGTAGCTGTTGATCACACGAATGTTGACCGTGCCTGGACTGACCGGGCGGGGCGACATGAGCGCGGTTGAGAGGTCAAACGAACTGTCCGCGTCCCCGATTTGCCCCAGACAAAGGCGGGCCGGACCGCATGTCTCTGCCCAGAGAGGCGTGATGGTGACGAGGAGGCCCTCGAAGGCGGCCGTAAGCTCGTAGCCCTTGTCCGTGCCCTTGTTCACCCATAGCTGGCTCGCGTTGAGCACGGATGAGCGCTGGAGACCCTCGGGCTTAGTAGGGTCCACGTCGATTCCGACGTTGTAGCCAAGCTGCGCTAGTTGATCGAGGGGGACCCGAATCGCGTCCCACAGAAACGGGAACTGGTGCCACTTGATGCGGATGTCTTGGTAAGAGGCCTTCAGCGCGTTCTGGAACTTACGCAGCGGTGTGTCTACCGCGCTACCGCTCGGACCAGCCTCGTCGCAATCCTTGTAGACCTCTGGCATGTTCTTCCAGAGCATCTCCTCGGCCCAGTCGCCAAAGCCGAACTGGTGCTTGCCGTAAGGATTGTGTCCAAAGCCGATCGAGGATGCGGTCACTAGAACTGGACCTCTCGGAAGGCTGTGAACCGCTCACCGGCGACGGCCGCCGTCATGAGCGTTACGAGACCGGTAGGAAGGTCGAGGGTGTAGTCGTCGGGTGAGGACAGGACTTGACCGTTCCTGTGAAGCTCGATCCGCTGCAATGCTGGGTAATCCAGCGACGTAACAAGCATATCGATCTGGAACGTGCCGCCGGCAGGCTCGACGACCCGGGGAGCCATGTGCTGGTGATCGCCGGTTGTAATGATCGGCGGGAACGACTCCATGAACGCGACGAAGCGCTCAGGGTCTGGGTTGAGAAGGTTCGGTTGGATCGTCGGAACGACCAGCGTCACGAGTCCGGTGTTGATGTCGACCGTGTAGTCGTCCGGGTCATGCATCAGCTGGCCGTTACGGAACAGTCTTACACGCTTGAGGTTAGCCGGGGAGAAGCTGATGATGTTGAGGTCAAGAACCGAAGTGCCTGAGCTCGGCGGCTCAATCGTCTTCTCCGGCTGGTGCTCGTGCGGCTGGACCGTCGTACCTGTTCCACCGCCGAACAGCTCGCCAGACTCGCCGTCCTTGAGGGACTTTCCGTCTGCGAAGAAGACGGTCGTTCCGATCCGTGTGGCGAAGAGTGTGATGTCGTGGAGGCGTGCTCCCGGGATCTGAGTGATCGGACCAACCGTAAGTGACACGATCTGATCAGTGATCATCAGCCTTGGGTGGCGGAAGAACGCACATTCGCCGTCTTGCAAGATGACCGACCCACCCGGTGCGGGCGGCCCCTGGACGATCGTCTTCCAGACCGTCGTCTTCGTCCGGATCTCGACCGTATTGGCCCAGGTCAGCGTCCCGTTGGTCGCGTTCCACGAGAAGGAGCCGCCGCCGGCCCAGACGAAATTGTCGTTCTCGGCAAGCCCCCAATCCGCCAAGTCCGTTGCCAGGAAATACGACTTCGCAGTTGCGTAGTACGGCTCCTCGAACTCGCTCGGGATTGGGTATTCGTTTTGTGGGGTCGTGTCTGGCATTTAATACCCCTTACAGGAAATCGACTGATGGTGTGATGCCCATCGTTACGACCTCGAATTCCTGGATTTCAAGATCTCCGAACTGATTCAGGCGAGCGCTGCTGATATCGTCACCGATGTTGTTTCTCACCACTAGGGTTATATGGGAGTAGTCAACCCCGGTCACGCCCTCGACGGTCTGGTAAAGATCGCCGATTCTCAGTGACTCACCAAAGTCTCGCCCCAAAAGCAACGCCTGGACTGCGTCTCTGGCGTTATCCTTGATCTGGTTACGCAGTGCGTCGTTGGTGATGGTGCTGAGAGTCTTGATGCCGACTGTGGCGTCAACGGATAGCAGGTTGATTGATCCGTCGGTCACGACCGCCTCGACCGTGCTCTCGGAGATCTCGTTCAGGAAAGTGGCCAGGTTCCTGGCTAGACCTTCCGGAGCGGGCACGTAACGACCGACGGAGTCGGCCGACAGGATCTGCGCGTTCACGACGTTGGCCGCGCAGTTGGAGCTCAGGATCGAGTCCACATAATTCGACAGCCTCGTGGTGATGGTTGTCGGGGCACCGAAAGCGATCAGAGTCGCGATGATGCTTTGAGCCTCGGCGTCGGCGGCCGCCGATCGGGGAGACGTGGCGCGGCCTTTGGAGACCGCGCCGAAGACCGGGTCGACGAAGGAGTTGATCCAGCCGGTCAGGTCATCGGCCGTGACCGCGCGTTGTGCGGCCTGGAAAAGCTGAGGTGCGTTGATCTTGATGCTGTTCAGCGCCTCAGGATCGGAGCCAGGCGTTGACGGGAGCGCGTTCGAGAGCGTCGTGCTGATCGACGTGGTGCCTGCCACAATCGCGTCGGTGAACGCTCCAATAGTTCCGGTGGCAATCGAACCGCCGGTTCCTGAGGTGACGAAGTAAGTGACCCTGATCTCTGCGTCCTGCGGCGGGATGTTTCCGGCGATACCATCTCCGAAAATGACCCGTGGCGGCGCTAGCCCATACTCGATCTCTACCTGGTCGGTCTGTTCATAGGTGAGCAGGGGCACCTCGGGCCACAGAATCCCGGCCACCGTGCTTGACGGGGAGTCCTGCGCAATGGTGAACCCCTGTGGTACCGGGATCTCGTAGATCTGGAAAGGCTGTCCGTCACTACGGAACGACTCCGAGAGAGTGCGACCCTCGCGCATCTGCACCGTTCTGATCGGGTCATTGATCCCGTTGTTGACCGGACCCCACGTAACTGCTGAATTTGTCGAAGAGAAGGCGCCCCCATCGGCGGTTCCAGTGTAGACCGTTGCCGGGGTAGTAGGGTCGACCGTGATGGCCGTGTTGGTCGTAATGGTCAAACCGCTGACGGCGGCCGCCCACGTCACCGCCGAATCAGTGGTCTTGAAAACCCCTGCGTCACTAGAGGAGACGTAGAGCGTGGCTGGTGTCGCCGGATCGATGGCGATCTCGGTTGGAGAGATGGCTGTGAATCCAGAGTTTGCAGGCACCCAGGATCCGGCGCCGTCCGTCGTCTTGTAGATCCCCCCATTGAGCGTTGCCGCGTAGAGCGTGGTGGGTGTCACCGGGTTGATAACCAGATCAACCACGTTCGTGAACGCCAGGCCTACGTTCGAGGTGGTCCAGGATAGACCGCTGTTGATCGACTTGAAGACGCCGGCGCTGAAAGCGCCGGCGTAAAGTGTTGCCGGGGTGACCGGATCGATCGCGATTGTTTGAATCACGAAATCGACGATTCCACCGTTGATGGCCGACCACGAGGCGCCGCTGTTGATCGACTTGAACAGACCACCCGCGTTCGTACCGGCGTAGATTGTCGAGGGAAAGGTTGGGTCGATTGCGATCGTCGTGATGTTCAGGTTTGAGAGGCCGGCGCCACTGAACGTCCAGGTGCCGCCGGAATTCACGCTCTTGAAGATCCCGGAGGAGATCGTGCCGAGATAGAGCGTGGTCGGGGTTACAGGGTCCACGACCAACGCCGTGATGTTGAGGTTGGTGATTCCGGTATTCGAGCTCGCCCAAGACGCCCCAGCAGAGGCCGTCTTCAACACACCATTGGTAGTGGCCAGGTAGATGATACTGGAGGTCACAGGGTCGACGACGATCTCGTTGACCGTCATCCCACCCGGAAGTCCGGCACCAATCTGGCCGGCGTCGAAGACGAGGTCCGCCAACGTCTCGAAGGACAGACCGTCAGGCCCGGACGCCTTTGTCCCAGCCGGAATGGTGAGCTGAACTCCGGGCACAGTATTGAGTTGGACCCTGACGTCCACGACGGCCGGCACCGAAGAGGTGGCCTTGTAGCCCAGCTGACGGGCGATGGTGACGGCCGCAAACCTCAAGCGCGCGTACTGCAGTGTCGTGTCGTCGGCCTGGCGATCCCCATACCAGGATGCGGTCGACAACGCATAAGCGTTGAGCTCGATCAGCATCACGCCCTGTTCGGACGCGACGATGTTCGTGGCTACATCCTCGCCGAAGATGTCCGAGATGGCATCGGTGATGTCCTGTCGGTGGGAGTCGAAATCCTTGCCGAAAAAAGTCGACCGGACGAGATCTCGGGCGGTTGGGCTAAGTTCGATGCTCATTTGTCTTATGCCGCCCTTGGAAGTGCAAGAGAAGTCGTAGCCCCAAGGTTACCGTTCGCTACCCAGTTTACGTGTAGGGTAATCGTGGTGTCCTCCAGCTCGAACAGCACGTCCGTCACAGCTACTCGTGGCTCCCAGATCGCCAGCGCCCTGAAAACCTCAAAACGGGCCCGTAGGCCTGTAACTCTGTTGATGTTCTCAAACAAAATGAGCCGCAGGAAAGAACCGAAATTCGGTCGCATCACCCTCTCTCCTGGAATCGTGCTCAGGATGGTGAAGACCGAGTCGTGGAGGCACTTCTCGTTCAGACTCGACTCGGGGTATCCGCGCCGGGTGAACTTGAAGGGAACCGATAGTCCTTTGATTCGTGCCATTAGCTGATTTTAGTGTTTGTGATGTAGATCGGATTACGCTGAGTCGGATTTGTCGGATCGTAAAGACTTGCGGGGGTTCCCGTGATGAATGTCGGGGTTACAGGGGTAGGCGCTCCCAGGTTCCCAGTGTGAGTATGGCTCTCCAACCAGGACATGATCTCTTCCTGCATTGCTCTGGTGGCGATGATCGGGTTGCCGATCGTGATGAGCCCACCAAGCAGGGAAATTCCGAACCCAGGAATGCCGATGTTCACGAGAGGTGAGGTGACGTTGAACGACGTTGCTGCGGTGATCGCGACCGTTGCGGCGCTTTGAACGAACCCCCCGAGGGTCTCGGTGACGATCCCGGCAAAGTTGATCAACTTCGTTCCAGCGCCGGTCTCAACTGACGCACCAGGAACCGCAGGGGCCGGCGGAGCGGCACCTGAACCCATAGCGACGCCTCCGGTGGCGGCCAGGGTGATCGCGCCGGCGGCCGTCACATTCATGGCGCCGGTGGCGTTGATCGTTACGAGACCGGTAGTCGCATCCAGCACGATCTCGTTCCGGGCACCAGGAACACCCTTCGTCTTGATCGTGATCTTCCCGCCCGGCAGCTCCTCGATCTTGAATGAGTTGTCGCTAATCGCAGCCGGGGTCTCAGGATTACCTCCAAGCAGAACAGTCTTCTCTGTGTCGTTGAGCTCCATTCGAAGCCCTTCGAGTGTGTTCGCGTAGATCCCGGCGTCGACCGACTCGTCCTTGGCGGTCTTGACGCCGGTCGCGTCCGAAAGGGTGATCTGCTGCTTTCGGACCGCGTCGGTTCCGGTGCCCGTTTGCTTGCCGCTCCAGAGCGCGACATAAGGTCTCGACTCTTCATCGCTAAAAAGCACACCGTGGCCGAACTTGGTCTTGATGCCGCGCCTTTTCGGCTCTCCGGACATCCGGAATTCTGAAGGGAGCTCTGTTGCGCCAGGCGATCGGTTAGGGTCCTTGTTCCTCCACCAGGATCCGTGCACCCGGGGATGATCTGGGTTGCCGTGGTCAAACGAGACCCAGACCGGGTCACCGACCTCGGGCGGAAAGTACATTCCGTGGTCCTGGCCTCCGTAGATGGTCGCCGGGAGCGCGGTTCGGGAGATGGGCGAAGGGTCGAGCTTACCGTCCGGGGTCACCGTACCGAGCCCGAGAATGCCGACCTTGACGCAAATCCGTGACTGTCCCTGCTCGTCATCAGCACAGGACACAGCTTCGCCTCCGTAGAGTCCGTAGTAGCGCCGCGCGACCCACTCCAGACCGAAGTCGCGAAGGTCGGACAAGTAATTGATGACTGGGTTGTTTCCGAATTGAATGGTCATAGGCCTAGTCCCCGAAGTTGTTCAGGGGATCACCTGGATTCTTAACAGGTTTCGAGCCAGTAGAACCGTCCGTTGCCGGCTTGGCGGCCGTGTTTGCCTTAGGCGCGTCCTTGGGGGACTTCTTCTGTTTCTGGACCCACCGGATAAGCGTGACGTCCATGTCGTAGCCACTCGACGTCACAGAGTGCTTCACTTCAAGCACCGTGTACTTGCCGTCGAAGACGACCGATGCGCCGGCAAGATCAACGATCAGCCCGGGGAACATGTCCGGAACTCCAGGGCACTTGAGTTTCACCATGGGGTGAGAGCGGAACATCGCCTCCTTGACCACAGCTAGCGAGAAGGAGCTCGGGTCGCCGGACTTAGAGTCCTCAGGCGGAATGGACTGACGGGTCCCCACCGTCGTCTCAGTAACGGCCGCCTCGACTGTGATCGGATTGCCAAGTGCGTCGTAGGTGTTTTCCGGAGGGCCGGGCGGGGGAGCGAAGGTGTTAATCACCCCGGTTTCACCTGCCGGGGTGGTTGCCCCAGCCGGTGCCTCCGAGTCAACATCCTCGGCGTCTAACTTCACCGCGCCTGTATCTCCTGACTCGGCGTTGTATTTCATGGCGACCAGCCCCCGAGCGGCTGGCGGCTGGAACATGTTCGGCAAGTAGTTCGCGTCAATGCTGTAGACAGGAATGTCAAACGGGCCCGTGAGCTGTAGCCGCCACTTGAAGAAATACGACTGCTGCTGCGACGCCGGCGGCCGGACCGGGTCGTAGATCTTAAACTCGTTGTTCGCGATGCTAAAGGTGAGCCCAACCCCGCGTAGAGTAGTGATGACGAAGGCCCAATCTGTGGTCGTCTGAATGATTTCCTTTTTGATCGGGTCGAACAGCTCGTGCTTAGCTCCGATCTCGTTCTGAGTTGTAGCCTTATCCGCGATGGTGAACCCCGTGATCCGATTTACTACATCGGCGATCACGTCGTATTTCGACTTCGGCGGCCCGTAGGCTGTGCGACTAGAACGGCGCATGGCCACATCCGAGATCATGTCGACACCCTCGACGATAATTTGAATGTGCTCTCCGAACTTGGCCTTGGGTAAGATGTTCCTGAACAGATGGTTCTCGGTGAGGATCTCTCCATCTTCCGTGACGTAGCCCCATTGAACTCTGGCAATCGTTGCGTAGCCCAACAGATTTGAGTTCAACAGCTTCAGCGCGTCGTCGTATTCCGGCGTCATCGTTAACACGAACCGGAACGGAGACCCAGCCTTAGATGTGCACGTGAGCGATGCGTTGATCTTGAGCGTTAGATCTTCGATCGGGGTCAACGGCTCGCCGGCCTTCCGGGGGCTGCCAAAATCCGAAGCCGAGAACTGGAACCCGAACCCCAGCGAGAAAATGGCGCTAACAGCGTTAGCGCTTGCAGCAGCCCTCGCGTCGTTCCGGACGAGGTCGGTACCGATCCTTCCGGCTGCGAACCCCTCAATCTCCGTGGCGTCGCCCGTTGTGTTCAGGAGCGCAACCCGGAAGAAGGGCCCATAGAGGTCCCCTACTGCGCGGAAATCACGTCTGTATCGTTTCGGTGCTAGGGCCATTTAGTCCAGGATCCCTCGTCGACGAAGCGACTCCCTGGTAGGGATGTAGATGGTTCGCCCTGGAACGAGGTCGTTCGGCGCTAGGCGCAGGCTATTGCGATGGAGAATGACCCAACCGAGCTGTGCGTCTCCTAGGATTCGCGCGGCGAGAAGGTCTAGTCGGTCCGCGATCTTCACGATGTAGCCGATGTCGTCGTCTTGGGGTTTGATGTCGACTGGCTGGGTCGGAGAGAAAAAGACCACCTCCTCAATCTGGCTAAGGATCGCGGTTCTGAGCTGTCCGGTCGGATTTCGGCTGAGTCCCATAAGCTATGCCACCAATCCCGAGTCGTTGACCTCAATCTGGATGCTATTACGCGCCATTGTCTCAAAGTCGGATTGAGCGTCGCCCACCCACCTGGCGACGGCCGTGACGGCACGTGCTGCTGGTGGGACCATTCCGATGTCGCCGCCGCCGCCGCCGCCGGCACCACCAGTTCCGCCGCCGACCCCTGGACCGCCGCCGGCGTCTCCTGGCGCCGGGCCCGGCTTCTCTGGGAGCGCACCGGAAGTGGGATCGAACTCCCTGCCCTGTTGGCCGGACATTCTTTGGATGAACTCCGGCGACGACGTGCGCAGCATGTCGATGGCGCCCTGCCAGAGGCCTCGTGCCTGGGCCTCGG
>Ga0307377_10003012_pt1 | contig 19398 bp, 31 predicted proteins | sample TR3MG_FD_202535 | JGI IMG/M metagenome (GOLD analysis project Ga0307377, IMG submission 202535) | Soil microbial communities from Risofladan, Vaasa, Finland - TR-3 | ecosystem: Environmental > Terrestrial > Soil > Coastal area > Acid sulfate soil | place: Finland: Risofladan, Vaasa | collected... | reverse complement strand
AATTATGGAACTAACAAGTTGGGATATTGAACAAATAGATAGATTTTGTAATGGCAATAAAAACGCTGGTAAAATCGTAGAAACTAAAAATGGATTAATAGGCAGAACTTATAATTATGAAAGTCCGGTAAACGGAAAAATAATTGTTCATATTGAAAAGGGTAAATTATTGTGCAATCCAGAAACATTAAAATTAAAAGGATATATAGACTAAATAAATCAAAATTATGAAAACAGAACACATAAAAATAGAAAAATTATTAATTCCAATTGCAATTATTGGAGCAGTATTGATTATTATATCCATATTAGGAGTTTGTTTTTTTGTCGGAAATAATATTAAAAAGAATAAGATGGTAGAGAATCCATCTTATATTAAAATATATAATTTGTGCATAGGATTTAATGCTGGTAAATATCTTACAAATGAGAGTTATTGTGTTATTGTTGGAAATGATAGCATATCTACTAATTTGCATGAATACAACATGATATGGTACGTAGATTGGAATGAATATTGTTTGAATGAAAATGAGGATATTAAAATTATATTATTACAATATTATAAAGATTATATTCTTGCCGGAAATGATTCAGAAGAAAGTCGTTCTGAAATGATTCGTCACATATCTGTTGATTATAAAATTAAATAAATCACTATGGAAAAAATAAAAGTAAAAGTATTCTATTCTAAAATTATAGAATGTGAATCTGATGATGTTGTAAAAACAGTATTGTCACAACAGCCCGAAAATTGCACTTATGAATATGTTGAAGATATTGAAGAAGTCGAAACCGATTTATTCGAAGAAATGAAAATTTTTAACCCCAATAAATTATAAATATTATGGAAATTTATAAAAAAATTCTTGCAGCAAAACAGCATATCAGTATGACTGATATGAAAAAAGAGGGATGGAATGATTATTCTAAATATAAATATTTCACCCCAGATCAGATAAATAAGTTAGTGTTTCTTGCTTGTCAAGATGCAAATTTATTAACTTTATTCAGTCTAAAAAGAAATGAATTTGGAGAATATGGCGAATTAGTTATTATTGATTTAGAAACTGACGAAAAGGAAACAATAACAATGGCTACTGCTATTCCTTCAATAACCGCCACAAATGCAGCTCAACAACTAGGTGGTTGTGTTACTTATACTGAGAGATATTTGAAAATGACAACTTTCGGAATTAGTGATAATACATTAGACCCTGACAATGTAGATAATGCAAAGAAACCTAATGCTTCATCTAATGAAGTTAATGAAAAAAAATGGTTAAACAAAAATACTAAAGATTGGACTAATGCAGTAGCTAAATTAAAAGCCAAAACAATAAAAATGGAAGATATTGAAAAGGTATATAAAATGAGAAAAGATTTTAAAGACGAATTAATAAAGCAATCATCATGAATGTAATGTCAGTAATCAGATTATTACCAGAATCAAATGATCAAGTATCGAAATTTTCAAATGAATTAAAAGATACTTTAGATTCTGGTGATGTAAATCCTTTAGATATATTATTATGTATCAAGGGATTTGAAAAAATGGTTAAAAATATTAAAGAATACTTGAATCAATTAGCAGTTGATGAACTTAGCAAATATTCAGAAAAAGACATTGAATATAAAACTGCTAAATTAAGTGTAGTAGAAGCAGGAGTAAAATATGATTATTCAAATTGTAATGATTTTGAAATTGCAAAATATGCTATAAGTACATTAGAATTAAAAGCAAAAATAGAATCACGCCAAAATTTTTTAAAAGGAATTAAAGGATCGGTAAATATAATTAATGAAGAAACCGGAGAGATTATTGAAATATTTCAGCCAATAAGAACGAGTACGACAACGGCAAAAGTGACATTGAAATAATGAAAAAAGATAATTTATTAATCAAGGAAAATGGGCAACTTCTGGCTTATGAAGAAGAAGATAAAAAAGTATTAGAAAAACTTCTGGAGGGGGAATTTGTTTCATTTCAAACTTATGATGCAAGAAGCCTGTTATATCATAGACGATTTTTTAAATTACTTTCTAAAGTTTTGGAACATATTCCGGAGCGAATTATGACTTATACTGACAAAGAAACTGGATTAATAAGCGATCGTTATACTTCGATCGATACTCTTTTGATTGAATTGAAATTACAATTAGGATATTATGATTTGCATATTTCTTTAGGAGGTAAGGAGATTTACGTGCCGCGATCAATTGATTTTAAGAATATGAGCCAAATTAAATTCCAGTCATTTGTAAAAAATGCACAGCCGGTTATTTTGAAACGATTTTTACCGGATATTACGCCTGAAATTTTCGATAAGGAGTTTTTAAATTTGATGTTTGATTAATTGAACAAACTAACAAAACATACCAAGGAGATTATGAACAATTTGCTGCTGATTCATTTCATGCGGGATGGCAAGCAGCTGCTAACCGTATCAAACTTGACTTATGAAAAATATATTAGAACAATACAACGATATTCTTTTTCTAAATCTTCGCCCCTGGTTATTCGGAAAGCAATCGGATACCAAATTCAAACAACTATTTTCTGAAGTTAAAAAGGAATATTATATAAATCAGCCTAATTATGAAGTTGATTTCATTAAGCCCCTTTCCAATATCCGCAAGTATTACCATGCAATAATTGAATACGAAGCCATAAGGTTTTTAAAAGAACTGCACTCAGAGATAGCAGAAGCATTGAATCAAAATGAAAAATCATATCTTGTTCATTTTGCATTAACAAAAAACCTTTTTCAAAAGATCAAGGATACAGCTCAGCTTATTCAGGAAAGGAACTATTCACCTGATCAATTTGATTTAAGCAAACAAAACAAATCAACCGACATTTCTCAGGCTGATGAATCCTATATACTCCACCTTCTAAAACATCAAATAGTAAGATTGATTATGGAAGTTCAAAATTCATATGCTGATCTCTTAAAAGAAGAGCCTTTATCACAGGATGAAATCTATTATAAGTATTTTAATGAAACTGCACCTGAAAGGGCATATATTATTGAATCTGTAAATATTGAAACACCAATTAAAACAACAAAAGCTTTCACTGGCACTTACAAATGCGACAGTTGTGAATTTGAGGGGCAGATTGCTAAATGTATGGAAGATTGGGAAACAGGCGAGTATTTCCATTATTCTTCAAGCGATGATACTCTTGAATGCCCTAATTGTGGCAATACACAGCATTACTGCTAACATCGCAGGTTATATGAGATGTAAATTCTACAACATTGATTGATAAAAGATAAAGTAACAAATTGAATATAATTATAAATTTAGTATAAACTAAAAAATAAAAAAGCGATGGAACAAAAATTATTTACAGAGATGAAGATTAATAACGGAAATACTCATATAATAGCAAGATGTCCAGATGAAGATGATGAAATGTGCATTACTATTAAGAATAGATATAAAGTTAATTTTAGTATGACGCTTCAGGAAGCTAAAGACTTTGCAGACTTTATAAATGCACATGTTAAAAATGCTATTGAATCTAATAAATAGCGGAGCGTAAGCTTTTATTTTTTATAGATTCTGAGTTGTGGAATTTATGTCTTATGATAACTTAGTTAATGGTAGTTGTTAGTGGTTTGAAAAGAACGTTTCAGATACAGTCATAAGACATGTGCGGAAGGCATATAACCTGCGATGTTAAAGGTAATTGTTGTTTAGCCTTTTCGTGTGTAGGCAAAAAGGAAGGTTTAAAATTATCATGATTAGAGTAGTTACACTACCTAAATAGCAATAAATTTAATGTCATGTATTTGGCACCATTTACTTGACAATTTTAAATAGGAAGGTTTTTAGCGTGAAACAATTACCTTTAACGGTTAGCTTAAGTGGAGTTTGCCAACAAATACAGGAAAGATTTAAACGAGAATATTAACCAATAATTTACGAGCGATGGGAAAAAGTAAGTTAATAACAGTAGATGATATTTATATTGAATTAGAATCAATTTTTGATAACTTCGAATCTGGTTATAACAGGAGAATTGCTGTTTATAAAAAATTAAATGAATTATTACCAAACTGGGAAGGGCGTGTTAGCAAAAAGAAACAAACGAGTGAGCAAATTCCATTTGAAGCGTTGTTAGGAGTTTCGTTGCCTATATGTAAAAATTGTAAAAAAACGATGAAGATTGCAGCTTATGAATGTGAATGTGGAATAGTTAGAGAAGGATAGGCAATGACTCCTAACGATGGGTGTATGTGGCGTGGCTTTTTCAGCCATGACATATAAAGCGTGTTAGCCATCTGATGCGGATTTTAACCACTAAAATTGATACGAGAATGAATGTAAAAAAAGAAAAAAATAGGGAGGGTTTTATTGTTGCTTGGTGGAGTGCTGGTGTTACTTCTGCTGTTGCTTGTAAAATGGCTTTAGAAATGTATGACAATGTAAAACTTTACTATATAAAAATTGATAGCGCACACCCAGACAACGAACGATTTAAAAAAGATTGTGAAAAGTGGTATGGATGTAAGATTGAAACACTACAAGCAAAAGACCATAAAGACCAATTTGATGTAGTTGAAAAAACTGGCGCAATTAATACGCCACAAGGCGCACCTTGCACTAAGATACTAAAGAAGCAAGTAAGGTTTGATTTTGAAACATTGAACGAAATAAGCCTATTTAATAGCGTTGGAATATTAAACCAAGTTTGGGGATTTGATTATGAGCCAAAAGAAATTAATAGAGCAATAAGGCATGGGCAGCAATATCCAAATACAAAACCCTTATTCCCACTTATTGAAAAAGGATTAAGCAAAGAAAATTGTGCAGGAAAATTAATGAGTGCAGGAATTGAACTTCCCGAAATGTATAAACTCGGATATAATAACAATAATTGTATTGGCTGTGTGAAGGGTGGAATGGGATACTGGAATAAAATAAGAATTGATTTCCCATTACATTTTGATAGAATGGCAAAACTTGAAAGGCAAATTGGATATACTTGCTTACACAATGAAAAAGAAGGTAATATTTATCTGGATGAATTAAACCCGAAAAGAGGTAGAATGACAAAAGAAGTAATGCCAAATTGTGGTTTAGTTTGCGATGTTGAATTTTCCGACTTAGAAGATAAAAACTTGAGTGAAGTAATTGATGGTAAAATGACAATTTATGAAGCAATTGCAGCATAACCTTAATTGCTTTGAAAAAGCAAAAGTGCGTGGGCTTTTTTCTTTTTTGGTCAAATACCTACAAACTTTGATACGAGCCACTAAAGTAGCATTTGTGGCTAACGGTTTGGGTATGTTTTGAATTTTTAACGGATTAGAAAAAAATATGACAGCAAAAGAAAAATTAGAAAGTGTAAGAATGTATGGAAGGAGAGTTAGTGAATTTTTACTACCAGACCAAATGAAGTTTATTGAAATAGCAATGGATGAATACGCACAACAGCAGTTAAAAATTTTAAATATACCTGTTGTTAGCAATTCCGTTTGCCCTAATTGTGGTGATTCTTCAACAATTGGAGTAAGTGGAATGGCAGATATTAAATGCCCAAAGTGCGGAACTGTTTGGGCAAATGATTGCTAACTATGTTGTATATACCATTTAATTTGTAATTGAATTATGAAAGTAATTGAATTTGAGAGAGATAGTTTACAATTAAAATATTTAATTACTACTCACAGACTTATTGGATTTAAAAATATAGTTGTTTCAAATAAAAAAATATATCAATTGCCTTGCATGATAGGTAAAAGATCGTATGATTTAAAAGAAATAAAACCAAAATATCATATGTGTATGATTCATTATATTATTGAATCAAAAAGATATTCAATTAAGCAATTAAAAAAATTAATAGTAAGATTTGATGATAAGATATTAATAGAAAAAACGCCATTATATCCGTTTTAATTTAGTTCAAATCTTCAATATTTACTGTTTTATTTCGCTTTAGTTTAATTTTATTATTATTAACAATTTCAGGTTTATCTAAAATTTTGGCATAAAAATAAGCACCAGAAATGAAACCTATAATAAATGCTATCAATACGAATATTATAATTTTTTTCATTTCTTTAATTCTGCAAATTTTGAGAATATCTTTTCCCCAAAAGAATATGCAAGCAATACAATAACCATCGGCAATGCATCACCTAAAGTGACATCTTTTACAAATACTGACATTATAGCAATGAATATTCCTGCAATTGCTGCAATAAATGTTTTCACACGAGTAGAGCTTAAGACGCCCGGTGATTCTTCAAATAATTTTGTTTTCATAATTTCATAATTTTAATTTATACTATATTGCGCTCAAAATGCGGCGTATCTAAAAAGTTTTTGAAATGTCCGCCCCATCTATTTAATTTATTTAAATTTTCCCAAAATATTCCGATCTCTTCCAATTCATTTTTTTCATAGCAAGGTTTTTTGTTGATAAATATTATCAAATCAACTGCACATCCATATAGGTGATTTGATTCTTTTACTTTACTTAATCCTTGCTCAAAATACAAATTTTGCATTTCCTGAGGTCTTAAAACCTCTTTGATTGTTACCTTTAATTTTTTTACCCTTATTATAAAATCAAGTAATATATTAAAGTCTTTTGCAAATTCAAATTGATGATCTGATAATGTCATTTTCTTTATTTTCAAATATATATTTTTCTCTTACCCTTATCATTAATTCTCTTGCCGAAATATCAGGATATTTTGTTTTTAGTTCTTGATATATTTCATTAAAAGATTTCATTATACATGTTTTACTGCAATTGTTACAATTAGTTTATGTATATTTGTGTTATTCTGCATGAACTGATAATCAGAGAGTTGCGTATCTTTAATAAATTCAATATTCTGAAACAACAAAAAATATCATCAATCTTCATAAGTTGCATTATATCAGTTTGTTATATCTATGTTTAACTCGCTTAGAATTACTTTTGTGTATAATTGTATGCATTCATTTCAAATATGCAATTGTAAGAGAGTTAAGGTTCGTTTCTTGTTAATGTATACTGATAGGGTAAAATTATTTCCTCATCATTTGCTATTTTTTGTTGATTAAATTGTAATTCCAATACCGATGTGCCTAAAATAACAATATCGTTTTTATTTATTTCAATTTGTTTTAATCCAATTCGAATACTACCAAGATTAACTATGAATCCAGTTATTATTTGAATTATCACAAATATAATAATCGCTTTCCATAATTTGAAATCGAATATTTTTGTTTCTTTCGACATTATATTACTCTTTTAATCAATTCTAAGTCTTTCATAGTTTGTGCTTTAATAAATTATATCATATAAAGCAGATTTAATTTGAGCGTGTCCATCCGTAATCGGATGGACTCCATCCGAATGGTAATTAGTTGGATAAGTTACGGAATTTTTTATGTTTGCATAAACAGCATAATCTCTAGTATCACATAATCCAGAAATAGCAATTCTGTAATCTTCTAATAAAGATGTTTCTCCATTTCTATACAGTGGAGCACAACAATAAACAACAATATCTTCATCGGCTGCATTTATAGCATCTAATAAATTACCGTACCATGTGGCAATTATTGCAGCAGGAGTTGAATCTATACCATAATCATTAGTTCCTAATGCAATAATTAGTTTTTTATCCGTAGAGTCATAAAATAATGAAACTAATTTAGATACAGCATCAGCAATCAATTCAGGTGTTTCTGCAAAAGTTTCAATTTTTGCACCTCCCCATCCATAAGTTGAAACTACCTTATCATTATCAACACTAAATAAATTGGGGAATGATTGTACAGCTGGAATTTCCGTTACATCTCCAACAGTTATACTATCACCTATAAATACAAGTCGTTCAGTTGATGATATTATATCTTGTTTAACATAACTAACACCTTCTAAAACTGAAGTTATAAATGTACCTACAATTGTGCCCGAATTAGTTATTAATCCTTCTATCAATGTAACTATTTTATTTCCTGATGGTAAATTAGTTATTATATAATCAGTATCAATTATATCAATTTTTTTATAAAAAATACCATCAATTAAAATTGTAATATGAGAATATTGTGGGTTACTAGCATAGATGGTTGGATTAGCTTTTATACTTATAGCTGTTCCATAATATGCAAACGAATATCTGCTAAATGCATTCCTTATCTTGTAAGTTCCTTCATCAGATATTAATACAGAATTATCAAATAATCCATCATATTGCTCAGTAAATACATACTGATAATCATTAGTATATAGTAAAACTTTTATTAAATCACTTCCTGTTTTATTTGTATCATACGAAAATAGTTCTTTTATATAATTTCTATTATGAATTGAATCTAAGTTTAAATTAGGAAATAAAGTTCCAGTATATGATTCATTTAAATATGATGAAATAACATCTCTGTTTATTTCAGATACATGCCACCATGTAGGATTTGTTATTAAATATAATCCTGTCCTGGCTGTTGCATTGAATATTGTTTCGTTTGACCGATTCCATAAAGGAATATTTATATAAGTTGGTGTTAAATTGTGATAATTTTCTAATCCTTCATGATTAGAATTTAATTCATATCCAGCAGGCGCTAAAAATGCACTTACATCATTTGGTAATCCTTCGTCGGTATATGGTACATATGCATCATCTTGTCCTGTTTTTGAATAAATAGAATAACCTTTATCCAATAAATGTAAATTAGACTCTTCATCATACTTTAAATGAGAAGTTCCAGTATATGAAACGTGCAACGTCCCGATTACATCATATTCATATTTACCAATTCCTGTTAATATCCATTTATGAGTATTGTTATAATCTATATAAACTATTTTTAAATTTGGTGATCTTAGCATTGATGTGTACTTCATCACTCCAATTCCTATATTATCTCGTCCTGTTATTTTATCTAGCCAAAACCCGTTATTTTCGCCTGTGGTGGCAAATTCTTTAGATTCTCCATTAATTAATAAAAAATAAGCACTTCCATTACTCATCCATCTAATAGTATACCACCCCTCGGTTAATGGAGTTTCATATTTCAATGTATTACTAACTACACCTAATGCTCTTACTTCTAAATATATAAATTTATTTACGACACTAAAAGCAAAAAAGTCTGTAGTCGTTGATTCATCCGCAGTTGAAAAAAACATATGTCTATTTGTGGTACCATCAAAATAGAATTTTGCTTCTATATATCCTGATGTATCTAATATCCTGAAATTTGCTATCGTTGGAATGATATAATTGCTAATATTAAAATATCCGCAGCTAGGAATAATGACAGCGTCATTTTCAGCAATAGTATCAACCATAATTATCCCACTACGACCAATTGATCTAAAGTTTAAATCAGAGCTAAAAGGAATGCCTTGCAATCTCCTTCGTCCCACAATATTTAAATTTAAATTATGCATTATACCTCAAGTCTAATAGTTGCTAATAATGTTGTTGTACTTGCCGTTTTTATTTGTTTAATTAGCATGTTTCTCAGGTTTAATTCCTGAGCTGCGATGATTTCAGTCGAACCATCCCAATAAACTACATTTACATTTCCTGTTGCTGTCGTCAAACAGGAAAATAATGCTGGTTTTAATAGAATTTCATCAAATGCATATGTAATAATTCCAACTCCTTGGGGAATAGCATATGTCTTTTTATCTCCTGTAATAATTTCTTGTCCCATATCTTTATTTTTTATAATATTCTTGTAAATTTAAACATCCCGTCGTGGTAGTTATATCGCCCGTACCTCCAATTCTTGAAATCACTAACCAAACTTTATCATTTTCCTCAAATTCATTATAAAAAACAGAACTCCCGCCGTTTCTGTTTGTTGCTCCTGTTGTTGTGAATTGGATCGCTTGCCCATCATAATAAGTAACTCCACTTCTTTTATATGCATAAACAACATTCCAGTCAGCTCCATTTGTACCATAACCTCGAAATGATACATTAAGATTATAACCACCTGCATAATTAATCAATAATGTGTCACCTTTTATATATGTGATGCCTATGGTTTCGAATACACTAAATAAAGAATCGCCGACATTAGTAATTTGAACATTAGTACCTCCTGTAATTAATACTGCGCTATCCTTATATGCTAATTTAGAATGATCGGGAGTAAATTTTATATTTCCAGAAACTATTAAATCTTCGCTTATGCTTAAATCACCCTCATTATAAGTTGTATCTACATTGAACCAAAGATAATCATTATCAAATTCCCCATAAATTAAAGGAGTTGCGGAGTTTGAGTTTTCAATGTATAATTTGTTTGAGCCTGTTTCTTGTTCGCCAGAACCACCACCCAAAAAAACATTATAACTTCCATTTCCAAACTTACCCGAACTACGCCCTATAAAAACATTTCCTATTCCTGTGGTTAAATTGGCTCCAGAATTATATCCATTGCAAGTATTATAGCTGCCGGTAGTTAAATCATGTGCTGAACTATGACCATTTATTGAATTACCCGATCCGGAAGTCAATTCATAAGCAGCTCCAACACCAGTTACAACATTATTTATACCCGTATGAGTTGGCGTTATTCTGTCCTTTAAATATATGTTATTAAAAGCATCTTTTATTACAAATATACTACCATTCCATTCAAAATTATCACCTACCTGAAAAACTCCATTAACCTTAGTCGTGTCTAAGGTACTTGAGATATTTTTATATAATCTCAAAGTATCATCTTTATATTTGAAATTTGGACTATATACAAAATCACTTCCAGCTACATTCATGTGAGGAATCTGTCCATCAGCACCTAAATTAATTATATCACCAATTGCATAAAATTTGATTAAATCCACAATTCCAGTATCTCTCACTGATAAATCTACTTTTGCCGAAAATGGACTTTTTGCAAAAATACTATCATCTCTGGCAAGCAAAGTATCTAATGTTAATTTTATAATTGTTTTATTAAATTTAAATTGAGCATAAGAATTTATGCTTAATCCGATCAATAATAATATAATTAATTTTTTCATACCAATATAGTTAAATAATCAATTGCTGTATTTGCCAAAACTTCAATATTAAATCCGTCAATATCCTGAGCCGTCACATCATAAGCTATTCCATTATATTCACGAATAATAATAACATAATCAGCGCTCGTAAATGAACCTGAAAAGTCAATCCTGTTTCCACCTGCCGTTAATGCTACATTGTTATCTTTTTTTATAAAATTATTTAACAAAACAGGAATAAGCATATTATCACATCCCTCCTGACTAGGGATTCCTGTCGCCACACGATCTGAAACTCCTACAATAGTTTTTAAGGGTTGATTAAATAATTCCTTTTCTGCTGCCATTAATATTTTGTTTTTCTAACAAATGAAAATTTCGGCATTGTTGGATTTTTAGATTTAGTACAATTCCATAAAGGATAATTTGTATAATTTAAATCTAAATATTCCTTAATTAATTCCCAGCTTCGCATTGCAATTTTATTATTTTCTAATTGCAACCTCTTCATGGTTCCTTCACCTATAGATTCGCTTTCAGGAGTGATTTTTTGCCTGAATCCTGAAAATGTATCTGCAATAAAACTCGAACCTACATATTTAGCATAATTAAAATAAGCTAAAACATATCTTAATCCTTTATGTGTGACATTGTTATTATTGCAATCCGTAAATTCATAAGCATCTAAAAGTTTTATATTTGCTTCACTAGTAGGATTTGCCTGTAAATCTTGAAGTAAGGCAGTCCCTAATAAATCGCGCAATTCTACATCTTCAACTTCTATAGCAAGTTGATTATATTTTACAGCATTATTTTCGGATATTTTCTTAACTGCCTGCTGTTGTGCTAGTGTTAATAGTAGCGCCATATAATGATAATTCTTTTATTGTCCAATCAACATTATTTTTTAATATTTCATTTTCTGAATTACTGAAAATTTCCTTGAACATTTCTCCAATAGCCGTTCTGTCATCTTTTGTCATTTGATTGAAGAATTCCGTTGCTTGTTTAATCGCTTCACCGGAAGTTGTGCCCAATTTACTCTCGTCAGGATCGATTAAGACCTTTGGAATCATTAATGTCTTACGAATTTTATTCGCTAGTCCTGAATCCCAATCCTTGTATAAATCAGAATCAATATTCGATTCTATTTTATCAATTTTCATTGATTTATTTTCAATAATATTGCCGTTTTCATCTGTTTCAGTTTCAACAACCAGGGCTTTCGAGCCACGAGACCCCATAAATCCCTTTATATCATTTGCTAACACATTTTTTATTTCTTCGCCTAGCTGTTCATTAACTTGAAAAACAGTCTTTTCGGTAAACCCGTTTCTGACTTCATTATTTTTATGAAGCGAAATCTGGTATTCGGTATCAGAATCAATATAAACAGAATCAAAAGGACTCAGAGGATAGACATATTGATCATCCAAAAACATAAAATAAACCTGACCTTTATATTTCTCGATTCCAACCTCTTGAATTTGACTTTCTAATGCCTTTTTATTCAAATTAAATACATTATACCATCGTATTTTATTTTTTTTATATTCAGTTCCCTTTTCTTTTTCCCAATTCTCATAATATCCGATTTTTGCTGTATATCCAGTATCATCTAATTTTGAAAATCGGCAATTTTTAAATAATAAATGTTGAGCATTTCCGATTTCACCGTTCAGATTTAAATTCAAATGAATATAAGCCCCATTATTAAATGAAATACTTTTCGCAATTTGAGAAAGCAAATGCCTTATAGTTATTTTTTTATTTCGGGAATCATAACCTACAACTATCTTGTTTATATCTGCGTTAAATCCATCACCGATTAAAAATTTTGCATAAATTCCTGCAGAGGCTTTTGCGGTTGCACTGCTGTAGATAATACGCTCCATCCGCTGCGGATAATCATTCTCATCTCCAAACTTCATTATACCATTCACCCCATCCGCGCGGATGGACTTATCAATCTGAACATCTAAACGTTTGTCAAGTTCTGAGCGTATTATTTTCATTATTCAACTTCTTTTTTCTTTTTTGCTTCTTTTGTTTTTGCTTTTTCTTCCGCTAGAATTTGCTTTTCAACTTCTTTTTCTTCAACGTATTTAGCAGGAAGTTTATCAAATTCGCTTTCATGCATCCAACCTGATTCAAGTAATTTCACCGCTTCCGTATCTGTTAATGTTTCAAGATTAAAATGTTTATGAAAAATCCCACCTACATATTTAAGTCCTGTAGGCTTTTTTAATTTAAAAGTTCTTACTTCATCCATGATTTTTGCTTTTTGAATACCGTCTTGCAACAATCTTTGAAAATATATTTTTTGTGATTCCTTACAAGATTTCGGTTGTTTCCCATTAAGATATAATTTTTTGTAACAATCTAACAACTGCAAAGACAATGAGGAGGTATAAATTTCCTCAAAATCTTTACTTATTATTTCTGTAACTTTTTCAAACATTATACAGGAGGAGTCATCAGCCCTTCCAATAACGCCAAGGTCGTTGCATAATCAGTATCAAGAAGTATATATCTTGAATAAGGTTCTTCGTGACCAGCCATAGAAACCAATTCTAAATTTCTCGCACCGAGTAAGTCATTAGCTCGCTGAGTATCAGTTGATTTCCAGAGTCCTTTTTTCACACCAAGACCTATAAATACACCATCCCCATCGACGGATTCGTTTTTGCTTTCTACAAAAATCATCACATCATTAATCGCATCAACATTCAAGATATCTTCTGCTGCAAATTCAAATTGCTGAAAATTAAAATAATGTGTGAATTTATCAGGTCGGTCGTCTGCAACAACTATATCATGACCGGCATTGAATAATTTTTTTACACCCGTAATTTTATAGCCTTGTTTTGTTGCAACTAAAGCCATTGACGTAATTTTATTTTTCAAAGTCGCATCATAAGTAGGAGTAATGTCTGCTCTATTAAAAACCCATGCAGTTATCTCTAATCCCCCCGCATCCGATGTTATGCAACTCGAGATTATATTTTTGCTTATTCCACTTTCACATCCCATAGCTATTCATATTTTATAATTCGTATTCTGATTGGTTTTCCAGTTGTCGGTATACTCATATCCGACCCCGCACCAGCTCCCAAAAAATATAACTCCAAATAGCGCCACGACAAACCATCTTGGTAACTTTCTGATGTCGTTATTGTTTGTGCCGCAACATTTATTGTATCTGTATAAGTTATTGTTTGTGCCGCAACATTCAATGTATCTGTATATATAATAGAATCACTTGCTGTTATTTCATATGCCGCTATTCCTGACGTTCCTGAATGAATTTGTACATATGCTGCTATTGTCGCTGTGGCTGTATTAGTTTTAGTTAAGCTAGAATAAATTATAGTTGTATCAGAAGTAGTTAAATACCAAGTGATTGCATCTCCTATATTAGTCCAGTTAACTCCATTCATTGACCCTCTTAATCGGCAAGTTATATCTGTTGCATCTCCTGCGCTGTCCAAATCTGCTTCAATATAATAATCATATTTAAAATCTTTCAATCCTAAATAGATACTTTTTTCTAACAAATACGAAGCATTAAGCGTATCACCTGCAACTCCGTTATAAGTTTTGTAATTTTCAGTTGCCTTAAACGAAAATTGCGAATATGCAAATCCGAAAACAAATAAACTCAATATTAATAATATATATTTTTTCATATTTTTCTCCTTTCTTAATAAGCTACTGAAATCATATAACCCTCTAAATATAAAGCATCCAGAGTGTGTCCGTATGCCATTTTATTTAGACGTTCATCTTTATTATACCAGGCTTCTAATTCATCCATATCGCCTTCGTTCAGAGTTCCAACTGGAATATTGTCGGCAACCGTAAGAACAACCCTATTTGGCAAATAATAAGCATTATTTGTTGTATTATCAACAAAATCAGTTTGCAAATCTAAATCCCAAATCGTTTCCATATCAATTATATCAACACCGTTCCATTTTAAGCTAGGAAATCCGTCCATTGTATAGTCAATGTTGAAATTTTCCCCCTTTGCCTGCATTGATTTTCTGTAATTTTCAAAAATCGCATGGGTTACCAAAAATCGTTTATCTGTTCTCGCTCTTAATCGGGGGTCGGCAATTTCCCAAATTCCTTCAAAAATAGCAAGTGCTCTATTATCTGCTAATGCCAATTGAGCAGCTTTAGTAATTTCTGCATTTTCAGCTATTGTATATCTTTTAATATCTGTTGCGGTCACGCCTGCAAATATTTTTTTGAATATTCCATTGACAGAATCATAAAACTTTACATCTGCTGCCAATAACAATCCAGTTACTGCTGCCGAAGCCTGTACTACATCCTTATCGCCAAACCATACATATCGAAGTACCGCTTTTGAAATTGCATCAACAAACATTGCTAATATAAATTTCTCTTCATCTGACCCTGTGATATCGTATAATTCCTCAAATCTTGAAATTTTATCAAAATAAGCTTTGAACAGGGCCCTGACTTCCGAATTACATAATACCAATGTATCACCTACTTTTTCCGGTTCCCAAAATTTTTCAGTTAAAACAGATTTCGCCCCCGAAGTTGGTCTTGCGCATGTGGTATCTTTTATACCAACTTTCCCAAATAATGAAGCAAATACGATTTGCTCTTTCATAGTTATCCCCGTCCACACTCTGTGTATAGCCGATAATGCTAATTGTTCAAAAACTTGTTCAATTACAAATTTTGCAAAATCGGGATTTTCTTTCGCGTTTAATGTTAACGCACTTTCATCTATTCCTTTTGCCATTTCTCTTTATTTTTTTATTTTTTTTCCTCTGTATGCGAACTTTTTAGGCTCAGCATTTTTTTCCTTACTATCATCAAAATCCCCGGCTGGAACAAACTCGGTTGAAAATTTCGCCATAAAAGCATCTTGCTTCTTAGTAACTTCTTCGATTTTAGCTTTAGCTGCTATTTTGAAATTTACAATTTCCGTTTCTTTTTCTTTTGCAGAAGTTTGCAATCCGGTTAATTGTTTTTTCAGTGCTTCATTTTCAGCTTTCAAAGCTTCCATTTCATCACCTGCTCCGGCTGATGGTAAGATTATTTCTGTAATCTTCCCTGTTTCAGATTTTATCACAGTTCCATCCTCCAAAGTATTTTCCCCATCGCCAGGGGATCCAGCTACGTTTATGGCAATACCAATTGCCAATTGCTCAAAAGTTTCAATTTCGGGCATGTCTAATTCGACACCATTCACATCCTGAATCATTAAGGCTTTTGGTTTGAAAAATGCCTTAAATGCTTCTAATGCTTTTTTGATGCCAGATAATTCTTCTTTAACTTCTTTTACATCCATTTTTTCAAATTTTAATTTTGCTACTGCTTTAAATTCCTGTTTAACTATATTTGCTATATTTAATAATGCTACTTCTTCAGTTGTTAAGAATCGTTCCTGCTCCATATAGCCACGTAACACGGCTTCATCAACACTTAATTCTTTACTGAGATTTTTAACTAAGATTTTTTCTTCATCTCGTAATAATTCAGTATATTCCTGTAATTCGTCTGCATTTCCAGCTACTTCACCCCAGGGATAATGAATCAATAAGCGTCCTTTTTCAGGATAATAGTATCTGTTTTCTCTCTTTGCTGCTAAAAAAATATCAAAAGCGATACTTGCAACATCTCCCAGATTATGAGTTTTAATAAGTTTACCGCTATTTTTAAATAATTCTGCTATTTGGGTTCCTTCCTTAACATAGCCGCCAGGAGAACTTATCCATAAATTTATTACATCAAAATTTTTAACTCTTTGATAGTCTGCTAAAGCATCATTAAACGTATACTGAGGTGTTTGAATATTCTCATCTTTTACATCTGTTATTTCACCAATTATATAAATATTACTTTCCATAATCATTGCTTTTGTTGCCTTTTCAAATGATATATAATCAACATCATTATCTTTTAACCATTTTTTTGCTTCGGTGACCGTAAATTCTTTTTTATCAAATCTGTATGTTTGCGTTACCAAACCCCCATCACCATCTTTTAATTTACCTATAATTATATCAACTCCTTTTGATATATTTTTACGTGCAAACTTTTGACCTTTTTTAATTCCATTTTCTTTAAATTTGTCAGGATTTATAATTCTGGCACTATGTTCGTTTTGAAATAGCATAATTTTCTATTTAACATAATGTAAAAATAAATCATATAAAAACATGTTACAAAACATATCAATTAATTTTTCCGTCTTGACAATTTTTAGTAACTTGCAATAAATTTAAATCATGGAAAAACTAAACCAAAAATTTTGGAGTCCTGAAAAATTAGGATGTGAATTTAAAATAGAATGTAAAAATATTTGGGATAAATTCAAAAAAACAAATAAATCTGAATTTGATAAATTAGGGATAACAACCCTTGAAGACTTCCAAAATTATATGATAAATCAAACTTTATTAATTAACTAAAACCTAATGAAAGAGATTAAATTTATATCAAAATATATATTAATTATGTTAGTAATTCTTAACATACTAATATTTATAATTAATTTGTTTTTAGATTTTAGTATTTTGATGTATTTCTTTTGTAGCGGAGTTCTTGTTTTTTTAATAACATTATCTTATTTATTAATACGAGCTGCTGAATAAAAATTTAATACAATCCCAAATCCCGATACAGAGTAGTATCTGCTAAAAACAAAACCTTTTTTAAACATCCAATAACAACGGATGTTTTTTTGCTTTGTTCAATTTGATTAGCGATATTATGTAAATAATTTGCGCCCTCTTTAGGATTTTCAATACACAATTGTACAAATGCCTTTCGATTTACTTTGTCATCGTAGTTTTTTCTCATATCGTTGCTGTTCTATTTGATATCAATGCTTCATCTTGATTAATTGTAACATCATCAGTTACCAGCGTGGGTTGTAGAGGATTTGCTAATAATGCATCACTCATACCCGCCGCAATCGCAGCTGAACTCTGATCTTGAACGTCCCTGCTTATTATTCCTTGTCCCACGCTTGCCGCGCCTGTTTCGAGCGGAGCTGTTGAAACAGAAGATATTGAAGAAAATCCACCACCCCCAGCTGATGGAATAGAAGCCGAAACTCCACCACCACCCGGCAACCCAGAATCCACAGCCAAAATTTGTTTTACTTGTGCATAACCAGCCGCTAACGCAGCCGCTGCGGCTACTACTCCAAGGGCAAATCCAACCGGTGTTCCTGTACTTGCAAAATCGGTAAATGCAAAAACAGCTCCCTGAATTGTTGAAATAGTTGCACTTGCTACGGCTGCAGCCTTTCCGATTGCTGTTTGCTCTCCGAAAATAGTTGCGAGATTTTGTGTAAATCCTGCGGTTAACGATAATTTTGCATTAAATTCAGCAATATCTAAAGCCCTTTGTGCTTTTTTATATTTCTTATCAATTTTTGCAGTATCAGCACCGACCTTATTAGCAAAATCGATTTCTTGTTGTCTTTTTAATTCCAATCCTTTCCGTTCTAAATCTAATTCGGCAAAAATATTACCTTCGGCAATTGCCATATCATTTTCCAAATCAATTTGAGCAACCTCTAATTGTCTTTCTTTTTCTTCTTCAAGTATCGTTCTTGATGCCTCAATTGTATCATTAAGCAATTGTAACTGACCATCTGCAAGTTGTTGGCGAATTAAGAGTATCTGTTCAGCAGCATCTTCCTCATTCAATAATCGTAAATCTCTTTCAGATTCTATAGCCAGTATTTTCATTTCGGCTTCTTGATCTAATATTGATTGAATTAAATCAACGTTATCATTTAATGCCTTTTCTCTTTCGGCATAAGAAGCCTCTTCACTGTCAAGTATTCTGTTATTATTTCTTATTTCTTGTTCAATAACGATATTATCTAATTCAAGTTTGGTTTTTAATCGTTCTTGTTCTTGTGCGAATGCTTCTTTTCTAATCGCATTCAATCTTCTTGTTCGTTCTCTTCTTTTTTCATCAAATGCAGCCTCTTTTGTTTCAACTTCAGCTTCTAATTGTGCAATTTTATCCAGAGTTGCAATATCTGATTTTGCTAAACTGGCTGCTATTTTTGCAGCTTCGGCTTTTCGTTTTGCAATATTGAGTTCGTTTGCTAATCGTTTTTCATCAACATCAAATGATTTGGAAAATAATTCAATTGATTTTTGAGCATCAATATATTTTTCTTTTTCTGCTTCGGCTCGCAATTTTGCCGATTCCTTAATAAGTTTTGCATTTTCAACTAATTCTTTGCGTTCATCCTTTCTTATTTGAGCTTGTTCATCTGCTAATTGTTTCGCTATTCCTATCTCTGTTTGTTGTTCATTAATGAAATCTCCTAATGCATTTTTAGCTTTATTATATGCATTTTTCGCAGCACTTCCCAAATTTTCAGTTCCTTTTTT
>Ga0307377_10003011_pt1 | contig 19402 bp, 30 predicted proteins | sample TR3MG_FD_202535 | JGI IMG/M metagenome (GOLD analysis project Ga0307377, IMG submission 202535) | Soil microbial communities from Risofladan, Vaasa, Finland - TR-3 | ecosystem: Environmental > Terrestrial > Soil > Coastal area > Acid sulfate soil | place: Finland: Risofladan, Vaasa | collected... | reverse complement strand
TTGTTATAATAACTTGTTTTAAATATTCTTTGCCGAAATATTTTATTATCCACTGCATTTTGCCAGTCGGTGCCATCTCACATAAGCCAGGAGAAGTCAAAAAATGTATTTCTCCAAATTCTTTCATTTTGTTTATCAAGTGTGTTGCCCAAGGATATATATCGAGGTCTTTCCACCAATCAGTTCCTTTAGGTTTAATTACATCCCACATCTCTTCTTCTGTAAAAAATCCCATTTCGTCAAGCCATATTCCATCTTTTGTTTTTTGACGAATTTCTTTATTTTTTACATCGAGGTTTAACGCTTCACAAGCAGCATCAAGCCAATTACTCAATACTCCATCCATATCAATGAAAATATGTTTAATTTTAGGCACCCGTAATCTCCTTCACAACTATTTTGGTGAGAAAACCTTCTGAATTAGATGGAAGAGGATAAGATGATCCAATGCGAGGTCTTGATTTAAAAATTCTCTCAAAAACACTCAACGGTACACGAATAATCGACTTCTTCTTCTCAGTACTTGAGATTAAATTTTTCATTCTATTCATATGTGCCCAGGCCAACAAGGTGCCTACCGACTCAGAAAATGGATATTTTAAATAGAACTCTACATCAATATGTATTTTGTCTTTTTTCATTATAGACTCCCTATGTATTTTTCGGCAGGAAAAAAGAAAAATCCTGCTGAATTAATGATATGCAACAAGAAATCATACATATACCAAATTATGGCAGACATAACATAGATAAGTGGGTTATTGACTTCTACATCAAACACCCCCAATTCAATAAAAATAGTTTTTTTGTAGAATTAGGAGCAGATGATGGAATAAAATTTTCCAACACTCTCGCATTCGAAAAACACTTTAATTGGGATGGCATTTGTATAGAACCTAATCCAGAAGCATTTTTACGATTACAAAAAAATAGAAAATGCCATACAGAACAAGCACTTGTATACAGTAAAAAAAAAGAGATACTACGATTTTTTGTTCACAGAAGACCTGATAAAAGCGGGATACCAACACACATGAGAGAACAAAATATACACAAACGACCAACCATATCTTTGACAACGACAACATTACAAGACGTTTTACAAAAATATCATTCTCCTAAATTCATAGAATTTTTATCATTAGACACAGAAGGTTCTGAATATGAGATATTAAAGAATTTTCCATTTGATATATACACATTCGGAATAATGCTTATTGAAAGGAATAAAGATCATGATAAAATAGAGGATTTATTAACGATCAAACAATACATCAAAATAGAACGACATAAACGATCAGATGATTATTATGTACATCAAAAACTAATATAATATCACAAATGATAATATGAGTTATGTTTTTCGGCAAAAAAAAAGATTATCCTATGGAATTAATGAAATATGAATAATAATAAAATCACAGGTATAATTGTATGTGTTGATTTTTCTGTTTTTCTAAAAGAAACACTTCCTTTTAGCAAACCCCTACTGGATAACTTATACATCATAACTGCCGACGATGACATAAAAACAAAAAAGTTATGTGAAAAAACCGATACAAAATACCTATCGATGCCACGAACAACCCCTATCTTCTTAAAAGGAGTATATACCAATTATGCTTTTGATCACATTCCTCATGAAGGGTGGTTTCTAATCACAGACGCAGATATAGTTTTACCATCTAAAAAAGAATTTAATCTTTCACAAATAAAAGAAAAATCAGAATGTTTATATGGAACATATTGTCAATATTGTAGAGATTATGAAGAATGGATAGATTATAGAGATAATAGGACGCAATATAATTGGAAAATTTGGGAACACAATCAATCAATTGGTATGGGATATTTGCAAATTTTTCACACAAATCATTTTCAAAATAGAAACAACTGTAGATACCCTGATTGCACAATAGTCAAAATAAGGAACAAAATAAAAGGATGCGATTATATATTCGCCAGACGATTCAAATGTCGCAAACAAAAATTGCCTTTTAATGTGTTGCACTTGTCTGATAACAAAAATATAAAGAATGATACAAATAAGAATAGAAATAGACAATACAAAGACATCACAAAGCTATCATTCGGAAATAACCAATAGTCAATTTTAACCCTTATTTATTTTATTGGTACTTTTAAGATAATCTATAAATTCTACAATCTCTGATCTAACTTCTTTTCGATCTCTACCCACTATTTCAATGACATCTTTTATTTCATTATCACCTCCACTCCCAAAAAAACATAAATTATAATCATCTAAATTTTTATTGAGTATTTTAATCCCAAACTGTTCCGGATTATTCCAAATACGACTGCCAGGAAGAGGCTTGAATAGAGTACAAGCAATAATCTTATAAGAAATTTTTTCCAGAGTATTTATGTTTATTTTAACAGTATTTTTAGTTTGGCCTGGGACACCAATCATCATAAGAATTCTTGCCGTTAACCCTACATCATTGCAAATATTAATTGCCTTTATATTATCTTTACTATTAGTTCCTTTATTAAGCAATTTTAAAACATTGTCATCAAAACTTTCTATACCAAAAGATATTTCTTTGCATCCCGCCTTTTTTAACATTTTTGCGGTTTCCATAGAAAACGGTTTTGCCCGAGCTGATATTCTCCATGCAATCTTTAATGGAGCAACCACATTACAAAAATCTTTGACATGCTGAAGATTTTGAGTGAACATATCATCAGATATACGAAATTGTTTAATACCAAAATTTTCTATGACATTTTCAATTTCGTATAATACATTTTTTGCACTTCTATACCTTACCGGTTTTCCATGCATATGAAATTTTGGTACGCTACAAAAAGAACAATTAAATGAACATCCTCGACTGGTCAATAATATTGTTGTCTGTCCTTCTGTATAATGGCGATTATACGAGAAGATATTACCTCCTTGATTATCTCCCAATAAATCCCTAGCAGGCAAAGGGAGAGAGTCTAAATCCATGACTGGATCACCATTATAAATATGACGCAATTTATTATTTTTTACATCATCCACTATATCCAAAATTGTTTTTTCTGCTTCTCCCTTACAAATCGAATCTACGACAGACCAATCAACAAATTCATCAGTAGACGTACCAGCACCACCTAATATTGTTTTACTATTTGGAAATTTATTTTTGATTAATTGAGCAAATTTGTTTGCCCTGGATAACTCCAAACTAGTTGCCGTAATACCGAAAATATTCGATTCGGTCAAATCATCTATCGCATCATCAATAGAAAAAGAAGCATAGTCTTTTAATTCAACATTTATATTATTGTTTCTTAAAATGGATGCAAGATACATCAATCCGAGAGGAGATTGAGATCCTGGTTGTTTTAGATAAGGATGTGGAAGATATATAAAAGTTATTTTCATAATTAATCCTTCGGCCTAAACAATCTCCATACCTCCTATTATTTAGGCAGGAAAAATAACATTCTGATCGAACATATAAGGATAAAAATGAAACCTCATAACCATAAAAAACGAAAGAGGAAGAAAAAACGGAGAAGAGAAAAAAGAGAAGAAAGAAAAAAAATTACTGGTATAATTATATGTGTTGATTTTTCCGTCTTCTTAAAAGAGACACTTCCCTTCAGCAAACAATTACTGGATGATTTATACATCATAACGTCCGATGATGATATAAAAACAAAAAAATTATGTGAAGAAACAAATACAAAATGCCTATCAATACCAAGGACCAAACCTATTTTCTTAAAAGGGATTTACATCAACCATTCTTTTGATAACATCCCTCACGAAGGTTGGTTTTTAATAACAGATGCCGATATAGTCTTGCCGCTGAAAAACGAACTTGATATTTCTCAAATAGAAGAAAGGCCAGAATGCTTATACGGGGCATATTGCCAATATTGTTATAGTTATGATGAATGGATAGACTACCGAGATAATGGAATAATATATAATTGGAAAATAAGGTGTAGAACAAAATCAGTAGGAATGGGAGCATTACAATTATTTCACACAGATCATTTCAAAAAAAGAGATAATTGTAGATATCCTCCTTATACGGTTAAAACATTTGGCAGAAAAAGACCTATGATGAAAGGATGTGATCACGTATTTTCCAATCAGTTTTCGTGTAGTCATAAGCTATTATCTTTTCGTAAAGTGTTGCATCTATCCGATAAAAGAAACATAAAAGATAAAGCAAGTAGACTATACGAAAACATAATAGTATTTGGCCCTGCCGATACATAAAGTATTAATTTTAAACGAGAATACACAATGCCTAAATCAGCACGCAGAATAAAACCACTAATAAAACAGTATATAGTATCAAGTCTCACGGATACTAATTCCTCTATATTGGACTGTGGAGCCGGTGCAGGAACATACGCAAATTTGTTATCAGAAAACGGGGAACTAATATATAGGAACATAGATTGTTGTGAAATATATGAACCATATATAAAAAAATACAATTTATATTCAAAATACAAAAATGTTTTTGTTGGTGATATATGCGATTTGAAATTTGATTACTATGATATGATAATTATGGGAGATGTCCTCGAACACATAGAGAGGTCTCGTGCCCAAAAATTAATAATAAATATATACTCTAAATGCACCTATTTGTTAATAGCAATACCATATTTATATGAACAGGGTCCATATAAAGGTAATATATACGAGTCTCACCTACAACCTGATTTGACACACAATATATTTATGGAATATTATGAAGGTTTTAAATTGTTATTAGAAAAACATAATATAGGAGTATATATAAAAATATGAAAATTACAGGAATAATTGTGTGTGTTGATTTCTCTGACTATTTGGTAGAAACATTACCATTCAGCAAATCGGTATTAGATGATTTATATATAATAACTGCTAATGATGATCAAAGAACAAAAGAATTATGTAAAAAAACTAACACAAAATTTTTATCAATTCCTCGAACAACTCCGACTTTTCTTAAAGGCATTTACATTAATCATGCTTTTGATAACGTCCCTCACGAAGACTGGTTTTTAATAACAGATGCTGATATAGTTCTTCCATCAGAAAAGATATTCGACACTTCTATAGCAGAAAAAAAGCCACAATGTTTATACGGAGTCTTTTGCCAATATTGTTATAATTATGAAGAGTGGATAGACTACAAAGACAATGGAACAATATATAATTGGAAAATTCAAAAAAGATCCATGTCTATAGGAATGGGGGCCTTTCAATTATTTCATACAGACCATTTTAAAAATAGAGATAATTGTAGATATCTCCCGTGGACCATATATGTAGATAAGGATAACAGGGGAGCGATAGGAAGCGATAAAAAGTTTGCACGGTCATTCAAATGTCGAAAACAAAAATTACCATTTAATATAATTCACCTGGATAACTCACTCAATAACAAAATTCACAATTATGATGGTAGAAAAACAGAACCATTTGGAAGGGTGAAAATATGACAGAAATAATAATTCCTGAAAGGTATTGGAAAGGGAATCAAACCATCGAAAACGAAATTCCCTGGCTGACTCCAAAATCCATTTACAGATTAGACGAATTACTCAAAAAAGATTTTAATGTTTTAGAAATAGGATCTGGTGGTTCAACATTATTTTATTCCAGAAGATGTAAAACAGTAACCTCTATTGAAACAGACCCACCCTGGTATGACACAATGAAATCAATATTACCAAACAAACATGTTTCAAATTGTAATCTCAATTTGTGTGAGACAATAGAAGAAATTTTGGAGATGATAGACAAATTTGACAATAAATTCAATTGTATTATGGTTGATCCTCATAAAAAAGAAGTTAAAACAAAAAGAATTATTAATAGAGATACGATTTTTTCAGCGATAATAAAAAAAATAGATAAAAAAGGGATAATAATTTTAGATAATTACACTTCCAAATTCTTTTGTACTTATTTACGATACCGAACTAATGAACAAATAATACAAGAATTTTTACCAGATGATTGGGTTGCTGAAGATTATAACGATAGAAAATGGCACGGAAGTGGAACAAAAATATTACATAATTTGAATAAAATAAATGAATAAAACTAAAACAATTGCTTTTTATGTGGGTGGTAAAAAGCCGTGCATCGAAGTTTTAGTCTCCATTTATACTTTGCGAAAATTTTACAGAGGTCCCATCGCTGTAGCAATTGGAGAGACAGCAGTCCCATATCTTCAACAACTCATTGATTCAAAAGACATTGATACAATCATAGTCCCAAACACTTCAACAGATAGAACGAGAAGAAATCACTGGGTTTCAAGGTGGAAAGGATTAAAATTAATTGATTATGATAAGGTGCTACATCTAGATTGTGATACAATCATTGTAAATCCAATTGACCACCTATTTAGTTGTATCCATCCTGACAAAGAATACATCACAAATTTTGATGTATTGTGTAGAAAAAAAGATAGTAAATGGAATTTACACCTCAGATCATTTCGTAGAATTTTTCCAGATTTTAATACCGACAAACCAATCTATATTGAATTTGGACTTGTTGGATGGAATAAAGGGTGGCCATATTTCGATTTGGTGTCATCGTTCAGTGTGAAAACAAGAAATGATCAGGAAAGTATGGCATTAGTTCTTATTCAAAATGGACATAAAGCATACAAACCTCCATTTAAATATGATGCTATAAGTAAGATGAAGGGGTATCATAGAATGCCGTTGGAAAAAAGAAATAATTTGATTGTGATGCATTTAGTGGTTCCAGAAGGATTTGCTTTTTTCTGGAAATATTTCCTCGAAGCAAGAAAAAATAGGTTTATGGGATTACACGACAATTCTTATATTGAAAAGGTGCGACCAGATCTACTAAAAACTCTGATGAATAAAAATTGGCCTAATATTATTTTAGGATATAGCGAAAAAGGATTTGGAAAAGATGTACCAATTCTTGAAAAAATTCCGCAAAAAGAATAGAAGGAATTTCTCCTTTTTTGCGGAAAAAATAAGTATTATGCCCAAACCTGCTTATTACGATCAAAGCCGTAGAGAATTTTGGAGAATAACCAATATTTCAAAGAAAATATTGAATATTGGAGATCTACCCAAATTACCTACACTTGAACCTAATGAATTCTGTGATTTGTTAAGATATTATACAAAAGAAGAAATTAACCAATCAGAAAATCTTCCCTATCTCATTAAAAAAAGATGGCTGAGAGCAAGTAAGGATCTTGATAATGTCTCCACAGCAGTCTCCCGTAGATCACCAGAACCATATTTGACAACAACTGAAACTAATGAAGTAGAAGATATCGAAGAAGATTTAAGAGAAGCCATATTGGTATTGGCATCATTTATAGCAACTGGTATAGAAACAATAACAAAAGATGCCACGGCAGGTGCTAGACAAATACTTTTGGTTGATGCAACGAGCAAAGATATAACAATCACATTACCCGCAGCTTCATCCTCAACAAATAGGACATACTACATAAAGAAAATTGATACTTCAAGTAATGACGTAATTATAGATGGAACAGGAGATGATGAAATAGATGGAAATGCCACTGCTTGTATTTCTGTTGCAAATACTACACTAAAGATAGTATCAAATGGAACAGCATGGTGGATAATATGAGTTTTACACCGAATCCACAAAGAATAGAAGGAGGACAACCGGAAACGGTAGTAGGTGATGAAGATGTTAGAGGATTATTGGTTAAAATTTTGCAAGAGTTAAAGAAAATGAATATACATTTAGAAATTTTAACTGATAATAATGTCAAAGATACGGAGATAGATTAATGCTTCGAGTTAATGAAACACAAGTTAACGATAAATTTGTTTTAAAAACATTAAAAAAAATTTGCTTAAAAAAAGCAGAAAGGAAGGTGTATTATTCCTGATTCAATAAAAGACGGAAGCGGTGCCGGTTATTTGGCGAGAGTAGATGGTCAAAATAGACTAGATGTTAATTCCAGATCAAACCCAAGAATATACTATGCATCCAGAATATTTGAGCGTGCTTTTACTATTCACTGGCACTTCACCCAGGACACAGGCGGTGCCAGCGAATATGTAGGATATTTTACATATACCGGTGATGGAATAGTTATTGTAGATCAGACTTTTTTATGTACAGAAGAAACCGGGATGACAGCCTGGGTATGGTCTTTAAGGCCGACAGGTATGAGCGGAGGAGCAGAATATACTCCGGTTATTCTTAATAGGAAGTCGTCTAATTCCTTGGACATAACAACTTACCACCAGAACGACGTTACCGCAGCCCCAATAAGCACAACCAGCGATGGAACACATTGGTTCTGTACAAGGCAGAATGAACCTGGAACCTTAATTTTGAATTTTAACGACTCTCTCATTTTGGGGAAAAATGACATACTTATGCTTAAATGCTCATGTGCTACAGCGGCAAGTAAGGCAAGAGCGACAATTTTCTACTACGAAGACGTTTTAGACTAAATAACATGGAGATATTATTATGATTATAGAGGATGGCTTAGGAACTGGAAAAACGGCGGGGATTAATGAAGAAAACAGATTAATTACATCATCAATTTCAGCGTCTGTTGAACATCATGTCAATCATCATGCCGAAACAGCATTTAATGCGTTATTTGCGGTGAACCCAGATGGTGCAGATGATTGTATTTTTTACTTAAAAAATCAAGATAATACAGATTTAATAATAGAAAGTGTTTGGTGGCAAACATCAGCAGCAGAGGAAGTATATTATAAAATAGGTGATACTGGAACAGCCGTCAAAACAAGCGGAGCAGACATAACCCCTGTCAACCTTAATGCAGGTAGTGGCAAAACCGCTGATGTTCTTTGTTATTCTAATACAGCAGATGGTGCCGTAGACATCACAGGGATATCCGGAGGTTCGACTGTACAAAAATTATGGCTAACATCAGCAGAAAGTAATTTATTTAATTGTGATCAGGATTTAATTATCCCTAAAAACCAGACATTTGCGATATACTGTGTAGGAGGAGATACACTGTTACGAGGAACTGTAGTTTTTAACTTCCACAGTGTGGAAGCAGCAGGCTAACAATGCCCATTAAAGCACATATAACTGATCCTGCAACAAATAAAAAAGCAGAGGTGGATTATACGGAAGGAGAAAAGCAAGCTCTCGTAGTGGCAACTCGACCGTTAAAAATTTACGAAAATAGCTCTGAAATTTTTACAGACGCTGATGGCAACGCTGATATGAACATCGGAGTTGCTTTTGGTACCCCTGAAGGTGTCTATGATGGTGGAGACAGAACGGAATGGACAACATCAACCCCGGTGGGTGGTGCAGGAGCATTCCTTGAAACATCAACGACACACGCTAAAAACGCCATAATAACAGTAACAAATAATGCCGCTATAAATGGTGGAGATACGATTACCATAACTACATCTGCAACTGGTGTCACAGTATTGACCGAAGGTGTAGAGTGGAATAAGTTAGGCAATGCAATACTCACAATAGCAGACATTGCATCGGCAATCAACACGTTGACGCATATGGCATCAGCAAGCGATGGGGTTGACACGGCAAATATGTACACAACCAATGCGGAAGATATACAAACTATAGCGTTTTCTGGTGCCGGACTTTCACAAAGTGCCCAGTGTATAGATGCGACTCCATCTGGTAATAATGACGTATTGCAATTCGATAGGGGATCAGATTTGGACCTAACAGGTTATGTATCATTAACAGGATATATTTACATAACATCATGGCCATCAACGGGCACAAAAGAAGTCAATTTATATGGTTGGGACATAGGTGCCGGGTCCCAATTAGGGGTTTCTGTCAATATAGGTGATTATGTGAACACAGCAGCCACAGGTATGTGGCAAAAATTCACCATACCGTTGACCGACATGGGAATAGCCGGACTATCTGCCACATTTGACGGGCTACGTATGGCCACTGTAGATATCGCAACGGGTTCACCTCCTGACTATTTTATTGACTATATACAGATAGAACAAGCGGGAGTACAAGATCCTACATCATACTCTATAAAACCAGATAAAGGCCAATGGTTATATGTTTACAGTTTTATGTGGTCTTTGGCAGATGCGTTAGATACAACGTTGGCCAATAATTCTATGCCCAATTTATCATATGATAAATTATTAGGTGTTTCAGAATTAGCAAGCGGTATAAATTATCAGAGGATACAAGACGGAAAGGTCTTATTTGGTGCAAGTACAAAAAAAATCGCAGATATGCTACAATGGGCAGGGGCAGAAATAAAGACCCTCATACAAGATGGTACGAATGTATTTTTAACAATAGAAACGAAATTCATAGAACCGTTTGTTTTGAAACACGAAGATTTAGACGAAATACGTTTAACTGTCAACGACGATTTATCAGGACTTTTATGGTTAAGGGCTACATGTGGTTGTCGAACAGAAGAAAGAAGGAGTTAATTTTTTCTCCGGGTCTCCCATCCTTTTTTGGCAGCAGCAGACCTTTTGCCAAATTGTTCGTTTGTTTTTTTTAGGGCTACTCTTTTAACTGCTTTTCTAATTTCTTTCTGTTTTTTTGACGGCTTTGAGGGCATTTGAATTTTTCTTTTTGCTTTTCTTCTACGGTCTATGTCCTTGATTTTTGTCATTATTTCTTTCCAGGTTTCTTCATCGACATCATAGTCAAGCATAGATGTTTCATTACACCCACCCACTGTCCTTCTACGGTTTAAATATTTCTCATCATCGTCAAGATCTATTTCTATTGGTTGTCTGCCTTCTTCTTCTGACAATAATCTCATTTTATTCATTAGATGAGGATATCTAGAGAGACATCGGATAAATTTTTCTTCAGAATTACAGTTATGAGGATGGATTTTAGCACTTAATCTATTATCTACATCTTCTTCCATAGTAACGCCGCAACGAAAACCTCTTTTTGGTCCCTCTTCCATAACACCACAATATGGAATCTTTCTTCTTAAATCAAATACCATTCCCTTATCTGCCAAAATATCAGATGTCTTTTCAATAATATCATCTAACATCGATTCTCTCAGTTCAGCAAATTCCCCTGATACGTCGGCAGCCCCTAAACCTCTTGCCAACTCTGTCATTTGACGTAGTTGGTCTTTCAATTCTTGGCGGGTAAATTTAATTTTTCTCTTTGGATCATCAGTGAATATAACATTTTCTTTTGGTATATCTGCAACGGCGTATCTTTGTTCTGCTGTTGTCTTTTTTCTTTGTAATTTTCTGTCTCTAATTTTCATTAATTTTCTCCATTTTTAACTTAATCTATCTGAAACTTTATTGAAAAAATCCATCATAAAATAAAAATCATTATATTTCTTTGGATTTTGCATATTACGTCCTACATTAAAAAATTTCAAAATATAATCCGCAGTATAAGATAGTGAATTTGGAATATCTTTAGAATACATAGATGCTTCAGTCGGAACCGAATTCACATCATCTGCCATCTGACCTACATCCATGTCAACCCATCCTCTTGACTCTTCCTTATTGTTTATAGTTCTTAGTAATTTTTTCTTTAAATCATTTCTTGGATTTTTATATTTCTTATCAAAATCTTCTTTATCTTCTTTTTTCTTTTTCTCAATTATTTCTCTTCTATTAAGTGGTTTTACACCACATCTACTTTCCACTTTGTCTTGAAAATCCCTAAAACACTCATCATCTATGGCCATTTCAGATCTGTCTTTCATGATTCCACCCCATCCTATCTTTTATCTTTTCGAGGAAATCTTCATGATCTATTTCTGGGTCCATATCTATCTCGATCTTTCGTGCTGAATCTTCTTCTGACAATAACCTTCCTTGTAATTTAATTTCTAAATCCTTTTTTGTCACTTTAAATCTATACTTCTTCATTATCAACTCTTTTTCGTTGGCAAAATTTTTCTTTTTGTGTGTCATAATTTCAAAGGACTTTTCTTTTTATATCGGAAAATATGAATATGAATTGGTACAAAAAAGCACAACCTGACATTCAACAACAATATGCGGACTTAGCAGAACAAGCTGCTTCTATTGAAATTATTGGAATTGGACAGAATGAAATAATAACAATTCCAGGTTCAAGTACGACGATTACAGCGAGAGAATTATTAGAACAAGCAAAAATGCAACTTGCTCCAATTTTAATTGAAAATGGTGTTAGACAGATTGATACCAGTCCAATTCAAGATGCTGGTGCTCAAGGATTGGCAATTTCACATGAGCCCGGCGTCATACACGCTGATATCCCAAAAATATTCAATTCAGCGAGACAAGCATTACCCGCTACATCGCAGTTTGATGGAGTAACACTTGATCCGGATATAGTAAATGGACTTATTGCCAATGTCACTGAGTGGCTTTATAGAGAAGTGGTAGGAGTTTTTTCACACGAATCTCAACACACCCGCGATTTCGGACAATCAGTTCAACAGGGAGAATTCCGCAGTGAAGAAGGACCAGCCGAACAATACCAGAGACAAATGCAAGATAGATATGCCCCAGTTCAACCATTCAAAAGAAATTTGCCATATGGAATCGCAGCATCAAGCAACGAAAAATGCAAGTGAAATATGGAAAATCACATGTCAAAAAGAAAAAATCTCACAAAAAGAAACAAAATAACATAAACAATAATCCTAAAGTTACCGGGATTATTATATGTGTTGATTTTTCTGATTTCCTAAAAGAAACCCTACCTTTCAGTAAACCATTATTAAATGATTTATATGTAGTGACATCAGACGATGACAATGAAACCAAAAAATTATGTAAAAAGACAGACACAAAATGTCTATCGATACCAAGAACTAAGCCTTTTCTAAAAGGAGTTTATATCAATCACGCACTTTTTAACATACAACATAAAAATTGGTTTCTCATCACAGATGCAGATATAGTTTTGCCATCCAAAAAAATATTCAATATTTCAGAGATAGAAGGACATAAAGAATGTCTATACGGAGTTTTTTGCACTTATTGTAATAGTTACGAAGAATGGGCAGATTATAGAGATAATGGAACACAATATTATTGGAGAACAAAAGCAAGAACTACCCATATTGGTATGGGAGCATTTCAACTATTTCATACAAATCATTTTCAAAGACGTAATTTTGGATATCCACCATATACAGGAACTATGCGTGGTGGACGCAGAGGAAGAAGATATACATATAAAGGCAGCGATTATGTTTTCTCCCGTCTATTTAACAATCAAATAAAAAAATTGCCATTCAATGTCATACATCTTAATAGCCAAAAACATGGAACGGCTAAAAATAATAATGAAAGAAAAACCATGTATTTCGGTAAAATTTCCGATTAATTAATAATGGAAAAGGAATCTACAAATAGAACCTATATCACAGCAATCCTTCCTTGTGTCAATTATTCTGATTATTTGATAGAAACTTTACCAACATTAAAAGACTTAGTTGATAATATCTATATCATAACAACATATGATGATATAGAAACCCAAGAATTATGTAGAAAAACATCAACGAATTTCATAGCAAGAGAACCAACCACTCCCACATTCAAGAGAGGAGTTTACATCAACTACGGATTTAAAAATATTACCAAAAAAGGATGGTTTTTAGTGACAGACGCAGATGTAGCATTTCCTAAAAAAGCAAAAGAAATATATAATGAACAATTAGATAAAAAATGTCTTTATGGGGTTCTTCGACATAAATGTCACAAATATAGTGAATGGATAGATTATCAAAAAAATGGAACAAAATATAATTGGGATATTTTAAAAAGCAAACCACAAGTTGGAATGGGGTATTTTCAACTATTTCACACTGACAACTTTAAAAGAAAAGAACTTAACTACCCGCCATATTCAGTAAATGATAATGGAAAAGGCAGTGATTTCTATTTTTCAAGAAATTTCAAATGTAGAAAAAGATTTAAATTCTTCAGTGTCATACATCTTGAAAATGGGAAAAAAGGCCAGAATAATCACGGAAGATATTCAAAAACATTTCAAAATTCCGATTAATTAATAATGGAAAAGAAACCAATAGTTCTGGTGTCAGGTTGTTTTGATTTACTCCATTCGGGACACCTGAAATTCTTCGAAGAAGCAGCACAATTCGGAGATGTATATGTGGCTTTGGGTTCTGACGAGAATATAGAAAATCTTAAAAATCGTCCAACTATCAATAAGGAAAATGAACGAAAATGGATGATTAACAAATTATCTGATGTCAAAGAATGTTTTATCAGTTATGGAAATGGGGATTTACATTTCCTTAAAGATTTTCTAAAAATAAAACCAGATTATTTTATTGTCAACGAAGATGGTCATACAGCCTCGAAACAAGCCATTTGTGAGAAATACGGGGTAAAGTATGTAATTCTACAAAGAACGCCTCCTACGGGCATTCCTGGGCGTTCTACGGCATCTCTAAGACACATATCTACGATCCCCTACCGAATTGATTTGGCGGGTGGGTGGCTTGATCAACCAGAAACAAGCAAACATTATCCTGGTCCAGTTATTACCCTTTGCATAGAACCAACAATAGAATTCGACGAAAAGAGCGGGATGGCATCAAGTACCAGAAGAACCGCTATAAAAATGTGGAAAAATAGGATACCAGATGGAAATAAAGAAGAATTAGCAAAAGTCTTATTCTGTGTTGACAATCATCCTGGAGAAAAAGACTACTTTTCAGGTTCTCAAGACGCAATTGGTATTGTGATGCCAGGAATCAATTTATCTCATTATGACAAAAAATATTGGCCAATCAGAATAGAACCAATACATGATAATCACATATTAGACTGGATAGAAAATCATCTTTATTTTATTAAATTAGAGAAAAGACAAAAAGATTACAATCCACTGACCAATACATATGCGAATAAAGCAAATGCGATGCTTTTGTCTGTTGCCGCTCAGAATTGTTGGAAAGCAATTAAAGAAATGGATTTAGAGAAATTCGGATATTTTTTCACACAATCCAGAAAAGCACAAGTAAGAATATTCCCATCTATGACCAACGACAACATAGAAAAAATCGCAAAAGAATATAAAAAAGATATTTTAGGGTGGAAAATATCTGGTGCTGGTGGTGGCGGATATCTTGTAGCCATATCAGATAAAGATATAAAAGGTGCTACGAAGATACTAATTAGGAGGAAATCCTATTACGCTTGTACCATTTGATAGATTTCGGATTTTTCTTTTTCTTTCCGAAAGCATAATCCCAACGGATGCCAAATTCTTTTTGGGATATTGAAAAAGGACGAGGGGTATCTCCTTTGCCTGCTTCACTCTTTTTTGTCTTCTTGTTCTCCACTTTTAAGTTCCTCAATATGTAATTTATTTAATTCTCTTATTTTTACATTGCAATAAATCATTACATCGTCATTCGTATCTGGAAATTTGATTACTCTGAGTATAAGATGTTTAGGGTTAAAATCATCTACTGAAATTATTGTACCTTTTGGTAATTGAATAATTTGTTTGAACATATTAGTGGAACTATTTTCTATGCCATTATAACACAAAAAATCATATAATCTTCCGCTCAAATAATCATAAAAGAGATAGAATTTCCAGTGTTCTGTTAAAATGTATTGTTTTTTTAGTTGTGGAAAATTAAATTGCATTTTGTCTATCCTCTATTCTTTCTCGGAATTCAAAAAAGTCCTCTCCGTCTTGTACATGTACATAACCCCACATTTTGATTTCTCTTTTCAATTCTGGTGAAAGATACATATTCTTACGAAGAACCGGAAAATTCAATTTATAGCCATAAAAAATACGAATATATTTTATAATAAAAGAACGAGACAACTTTTGGTGTAAACAAATTTCGTTCCAATCAAGATAATCCCTGTATCTATTTATAAATTCTTCTGACAAAAATTTAAATCTAGAAATCTTGTTCCAATTAGTCAGTATATCAGGAACGAAAGTTTTTTCGTTAAATGCCATTGTCATAATAATCTGTCTTTTACTCTTTCTAAAAATTCATAATAATGATAACCGTCAAAAAAGAAGGCAACAGCATTATATGTTTCTGCTGGAATATTTTCATTAAAGCGAAATCTACTTAAATCTATGTATGCTTTAAATTTTATAGCAAATTTTTTTGACATTTTTTGAAATCTTGATATCCAAGTCCAGTTAACACGGTTTCTATATTTTTCCATAAATTGTTCTGATAGATTATATGTAGAAATCTTATGCCAATTAGTTGTGTCATCAGGAACGAAAGTTTTTTCATCAAATGCCATTGTCATGATATTCTATCTTGGATTTTCAACAAAAATCCCAAATAATCGTCAAAATATAAATAGTGTACCCTTGCCAATTTCTTTAGTTCGTCCCTTAATTCCATAGATAAACTATAATTATTAACCAGATGCCAGAGACCTAATTCATCAGGTATATGATTTAGTATAAACGAACGAGACATTTTCTGATATATGGATACATAATCCCAATCTATACTACTACCATACTTTAATATAAACGATTCTGATAGACTTTCATGTTTTGCAATACGCCACCATTCAGTATTTGCATCAGGAACGAAAGTTTTTTCGTTAAATGCCATTGTCATAATAATCTGTCCTCTATTTTTGCCAAAAAATCAAGATAGTTATTTTTAGTCCATGAACTGATTTCTTCTTTTAATTTTTTAGACAAATTTTCATTTCTATTTAGAGATATCATATTCATTTTTTTCCAATGCTTGATTATAAACTGTTTTGACATTTTTTGATATCCGCATATCCAATACCATGAAATTAAATGTTCATTTTTTTCTATAAATTCCTCTGATATTTTCTGGTCAGAACAAACGAAATCCCAATCCCAGATATCCTGATATTTTATTAAAAAATCTTCTGATAATTGTTGATAGACCAAAATAGGTATAGGCTTTAAGCGATCAAAATATTTTTCTATGAATTCTTCTGATAAATTATATACTTGTACAATATAATTCCAATCAGTATTTTTATAAGGAACAAAAGTTTTTTCGTTAAAAGTCATTTTTCCTGTCTTCTATTTTTTCTAGAAAATCATAATAATATTCTCGATTTAAAGTATCAATTTTATCCCATTTTTTTATTTCTTTTTTTAATTCATCAGATAAATTTTTATTCTCACAAAGGGAAAAAATATTAATGTATTTAAAATGTTTTATAATAAACTTTTTTGAAAGTTTCTGATATTTTGAGATATAAATCCATTCTACTTTCTCAGAATATTTTTCAATAAATTGTTCTGAAAGTTGCTGATATTTTGAGATATAATTCCACTCTACTTTATCAGAATGTTTTTCAATAAACTTTTCTGAAAGTTTCTGATATCTTGAAATATAATACCAATTCACTTTATCAGAATGTTTTTCAATAAATGTTTCTGAAAGATTCTGATAAATTGAAATATAATACCAATCTACTTTATCAGAATGTTTTTCAATAAATTGTTCTGAAAGTTTCTGATGGATTGAAATATCAATCCAATTAGTTTTTTTATCAGGAACAAAAGTTTTTTCGTTGAATGCCATTGTCATAACACATAACCAATTCTATCTTGAACTTTCAATAGAAAACTAAAATGATCTTTTTTATCATAATCCTGAATATTGTTGAACTTTCTTTTGATTTTCTCTGAAATGTTTTCGTTATCTGATAACATATTTAAATTAATCATATCAAAATTAATAAGGATAAAATAAAAAGAAAGTTTCTGATATTTTGAGATATAATACCAATTCACTTTATCAGAATGTTTTTCAATAAACTTTTCTGAAAGTTTCTGATGAATTGAGATATAATACCAATCTACTTTATCAGAATGTTTTTCAATAAACTTTTCTGAAAGTTTCTGATGATGTGAAATATAATACCAATCTACTTTATCAGAATGTTTTTCAATAAACTTTTCTGAAAGTTTCTGATATTCTGAGATAAAATACCAATCTACTTTATCAAAATGTTTTTCAATAAACTTTTTTGAAAGTTTTTGATATTCTGAGATAAAATACCATTTTACTTTATCAGAATATTTTTCAATAAACTTTTCTGAAAGTTTCTGATATTTTGAAATATAAGTCCAATTAGTTGTATCATCAGGAACAAAAGTTTTTTCGTTAAAAGTCATTTTTCCTGTCTTCTATTTTTTCTATAAATTCATAATAATAATTATCGTCAAAGAAAAACGCAACAGCATTATAAGTTTCTTTTGTAATATTTTTATTAAAACGAAATCTTGTCAAATCTATATAAGTACAGAATCTTATAGCAAATTTTTTTGACATCTTTTGATGTAACGAGATATAAGGCCAATAAATAAAACCTATATATTTTTCCATAAATTGTTCTGATAAACTACAATTAAGAGAGATAATATCCCAATTAGTTGTATCATCAGGAACAAAAGTTTTTTCATCAAAATCAGGCATAATACATTATAGTCATCAATGTCTATATTTTTTTTCGGCAAAAAAAAGAAGATGAGAAAAATTTTGCTCGTATTTCTCACCTTCTCTGAGCGGTGCTTATGATGCTCTGTGTAATTAATCGGAATTACGGTTGACTTTGTAAATATTTCTTACGTGCTATTATTAATTGTTTTTTATCTTCCGGCATTCCTTCTTCATTAAGAAGTTGATCGCATCCTTCTATGAAAAACGGTATAGCGAATTTAGTAGTGTATGTTCGTTCCTCAAAAGTTCTTTTTTCCACAGTTTTCAAAAACCCTTTAAACCTGTCGAAATTACTTCCATAAATATGAAAACTCGTAGCGAAATGCACATATTCACCTACATCAACCCCAACTCGATCAGCAACATATTTTTGCAATTCAACAAAAGCCCACATATTCATGAAGGCCGCATCATACGCACAATTTGACCTGATAAAAATTGACATATTTAATTTACCGTTTTCCACTCGAAAAAACAAGTTCTGCAAACAGGGGGGATCATCGGTGCCCACATCATTCCAAGGTTGATAAGTTATTGCTATTGCTCGTCTTGTGAAGCTACACTCTTTCAGTTTAGAAATACAAGCATCAATCTGATTGACCGTTGCTTTTCCTGGGACATCATATTCAAACAAGCGTCTATTATAGGTATAAGTCCAACAATCTGGATTATCCAAATCATCCATATAATGATTTCTAACCCCGTGAACAACCTCTAATCTATACTTCTCAAGGTCATCAAGACCACCGGGGAATGCCCTATGAATTCTTGGCTCTTTCATTGGATCGGTTACATGTATTAAGGCACAAACATCTTTACTTGGTGGATCATTCCTATCTTTTTTGTTATCATACTCTGTGGGAAAGTTACATCCATTTTTCCAGCATTCTAAAATTGCATTTTCCCAGGCTCTCGGTAACGTTTCT
>Ga0307377_10003010_pt1 | contig 19409 bp, 25 predicted proteins | sample TR3MG_FD_202535 | JGI IMG/M metagenome (GOLD analysis project Ga0307377, IMG submission 202535) | Soil microbial communities from Risofladan, Vaasa, Finland - TR-3 | ecosystem: Environmental > Terrestrial > Soil > Coastal area > Acid sulfate soil | place: Finland: Risofladan, Vaasa | collected... | reverse complement strand
ACTGCTTTCTAAGATAGCCAATGAGGAGAAGGTGGAAGCTTCTGCAGATGACCTTATGATTTTAGCGGAAGATTGCAAAGGTGACTTACGAAAAGCGGTTGGAACGTTACAAAGGGATTCAAGAGAAGGTAAATTTAAGTATGTTGGTATTCTTTCTGGTTTTATAGATGTTGAGGTATATATTAAGTTGGCAAAGCAGGCTAGCTGGGCTAAACTATATGAGATGGCGCAGAAGGTTAATGAGTTTGGTTCAATATACCGCGCTTTATTTGACAGATTTTGGTTGACTAATGACCGATGTGTGGGTATAGTTGGTGAATTTTTGTATCGAGATGCTATTGTGTATGATAAGCAGTTAAACTTCCTTTGTTGTATGCGACAACTTTCTGGTTATATTGTATGACAGTTGATTTAGAGTTTTCCATATTGAAGACCTCTCTTGGGATGCAGAATAGATTTGCTTTCTTTTCTAAGTCTTTTGGAGATAAATTTTACAAGGCAAAAGGGAATGAGAAGCTTGAGTTAAATGTTACTGCGATAGGTGTTTTTTATGGAGTTAGCAAGAGGGTTGCCCGCCAGTATTACGATTTGATATCCAGTATTAACAAGGGAGAGTTAGTTAAGATTCGAAAGACGGTTGGTCTAGAATAGGAGAGGTTCTATGTTTATAAATAGAGGAGGAATAAATGGAGAAGTTTGATAATAAGATAATCGAAGAGAGCACTATTCAATTGATGAAAGCGATTGAGTTAGACCTGACTGATGAGAATTTCAAAGATACTCCGGAGCGCATTGGTAGAATGTGGAATGAGATTTGCCTGCCAACTGAGGTAATAAAGGAAAGGGTGAAGAAGTATCTGAGTAAGACGTTTCCTTCTACCTATGATGGTATGGTTGTAAGCAAGGGTATTAAGGCTTATTCAATTTGTGGCCATCACTTATTACCTATTGTGTTAGATGTAAGCATTGCCTACATTCCTACTAAGAGGGTTTTAGGTCTTTCTAAGTTAGCAAGATTAGCGGATGTTTTGGCTAAGCGACCTTTGATTCAAGAAAATTATACCGATGCAATTGCTCAAGTACTGATGGAAGTGTTACAACCAAAAGGTGTTGGTGTGTTTGTAGATGGGATTCATTATTGCCAGACAATGAGGGGAGCCAAACAACAAAATGCTACAATGTCGACAATGACCGTGTTAGGCGCTTTCAGAGAGGATATGAAAACCCGAGAAGAGTTTTTGAAGGTGATTGGAAAATAGTATGGAAAAGGGTAAGCTATCAAAGAGAGTTTTTACCAAACCGGATACTGGTGGAGAAAAATTAGTAAGTCATGCTCCACTTGATTTAACATTGACCTGCTCTATTTGTAAGAGAAGATGCGTGGTTAGGACAACAAGTTTAGGTATGTATACGCCTGCGGTAAGAAAGCATTGGACTTGCATACTTCATAGCGAAGCGGAAAGGAAGCAACACAGGGAGGCGACGAAAATGAATCAAGAAGTTAGTCAAGCTACTGGTGATGAGAGAATGGTGACGCAGGAAGAGGTTAAGACTATTGTACAGAAATTGCAAATACCTTCTAATTGGAGAACAGAGTTATTAGAAAGGTATTATGCAAGTTCAAAAGGGCTTACAGTATTTTTAATGGATGTTGAAGCAGTTATCAATGACAAGACAAGAGTAAAATCTGGTGGAGACCTTGAGAAGCGAAAAGAAGAGATGCGGGCAAGGGCAAAAAAGGTAATTGATAAGATACTGACCGCTTCGGACAAGAAACCAGAAGCAGAAAAGAAAGATGAGACTCCAGGATAATGGCTTATCCAATACCAGCTTGGAATAAGGGATTAAAGATAGCCACGGATTCGCGGGTTCTGCCAGCCTCTGAGGAGACGCGGGCTAAGATGCGATTAGGGCATAAGCGGCATCCATCTGTTGTTTGGAATAGAGGATTGACCAAAGGGTCTAATGACCCGAGGATGCTAAGGAACTATACGAAAGAGAGTGGAATAAAGAAGTCTCGAGTACTTAAGGAACGAAAGGTTAATGTAGGTAGAGTTTTAACTCTTGAGCATAGGAATCAGATAGGCAAGAAGCTACGCGGTCGACTGCATTCAAAAGAGCATATCAGAAAAGTTCTAAGTAGGGTATGCGCTTCTCCTAACCGTTTTGAGACAAAGGCTTTAGTTCACATTAACCGGCTTTATGGTGGAAACTTTGTTTTTGTTGGTGACGGAAGTTTCTTGGTAGATAGAAAGAGCCCGGATGCAGTAAACTATGCAACGAAGACGGTTGCTCTATTTAATGGTTTGTACTGGCATTTAAGAAAGAAGGGGTATGAGGTCACCGAAGAGAATAAACGTATGATTGAGGCTAGAGAAAGTATTCCTTTTGTTACTGCGGGTTATAAAGTTCTTTTTGTGTGGGAGGACGAAATATGAGTACTCCATTGCCTGCCTTCATCCAGGTTACAATGCCTATCAGTTTCAGGAAGCAGGATGGGAAGACGGTGGTTCCAGAATGGCAATGGGATTTTGACCTTCTACTAATGAGTGCGCCTTTCTGGTATGATAAGGTAATGTACACAAAGGGTTGTAAGCTAATGGTAGACAGCGCTGGGTTCCAGTATGGTGGTAAGCAAAAGATTCATAAACGGAATGAGTTCTTTGCTAACCGTGAAAGGTTCTATCGATGGCAATGTGAGTACGGTGATTACATTATTGCAGGGGATATTCCTATTAGTTTAACGCGAGACTTCGCCTTTATCAAAGATTGTTTATTGCTAACGATGGATAATATGGACTTACAGTGCAAATTGGGCGCAGAAGACCGATTAGTTAACGTTGTACACGGCCATAGTCCGGATATTATTCGTTACTGGCATAAGGGTGTGGGAGCATATCCCTCTATTGGTTGGGCTTTTGGTTCCTCGGTAAAAACAGCTGTGTATGGATTTGCCTTGCAGTTGCTAACGTTAAAGGAGCTTGGCGAGTTCAAAAAGAAAGTTAAGGTAATTCACTGTTTAGGAGCTGTGAGTAAGAATGTGGCAATTGGTATGCACTACCTTGTAGATAAGCTGGGAATAGAGACAGAGATGTTGTCTTTCGACGCTTCCAGTTCATCGGCTGAAAGATTTGGTAACTTTGTTATGCCCGATGGTGAGATAGTATCTTTTTCTGAGGTTCGAGAAGGAAGGAAGATAGCGTTATTCGATGGTACTATACTAGACGATGTTCCTACCACTTTACGAGGGAAGATGAAGCATGATATCTCAAGAACGAATATGACTAATTCTGCTACTGCTTGGAAGAATAATGTAGTAAGACTTTGTGCAGAGAAGGGCGAGGAATACGATATCGTTGCTGAACAGAGTGGGGCTAAGTTTATGTGGGATGTGTGGAAGTCAGCTGGGTCGGATGTTTTAGTAAAGGAATTAGATAGGAAGGGCGCTTTGAATAAGGCTAGAGTTATTGAACACACAGACCAGTTTAGGATTTTATAATGGTTAGAACATTAAGTGAAGAGCACAGCAGGAAATTGCACGCTCCTCGTACAAGACCGTTTGGTAGTAAGAGGTTAGACTTAGATGGGCATGTCTTAATTAAAGTACTTGGAAGAGGGTGGATTTTTGAGCATAGGTTTGTGATGGAGCAGCATCTTGGTAGACGATTATTAAGTACTGAGATTGTTCATCATAAAGATTTCAATCCTGCAAATAACTTATTGGAGAATCTAGAGATAGTTACAAGGTCTAATCATAATCGTATTCATGAGGAAGCGAAAAGAAGTGGGTGATTTAAAACTAAGAATTCAGAATCTATTTGGTGGGGACGATGTAGTTGAAGACCCGAAGGCTAAGTCAAGTTCCGGAGGAAAGTCAACTATTCTTTCTTGTGCAAAGTGTTCTCTACATGGAAAGAAACAAGTGATTGACCCTATCAATAAAACAGCCATTGTCTTGATTGTTGGCGAGGCTCCTGGAAGAGAGGAAGAAAAAGAAGGAAGTCGTTTTGTTGGTAGAAGTGGTAGATTGTTTAGAGATTGTTTAGAGCAGGCTGGCTTTCGTGTGGCTAGAGACGTTCAGTTTGATAATGTTTGTAGATGTCGACCCAGTGATGATACAGATGGTAATAGGGCTCCTAGTACTAAAGAAGTGGCTATTTGTAAAGAACTGTACCTCGATAAGGAACTTGAACGTCATCAACATATTATTGTTGCGGGTAAGATACCACAAATAGCTGTTCTTGGAAAGACAAAAGGAAACCTACGAGGAAATGTTGTTTCTTTTAAAGGAAAGAGAATAGCTGTAACTTATCACCCGTCTGCTATCTTACGAAGGAAGAATTTTGAACCAGGTTTAGAGCAGAGGTTTACAGAAGATTTAAGATTTTTCCATTCTGTCTTTGTTGGTGGTTATGAGCCTAAATATACTCTTGTAGTAAGCGAAAAAACTAGAAATGATTGTCTTGCTGATATATTGAACTCTAGAGAGATTACTTTTGATGTGGAGACGACTGGTTTAGAGTTAGATTCTGTTTTAAATGTTGTTGGTGTCGGTACCGAACAGAATGCGTATTCGATTCCTGTTGTGGGCAAGTACGCGGCTAATCAAGAGTTGGTGAAGCGGATATTTCAATTTAAGGATAAGTTGTATATTGGTTTTAACGTTCAATTTGACTATAATCTTTTACTTGCTAATGGTTTATGTGCACGAAATTTACGATTGGCCGATGCAATGATAATGGAGCATATGCTAAACTCTAGTAGGGGGCGCGAAACCTATGGTTTAAAAAGTCTTGCAGTTGAGAAGGGTTTTAGATGGAGCAGGTTGGTAATCAACCCAGCCAATCCGGAAAAGTTTGAAGACTTGTTTCCTTACAGTGCTGAAGATGTTATTAACACGAGAGCTTTATATCATGCCAATAGAACAGCTTGTAAAGAAAAGAAGTTGATTTCTTTGTCGGATAAGGTGGTGTTCCCAGCTATCAATGTTATTAGTGAAATGGAGTACACTGGTATTGGTATCGACTTAACAGAGATGAAACGGGTTAGGACAAGACTGATATCGCAGATAGACATTTTGGAAACGGAGTTATCAGAGAAGTTTGGTGAAAGGAATTGGGGAAGTACAGCGCAGATACAGGATTTGCTTGGTAAGTGGTTAGCGGGCAATGCTGTAAAGACGGTGACTAAGACGGGAGCAATAGGTACCAACGAGCCAGCTCTCAAACTTTATCAAGAGTATGCGGAAACAACTAACATAGAAGACTTTAAGCTTTTTTGTAGCAATATGCTCAAGCTAAGAGAGTTGAAGAAGTTACTGAGTACCTATGTTGAAGGGTTATCGGCTAAGGTACAAGGTGATGGCAAACTTCATGGTCACTTTTCTTTAATAGGAACAGCTACTGGGAGGTTAAGCTCTTCCGGACCTAATTTGCAGAATATTCCAAGAGATGCAAGAATTAAGTCTATGTTTGTTGTGCCTAAAGGATGGTCTTTTCTCGAAGCCGACGCCTCCCAGATAGAACTAAGAGTAGTTGCGTCAATAGCGCCGGAACCAATTATGATAAAGGCTTACAATGCTGGCGAGGATTTACATAGCTTAACTGCTAGTATTATACTAAGGGTACCTATTGATAAGGTTACAAAACATCAAAGGCAGACTGCAAAGGCTGTTAATTTTGGTTTTATATATGGACAGTCTTGGCAAGGATTTAAAGTTTATGCAAAGAGTAAGTTTGGTGTTGTCTTAACTGATGACGAAGCAAAGACGTTCAGACAGAACTTTTTTGACAAGTATTTTGGAATTCAACATTGGCATAAGAGAGTTGAGATGGAGATAATGAGAGGTCAGCAGACTGTTACTACTGTGTTTGGTAGACTTCGGTATCTTGATGGAGATAATACAGGACATTTGACAAGACAAGCTTTGAATACACCTGTCCAGTCTCCCGCATCTGATTGCAATCTTATTGCAATGAGGTATGTTTGGGATAATGTTGATTACAACTCGGCTAAGTTTGTTCTTACGGTACATGACCAGTTTATGTTGATGGTTAAGGATGAGTATTTGGACACGGCTGTAAAGGTTGTGTCTAAAGCCGGTAAGCATGTTGATGATAGTTGTCCTTGGTTAAAGGTTCATTTCGTTCTTGATATGAAAGTAGGAAAAAATTGGGGAAATACAAAAGAATTAAAATAGTTGTAGTTAATACGAGAGAGTACTTGTTTATAGTTACGTAAGGAGAAGGAGGTGTTAGAACATGAAAGATAAGTTAAAGCAGTTTGAACCTATCTTGGTCAGGATAGATGAGCAACAGTTTACTATAGACCCTGGTGAGCTTCTAAAGATAGACTATAATCAGATTAGAGAGCACCTCTTGAAGTATCCAGGTGACTTTGCTTGGGTAGGTGCCAATAAAGAGGCTATTTCTAAGGAGGTGTCGGAGGCTGAGTTTGAAGTGGAAATGTGCTACGCAAGGTTGGATTCAAAGTATCGAGCTGCTAAGTCGACTAAAGGTAGGGATGCTGATAGAGACATAAAGAACAGTATCATACTTGATAGTGAATATATAACTGCGAAGAGACATTTGTTTAACTTAGAGCATACAGCAGGAAAAGTAAAAGCAGTGCTTGCGTCTCTTGCTAAGTTAGATTCGGTGCTGATACAGCTTTCGACATTGTACAAACAGGAGACGCAACGTTCGCAATAACCGCCCAACACAATAACGGATAATCCGGATATAGCCGAGGGCAAAACAAGGAGGAGGAGAAGATGGGTTTAAACACAGAAGCAATGCAGAAGAAGGCCGCAGAAACCAAAAGCGGGGACAGTATGTATTTTAAGTTGGAGGAAGGGAAAAGAAATGTCGTAAGAATTCTGCCGAGAAGTTTAGCCTTCTTTGCAAAGGATGGTGATAATGACTTTGCTTTTACGTACTCAGTTCATTATCGTTTGTTTGATGTAGATGGGTATCGAAGAATAGTTTGCAAATCGACAGCCGGACAGAAGTGTCCAATTTGTGATTATGCGGCTTCTTTTGAGGATAGAAAGGCGGCTAAGATGTACACACCGTCGCCGGTACATATGTACAATGTTCTTGATTATGATGCTGGTCGGGTTAAGATTTTTGAAAGTGGTCCATATATCTACGATGAGATTCTTAAATTCGTGGTGGACCCTTCCTGGGGAGATTCGCTTTTTGATATCAAGACTGGTCGGGATATTGTTATAGGGAAGGATGTAGTACCTGCTAGCAAGAGAGGTCAAGTTAATCCTTATTCAATTAAGCCGATTCCAGACAGAACAGATATCACGGAAGTGTTACCCGAAAAGTGGGATGAGTTTGTTGATGGCTTGCAGGGAAGGATTCCTGCGGTCGAGGATGATGCCTTTTATCTATCAATTGTCGAACATTTAAGGAAGGGCACAATGCCTCCACCAATCAAGAGGGCGGAAAAGGCGAATGGTGGTAAAGCAGTATCGGAGGATGAGAGTAGTTCTGATGATAAATCGGAAGCCTCTGCAGAGACACCCAAAGCCAAGAAGGGCAAAGTCGAACAACCAAAGTGTTTTGGATTAGAATATAGTCCAAGACTTGCTAAGTGCAAAGAGTGCTCAGCAAAAGCCGATTGCAGAGATGCTACTTTAAAGTTGTAAGGAGATTAGAGTGAGTAAACCAATCTGTGTAAAATGTGAAGTAGAGTTTAGGATGGAGAAGGCGGGTATTTACGTAAAGGAGATGTTCCGAAAGAACAAGGAAGTGTATAAGTTGTGGAGCGCTGACCTTTGGGAATGTCCTCGCTGTGGAGCACAGATTGTTTTTGGTTTTGGAAATAACCCACTTGTTCACCACGCCGACGAGGAAAAGATGAAAGCAAAGCTTAAAGAACTTGAAACTGGTGAACAAGTGGTTATTCATAATTTGGAATTAACTGGGGGGTGACCTGTGGGGAAGAAGATAACCTTTGATGATACGTTATCCGATATGGGTATAGGCAAGATGGTAGACATTCCTGTTAGAGGTTGGTTATCTACTGGAGCGACCTCTTTGGATTACGCCATTAGTGGTAAACTGTGGGGTGGAGGTTTTCCACAAGGAAGAATTGTTGAGTTGTATGGAGACCCGTCTACAGGTAAAACTTTGCTATTAACGCAAGCTATCGCTAAAGCACAACAGTTGGGTTGGTACGTATTCTTAGACGATTCAGAGAATGCCTTGGATAAGTTTTTTGCTGAGAATGTCGGAGCGAATCCGAAAGAGTTATTTTACGCAAATTCGGAGTCGGTAGAAGGGCATTTCAAGCGGGTATCTTATTTTATTAAGAAGATAAGGGAGAAGGATACGGAGACACCAATTCTTATTTGTTTAGATAGCTTGGCTATGCTATCTACGTCTCACGAACGAGGTGTGGCAGAGCATGTTAAGAATGTGGATGCATCGGATAATCCTATTCCTACTGTAAATGAAAAAAGAGACATGACAAAGGCGCAGTTAGTAAGGGCTGGATTAAGGGTATTGGCCACCAGATTTATGAAGGAGAATGTTTTATACCTTTGTAGCAATCATACGACAGCTCAAATAGGAGTCATGTATGGTCCAAAGAAGACTACACCAGGTGGTGGGGGTATTAAATTTGCCGCATCGGTTAGATTGGATTTGGCCAAAGGAAAGACGTATAAAAATAATGAGGGACCGACAGGGCATGAAGTTCATGTGAGTGTAACCAAGAACAAAGTCGCTCCGCCTTTTAAGAGGGTAAAGTTTAACATGTTTTTTGACCGAGGGGTAGAGCCACATTCTGGTTTTTTGGAGGTTTTGCAGGGAAGAGGTATTGCAACGGAAGCTGGCGGCTGGTGGAGGATACCAGATGTTTATGCCGACAAGAAGTTTAGAAGCGCCGAATTGGAGGCATTAACACCGGAGTTTATAGAGAAAGTTTTAACCTTAGATAAACCAATATCCGAATCTGTGGTATCGGAGGAGCCAGAATGAGATGAACTTACATAATATTACGTTAGGGGTCGTGTCTAAAGACCGATACGAGAAGCTCCTTCCTTTGCTGAGGAGCGTTTCCAATTTTAAACCGTTCAGCGTTCTAGTTATTGATAACTCTGAAAATCTTATGAGTGTAAAAGATGCTCTTGGTGAATTTACTGAGCTAGGTGTAGCGCTACAGAATCTTGCAAAGTTGGGTTTCAATGTTACTTATAAAGCAAGGTCTTTGGTAACTTCGATGTTTCAGTTAAGACAGTTTCTTTTAGATGAGTGTATGACTAAGTACCTATGGATTGTAGACGATGATGTAGAGTTTATTGGAAATCCTTTGGAGGCTTATGTTAACTTTCCTGTTGGAGACTTTGGTTATGTACAAGGTTCTAAAGTCGACAATATGAATACTGAGGGCTATACCGATTACGCGGTGTTCAAAGATAGTTTAGTAAAAGCCTCTGGTGACATTCCTTGCTGGTATTATTTGTATGGTGTTAGGTATTGTGAAGATACCTGTGTTCTAGATTGTGGCAATGCTGTTCTTGATGTGGCTCGTGCAAGAGAGGTTGGTGGATTTATTCATCCGACTGAACGGAATACTAAGGACAGGACTGGTGAAGATATCTTAATGGGGGCAAGGTTAGCGAGTGCTTATCCTTGCTTTTTCCTATCGGATAGTAAAGTACTGCATTTCCCTAAACCGAAGATGCGGTTCAAGACGAAGGACCCAAAGTGGATTTGGTCAATAATTAAGAAAGAATGTAAACCAGAAGTATCAAAAAGGCTACGAGAATTTTATAGTGCAAAATTTAATTGGAGTAAAACACGTGCCAAAGGTTAGACAGGTATGCTTTTATGTTACAAGTCGTTGCAACTTAAATTGCTCTTATTGTTCTGTGCCGAGCAACTTTCCTAAAGAGGAGTTATCTTTGGATGAGATATTCAAAACTCTAAAGATAATTAAGGAAGATGTTCAACCAGAGTTCTTAGTTTTGTTTGGTGGCGAACCTTTTGTTAGAAAAGATATTGGTCAGATAGTGGATAAAGTGAATGAGATGGGCTTTGATTACACACTTATTACTAATGGTACGATTGACAACGAACCGGTGATTAGAAAGTTAAAAGGATTAACGCTATCGATAGATAGACCAGATGCGATTGATGGGTCGCTCGATGAGAAAGCAAAGTCTAACTGGGAGATGTTAAAGAAGTACAGAAACGTGGTGCCGGATTTAGCCGCTAACGTAACTGTCACTAAACAGAATATCTATGAGCTTGAAACAATTGTTGGTCAGTTGAATGTGTTAGATATTTGGATTATCTTTGGTTTTGTACACAGTACCCATACGCAGAATGAGAAAGCAATGTTCAGAAGCCATTGTCCAGATTTAATGCTAACTCAATATGACGCGGCTAAGTTTAACAAAATACTGCAGAAGGTAAAGAAGAGACATAATAGCTTGATGTATGGTAGCTTGGGTGAAATCTATGCTTGGAATTTGCTATGGCATTGTGAGAACAATCCGAGGAATCCTGAGTATCTTACAATTTTGAGCAATGGTCGATTAGTGGCTTGTAATGACTATTGGGGAGAGGAAACACCAAAGTTAAGTATTTTTGATATCCCTAAAGTTGGATTAGAGAAGTGGCACAAGGCTTGTAAGCATGACAGGGCTGAGTGCCGATTATTTTGTCAATATAACCATGAGATAAATTTAATGTATCCTTGGAAAGACTCCTTGATACACGAAAAACCGGGTATAGATGGGTAATCCTATCTTAGAAACCACTGTAGTATCGGTTGTAACAGATTGTTTTATCCTAACCGATATATATGTATATGCTTAGTTTAATATAAGAGTGATATCCAGTTTATAAGGTGGAGGAAGTAATGGAACCAACAAGAGTAAGTGACTTGAATTTAGTGGAGGGAGATATAGTTTTATGTTACAGTGGCGGGATAGACAGTTTCGTAGGAAGCCATTACTTGGCAACAATAAACCTCGGAAGCAGGGCGTTGTCTGCAGTATATTTTAACCTCGGTACGAAGTATTCAGCTAAAGAAGTAAAGTATGCACTAGAGCTAATAGCGAACGGGAAAGAGGTGGTGACTGTAGATGACTCGTTGGCTTGGTTGGGTCGTTTTGAAGTTGGAAGTAAGGCTTTTGTACCCTATCGAAATTTGTTTATAGCTATGACAGCAATGGCCAAGTATGCTCCAAATGTTTGTATTTGTGGTTTAAAGGATGATGCTGTTGCGGATAAGAATGCTGAGGTGTTTGACGAGTGGTCAAAGCATCTTACGAAGATAGGTAACACACCTGTTAAAGTGTTTTCACCTTTTTGGGATATGACTAAAGATGATATGGTTCGATGGTATCTTAAGAGTGGCGGGGACCCGACCTTTTTAGAGAGGACAGTATCTTGTTATAGTTCAGAGGATACGGTTTATTGTGGAAGGTGTAATTGTTGTTTTAGGAAGTGGGTTGTTTTACGAAATAATGGTTTTGACATTCCTTTCCATAATAAGGATATGATGGCTCAATATGAGATGGATTGTTTGGAAGAGAAGTACGATGAGCATAGAAGAGCAACTACGTTAACAGTGATTGCCGAGTATAGGAGAACACATGAAAAAAGAAGTATCACCTCCCACGCCACCACCCCTACCACCCATTAGTCTTCAGAAGTTCGCAGAGGAAGATATAATGATGAAAGAGTTTTACCATTGTTACTTTGTAGAAAAGTATATGCCTGATAAACAGGAAATATATGCGACCGCTAGATTTTTTGCTACTTTTGCAATCGGTTGTAACAGGGTTGGAGTAGAGGGAGATACTGGATTAAAAATGGGATACCGATTGAACTGTTACATATGGATGCTCAAGAAACTTGGTTATAAATCTGGAAAGTTTTTTGTACGGAGGAAGGTTCCAGGTATTGAGGAAATGTTGTCCCGTATGTTCTATGCAATTGGAGTCGATTAAGGGGGGGATATGAAAATAGGCTATACCTGTAAGATTAGTGCTGCACATCAACTTGGAAATAAGGATTGCGATAAATCTTGGAATAAAGAAACCTTCGGCAAATGTTGCAATGTTCATGGTCATACTTGGGAAGTGCGAATTGAGGTTGTAGGTAGCGTCGATAAGGATTCGGGTATGATTGTTAACTTTACAAAGCTAAAAGCTATTGTAAATGAATTGGACCATAGGATGATAAACGAGTTCGTTGCTTTACCAACGGCGGAGAACTTGGTTTCGTTCTTTATAACTAAACTACAAGGTTTGCAGTTGTTTAGCAATATTAAGGTTCGAATATACGAAAGTGACCACGCGTGGGCTGAAGATGAGTGGGGAACGTCGTAACCTGGAGGAGCGGATGGAGAACACTTTAAACATATCTGAAATTTTTCTTGGCCTACAAGGTGAGGGTCAGTACTGCGGGGTTCCTGCTTTGTTTATTCGATTGAGTGGATGCACTAGAGCTTGTAATTGGTGCGATACGAAGTATCATGTTCAGGGTAAACCTTATACCTTTGAGGAGCTAAACACTGAAATCGATAAATACCTCCCAGAGGTTATAGTGTGGACAGGGGGCGAGCCTCTTAAACAGTTTAAACAACTTGAAGAGTTTATCTTGAGTAGAGGTAAGTTTTTTTCAAGCCATCATATTGAAACGAATGGTGACTTGATAGCGAGTGGTGAAATTACGATGAAGGCTTTGGGGATATTTGATTATATTTGTTGCTCTCCTAAGAGTTCTGATGTTGCTAAAGAAGTTTTTAGAATTTTTTCGGATAGTCGTGATTTGCGAATGGCTCGGGATATTAAAGTTGTAACTGATTTGATAGAGATTGGCAATGACATGCTGGAATTTGCTACAATGCTCATGCCTTTTACTAGTGGTATTCCAGCAAGAGATTCGAGTACTAAACATAGAGTGTGGGAGTATTGCGTTAAAAATAGATTACGTTACAGCCCACGGCTACACGTAGAAGTGTTTGGAACAGGAAAGCGAGGGGTATAGTGGCTAAAAAGTATTTTCATTGGGATATCCTTGAAAGGGCTCGAATAGAGTTGAGCGGGATGAAGCTTCGGATAGATGCGGTGGTAGGCATTGGCAATGGAGGACTCCCAGTGGCGGTACTTGCAAAACATATTTTTGATAAGCCTTTGTATCTAATTAAAGCGGTTAGCTATACATCGGAACATAAACGAAAAGCTTTGAAATTTAAGAATTTGAATGTACCAAAGTCTATTAGAGGAAAACGAGTTCTTCTTGTAGATGATATCTGGGATACTGGTACGACGATGACGAGAATAACAAAGATGTTGGAAGATGAAATGGGAGCTATGGTTTATCCTTATGTACTGGTTGCAAAGCAAATGCCGCATATTCAACATGGTGTAATGTTTATGGAGTTATGTAAACACGATGAGTGGTGTGTGTTTCCTTGGGAGACCCGTTAAATGAACTGGGATTATCTTTTATGTCTTACTCTTGGTATTGCTATAGGGACGATTACTTCGAAGAGAAAAGTATGGACGAGAAGAGAGCGACTAAACAGACAAGTCGATTTGCTGAATGCCAACTAAAGAAGAAGTAATTAAAGGATTAGATGCTCTTGAAGACTTGATAAAGGAACAGTCTCATTTAAGTCGAGACGGGTTGATATTTATCTATGAAAAAGGAATGTGGAGTGAGTTTATGAAGTACCACTGTGAACAATATTTAGTGAGGATGGATAAAAAGTGATAACAAAGCTTTTTCTATTACTTTGCGGACATGCTTTAGCAGACTTCGCCCTCCAGTCAGAGACTATGGCGAAAGGTAAGAACAGAAATAAGAAGCCTGACTATATTCCTGAGGGTCAGAAGTATGTTCCTTGTTGGCCTTATTGGCTGACTGCTCATGCTTTGATACATGGTGGAATTGTTTACTTGATTACGCAGACTCTTTGGTGTGGCATAGTGGAAACGATTGCGCATTGGTGGATAGACTTTTTAAAATGTGAGAACAAGACTACGCCGAACGAAGACCAGTTGTATCATTTCCTATTTAAGATACTATATTTGTTTAGTTAAGAATAACGGGGATTCCTTGTTTATAAGGAAAAGGAGGTGTAATATGGTAAATTGGTTAGAGATAGAGGAGAAGTTAAATGGAGTAAAGGTGGAGGAGGTTGCTCTAGCAAAAATTTTGGATGCTGAGTGGACTCAAAAGTCTTACAATGTGTTGGTTTCCTTAGAGGATGTTGCCTTTGAGTTTGATTTACGAAGGTTGACGGGTCCTCTTGGAGATTACTGGAAAACGCTTTACGATGCTAAGGACTACAGTAGTATTAAAGATGCGTTAACCAAGTACTGGAAATATAAGGGTACGCCGAAGATATTTGCAGAGGTCGCTGATACACCAAAAGAGGCTATCTATCTGAGGAGTAAGGTCGCAACCACGGATAGGATTAAGGAAAAGATGGTAGACTTGAACAAGGTCATCTCAGATATCAATGAGACGTTTCCTTATACCCGTTCAATAATTGGAACCGATGGTTTACATTTAGAGGTTCAGTTTTTGAATAGCAACGAGCGGAAGGAAGTTAGGAAGAACGATTTTGTGGATTGCGGGTTATTCATCAATGTAAATGGTGGTGTTAGGGTGGCTCCTGGAATCAATAGGTTAGTGTGCACCAATGGGTTGACGGAGCAGATGCATTTACTCGATGGAAAAGATTTTAAGGTTAATCCGGAGTTCTTAACCAGAGCGGCAGGCTTGGCAACTTGGTTAACGCAAAAGGCAACGCAAAGAGTTGAGGGTATTCGAGAGATAAGCATTGCTTTAAAGGATTATCCGGGTCCTTTCCTTAACAGGTTTTGGAAGTCGTGGAGTGAAAGGGTTGACCTTAAAGAGTTAACTTGGTTTGACGTGGTTAGTGATATAACGCAAGCGGTTAACCGAACATTGGGGTCGATAAGGTATAAGGCTTTGGCAATGCCACAAGCGGTTACGGCGTACGAAGAGACAGAATGCCGATGCCCAACCTGTTCGGCTTCTGTAGAGAAGGTGCAGTAGTTATGAAGGATTCAATTAGGAGAATTGCTTTTCGTATTTATCAAGACCGTATGCGAAAAGATATACCCGGAGATGCCTTGAGCGATTGGTTGGCTGCCGAGAAGGAGTTTAATGCTAACTATCGCCCTCGAAGGCATTATACAGAGTTCCAGAGGAATAATGCATGAAACAATTATTTATTGATGTCGATGGTGTGGTTAGGAATTTAGATTACAGTGTGCTTGGCGAGCATTCCAGTATCTGGGCAATAAAGGTTGAGGGTCTTTCCTTTGTTGAGTATGTTAACAGACATAAGGAAAAGCATTTAGTAGACACACCGGAGACTGAGTATTGTCCTGCGTTGAAGCTTTGGTACAAGTTAACTGGTCCTACCTCGTTTAAGTTTTTAACTGCGCAACCAGAAGAGTGGCGACCCTATACTTCAAAGTGGCTCGAAGATAGGTTTCCGGGTTGTTCGATTGTCTATGTAAATAACCCTACAGAGAAGGCGTCTCTGTTAGCAATGTCTAATGGTTTACTGATTGAGGACTATCCTTTTTTCAAAGATTATAAGAACATTGTTCTTATAGACAGACCATACAATCAAAAAGTAGATTGCCTACGTATAATGAGTGTTGAGGATTTTCTAGTTACAATAGTTGCTACCCATCTTGAGAATATGAGTTTGGTGGTAACGCTCTGCTATAACATAGCGAAATCTAAGGGGTGGTGGGATGTTGAGAGAAACGATGGTGAGATGATTGCGTTGATGCATTCTGAACTATCGGAAGCTTTAGAGGCTCTAAGAAGTTCAGATGATACTTTAGAGCATGTTGGAGAGGAATTGGTAGATTGCTGTATAAGAATATTTGATTATTGCGGGGGCAAAGGTATTAACTTTACAGAAGGGCTAGCTAAGAAGATAGTTAAGAATCTTGGTAGACCTCATAAACACGGCAAGAAGTTCTAAGAGGTGACAACGTGGATGTTATGAATAATTTTCTTATTGAGGTGACCTTGAAGAAGCGGAAGTTTAAGGAGATGCCAGCATGGTTTGAAGGCATTGCTAAAGAGTACAAACAGTACGAATCAGATGAGCGTCTTGTTTTGGATATCCCTAGAGACTGGGCTGGGTTTAAGGATGGAACGGTTATAAATATGCTAAAGGTTTTTGGGGAGGCTGTTTACTTAGCCCTTGCTTATGTATCGGACAACGATGATATTGTGGTTGACTTTGAGGGCAGACCGGTTGATAAGTATGCTATTGTTATCGATGGCATACAGAAGACTAAGTACATAAAGAAGCGGTTACGTATTGTTAAGATATTGGATAAGAGTAAAGAGATATTTAAAGTTCAGGACTATTCGTTAAATTTGGATTATCTGGATTCAGTTATTAAAGTGTTAGATGTTTACTGTGTTGGCGCTTCTTCAACCTTTAAGTTAAAGGACTTTGTACAAGAATGAGATTTGCAATTATTAGTGATACACATTTTCATAACTGGAAGACGTTTGGAACAACGATAAACGAGAAGTGGGGTTGGTCCACTCGATTACAGGAACAGGTAGATGTAGCTCTTCAGGCCATCGATATTGCGAGGGAAGAAAAGGTTGACTATTTTATTCATGGTGCTGATTGGATACACACTGTTGGCTCTATGTCGAATGAAGTAGGCGTTGCTCTGGAGTATGTTTTAGCTAATCTATCCCTTCCCTTAATAACGGGGAGTGGGAATCATGATACAATAGTTCGAAGGTTACCAAAAGCGGCTCATATCATTACTTCGGTGGTAAAGAAGCTTGCTGAGAAGGTCGTGGAAATACCAAACGTAAAATTTGTTAATTACTACGATGATGTAGACTACACAAAGTTGGCGGGGTATGATTTAGTTGTATTGCACAAGACTCCTCTTGGTTGTAGAGTAGGAAACTATACATTCACGGATGGCGTAGATTGGAAGACACTTGCTAGTCAGAATAAACAAGTAGCCTTTGGGCATATACATCAAATGCAAGTCCTTGCTGATAATTGTTTTGTAATCGGAGCTCCATATCATCTTACCTTTGGAGATATTGGTGATAGAGGTATATGGATAGTAGATACGAAAGACAATACGTCCAGATTTATTAAGTTGGATTACCCAGAATTTATCACAGTAGAGACTCCTGACTTGGTTGCTGACGACAGAAACTATTACAGAGTTTTACGGAGTGAGAAGAAGGTAGACAATGATAGAGTTATTTCTACGATTACTCCACAAAGGTTTGAGGAACGAATTAAGGCTACAGAATTCCATTCTATTTTGAATGAGTGGCTAACTTTTAAAGAGAAGGATGAGACTTATCTACAAGCGATTAGCGATATTCTAACTGATAAGCTTACATTGGTTAAGAATCTTTTTAAAGGAAAACTAACTGAGGTGAGAATAAAGGATTTTGGTTCGGTGGACGAAGTTACGTACAAGGTTGATAAGGGTTTTACTTTGGTAACGGGTAGTGGTGAAACTTTTGACTCCAATGGTGTGGGGAAGACTACTATTGTTGGTGAGTCCTTGTGTTGGTGTTTGTTTGATGAGACGACAAAAGGTTTGAAAGGCGATGATGTTATCAGAGATAGACCGAAGGTCCAGAGGGACTGTACGGTAGAGGCAATGCTTATAGATAGTGACCATAACTACATGGTTAGAAGAACTCGAAAAGGTGGACTTGAGATATATGATATGAAGAAGGTTGGTGGTGAGAATCTTGTAGCCAATATGAAACAAGGGGAGAGACAGTCTTATTTAGAAGCACTTCTTGGTTTCAATAAACAGGTATTCATGGCGGCTTGTTACTTTAGCCAAGAGAACCTTGTAATGCTTACGGGTCTCGGCGACACCGAGAAAACAAATATGATTACAGACTTGTTAGGCTTTGAAACATACGATGATTTGTATGAGAGGGTTGGTGCAAAGATATCAAGTTTTGAGGCGGATATTGCTAAGCTAGGGGAGGCTAAGATTGGTTTAGATAAGAAGCAAGCTGTTGCGATGAACAATATTGATTTTATGAATCAGAGCATTAAAAGTAATGACATCCAGATAGCAGAGTTTACACATCAGGTAAAAGCCTTTGAGAAGCTTATAGATGAAACAAAGAAAAAGGCAGACGAATGGAAAAAGAAGGCACCAGAGTCTCCAGTAGATTATGATACGGAGTTAAGAGAGTTGTATGAATTAAAAGAGGCTCATGGTAAGAAAGTTGAGGCTATTGAAGTTAGGCTCGACGAGCTCAGGCGGGATACGGATTCAGAGAAGCGAATACAGTATGATTTACAATCTTTTATGATTCAAGGTCAGAAAGAGGTTCGAAAGCTGGAGGAGGAGATTGAAAAGTTATGCGCTTTGGAGCTTGGGTTACGTTGCGATAAGTGTGGAGCGGAGGTAACGAAAGAGAATGCTGACCTGTTTATTAGAGAGAAACGTAAGTTGATATATTCTCAACAAGAGCAGGATAAAATTCGTCAAGGGGCTTTAGATAAGGCTTTAGTTGCGGTGTCTGCGTTTGAGGAGAAGATTGCTAAGCAGAGAGAGTTTAAAACAGCTATTCAGGCTAAGATACAGAAGGTCGATGAGTTTATTAAGGATACTATTGCGGAACGGGATAGCGAAGCAAGGAAGATTCAGGAAGCAAAGATTGAGACTACAAAACTTCTTGGGGAGATTAAGACGAATGAAAAGCTAATTGAAGATTACACCAGACAGCTAATGGGTTTAAAATTGAAGAGCAAAGAGTTCGCTGAGCAAAAGGTTACCTACGACAAAGAGTTGGACGTTGTCAATCAAAGTCTTAAAGAGAATGTGTGGCGAATAGATAAAGTGGAAAAGGGTATTGAGGTGCTAATGTTTTGGAAGGTAGCCTTTTCACCAAAAGGTATTAGAGCGTTACTTTTAGATAGTTTTTGTAATGAGATAAACGATTCTGTCAATGGCTTCCTATCAAGGGTTAGCGGGGGAAGCATGAGTATTGTTATGAGACCCACGGCAACCCTGAAGTCGGGGGAGGAGAGAAACAAGATTGGTATGGACATCCTCTTAGATAGCTTACCTCGAAACTACAAAAGTTTAAGTGGTGGTGAGAAGAGACGGGTTGATGTATCGTTATGCTTTGGATTGAACGATTGGGTTAGTAAAAGGTACGCACTTCCCAGTGGATTGCTCGGCGTGATAATTTTTGATGAGGTGTTCAGTTTTATGGATTCATCGGGTGAGGAGACTGTTGCTAATTTATTGTTTGAGGAGGGGATTAACAAGGCGTTATTTGTTATTGACCATAGTATGAACTTAAAGTCATATGCAGATAGGGTTTGGGTTGTAAAAAAGATTGGTA
>Ga0307377_10003008_pt1 | contig 19424 bp, 18 predicted proteins | sample TR3MG_FD_202535 | JGI IMG/M metagenome (GOLD analysis project Ga0307377, IMG submission 202535) | Soil microbial communities from Risofladan, Vaasa, Finland - TR-3 | ecosystem: Environmental > Terrestrial > Soil > Coastal area > Acid sulfate soil | place: Finland: Risofladan, Vaasa | collected... | reverse complement strand
TTTAAAATTACTAATGTGTTTTACAGATGACTCATTTGTCTCTTTCAGCAAACTGATTCCTGCACTCGGAACCATATTCTTATCAAATAAAAGGAAGTGATATATTTCGTCTGATTTACGGCCATGCTTTATCTTTACATAATCTGTATTTGGTTTAAACTCCAGTTGTCTCGGTATGCAATTCCACCATTCTTTCTTAATCAATACTTTTTTATCTCTTCCGTTAATGTCCTTTATAATTTCAAACTCCTCAAGTAACTCTTTTTCTTTATACACATTTAACCAGGCACCAACAACAGCATTTCCCACCGCCAACCGGTTGCTGAAAAAAGGAGTCTCCATTTCATGATGAATGACATTAAGCCATAGAGAAAGCTTACCTAACTCAATTGCAGTTGGATTCAGGTCAACTCCATAAGTATTATTAGTGGCAATAAAAGCTTTTACCTTCTGAAGTTCTTCTTTGTAATGATCCGGAGCGACTTTTTTATTAAGCTCATCCTGTCGATAGTTGAGATAAACCTCAGCCAACTGATTAATCATCTCATTCTGGAATGCAGAAGCACCCATTGCAGGTTCCAAAAGCTTCAACTCAAGCAATTCAGTCGCTTTTATTTCTTTGTTATCTAATCGTTCCAGTATAGGTTTTAGAGTGTACTTGACCACACATTGAGTTAGTACTTCAGGAGTATAGTAAGAGGCAGATTTTTGCCGGTCCCGTCCACTTAACCGATAAACAAAACTGCCCTTCTTAAGTACAACATCAAAACCATCATCATTTTTTAGAACTTCATTTTCCTGAAAATCATCTCTTCGTATTCTTGGAATAAGATATGTACCTTCCTCAGGTTTGCCGGTTTTATGTACTTCAATATAATCCTGTTCAGCATAGAAACCACGATATGCCAGTAAACTTTCATATGCACTCCCTAACTGGTTTATACCCAGATTAGCATATGAAATTCTGCCACGTGATCTATTCCTTTGTTGTTTTGAAAGTGAAAGACGGCAAATTATATCCTGCCAGACTTTATTACGGAATTTCACTTTATGCAAATGATGAAGCTTCCGGTTATCAAACAGAGGGGAATCTATTAACCTTACTTTAAAACTTTTATTTTGTCCATTTTCTTTTTCACGATATCCGCTACTAAGTAATTGAAATAGCTGGTTTAAAGATTCATGGAAAAAATATCCGTTCAGGCTGGTCTCCGAATACAATGGAACCTGCTCCAGATCCCTCAACATCTCCAATGAATATCCTTTGCTGTAAACTGTATCATTTATTGGCAGAATATCAAGATCCTGACGACTTTCAGCATAAAAGATGAAAAGCAACCGATAGATAATTGTAAGGCAATCATCTTTCATTTCATGTTCAAACCTCTCATCAGTTTCATTAAATTCTTCTTTCTGTAGAATTTTTTTATAATACAATGCTTCGTTAGCCAGTGCTTCAACTGCGTAGATTATACCCTCCTTAAGGTCCCTGGTAACTTCGTAGGCACTCTTATGACTATCCTCATCTAGCTGATCCAATAGTACCAGGTTACTCTCGGGAGTCAGAGTTTCTTTTCCTAATAAGAAATAAAACAGAGCATAATAATTAGCGTTTCTGTTTGCCGTTGCTTCAGAAAAGAGTTCTTCAAGATCAATCTTCAGATAACTGCCACGAAACCATTTCTCCTGTTCCAGCAAGAATGCTACATTTCCTGCTAAGAGAAGAATATATTTTGGCCTGAGATGTTGTTCAATGAGAAATAACTCAGAGATAACTTTATTAATAATAGTGGGAGATATTTTTACATCATCCGGAACTATAAATACTCTTTCCCATTGCAATCTGTGGTAACGTTGGGGTGGGTTTGTCTGAGTTTCATCCTCAACATTGTAACATTGCTGGAAAAGTCCATCCGGTTCATTATCATCTTCTTTTATCAGGGATTGCATTTCCATTATCATCAAATGGGGTTGTTCACCACGATAAAGGATATTCCTAACTGGTATCACCTCATGTTCTGAAAGATGGAATAAACTGCTATATTGAGTTATATTGCCATTATAACCTAAAGCATTTAGCAACTCAGTATGAAAACTATGCGTCTCATAGATTTTATCCTTTGTCCGTAATTTACCCTCAATATAGAGTTGCTTAAAACGAAAATAACGGTCTTTTAGAGGTGAAATCTTCTTGTTAAACTCCTTGATATCTTCAGATGCATAATTTGTCTTAGTAAGAACCTTTGAGGTAAAATCTTCATCAAAATAATTTCCTGAAAAATACTCTCCGATATTTTGAATAAATTTAAGCATGAAGATTATGAATTATAAAATATGGCAAGTAATTTTAGGTATGCTTCTCCCTGAAGAGATGTCAGATCTTTATAATACTGACTTGATGTACTAAGGATTGTTTCAATTTCCCTGTGGCGAGAATCTTTTATACGTGCCCAAAAATTTCCTGTCGCACGTTCACTGAAATCCATTTCAAGCTGATCTAATGCATCAGCTCTCCATTTGTTAATTTTCGTTTTATACTCATTCAGTTTAATTCCCATTCTGCCTTCCAGTAATTGTTGCTCTTTATCCATATGATCTGAAGTGTAATTCACAGCATTGGAAAGATTTTGGTGAAGAGTTGAAACATCCTCTTGAGATATGAACTCTGTATGTAAAGTTTCATTTAATTTGAACTCATCTATAAATTTTTCAAGAGGGAAAGGATCTCTGAATAGTCGGCCTTCTAAATCCAGACTGACAACAATAAAATCAGCAATCACAGGTTGACCATGGTTATTGGAGACTTGAGCATTAAATACATACCAGGCTGTTCCTCCGGGCAAACGATTAGATTTTGCCACAAGCGCTACATCCTTATCAACACTTGCTTCAAGTTTTGTCATATAGTATTTTATGACAGGATGAAGTTCATAAAGGATTTGGAACTCTGTCCATTCACCTTTTTTCTTACGGGCATCTTCGATTGACTTCTGAACAAGATCTTTATCCAAAGACAATTTGTACAATTGACCCACCCTCGGTTTTGATTCTGGTGGAAGATCGAATAAAATCTGGTTAAGGTCTTTGTTATTAAGTATTTCAAGATATCCATCGTATACTTTTACATCGTCATGATTGATCTGATCCGAAGAGTTAAGTTGCTCAAAAAGATCTGAGTAGAACTTAGCCTCATTTGGATAAATCGTAAGGTTTGTTTCGAATGGATTATTGGTTATTAAAACATCCGTTGCATCACTTTCATTGGCAAAAAGAGTCGAAAAGTCAAATCCCGCAGTCTTTTCATCCAACTTTTCAAGAAAATCCTCATTCTCATGAAGCATAGCCTCTTCCACGAATTGCTCTTCTTTATATGAGTCATACAATTTCATTACTGATCCGGCATCACCAAGAGTTCTATGAACTACCTCTTCCTTCTGGGTAAGTCTTTCAACAATGTGAAGATCTGTTTTTAATCCCTTTAAATCAGACTCTGCAATTATGTAATGTATATAAGGAGTTTTCTTCTGTCCATATCGGTCAATACGTCCATTTCTTTGCTCAAGAGTGATTAAGGACCAAGGAATGTCATAATTAAACATCCTGTTACAAAAAAAGTGAAGGTTTACACCCTGAGAACCAGAATCTGAACAGATAAGTAATCTCACATTACTATCCTCCTTACCGAAATCTTCAATTATATTCTGCTGTTCTGTATCTGGCAAGCCACCATGAAAATATGCAATGGATTCTTTCGATAAGTTAAAATCATTGGTCAGATTTTCTTTAAGATAGTCAAGGGTATCTATTCTCTCAGCGAAAACGACATACCGATCATTTTGCTTTTTTCCAGACCAGCCTAATTCTAATAAGGTTTCCTTAAACTTCTTATACTTGGTATCAGATTTACTTAAAATGATTTTTTCAACCTTGTCCCTCAGTACTTTAAGCACATCAAGGTTTTCCGCTAATTCTTCACTTTGAGTTGCTTTTATGGCAACTTTTTCAATTCTCCTGTCCAAACTAACCAATGCAGCTTTTGGAGAGGACATAAATGCTTTAAAAATGCCAACTGAAAAAAGAAAGTCCTCTTTTGGTTTTCCTTTTTTTAAGGCATCAATTGCCTTAAATTTAATTTCCTGCTGGAATTTTAAGAAATCTACTTCATCTTCACTAAGGTTGGCCGAAACTCTGATTATCTCCCTCTCCTGAAAATTGGACCTGACCTTCTCATCTGTGATATCATTTTTAAATCGTCTCACATAATAAGGTTCAACATGAGACTTATCATAATCACCGCTTTTGGGTATAGCGGTTGGTTCAATCATATTAATAAGATTGGCAAAGTTCTCTTTCCTGCCATTATGCGGTGTAGCTGATGTCAGAATGAGGGATTCACATTTTTTGGATATGAACTGAGCGAGATCCCCCTTCTGACTTTTGTCATTGGCAACTGTGTGGCATTCATCAATTACAACCACATCCCATCTAGATTTTTCAAGGTAATGTCTGAACTTGGCGTTGTTCTTTAAGGTGTCAATAGAAATGATTGTTTTGTCATAGTACTCGAATGGGTTCTTATTAGCTGGCAGGTGAGTTTTAATCTTAGCAATTCCTTCTGAATCGAGTCGGACCAACGGAATGGCAAACCTATGCCAGAGTTCCTGTTGAAACTGGGCAAGAATTGATTTTGGTGCCAACACCATTATCCGTTTTGCTTTTCCCCGCTTAATTAACTCCGTTAGAAAGATACCTGCTTCAATAGTTTTACCCAATCCAACACCATCTGCAATTAATAGTCTTGGCCTGGGCAGCTTCAGAGCTTTGAGAACAGGAGTGAGTTGGTATTCTGCAGGATTAATAGCTGCTTTATTTGATATTGTAATCTTTTCTGAGAAAACCGCAGCATTCCGGATTTGTGTTTCAAGAAATAGTTTGGTTTTTCTATACCCGCTATCAGTATCAGGAATTAATCTTGTTTGTTTGGGATCTACCGGACTAATATCAGTGTCAATTCTGGAATCGAATGAAAATCTTTTCCCTTTTACAAGCTCACTAATTCCCTCAGCATCAATTAACCACGAACCGTCATAATTAACATTTGTATTTGTAATTATAAAATCTTCACCTCTTGTAGATATGCGTTGTCCAATAGTTAAGTTCATTGTGTGTTCAACCGCCTGTTTAGTAATTAAATAATGATTAATGTGGAAATTTTGGTAAATTTCACTAAGGGGTTACAAGTTAAAGAATATTTAGAGATATCAGATATTTCGGATCTCCTAAATGTATGCCCGTCTTATATATCTTTATTGTCCTCCTCCTCTTCCTCCTCTTCCTCTTCAAATTCAGAGATAAAATCATCAATTGTTCGTGATGTTATATACTCATCAATTTGATTGTATAATTCTTTTAATGGTGGAAATTCCTTTTGAGAATCATTGGCACTTATGCTGAAAATTTCAGCATCATCATTATTCACAAGTTTAAAATCACAGGTTTCAACATCCTTAATTTTACCTTTTACGTCTTCTTCCTCATTAGAGTAACAGTCGACATATACAATCCCTGAATTATTTGATAATTTAAATCCTTTTCTTTTATCTGCCTCCCATTCAGTTTTCTCTTCTTTTGTAAGCTTTATGAGTTGTTCTATAAGATTTAATTGTTTTTTTCCATGTGTGTACGATTTATTGGATATTCTTAATTATTAACATGTAAATAACTTTTTATAGTTTTTGTAAATCTTTCTATATACTAATCGTAAATTTAGTAACAATTATCATCATAATGAACTAAATAATAACGGAATACTTCTATATAAGGATTAATACTATAGGGGCCTAATTGGAGATTGAAACGAATAGCACACAACTTTTTCTTACAGCGGAAAAATGTTTGAAGGAAGAACGCATAGATTAAAGACATTATGTATAAACCACGTATTATTGAAAAGAGATTATTTAGTTGTATCATTTGTGGATACAGTGCACAAGTCCTTGGGGAGTCCTATTTTGACTATGGTTGCCATAATTACGTTGCTACATTCGAATGCCATGAGTGCAAAGTCTTATTTGAGAGTGTTCTAACCAAGATGGAGTGTTGGGAACCACCCAAAGTTACACACAACCTTGCTGATGAAATAATATGTCTCAATTGCGGTACGGATAAAAACAAAGTTTGGAATATGGAATCAGGAGTCTGTCCGAAATGTAATGGTAAAATGAATTATACTATTGAAGGTGAAATTAAAGTGCATCATAAAGCTAGTGATCAAAAGCTGACTTGACACAAACCAATAAAATGGTTTTCAAAAATGTAAAGTCCTGGAACAGTCTAGAAATGCCTTTGTTTGAAATTGATTAGCTCAATACATTGAACTAATTGAATGAATAGAGTAATAATTACCCAAAAATTTTATTGTTAATAATTGCATCATATTGTTGAAATTAAATATCTCATAAAATGAGATATTTAATTTATTTTTACTATCTTTATACCCATAAATTAGTATAGTATGAATCGCATTAAACAAGTACTAGAAGAAAAGGGAGTTAAGCAAACTTGGTTAGCTGAAAAGCTGGATAAAAGCTACAATATGATTAATTCCTATGTTCAGAATAGAAGACAGCCAAGTTTGGATGACTTATATAAGATAGCAAGAATATTAGGAGTTGATGCTAGAGATTTATTGGATAAAGATGCTTATAATAGAAAAGTAGGTGTCAATGATGTTGATGATTCAAGTGGAGATTTAGTAATTCCTACCAAGACTGTTAATATTCCCCTATTAGGAAGCATCGCATGCGGTGCTCCTATATTAGCAATTGAAAATATTGAGACTGAAATTCCGGTATCCGTTGATTTATTAAAAGGGTCAAACACCCACTTCTTGTTAAGAGCTAAAGGAAATTCAATGAATGAAGTTGGAATAAATGATGGTGATTTGGTTCTAATTAAACAACAATTTACTGCTGAGAACGGGGACTTAGTTGTTGCTCTCATCGATGATGAAGCTACTATTAAAGAATTTCATAAAAACAGTGACGCTATCGTTCTTAAACCGCGATCTAAAGAACAAATTCATCATCCAATTATTTTAACCAGAGACTTTAGGATACAAGGGATTGTTGTTGCAACGATTCCATTTATATAAATACTAAATAGAAAGATCATGGGTAAAAATCAACATGTAGTAAAGCATTCAGACGGTTGGGCCGTCAAGGGTGCAGGAAATGAAAAAGCAACAAGAGTAAAAGAGACTCAGCAAGAAGCAATTGACATTGCTAAACAGATAGCTAAGAATCAACAGTCTGAAATGCTTATTCATGGAAGAAATGGTAGAATAAGAGAGAGAAACAGTTATGGGAATGATCCGTTTCCACCAAAGAATTAAGAATGGGGTTCGATGCATGTATTTGGTACAATAAGATTTGATAAGAAATAATTTTTATGACAACAAACAAAACCCAACATTTAAAGTGTGTTCTAGAGTCACATAAGATAAAGAAAGAACAGACCCTTCTTGATAAGCATATTGCAAAGAGAAACGAAGTAAAAGAGGCACTCGAAGAGAAATACTCTTCTAGTATTTATGGTCCTTTCAATTCAGGTTCATACGCAAAGAATACTGCTGTAAATAAGAAATTTGATTTCGATTTCATGGTGCCGTTTAAGAGGGATGCATTTGACACCCTTGAGGATATGTTTACGGATGTATTTGATTTTTTGGAAGAAAAATACAAAACTTGCGCCGTAGTCAAAAAACAAAAAGTATCGATAGGATTAGAGTTTTTTCCAGATGTTATTGGTGACATAGTAAAGATTGATGTAGTTCCAGGCAGGGAACTAAAAAAAGACCAATATCCTACCGATAAAAATCTTAATCTATATGTTTATAATCAATTTGGCTCATTCCAAAAAGGGAGTGAGAGGATCCAGAGTAATATTCATGCTCAAGTTGATAAAATAAGGAAATCTGCTGACACACAATCCTTAAGACAGGTAATTCGTCTACTCAAAGTTTGGAAATTATACAATAACAAATCGATAAAGTCTTTCTTTATCGAGCTGATTTCCATACGAGCATTTGAGGATAAAGAACCTGAAGGAGATCTCTGGGAAATTCTTGAAGTCGTACTAATTTATATTAAGAACAATATCGAAACAATTGCTCTTCCTGATCCCGGAAATACCAATAATAATGTCGCATATTCTCTTTCAAGCAGCGATAAATCAGTTATAAGTTCTGATATTAAAAATATGCTTGAACAAATCGAACTAAACAGCGATTTTATTAAATCCTACTTTCCTCCTAATCCAAAATTCCCATGTGAGGATGTGAGTAAAAGCAATAACACATACGGAGTAAAAAAAGAAGGTCCTTCTATTCCTCCTCCAACCCGATTTGGTAATTTATGACAAATCGATTAAGTACAATAGTAGAATACATTGGTCGTCTAGAGGATGTTATAATCACTAAGGATTTTGTGCTTGAAAGCCTTACAATCAAAGGAGACATAACAATTAAGGTGGATGAAGTTGAATTAGATTTCTATGTAGAAATATATCAACAATATCCATACCAATTGCATGATACAGAATCTATTCGTTTCATAAATAGCAAACTCATAGAATATAATCACGTTAATCGTGATGGTTCTATCTGTGTACATACTCATCAGAGTCAAGAGTTAAAAACTAAAATTGAATTTGATTTTTTTGCTCTAAAACATTGGATAAGAAAGTATTATATAAATAAAGATGAAGATGTTCACTACGAACACATAGTAATTCCAAGTAACCCATTGGATGGTTATAATTATTATTTTCTATTTACCGAAGTAGATTACGAGTTTAAACCTGGCCAATTTGGCCTAATTAATTATTACCCACTGTCAGAGGGTTTTGATAAGACAGATAAAGCATATACAAACTTAATTTGCTCATTTAATGTTGATTCAAAAACTGTGACATGCAATTGGAATGAGAGATACACCAACAATAAAGGATCAATTGGTTGTTTTCTTCTCTTAAGTGATCCTCCGGTACATCATAAGCGATTTGCAGTTGAAAATTGGAAGGATCTGGAAAATCTCGTCAGTCAGCCATTCATGGATTTTCTTTACACCCTGGATAAGCGAACTTTTTCAAAAGGCAAACCAAAAATCATTCCTCTCTTAATTGGTTATAAGATTCATTCTTTTGAATTTCATTGGCAGGTTATCATTATTCAAACTGATAATTTTCCTAACTATGGAGTAAAATCGGACACTCACAAAGACAGATATACCGGGAAATTTTATGATCAAAAAATTATCTGGGGTCAGACAAAGAATATTTCATACAAGTATTTTTTTGGAAGAGGGGCACTAAATAAAAAACTCACAGAAAGCAAGATATTAATAATTGGGGTCGGTGCAATTGGAAGCATGATTGCAACTACATTAGTAAGGGGTGGATGTCTCAATATAGATGTTTGTGATTACGATATAAAAGAGCCGGAAAATGTATGTAGATCTGAATATTGGTTTTTAACTGGCCTGAACAATAAAATTGAGGAAATAGCCAATGTGTTAACTGCAATCTCGCCATTTGTCAATGTAAAAATTAATGATAAAATAATAGATTTTACAAAAATTTCTATTCAAGATTCTTATTGGATTAAAACATTAGAGGACTATTTTAATAAGTATGATATAATCTTTGATTGCTCTACTGATAATGAGTTAGCCAGCATTTTTGACAAACTAGATACCAATGCCGACATTTTCAATATTTCATTTACTAATCATGCTAAAAACCTGGTATGTATTGTGAAACCAAATATTTACAACTGGTTATGTGAAGTATTTCGAATACTGGAAGATGACACAGTGGATTTATATAACCCCACCGGTTGTTGGAGTCCAACATTTAAAGCTTGAGTCCACTCTAAAAAGTCACAAAACATAAACTCACTTAGAATGGCGTAAAAATTCTTTTTTCAAGACAATTTACAATTTGAGTTTTTATACGATTCTAAACGCGTTAAATTAAAAATTAGAAAAATAAAATTACCAAAAACACTAAAATGTAAAGCATTTTGCATATTTGCTTGTATCTTTTGACTTCCTTTTATCAAATTACCTGCTATTCGGACAAAGTTTATCCATAAACTTCTAAAAATTGCCCATATTTTATTTTTGAAAAAACTCCGGTATTTAGTTTTATCCTTTCGCAAGTGATAAGCAAGTTGAAAAATAGTGGCTTCTACATTGTTGCGTTTGTTCCTTATTTCTTTAGGAAGTTGTTCTGCTTGCTTTCTAAGACGGCAGCTTTCTATCTGTTTATTAGTAAAATAGCGATAACCTGTTTTTGTTTTTATACGGTATTTATTATTTTTTGTAATTGTTACAGGAATTTGTGTATTAGTCTGATTATCATAGATTTGAACTTCACCATTCTTAATTGTTAAATCATATTGTCCGGTAGGTCCCTGAAATCCGGTTAGATAAAAGTTTATGTCTTCTTCTTTGGTAAATGTTTGATTTTCTTCACTATTATATGCGCCATCTGTATGAGCATTTTCTATCTTATCTGATAAAATTTCCTGACTATTTTTTATTGCCGGTTCTGTAAATTTATTATCCGGATGCGTTGCCGGAGCAGTCTGAGTGCCTGTAATTAAGTTAATTGGATTTGTTGAATCACAAGTTTCTGTGACATTATGATTATATCCTTTAGTCTTTTTGTCGGTTTTTATGCGAAAATCGCATTCAGTATCATACGGTGACTGAACCCTTTTGGCTGTAATTTCTTTATCTGGAGTTACCTCTATTTTATTATCGTCAAGTATTTTATATTGTTCCTCGAATACTCGTTTAAGTGTCTGATAATGTGCATCATCACTTTCAGGAACAGTATTTAATATCTTGTAAATAAGTTTCCCGAGACTTATTAAACGTTCTTTAATTTGAGATTTGGTGCTACGATAAACAGTTGCTGACGATTTTTCTGTAACAAATTCATCTAATTCTGCACGCTCTTGATCTGACAAAAACTCGAATTGTTTTTTGCAGGTATGTTTGTAAAAAAGAACTAAAGACTTATGTATCAACTCATAACGACTATAAAATGCAATATTACTACCTATAAGTTTACTATCCATTCGGATACTTTGTCCACTAACTTCAAAATCAATTATTTGTCCTTTTGTTATTTTTTGAAAAGTTTTTTCGAAAAGATCAATTCCTGTTTCTTTATGATACTCGGTAATACGTTTACGGAGCAGGTAATATGTAGATGCTGCCGGGACTGGATCGTCAATATTTACAAGCCCTAATGCTTTACGTGTCAGTAAATTAAAATGGCAATTTTCAAATAATTTCTGATCGCTGTATCCTTCGCCTTCTTTAAGTATCATCATTCCGATTAGTGTTCTGATCGGAGCATTTGGAGCACCGTTATCTGAAGAAAATAATATTGAAAATAAATTTTCATCAATACGGCATACAACCTGCTTATAGAAAATATTTTGCCATGCTGTTTCATCTGTAAATTGCTTTGACGAACCCGCTGTAAGGTACTGGAATATGCTACTTAGCAAAGAACCTTGTTGCGCTGTGTCTGTTTTTCTAAACATAATTTTCGTATTTATATTTCAATAACAAAGATAAGCATTATGTCCTTGATTACCAAATATATATGTTCCACGTGAAACATCTTACCCCCTGATTATCAGCGCTTTATGGCACTGTTGATAAATTTTTAAATCATTGCATATCAGCCTGTTACAGAGGCGACTTATTAACAACTTGAAACAGCAAAAAAATCATAATTTTGTACTTTACTTTTTTATTCTGGACTCAAATATTAATAAAACTATTATTTTTGATAACTTTTAAGGTTCATCCGACTTTTCGGAGTGGACTCAAGCTTCTTATAATGATATTAGTACACTTGTTCAGTTAGCAATTAAGAAAATAAACTATGGCTATGAAAAAGAAAAACCGTTAAGAAGTTTCTATCTTACTGTTTGTGAAAATGATAGTATCAATATTAAAACTACTCAGCTTTGAAATTTACTAATACTGGATCGGGGTTATGCATAACTATTGATGAGATTTTGTTAACTAAACTTAATGAAGTTAGTCTAGCTCATTATCCAAACGAATTCGGTGGTTTGTTAATCGGGAATTATTCACAGGACAGGAAAGAGGTTTTTATTACATATTCAGTTTTACCAAAAGAGTATAGGTCTACAAAATTTAGTTTTTATAGAGGTATCAAGGGATTAAAAACACAGCTTCACAAGCTATATAAAAAAGATCCGTGCCAATACTATATTGGCGAATGGCATTCACATCCAGATAATTTAGCTATCCCTAGTGGTACCGACTTACAGGCATTTCAGGAGATAGTATCACATACAGAAGTATTTATCGAGAATCCAATTTTACTCATTCTAGGAGTGGACAAAATTAGTTGTGATTATAGTTTCTATGTTTTCTATAACCAAATATTCTTAAAATATGAAAAAGAAAGAAGATCATAAAATTGACATGCGCCAGCTGTTTATGGGTTTTCAGGAATCAATGAAAAGTGACCTTAAAACAATTAGGAAAAATGTTGATCACGCTCCAACAAAAGGTGTCGGATCAGAGAATATCTGGATTGAATTCCTAAAAGATTACTTACCACATAGATACTCAATTACTCAAGCAATAATTGTTGATTATCTGGGGAATACAAGTGATGCTATTGATGTTGTTATATATGATTGTCAGTATACGCCATTCGTTTATAACAAGGGTGGAATTAGGTACATTCCTGCTGAAAGTGTCTATGCAGTATTTGAAACAAAACAAGAAATTAATAGATCATTTCTAGTATACACAAGTGGTAAAATAGAAAGTGTTCGAAAACTGCATAGAACCACAACTCATGTTATTGACAAGGGTGAAAAAAACCCAGCTCCAAAACTTTTTGAGATTTTGGGTGGTTTTTTATGCTTGGATAATTCTTGGAAAAAATCAATTAGCGAGGAAAAATCCTTCTTATCTTTTATGAGTATGTTGGAAGGGAACAGGTTGATTGATATTGGATGTGTTCTAAATGACAAATCATTTGCATTTTCATATGATAAAAGTAACAGCGACTCAAAGATTGCGTTCAGCACCGATAATGAGACATTAATTTTCTTTTTCCTTAAGCTTGTTTATATGTTACAACAACTCGGAACTGTTAGACCGATTGATTTAAATAAATATATTAATAAACTGGAGTCTCAATAGATGAACAAGTCAAATAAATATGCTTTAAACGGAGCAATAATTGGAGGTCTGATAAATGCACTTTTAAATGCGATAAGACAAATAAATAGAATAAACGAACGGCCAAACGAGGAATTTAATTGGAAGGAACTTTTGGCTGCTTCCGGGAAAGGGGCACTTATCGGGGGTACTGGTGGCTTTATTGTTGGATCAATACTCGATTACCAAAACTCTTTGGAACATCCTTTAAATACAGACTTATTGCTTGTAGGCATAGTTAATGATATTAGACTAAACAAAAGTGATAGACAATATCAAACATTAAGTTCAAAAGCTGATTCCTTAATAAATTTACTCAAAAGAAAGTATCATAATAAGTTGGACGGGGAACCAATGAAGTTGGGATCGACAGAAAAAGGCACTGCCTTACGGAACAAATTCGATTTAGACATTTGCCTACCGTTTAGACCAGGAAGTTTTTCATCAACTGAAGAAATGTATTATAGTGTACTTGAATGTATGGAGAAATATGTTGGCCAAAATTCAGTTGTAAAAGTCCGGGATCAAAAAAAATCAGTTGGTGTAATTCTTGAAATCAGAGGTAATAAGTATAAGATAGATGTTGTACCATATAAATTAACAAAGGGAAATTCCTCTTCTGGATATTTATATGTTAACAGTAAAAATATTTTTGGCAATAGCCAAAGTCGCACCAAAACAGATATATACAGATTAAAAAATATACGGTTTAGTGAAACTCAAAAAAAAATTGTAACAGCTTTAAAGCATTGGAAGAATAAGAATGATGTTCCTATAAGTTCTCATCTCCTGGAGAATCTTGTTTTGGATTCATACTATTATAACCATAACAAGATTCCCAAAAGCTTAACCAAGAAAATCATGATGGTGTTCTACCATATAAGAGACAATTTTGATACAATGGTCATTCGAAGTATTGAAAACACAAATAATATTCTCACAGATATACCAGTGGAGAATAAAGATTTAATTATTTCATCGTGCAAAAGAATAATTGAGGAGTATGAATATCAACCGAATTCAATTGTTGATTTTTTTGAATCAGAATGACTTAATTATTAATGACATAGAATAGCATTTCATATATTTTATATAATAAATTATTCTGGGGTATGCATATAAAACATCCTCTTAATGTATTGATTAATAGAGTATTAAAATTTTGAATGAAAACTAAAATGATCCTAAATTTAACACTGGGTTCACAATGAGACACATAGAATTCTCAATTAATATAAATTCAACTTTTTATTTTATATAGAACTCAGTCTCTTAATGTTAGTTGTATGTGTCAAGTGCATACCCCAGTAAATTAAATTATTTATGCTAATTACGTATGCTTATTTGTTAATTTAGAGCTTATTAACCATGCTTTATCCTCAATAGTCTTGCAACAGTTATGAGAAGAATTCCACATACTTATAATTTGCAGCCAAATTCATATAAATTTTTTATTGCTATTTCCATTGCTTTAAGAATCTTTTTACAAAGGTAACCTGCATTTAAACCATAAAGCAGGTCTTCAGTGCCTCAAATATTGCTGCAAACCAACAAAATACTTCCGCAATCGGATCTTAATAAGAACAATTACCAGGCATCAATACCTGCACGGTAATAAAACTTTTCACGAAAAAGATTGAAATTTACTTACAAAGAGACTTGCTAGCGATTCTTCCGCTGTAAGCGCATGAAATTACCTCGTAAAATCGGCTCTTTTACTAATAAAGTGGCCTTACAGCGATTTTATGAGGATTTGCGATCAAAAACTCACAAGAAATTGAAATTCTACTGCAACTTTTAAAGAAGCACAGTTATAAGATGTTAAAAAAGGTCATTGATTGGATCTCCAATTAATACTTTTTTAATAGCTCTTTTTTTCATAGTTTTGCTATGTTAAGTTCTTTGTACATTTATTGACAAGGTGAACCAATAGGTGAACATAGATTTCAGGAGCCTGCATATTGCTCATTATCAATACACTAAGGGATCGCGATCCCGCCTAAGCGGGAGAGCAATCCATGGATATCAATGAACTCACAAAGCCTTCGCCAAGGCTTTGGCTTGCAAAACCTCCCCACCCATCTCTGCTTTGCAAACCACTCAAACCCTTATGACGTATGAGCCGTTGCTGGTAACAATTGCTTTTTAATAATTTTCTTCTCTAACTTGCATGTAGGACTTAGGGTGCAAACAAGCTGGACAATTCTCTAATGCTTTTTCTGATTCATACACATATCCACAATTTAAGCATTTCCACCATACTCTTCCATCTTTTATAAATACTTTATCCTCCGAGATATTTTGTAATAGCTTTAAGTATCTGCGTTCGTGTTCAGCCTCAACTTTTGCAATCATCTTGTATGCGGCTGCAATTTCGGGAAATCCTTCTTCTTTAGCAAGCTCCGCAAAATGAGGATACAAATCCGTCCATTCTTCATTTTCTCCCTCGGCTGCCGCTTTTAAATTATCTCTGGTTGTTCCAATCAATCCAGCAGGATAGCTTGCTGTTATCTCAGTCATACCACCTTCCAGGAATTTAAAGAATCTTTTTGCATGCTCTTTTTCCTGATTTGCAGTTTCCATGAAAATAGCTGCAATTTGTTCGTATCCTTCTTTTTTTGCAACACTCGCAAAAAACTCATAGCGATTTCTGGCTTGTGATTCGCCTGCAAATGATTTTAACAGATTTTGTTCTGTTTGTGTTCCTTTTAATGATTTTGTCATGGTGTTTGGTATTTATATGTTTATTAAAAATTAATAAAATCAGACTTTTCAGAACCACACACTGGGCAAACCCAATCATCAGGTAAATCTACAAATTTCACAGTCTCATTAGATTCATCGTAAATGTATCCACATGCAGGACATTTGTATTTTTGGCTAAGTTCTAAACATTACAGCAAAATGATTACAATTGCACAGCTAAGGTCATTATTGTTACTTCTAATAGTTTCATTTTAAAGAACTTGCAGAATTACCTCAATTGGTTTGCCTATGCAGAGAAACTATCAAAGACAACCATCAAGCAGTGTTTTTTCACAATCCCTGCATCCTCAACAGCTTATGAGTTGTCCAGACATAGTAACTAAAATGCTGTAAATATTAGAACTTAGCCGTATTTTTTAACCAATATTTCCTTAGATTTCGTGCCGAGCTTTGATTTATCAATATAAGTTGGTGCGTTTTTTGGTGCAACACCTTTTTTCACCTGTCTGTAATACAAATATGTCATTGGTTCTTTTGTGTCATCCAATATTTCAGCGTGCACCAATTCGCCAATAAACATCAAATGAGTTCCGACATCAACTGTTTGAACAACCTTACATTCAATATAAGAAATACATTCATCTAAAACAACTGGCACGTCTGTATCGCCATATTTTATGGTCTTTCCAACCATTTTATCGAAATCTTTACCACTCTTGTATCCAAAAGTGCCAAAAATTGCCGGAGAAGCATTAATATTTAAAACTGAAACAGAAAATGCTCCGAATTTTTGAATTATTTCGGCAGTAAAATTGTTTTTGTTACAACATGCAGCAAATCTTGCTGGTTCTGATGTAACTTGAAATACCGTATTTGAAATAAATCCATTCCCCCTATTCTTGTCTCCCGAAGAAACAATATATAATCCATACGAAATCTTAAAGAGTGCCTCGAAATTTATCATACGTTTTTGTAGGTTAAATTAATAATTTTATGTGTTACTTATCAAGCTGCAGAAAGTTTTTTGCAGGTGTTTCTTTTTGATTGTTAAGCTCATCATTCCACCAAAAACCTGTAACACCATCCCATGATGCAATTTGGGGGTTGTGGCCCCAGACTACCCTTCCCGGAAAAATTCCTTTGGCAACTCCAAAAGGTATATTTGGTTTGTACCAGATTTCAAGATCGTTGGCTCTTGACTCTATGGCCGAACTTACCATAAATACCGATGTAGCCCCAATTCCCAAAATTAAAAACAGACCAGCAGCGAAATATTTGGCGTCAAATAGTTTGTGTTTTGCTTTTTTAAATGCAAACGTCGCACCTGTCAATGCCAGAATCCAAATGACGAAACTCGACATAATTGGTGCTGCAACCTGCATGCATGGATACAAAGCTCTTGAAGGTTTAGGAATTATCCGAAATAAAAACCAAAGGGTAGCAAACAAAGAGATAATAACGTACACTATTTTTGCCGGTACTTTTGAATTTGTTAAAAATCGGGTTGTTCTTTTTATCCAGTCCGGAAGTTTTCGGAGTCTTTCTTCAGTAATCATTTTTAGTATTTTCTAGTGGTTGTATCCGTCTCATTGCATGAACGCTAACGGTCCGCGGGTTTGAAGCTGTGCGGCTTTTCCGCCCTGTTTCAGCATCCCCCGTTACCGAAAGTTAAAGATAACAAAAATTGTCAAAATTCCACATAAACCCCGCATGCTTTAGGACCCGCTGTTGAACTAAATCCCTCACGGGATAGCTATTAATCCAGTCACTAAAATAAACAATAAATAGATGTTCTGAACTTTACGGCATTACTAATTTTAAAATGTATGTTGTATGAGAAAGAAAAAAGGATCAACTATAGTGGAACGGGCTTTGGAATCCATCCCCTGAACAGATTAGCGACGATGAAATCAACGATTACCTCACATCACTGGCACTATCGTCTAAATCACCATCAAGGAGCAATTTCAAACATGCAGTTCACGGGAGTCTGTGCAAAAACTCATATTATACCTAAAGATAGTTCACAGGAACGTAACAGGGATGTTCTGTCTGTATAAAAATTTTCTTTTTTCGATGTGAACAGGAATTTGCATTTTTCTGAAAAGTGAACAAAAAGGCCTTCTCGAACAGGTTTTATATGCAGGGGTGTTATAGCGTTGAAAACTATATGTACTCTTCCCAGACCTCCTGTTATTGCTATGCCGATGCCAGGTACCGTTAGTATGCATCGCATTACCTTGTGGGCAAATATAAAAGTCTTGTTCCTTATAATAAACAAAGCTTGAAATGGAATATAATCCAAAAGATGGTCATCCTTCTTCTTCGCATTCAACATGAAAAAATCCAAAGCTTTTCAGATCAATGGCATCGACAAATGCATCTACTACACGAACAAAAGAATCAGAGGCTATAGCACTTTCAAGGCTGAACATGAACATCTGGTTCCGGTCTTCTCCTTGCTTATGGTGCATTAGATTGTGGGTTTGATTATAATTCAAGATACTAAATATCCTGATCTTAAACCAGATGGCATTAACCGGGTTATTAACAATTTATTTGAGTTTTTGCACAGTCTGACGGTTGCGTGTATGAAATGTAGGGTTTTAGGGCCTCCAGATTGTCCGCCGAGAAGATTGTGTTTTGGAGAGCAACAAACTCTCTGAAACCCATGTCATCCCTATATTTTATACACTTTGTTGTAGCACGTACTTTTTCAGACTTCGATTGAAATCTTTACCTTTCCATCAAGACCTTTTTCTACAATGTCGTACAATGTCTTTAAAGTCAGATTACTCCCGTTATTTTCAACCCGTGAAATATAAGTACGTTTTTTGTCCACCAATTCGCCAAGTTGCTCTTGAGTTAGATTTTTTTCTTCTCTTGCTTTCCTCAATAATAACCCGATTTTGAAAGATTCAAAATCCCTGTCAAGTTCATCTCTTCGTTCCGTTCCTTTTTCGCCGTAAACGGAATTTTTAATATCTTTCCAGCTTTTAGTTTCCATCTTATTTGTTTTTGTCTTCATAATATGAATTCATTAATTTAAAGGCTTTATCAATTTCTTTTTTCGGTGTCTTCTGTGTGTTTTTTGTAAACCCATTTAACAGGATAACAAGTCTTCCTTTATCAAAAAAACAAAAAACCCGCCAAATATTCGAGCCCAATTTAATTCGAGCTTCGTATAGTCCTTTCATCCCAATAATTGCTTTTAGATAAGTCGAGGGTATTCTTTTATAGGTCACTATTATTTCAATGACCTTATATATCTTGTCCTGAATTTTCATTGGTTGTTCAAGCAGGAAATCCTCAAAATAATTTTTGTATGCAATTACTTGTCTGACTTTTTTCATTTGACAAATGTAACTTAAAAGTTACTATATTCAAAATCTAAAATACAATTTCGGGTATAGAGGATGTCGTTTTTGT
>Ga0307377_10003007_pt1 | contig 19428 bp, 13 predicted proteins | sample TR3MG_FD_202535 | JGI IMG/M metagenome (GOLD analysis project Ga0307377, IMG submission 202535) | Soil microbial communities from Risofladan, Vaasa, Finland - TR-3 | ecosystem: Environmental > Terrestrial > Soil > Coastal area > Acid sulfate soil | place: Finland: Risofladan, Vaasa | collected... | reverse complement strand
GTCTTCAGACGATCTTCATCGTAATACATACCAACTCCTCCGGTACCTCTTGGACAAAATCTTCCATTACTGTGTTGATCTTCATCATTACCAATAATCTTCCATATTTTCCCTTCGGAAGTTTTATATACCCATCCTGCGCATTTCCAGAAACAAATCTCACAATAAGTTGGTGTACGTTTCAGATCAACAACCAGCTGATTTACCAATTCAGGTGAGGAAAGGGTTTTTATGACTTTATAAGCCCCTCCTCCAACTGCCAGAACGCCAACTCCTATTGCTGATATCTTAATAAAATTTCTTCTGCTAGTCATAAAGTGAGTATAAAAACACAACAAAATTAGATAAAAAAAGACAAGCTCTTATTTATATATATAGATAATTAAATGCATTTAGAACTCAAACAAAAAAAAAGTACTGTTAACAAATTAACAATCTGATAAATGTCAATTATTTAGATTTAGTATAAATTACTAAAAACTTTATAATTCAACTTTAACTGATTGAAATTTAGATGCCATTATAAAAAAATAGATATCTCCTCTCAAGAAAAATTGTGTTACGACATATATTAATATTAACATTATAAATATCACTATTATGCATTTCCCGCATAAAAAAATTACTTTTGTATTGTTAATTAATTAACAATATTTTAAATATGAAGAAGCTTTTGATTCTTGGTGCCGGTACAGGAGGCACAATAATGGCTAATAAAATGAGAAAAGAGTTATCCAGAGATGAATGGATGATAACTATAGTTGATCAAAACAAGTTACATTATTATCAACCAGGATTTCTTTTCATTCCTTTCGGTTATTACAAGAAAGCCGATGTGATTAAGCCAAAACAGAATTTTCTGCCAGTTGGAGTGAATTCAATATTTCAACAAATTGACCGGATTGAATCTGAAAATAACAAAGTTTTCCTTTCAAACGGTGAAGTATTAAAATATGATATACTTATAATTGCTACAGGAACCAGAATTATCCCGGAGGAGACCCCCGGATTAAAAGGGGAACTCTGGCATAAAAACATTTTCGATTTTTATACTATTGAGGGTGCAGAAGCTCTGGCAAGATTCTTTAAAACATGGGAAGGTGGTCGCTTGGTTATTGATATTGCTGATAATCCGATTAAATGTCCGGTTGCACCACTCGAATTTGCCTTTTATGCTGATGCTTTCTTTACTGAAAGAGGAATGAGAGATAAGGTTTCTATAAGTTATGTAACACCTCTTTCAGGTGCATTTACCAAACCACGCTCCTCAAAACTATTGGGCTCTCTTCTTGAAAACAAAAATATTGATATGATCACTGATTTCTTCCTATCCGAGGTTGATAATGAAAATAAGATCATTAAAGATTTTGGTGGGAGTGAAATACCTTTTGATTGTCTTGTTACAGTGCCGCTTCACAGTGGAGATGGTATTATTTCTAATAGTGGCCTTGGTGATGAATTCGGATTTGTCAGGGCTGATAAATTCACTCTTCAATCGGTAGTTAAAGAAAATGTTTTTGTAATTGGGGATGCAGGCAATTTTCCAACATCAAAAGCCGGTTCAGTAGTCCATTTCCAGGCAGATATATTAACAGAGAATTTATTGTGCTTCATTGAGGAGAGATCTTTTACAGGTAAATTCGATGGTCATTCCAACTGTTATATTGAAACAGGTCACGGCAAAGGGGCTTTAATTGATTTCAATTATGATACAGAACCACTGCCGGGCTATTTCCCGTTTCCGGGAATTGGTCCATTCAGCCTACTCAAAGAAAGCAGGCTTAATCATTATGGCAAGCTTATTTTTCGCTGGATCTACTGGCATATTCTTCTGAAAGGTAAAGAGATGCCGATTGATACACATATGACAATGGCCGGGAAAAAAACTGATTAACACTTAATATAATAGTATGTCAGACAAATTGATACAGGAACAGATCAAAGAAATTAACAGGAAACTGGACCTGATTCTTGATGATGCTTCAATACAGAGACAAAACAGGGAAGCTGTAAATGATCTTATTGATGATGCTGCAGTTATAGGGAAGGATGCCTTTAAAAACATGGTTACACAGCTTGATGATGCAGGAATTGAACTCGATGGCGAAGTACTCCATGATATGGTATTCCGACTTTTAAGGAATATAAACAATATGGGAGCCGTGCTGGAAGTTCTTGAGAGCTTTTCTGATCTCGCTCAAGATTTAACTCCAATTGTAAAACAGGTTGGTCTTGACGGAGTACAAAAGTTCTATGAATTAGAACAGAAGGGTTATTTTGAAGTTCTAAACCAGATTGGAACAACAATGGAAACAGTAATCTCAAGATATAGCAAAGAAGATCTTCAGAAGCTCTCTGAAAATCTTATCCCTGTAATTGATACTCTTGTCAATATTGCTGATCCAATGCTTCTGAATAAGATAAATGCAGCAGCTACAGCTCTTAAGGAGATTAATACTGAAACTATTGAAGAGTATTCAGTATGGCGTTTAATGCGACAACTAAACAAACCTGAAATCAGAAAGAGTATCGGATTTGTTATGGCCTTCTTACAAAATATATCAAAAACTGAAATTCAAACCAAATAGTATATTACTAATTAAGATTCACAATATTATGGCACAAAAAACATATGCAGGAGTAACAGTAGATGTAAACGAAGAGGGGTACTTTACCAACCCATCTCAATGGACGAAAGAAATTGCTGTTGAAATAGCAAAAGAGGTTGATCTGGTACTTACAGATCAGCATTATGCAATAATGGAATTTCTTCGTAACAAATACGCCGCTGGCGATGCTCTATCAATAAGGAGCATTAACCATTCCGGAGTAATAGATGTAAAAACTTTCTATCAGCTATTCCCGGGAGCACCACTTAAAAAGGCAACTAAAATTGCTGGTATCCCTAAACCTTCAAGTTGTATCTAACCTTAAAACCAAAAATATGAGTACAGAACAGGAATATCCGATAAAAAAAGTTAACATTATTTGTGCCAAAAGCGCTATTGAAGATGTTTACGCAACCCTTATTATGGGGAATGGCGCAGTTATGGAGGGAATTGAAACCAACTTATTCTTCACCTTCTTTGGACTTGATGCCATAATTAAAACCAGAATGGACAAGCTTAACACTGCCGTTGTTGGCAATCCTGCATTAAGGTTACCAGGCGGATTAAGAATGCCAACTCTTCTTGGAGTTATTCCCGGCATGGAATCCTTTACCTCATGGATGATGATGAAAGAAATGTCCAAACTTGATATTCCTCCTGTAAGCGAATTTCTTGACCTAATTACTGCGGGTGGTGGCACTATATATGCATGTAAACTAGCTATGGACATGTTCAAATTTAAAGAAGAGGATCTATCAGAACATGTAAGCGGGATTCTTACTGTTGGTGAGTTTTATGCACATGCGGGTGGTGAGGGTTCACATATAATATTTACATAGCAGATACAAATAATCAATTTTTAATAGTTGGATTCCTTTGTTCGACGAAGTCACATACTTCGCCGAACAATAGATTACCAGCTGTATGATAATGTCTTTTAGTATACTACTAGCAATATATTATATCACAAGTATTTTGAAGCCCAGTACATTTACAAGGTTCTGACCCGGGCAGAATATTTTATAAGCTACCGGCCATACTTTTGACAAACACTTGTCCTGTTCATCACGTATTATCATTATAAGCTCATCCATGGCAGGAAGGTTATTGCTATCGTGACACTTATAACCTAATGCTTTAACCAATTGTGTATAATCATTATATTTTCCAAGATTCCTTGTCATAATATCCAACTTTTTTTCAATGGATTTTACAACTGATGGATTAAGCGGTCTGAAAAAATAGAGCTGATAGAAAAATTTCTTTGCTTTCTTCCTAAATTCATGAATATTTTCAGGTTTAGGGTTATTCCTGCAGGTGAGATAAATATGCATTACAGATAAATAGGTCAGTTCAAGATCCTTAATAAGCTGCTGTGGATCAAGCTTATCCATACTTTGAAATCTTATCCGGTGTCCTGCTATATTCAACAGGTCATCTATTTTCTTCAATCCGACCTGGATCTCCTCTGAATGCTCATGATCTGTCAAATTTTTCATCAACAGAGCATTGATCTTTTCGTTTTCCTTAAGTCTTGAAAAGATGCCTGGATTTTCTTTACTGAGTTCTTTAAGGATTTTCCTATGGACTGATGTATCTCGCCATGAACACATTATACGCCCCACCTCTCTGAATGCAAGTATATCACGAGTAAAAAAATCGTTACCAAGCTGGGGCCCAACAAGCCTCATTACTGCTCTTGATTTTTTCATTAGAACACGCACATCATGAATCACCTTTTCGCCAGGGACAACAGATCCCTTTAACAATGCTTTTGTGTCAATAATGTATCCTGCCAGTGCAGGTTTAACCTCCTTCAGTTTTACATAATTCAATTCCATAACCATAAGTATGTTTTCAAGCCGGGTCTGATAAAGTTACATAATTAAAATTACTCAGGCAAAAGCACCTATTCTCGTCAGCCGATCGAGATAATACCGTTTGAAGGTTCGATGGTTCGAGGGTTCGATGTTGCTGAGGATTATACATGTAATAAGTCAGAACAAATAATTGGCATTTAAGAGGCACTCCAAACATAAGTAATTTTGAATTATTTTAAATATCACCCTGAAAAAGCTAAATTTGTTGAAAATTATATAAAAAGTTTTGTAAATGGGTAAAATAATCAGAGGCCAGAGGATTGGCATTCTCACAGCTGGAGGCGATTGCCCTGGTATCAATGCTGCTATTCGCGGTGTAGGTAAAACAGCTATTGTAAAATACGGAATGAAGATAATGGGTATCAGTGATGGTTTTACAGGCTTGATCCATAAGGAATACAGGGAACTTACAGAGCACGATCTCTCAGGAATACTTACCCTTGGTGGAACGATACTGGGAACCTCAAGAGAGAAACCCTTCAAAGGCATAAGTAAACATAAGAATGATATAAGTAAACCCATTCTGATAAAAGAACATTATGAACAAATGGGTCTCGACTGCCTGGTTTGTATTGGAGGAAACGGTACACTTAAAACTGCACACCTTCTTTCAGAGGAAGGGTTAAATGTTGTTGGCATTCCCAAAACGATCGACAATGATGTATGGGGTACTGACGTGACCTTCGGATTCGATTCAGCTGTAAATATTGCAACGGAGGCTATTGATCGTTTGCACTCAACAGCTAACTCTCATAAAAGGATAATGATAATTGAACTGATGGGCCATAATGCCGGGTGGATTGCCCTGTACTCAGGTATTGCAGGAGGAGGGGACGTTATCTTAATACCTGAGATTCAGTATTCCGAAGAAAAAATTGCAGAATATCTTCACCATCGTGTTGAAGAGAACAAACCCTATTCTATCGTTGTTGTTGCTGAGGGAATTAAAAATCCAGGAAAAGACAGATCAGTTGCTCACTATTTGAGTAATAGAATTGGGGAAATGACAGGACTTGAATGCCGGGAGACCGTCCTGGGATATATTCAAAGGGGCGGGACTCCCTCTGCTATGGATCGTGTGCTTGCCACAAGGTATGGAACAGCAGCAGCCGGTATGATAGCAGAAGGAGACTTCGGAAAGATGGTTGCACTTAAGGATAACAGAATTGTATCTGTCCCACTATCAGAGGTATCCGGTAAATTGAAGCTTGTCGGATCAGATGATCCTCTTGTTTTAAAAGCTCGTAATATGGGAACAAGTTTTGGTAATTAGTTAAACTTCTTTTAAGAAGACACCTCTTTTTATTTAAATTAATAAATATGAAAAAACTAATATTTGTACGTCACGGAAAAGCAGAAAACCAGGATGCACAAATTTCTGATTTCGAAAGATCACTCACATTGAAAGGTAAAGTTGTTTCGAAGCACATGGCACACAAACTCAAGGTGAAAAATAGCTCCCCGGGTATCATGATTAGCAGTCCTGCCTTCAGAGCACTCGAAACTGCAATTATTTTTGCTCAAGTATTTGCAGATAAACCAGAAAACGTAAGAATGAGCAGTTTACTTTACTATAAAATGAATTTTCAAAATCTCCATAAAGTTATTGCAGGTATTGGTGAAGAAGCCGATTCCATCACGCTATTTGGACATAATCCTTCATTCACCGAAATTACCAATATATTATGCAAGGAAGGTTGCGATTTTATGCCTAAATCAGGTGTTGTGGGTATCTCTTTCAATATAACAACATGGTCAGAGATAAAGGCTAACTCAGGAACACTTGAATATTTCTTAAAACCAGAAAAAAAATAATGGATAACACGTATATACCAAAGGAGATCAGCTGGTTATCATTTAATGAGCGGGTTTTACAGGAAGCTGAGAATAAGGAAGTTCCACTTATTGAAAGATTCAAATTTCTCGGCATCTACTCTAATAATCTTGATGAATATTTCAGGGTGAGGGTTGCAACTCTTAAAAGACTTTCTCAGTTTGGTCCAAAATCAGAAATCATTCTTGGATATAGTCCAAAATCAACATTAAAAAGAATTCATGATATAGTACTAAGTCAAAACACCAAGTTTGAGAAGGTGTATACCGGGCTTTTCCATGAGCTTGCCAAACAAAATATACACATCATAAATGAGAAACAGCTAAACAAAGAACAGACTGACTTTGTCCAGAAATATTTTCACAAAGAGGTAAGAACAAGATTAATGCCTTTTCTTATCGAAAAAGATTCTGCACTGCCAAACCTCACTGATGATGCTATATATCTTGCCATATATCTTGTGAAAAAGGGGACACAAAAAAAGAGATTCGCTCTTCTAGAGATACCAACAACAGTTCTTCCGCGATTTATTGTTCTTCCGGAAATTGGAGAGGATAAATATGTTATGTTTATCGATGATATCATAAGATACGGGCTAAAAGATATCTTTTTTATATTTGATTTTGACGTTTTCTGTGCATATACGGTCAAACTCACCAAAGATGCTGAATTAGAAATAGTTGACGATATATCTGAAAGTTTTATTGACAAACTCTCACGTAGTCTTCACCAACGGAAATGGGGTTCTCCTGTTCGTTTTATTTACGACAGGGAGATGCCTCGCGACCTTCTAAAAATTCTCACCAGGAAGCTCAATTTTGGCCCTGATGATGTTATAATCCCGGCAGACAGGTATCATAATTTTAAAGACTTCATGAATTTCCCTAAACTGGGACGTAAAAAGTTCTATTATGAACCATTAATTCCTATCCCCCACAGAGATATCCAGGCTGGTAAAAGCATTCTATCGGCAATCAAGAAGAAGGATATTATGCTTTTCTTTCCATATCATCCTTTCGATAATTTTATTGACATGTTGAGGGAAGCATCAATTGATCCGAATGTAAGCTCTATCCAGATAACACTTTACAGGCTAGCCAGAAACTCGAGTGTTATAAATGCACTTTTAAATGCAGCAAGAAACGGCAAAAATGTTACAACTGTTGTTGAACTGCAGGCAAGATTTGATGAAGAGGCCAATATTCTGTGGGGAAACAAACTGATGGAAGAAGGAGTAAAAGTAATTTACGGTGTCCCGGGACTCAAAGTTCATTCAAAGTTGTGCCTGATAACCAGGGTCAAAAATGATATTACCCAGCGCTATGCTGCAGTAGGCACTGGTAATTTTAATGAGGATACAGCAAGAATTTATACTGATCATCTCCTTCTGACAACAAACAAAAAAATAACAAATGAAGTCTATAAGGCGTTCAACTTCTTCAATGTCAATTACAAAAAGGACAATTATTATCATCTGGTTCTGTCACCTTTTTCACTTCGTAATAAGATTACATCCCTGGTAGATAATGAAATAAAGAATGCCAAAGCAGGGAAGAAAGCATATATTTACCTTAAGCTAAATAATATAGCCGATCGCGAAATCATTAATCACCTGTATGAAGCAAGTAAAGCTGGAGTTACTATTCGTTTAATAATCAGAGGGATGATCTCACTTATTCCTGGCTTAAAAGATATAAGTGAAAATATAAAAGCCATAGGTATTGTTGACCGTTTTCTTGAACATACAAGGTTCATGATATTTTGCAACGGAGGTAATGATGTTTGCTATATATCCTCTGCTGATTTAATGACAAGAAATATCGAACACCGTATTGAAGTTACGTGTCCCATTTTTGATAAAGCAATCAAAAATGAGCTAAAAGAGATATTCGAGTTACAATGGAGCGATAATGTTAAAGCACGCAAGATCGACGCTAACCTTTCCAATAAATTTGTTAAACCGGGTAAAAAACCCCTTAATTCACAGATTGAAGTCTATAATTACATTAAAAAAGTCAATGAAAAGTCTACTGATAAATAGTTTTTATAGCTATAATACATAAAAATAGAATTATTGAAATTCAGTAACTTACCGGGGGTTATAATAAAGTACTTTTTAAAACACAAAATAAACTACCATGAACTATTATATCCTGTTCTCCGGTACTATTCCTATAATCCTTTTTTCATGGTTTCTTTCAATTAAGCATAAAAGGTATCACGGTATAGCCAGGTTCTTTTCTTTTGAGAGTATTTTTATTCTTGTTTTGCTGAATTTGAAAATCTGGTTTAAAAATCCTTTTTCACCTTTACAGGTATTATCCTGGATATTATTAAGCCTTTCTGCCTATGCAGTTATTACCGGTTATCTTGAGCTTGCCACAAAAGGTAAAGCCACCAATAACTTCGAGAACACATCGCAGCTTGTAAAATCAGGTATTTATAAATATATCAGGCATCCGTTGTACCTTTCGCTCTTTCTTCTTGGTACAGGAGTTATATTGAAAAACCCGGATAGTGCTCAGCTTATTTTGGGTGTCATCAATATAATAGCATTATGGTTCACCGCGAGAATTGAAGAAAATGAGATGATCAAAAAATTCGGAGATGACTACAGAGTTTATATCACTGAATCAAAAATGTTCATTCCTTTTATAATATGATTCTATTCATATTTCCGTTCCTAATCAGTAGCTGTTATTACCTTATTATCTATTTGCGTGTTAGAAGATAAAGACTTTCAAGATAGTAAGCCTTTAATAAATGAAGGTTTTCTCATGGGAGATATACGAAACAACCTTGTCAACAAAACCCAAAAGCTCTATTACTTAGATGAGATCCATGCTATTACCTTATCTGAATTGGGTTTTTCTTTAGAATATATTACATCAACAAGTTTCCCGTTTTCGTCAATCAGGTATTTCTGGAAATTCCATTTCACTTCTGAATCCATAACACCATTCATGGATTTCGAAGTAAGCCACTTATACAGGGGATGAATATCTTTACCCTTTACAGAAATTTTCTCCATCATTGGAAATGAAACACCATAATTTTCAGTACAAAAATTTCGTATTTCAGTAGCCGAACCAGGTTCCTGGTTCATAAAATTATTTGCCGGGAAACCAATTATTACCAGATCACCCTCATATTGCTCATAAACTTCTTCAAGATCCTTATATTGGGGTGTAAATCCGCACTTTGAAGCTGTATTAACCACCATTACCTTTTTTCCCTTTAATGTACTGAAATCAAAATCTGCTCCTTCCAGGGTTTTTACCCTAAAATCATAAAAACCAGAATTCTGTGCAAAAGTTAAAAGAGCAAAAGCTGACAGAAAGAATAACAGACTAAGTTTTTTTGTTCTCATAATTAAATAATTTTATTTCAAATGTAATAATAGTACTTAAAAGAATTCTTAACAATACTTGAAATTTTTTATATTGACTATCGGCTAATATTAATATTATAATAAAAAGTGGGAGATTCCTTTCATTTTGCAGCTAACTTATTCGTAATTCCTGATGTCATGTTTTTTATTATTAAAAACCATGTTTCTTTTGTTTTTAATCCTCTACTTTTACAGTCTTAAACAGACAGTTAAAAATTATGTTTAGAAAAACAATCAAACAGCTTACAATATTTGGCTTCCTGATATTAGTATTTCTCTGGTTTCCCCGTTCGATACTGCCAAATCAGACACAAGAGTCGAATGAAAATAATCTTAAAACTTATATTAAGCTGAATGAAAGCGAACAGAGGCTATTAGACTATAAAGACAGCGATGAAGGCTTAAGAGCAAAACTGTTGCAGGTGGATGTAATTAACAAGAGTCGAAAGAAATACAAAGCTGGTCCGGTAAAACTTGATATTCTGGCCTCAAGGGTTGCGAATAAAATGTGCAGGGAAGCAGCTGAAAATAATTATGTTGGTCACTGGAATATGGCTGGTGAGAAGCCATATCACAGGTATGGCTTTGCCGGAGGATATGATCATATTTCCGAGAATGTTTTTGGTGAATGGTCGTCCGATAACTACGACCCGGACTACTCAAATGTGAGCTTAATGATGAAATCAGGTCATGGCACCTTCATGGCTGAAAGGGCTCCTAATGACGGACATAAAAAAAACATTATTGATAAAGAACATAACTATGTTGGAATCGGATTCTACCTTGAAAAGAATCAGTTCAGGTACTATGAAGAGTTTATTGACAGATATTTTGAATTTGAAAACATCCCAAAGGAATTGAAAGTTGGGGAATCATGCAAGATTACTATTAAAACGAATGGAAAAATGTTTCTTTACTTCCTTATTATATACCATGAGAAATTTCCCACACCAATGACTCCGGCTCAGATTAAGAAAAAAGGCAGTTATGAGGATTACACTAATGAAACATATCTTAATATGGCGGCATGGGATCTTGCACGTTACAGAAACGGATCTGCATATGAAGTTCCCCTATCCTTTTCAAAAGAAGGATTATACTACCTACATTTCTACTATGATTATAAAGAGATAATTAAGCCTGCATCTCTGAATACCAAAGGTAAATCACCGGTCAGTGGAATTGTTATTAAGGTTAACAGATAGACAGTGATAAATAAATATTCCTTTGATAAATTAACCATGCTTTCAAAACAGCATGTAACAGTAAAGCCTTCCCGCAGGACAGAAAGGCTTCTTCTTTTGTCGGGGTGATAAGTCTCTAACTCTGGCATAAACACAGGAAGATGAATCTGTACGTTACAGATGCCTGGTGCCTCTCCAGCAATACAGCCTGCAGAAACTTTCTGAAAACGGTGAGGAATCCAAGGCTGGAAAATCCCATCTATCATACTACCTGAAATTTTCAGAGAAGGCTTACGATGAACAATTTGCTTCTATTTCATCTGTTTAAGCTAATTAGTTTTAACCTTTGAAACAGATATTTAAAATTTATAATTAAATTAGTAAGTGCTACCTAACAAACTCGGGACCTAAAACCTAAAACTGAATTATGAGCACTTTCCGCCCCCTCCTTTCAGCAGTAATCATTCTATTTACTATTAATGTTTCAGCTCAAACCAAAATTTCTGGTTCTATAGCCACAGACACGGAATGGAACCAGTCTGGATCGCCGTATATTATAGTTGACTCATTGATCGTAGATCCCACTGCGATTTTGACAATCATGAATGGAACTGTAGTAATGTTCAAATATCATCCGGACCCTGCGAAAAAAAGCTATATGGTTGTAAACGGAGGTATCAGGTCTTTTGGTATTTCAGGGGATCATGTGATATTCACAAGTGAGAGGGATGACGCGATGGGGGATTTTAATGGTGATGGGAATGCAACAATCCCCCGGCCTGGTGACTGGGGGTATGTGTTTTTCAACAGCGACAACCCGTCCAGCAATGAATATGGTTTATCTTATGTAGATTTCAGGTATGGTGGAGGAAGGAATCCCGACACAATAAGTTTAGCTGAGTTCTATCCAATGGTGACATTTCGGGACGAGATTCATAATGATATTGAGCTAATAGGGGTTGATAGTTGTACTTTTCAATACTCGAAAGGAACTGCAATCAGGATGGGAAATGCACGTATTTATGACAATCGCATCTCTGATTGCAAAAATGGGATCATGCTAACTTCCTCAAGCTCTCAACTCATAAATACAACTATAGAAAATAATTCAGGATACCCCATCTTTTTTAATGGTCATAAGATGACTCTGGATTATAAAGACAGCGAGACTTTTAACTTCTTCATCGAAAATTTCGACAACAATACATTCAGGAATAATGGACAGAACTATTTTGCTATCGGGGGAAAAGTGGAGCTTATTAAAGGAGACTATATTCCAGAACAGATGACTATGGATATTGAATGGAAAAAATTGTCCATTCCATATCTTGTTACCTCACCGTTGGAGTTCTATGGGCTAAATATATATTTGGAAAGAGGGACACTGATTAAATTCAAATATTATACTGAAAATAGTAAGAAACCCTATATTTATCTGGATCAGGAAAGCAATTTTTCCACATTAATAGAAGCTAGTTCAGCTAAAACTATATTTACTTCAGAATTTGATCACCGTTACGACTACGAACCCTTTACCGGTAGTCACCGTGACCCTATGGCAGGAGACTGGGGTTACTTAGAAGGGAGTAATTTCAATCTCAAGGATTGCGTATTTAAATATGGTGGAGTCTATGTAAATCCACAAACAGGCGAGATCTCGTCTGATTCGTCAGCGGTTGTCATTATCCATGCAGGATTATTTGGGGAATCTCAGTTTTCGGGCTGTCTTTTCAATAGTCTTTACCACCACGGTATACTCTTTCTTCCTGAACCCTCCGTGGATCATCCAATCAATATCAATAATAACTCCTTCCTGCTTTCCAGAAATGCGTATGGAATAAAAGTGATAGAACCGGAAGGCGGTAGTAACCTGGATGCAGATGCTATTAATAATTACTGGTATGGGAAATTGGGTCCGTTCAATCCAGACTCCAATGCGGTGGGGAATGGATGCCGCATAGATAATAATATTAAATTCAAGCCATTTCTGGATTCTTCAGACGATGAATTAGAGCTGGTTAGTTCAGTAATCAAGGGTCGTGTCAGAAACCTTGATGGAGAAGTCATTCCAAAAGCACTGGTAAGGATGTCGGGGAAAAACGAAAGAGAAGTGTACAGCAATGATGATGGGGATTACTATGTCTCCAATGTCTATCCGGGATATGGTTATGAGATGCAGGCCTTTGCCGCACGTCACAGGGACACGATTTATAAAAATATAGAGGTAAGGAAGGATACTACTTATCTGATGGATGTATATCTAAGAGAGCGTACCATAGATTATTTGTTGGATACCATCACATTTAAAGTCAATCCGGAAATATCAGAGGTGCAGGTAGGTGGTACAGCATACCGCTACTATAAGGTAATAGACAGGAAAACACATGACCCTGTTTATGGAGCAGAAGTTTTTGTAGAAGGAATTGCGGATACTTTATATACAAACTATAAAGGGATTGTATCCATTCCGATTTCATGGGATATGATCGGGAGTTATCCATCAGCCAGGAACTTCTATATAAAGCAGATAGGTGTTGAGATGTTGCCATTTCCACCCGAACAACAAATGCATTTCAGGGTTGAAGTATTGCCAAGAGATTATACAAAAATGTGGGGAGGAAAATTATGGTTGAAGGAGGGAATATCGATAGTAGAGTTAAAACAAGAGATTGGAGCTTCCGTAGGATTGCTTGTTGAAGATCATGGTTCGGGTGAGGAACCGGTTAACCTTCTGTTGGAGAGGGGTTTTAAAGCAGGTGCCGGAATAAATCTCGGCGTCTCGGCAAAGGCCACACTTGGTCCTGTTGAAGCAGGTGCAGAAGCTGAGATTGGAGTCAACCTGAATGCTCTTATGAAGGATCAATTTATCTTCGACTATGAGAACACCAGCGGCAGGCTTGCCCTTGCGAAATTTATTGTACTGGCAGGGTCTGCTTTTCAGTTTCTTGATTCACCACTTCATCGTTACCTGGGTATAGCACTCCTGGATGATGATCCGTATGTCGCATCAGCTTCATATTCAAACAGTATTGGATTGAATTATAATGGTTATGGAAGTGCTAAAGCAGGTATTGGAATTAATCTGAAAAATGATGATGGAAGTGATTCTCCTATTGGAGCTGAATTGAAAGGAAGCGCGGAAGCTGTTGGCAATATTGATTTCCTGTTCACCAGCTATTCCCATCGGGATCAACTGGATTTTGAGCTCAAATATTCTGCCGAAATTGGTCTCGGTTTATCCGCCGGTGTAGGATTTGATGTTGCAAAGCTATTTGGAGAAGGAGATGAAAAGGATAAGGAAGATAAAAAGAAAAATGATGACAATAAATTTGAGATAAAGATACCTGATCTGCTTTCGGCAAGTGCTAAGGCGGGTATTAAGTATGGAGCATCAATAAGCACAACCAGGAATATTCCGGAACCTTATACAAGCATGGGATTCATGTATGGATATAAGTACTCAGCCGGTATTGAAGCGTTCTCCCTCTTTGGAGCAAATGTTGGTGAAGACAGGGAATACCATTTTACATTTGATTTCCATGATAAATATTTAAAAAATATTATTGATGAGAAGGTACAACTTGCAAAAGATATTTCCAATACTGACATGAGCAATCTTAGTCTGGATATCTCCTCATTGTCAGGTGCCAATATATTTTCAAGTCCATTTGCCACCTTCGCGGCCGAGCAGGCAAAAAACGCATTCTCCTTTCCTGCAGTGCCATATAATCAGACTATTACTGATCTGGTGGATGCTGGTGAGTTTGCACTTGAGCTTTCGTTTGGACTGGGACCTGTAAAAGTTAAATTTGGTGCCGGTATTGAGTATACCGAATCAAACGATTATTTGTGGAGATCAGGTGTATTCTATGATTGGGGCCTTTATCCACTACAAAGCTATAATTACATTGAAGACAATGACAATCTTGATGTCGGGCCTATTTTGCAGGATATATTGTATAAGTCGGGTGCATATTTGTGGGAACAGATCAAGGCTCAACTTATTCCCCCTATCTTTAAAAAAATACCTATATGGCCTTTCACTCTGTTAAAGGGTTCAGGAGTTTATTCCATTCCAGTTGGGCCTGTAAGCAGGAGTTCTGTATTGGCAGTTGATACTCTCGCTACACAGGATAGTCTCTTTGTCTATTACTGGGATTGGTATGGGACAGAGGGAATAACTGATAAAAAGGGAAGTATTAATCCCAAAGACCTTAAAATCCTGGAATATATAAAATCAAAAGCAGTGGAGGTCCATAAGCTGGATTATGGCATTGGTGGATTTTATCAGTTTGAACCAAATGGCAGACTCGTCTCAGATTCAGCTGTACTGACAATTAACTATTTCGATGAAGAGTTGATGGTCATATTACAGGATAGCAGCCAGTATACAATTGATGAGATGAACCTGAGGATGTATGCCGAGGACAAATCAAATCATAGATGGATCTATATCGGTGGAGTAGTTGATCCGGTAAACAACACGGTCACTGCCAGAATCGATTCACTTGGAACTTTTACGCTGGCGCCCTTCATTCCGGATGGAGAGATTACCTTAACAGCCAATCCTGATACCATACGAGTTGAAGTATCAAATAGTTCAAATGTATCAAGCGGGATTATCTATTATAATACCGGGGAGGTAGTTGCTGATGGTGAGATATTTACCATAGAGGTTTCAAAAGGGAAGATAAATACGCCCGATTCCAATTCTGAAATTGATGGAACACAGGTCATCTCTTCAGGTGGTGTAATCTCATTTGAGTACCAGTCAGACAGTATCTCAGGTATTGCTTACCTGAAGGCTTCCAGCAGGATGGGTGGAGCTATCGGTCTGGTAACAATCATAATAAACGAGGAGATTCCGCCTGAGGCGCCGGTGATTACATCCGCGTCAGTAAATGATTATAGTGTTGAGCTATTATGGAATCCATCTCCTGATATTGATGTGGCCTATTACCTGGTCTATTTTGACACCCGAAGCGGACCACCCTACGAAGGGAGTGCATCGGTTTTAGGTAAACCCTCGCCTGTGAAAGCTGGTACAGGTACATCTTTTAAACTGGAAGGTTTATATAAAGATTCTACCTACTATTTTGCATTAAAAGCGATTGACAGGTGTGGTAATGCAAGTGAATATTCAAATGAGATGATTTTGGAAACCAGATTTAATCATCGTCCAGTTATATACACCAGGGTATTTAAGATTGACCCTATGCTTTCTGTAGGAACAGTAATAGATACATTATGGGCACATGATGATGATCGCGATCAGGAGTTGAGTTTCTACTTGGCAGAGAATAATGCTTGCACAGCTTTTTCACTGGATCCGGAAACTGGTGAAATAAAAGTTGCGGATGCGGCACAACTGGATTACGGGCTTAGCGGTGTTGATACTTTTCTTATACATGCTGGGGTGCGTGATAACGACACATATTCACTTTCAGATAGCACAGAAGTGTTGATTATTCTGAAAATCTATACCGGTATACAAGAGTTACAACAGAACCCAGAGCCTCAATTTATTATATATCCTAATCCGGCTACTGATGAACTTACTATTCAACTCACTGAACCGGTTGAAGCAGGAGATGTACATCTGAGTATTATAAATATGAATGGACAATCAATATGGAGAGAGGATAATAAAGGTGGAACAAAAAAGATGTACAAGGTTAATCTATCCGGCATCCCTTCCGGACTCTATTCAGTGAGTGTGCAAACTAAGAAAGGCAGAGGTGTTCAGAGACTCGTATTAATGCGATAATTGCTGAAGTATTTTAACTTTAGGGGCAAGGCGATGATGTGATAGTGAAAACGACAATTCAATTAGACCTCATTCTATGAAGCTAAGTAACAAAACGATTTGAACATACCCTTTGTTAGGTGATTCTTTTTGGGTTGCAGCCCAAATAAAAAGTCTTGCCTAGTTATCCAAGCAACTATTTCGTCATAATAGTAAGTTATTAAATTTGACATTATCTTGGGGGGTTTGGGGGTGAAAGATTAAAGGATTAAGCCTCGTTTCACTCGGCTTGTTCCTCTGAGTGGAGCTTAACAAAAATAAAGCCAAGCACTTTCGTGCCAAGGCTTTTTCTTTGTAGCGGAGGGAGCGCTACCTTAAGCTACTGAGAGTGGTTAATAATTACTATCCTTCGACTACGCAGCAATATTGCAGAAGCCTGTAAACTAATAATATACAGGTTTTCCACTTTTAAATTGGAACAAATAGGAAACATTTACAAGTTGTTAAGGTTGTTTGATCTTATATTAAAGAAGCTCCTATTCGAAGATCAAGGATAGTAAATTTAAGTTCCGAATGAGAATTGAACTCTGTACCTTATGATTATGAATTGTAAAACGCCTGATTTCCTGCCTATTATTGATTTTCTTTGGTTTTCATTTTAAGGGCTTTGTTTTTAAGTTGGCTTCTCCGTTTTCATCAAATAAACCATACCTAGCTGAAATCTATGCATGATTAAAACAGACCAATGTGAGTATCAAAGATCTCTTCCAGGTTTTAGTTTTTTTGTTTAGCTTTACTATACTATTTATGGTCTTTAGCAGTTAACTTCTTCTGAATACAATTGTTTGAATAAAAACTTTAAAGTTATGATTATAAGAATTAAAACTCTACCGATTTTATTAATTTCCATTTTGATAAGTATTTCTATTAAAGGACAGGCTCCGGACTGGACCAGGGTTCTTCAGCTAAACACATACCAGAACCAGGAAGGTAAATTAGTGACTACTGATGCCAATTATGCATATTTTGCTGGAAGAGTGCAGGGTCCTGTTACGTTTGACGGTTTTAACTATACTAGCGTTGGAACATATGATCTCATCCTGACGAAGGTTGATAACGGTGGTATTGTCCAATGGAAGAAGTTTATAAATGCCGGACCTTCAGGAACCATTTCACCCATGGTAATTAAGGTGGATAATAATCAAAATATGTTTATTTCATGCAGGTACACTGGTACAATAACACTGGGAAACAATACAATTACAAATGGACCTACAACCAATTCATTCCTAGCAAAATTTAATGCCAGCGGCGACTGTCTTTGGATGACTGCCTTTGAATCAGCTAATACCTATTCAATAAACTATATCTTCAGACTGGCAATAGATGCAAGTGGCAATTCCTTTCTAATCTCAGCTACAAATAAGCTCTCAAAATTTAGCTCAACAGGCTCTTTGCTGTGGGAACAGTCATTCAATACAGGAACGTTACAGAGTATTGCAATAAGTGGGTCTTCTTTGTTTATCGGAGGTGTCTTGACTACAAGTACAACCTTCGGTACATTTACCCTGACACCAACGGGATCATATACGGGATACCTTGCAAGATCAGACCTTGACGGAGTCTTTAATTTGGCAACAAAAATTTTAGAAGTCCCTGTAACAATTTTATCTACGAAACAGGGATTCTACCTGGCAGATGGTACTTCTAATCATCCAACTGCTGGAACGAGAACAATAAACCTGAGCAAAAATCTGAATGGCATCTCAGAAAATGTTCTGGAAACGACAATAGGAGATCTGAATTTGTCACAAGGTGCTTTATCACTGTCTATTAATGGCGACAACAGCGTCACTGTTGGAGGAAACGTCATTTCACCAACCTACGGATCAACTCCGGTTACAGGTACGGTAGGCCTTGAGAACAGGTATGATCCTGGCACTAAAATATTTTATCTTAATTATGAATATACTTACCCCGATGGCAAAAGAACCATTAATGAAACATTAACTTATAAAAGCCTTCAGGGATATGATTCCTACGTAACTGATATTTGTGTTACAAGTGATGGAAAACTAGCAGTTGCCGGAAGACATAGTTATAGTATGATCCTGGATCCAGTTACAATAACAAAAAGCTCCACAGGAATATATACTTATGTTGCAAAATGCTCAAATAATTTTGTTTTTGACTGGGTCAAATCAAGCAGTTATGTTAACACAACTGAAAATCTCGGATTCAGAGTATTTACTGATAATTCGGGTAATATTTATGAATTAAGTCAGGTGACAGGGAGCTTCTCTTTCGATTCATATAATGTTAGTTCTGTCGGACAGGCAGTTGTAAGATTTGATCCGAACGGAAATCCCACAGCATATGTTACGCTGCAGAAACCAGCGACGGACGGATCTTTTGTTTCACCCTCAGAAAAGCTTTCTGTTTCACTCTCTTCAAAACTTGCGTGTGCAGGTTCTTATTCCAGTGCAGGGACTTCTTTTTACGGAAATTTCTTTTTCCAGTTGTATGATATCCAGTCAGATTATTTGAATGAGCTTTGGAAAAAAGTCTCTTCCGGGAAGTCAGGGAGCATAGGGATAGCTGAGGTTGAACATGATAATCTAGCAAACACCTATATCAAGGCAAGGGTCTTAGGTTACTGTAATTATTTTGGTACTGTAATTAATAAGGATAATGAAGTAACTGTGATATCGAAACATGATATTAACGGCAATTTATTATGGTTATATCTATTACAAGACAAATCAGGTAGTGTTGGGGGACCCT
>Ga0307377_10003006_pt1 | contig 19429 bp, 13 predicted proteins | sample TR3MG_FD_202535 | JGI IMG/M metagenome (GOLD analysis project Ga0307377, IMG submission 202535) | Soil microbial communities from Risofladan, Vaasa, Finland - TR-3 | ecosystem: Environmental > Terrestrial > Soil > Coastal area > Acid sulfate soil | place: Finland: Risofladan, Vaasa | collected... | reverse complement strand
CGGCGTAGTTTTTCTTTGCGCCAAAGCCGGAGCACTCCCCGCGCACTATCGTCATGCTGCAAAGAAAAACTACGCCGCCCGGCAAAAGCCTGGGCGCGACCACCGGCTGGGCGATCCGCATGGAGCTCGCGCGCCGCGGCGTTTCCGTGCTGAGCGGCGTGCGCTACCTGCGCATCGACGATCAGGGCCTGCATATCCTGCACGAGGGCCGGCAAAAACTGCTCGAAGTCGACCATGTGGTAATCTGCGCCGGACAGGATCCGGTCGACGCCCTGCACGCGGAGCTGGCTGCGATCGGAATCGACGCCGCGCTGATCGGCGGCGCCGAGCGTGCCGAAGAAATCGATGCCCTGAGGGCGATGAAAGAGGGAATGAAAGCCGCGTATGCGCTGTGAGCAAATCACACCGGTCTTGCAGGCGCCACGCCGACTTGTGGGAGCGGCGCCCTTGCCGCGATCAGCGCCAGGATCGACCATCGATCGGCCCGGGGGCGGGCCTCCCACAAGCGACAACGACGAACGACTAAGCACGCGATCCGACCCGAGATGAAACTACGCATCAGCCTGTATATCATCGCCGCCCTGCTGATGGGTGCGCACTTCCTGCGCGGCGGCCATTTCCTCGCCGTGACCTTGTGCCTGGCCGCGCCGCTGTTATTTATGTGGAAAGACCGCGCCAGCCTGATCGCCTTGCAGTTGCTCGCCTATGGTGCAGCTACGACCTGGATCGTGGTGGCGATCCGACTGGTGCAAGTGCGCTGGTACTATGGAGAGCGCTGGCTCCTTGCGGCGATCATCCTGGGGTCGGTCGCGCTGTATACGCTGCTGGCCGGATTGCTGCTGAATTCGCGCGCAATCAGGGAGCACTACTCGAAATAGTCCGCCGGCGGCCGGGGCAGCGCCCGCGGGCTGCCTGCCCGGGGCTCAAACCACGGGCGGCAGCGTACCGGAATCGTCCTGCCAGGTCATCGACGGCCGCGGCGTCAGCTCGATCCATTTGTCCAGAGCGGCGACATGTTCGGATTCTTCGCTCGCGAACTCGGTCGCAAGACGCCGCACCTCCTCATCCGTCGAGTCCTCGGCCGCTGCGTGATAGAACTGCATCGCCCGCACTTCGTTGTCGCGTGCATACCTGAGCGCATTGTAGGGTTCGATCATGTAATCGAAGCCCTCCTCTCCGCCCACCTCCGGCGGCGAGCGCCAGCGGTATTCCCAGGATTTGAGCTGAGGCAGTTCGATCGTGCCGGCCCTGGACTTGATCGAGTCGCAATGCAACTGCGAAAACCGGGTCATGCTGCGGAACACCGCGGAAACGGCATCGTTGCGGTGTGCCTCCATCATGTCGGCCAGTTCCAGGTACCTTTCGGCGGCCTCCTGCTCCAGCGCCACCGCATGGGCCAGAAATTCGGGCAATGCAAAATCCATGTCCTCTCCCACGCGCACCGGCGCCGTTATGTAGATGCCTTGCGCGCCATTATAGGAGATTCCAACGGGCCTGTTGGCGCTCAGCGCAGGAGTGAAGTCCGGTACAATTCCTCCATGCACAATTCCACTACGGCCGGCGCGCGCGCCATCGGCCTCGCGGCAGCCGCCCTGCTTGCCGCCGCATTCGCGCTGCCCGCGGGCGCGCACGAAACCTGCGTCCCGACCGCCGCCTGGACCGTGCCCGGCAGCGGACCCATCGCTACGACGCAGATCCTTGCACTGGCCGCCGCCACCCGCGTGACGCTGCTCGGCGAACATCACGACGACCCCGATCACCATCGCTGGGAACTGCAGACCGTGGCGGCGCTCGCCGCCCTGCACCCGAAACTGGTGCTCGGCTTCGAGATGTTTCCGCGTCGCGTTCAGCCCGTGCTCGACCGCTGGGTCGCCGGCGAGCTGAGCGAGTCGGCGTTTCTCAAGGCGTCGGACTGGTCAACGGTGTGGGGCTACGATGCCGCGTTCTATCTGCCGCTGTTCCAGTTCGCGCGCATCAACCGCATTCCCATGCTGGCGCTCAACGTCGACCAGAGTTTCACGCACACGGTAGCCACGAAAGGACTCGCGGCCGTGCCGCAGGACCAGCGCGAAGGCGTTTCCGATCCGGCACCCGCCAGCGAAGCCTATCTGGCGCGTTTGTTCAAAGCCTATTCGCAGCATCCGGATGAAAAGAACGCCAAGCCGGCGCGCAGCGACCCCGCGTTCCAGCGCTTCGTCCAAGCCCAGCTCGTCTGGGACAGGGCGATGGCGCAGGCACTCGCCGATGCTGCTGCGCACAACCCGGATGCGCTGATCGTCGGCATCATGGGCAGCCAGCATGTTGCGCATGGCGACGGCGTGCCGCACCAGCTCGACAGCCTGGGCATCAAGCGCATGGTGTCGCTGCTGCCCTGGGACGCCGATGCGGACTGCAGCGATCTTACCGCGGACCTCGCGAGCGCCGTGTTCGGCCTGCCCGCCGAGCAGCCCGGGCCGGCCGCGCCGCCACCGCCCCTGCTCGGCATCCGCATCGAAGCGGTCGCCGGCGGCATCCGAATCGTCACCGTGAGCCCGGGCAGCGTTGCCGCGGCGAGCGGGCTGCAGGCGAACGACGTGCTCACCGAAGCGGCGGGCACGCCGGTCAAGACCACCGGCGACCTCAAGGCGATCGTCGTGCGCATGGCGCCGGGCACCTGGCTTCCGCTCAAGGCGACACGCAAGGGCAAGTCGATCGAGCTGATCGCCAAGTTCCCGCCGGCAAAATGATCCGGCCTGCCGCAGGACTTGCCGCCCTGATCTGCGCGCTGAGCTGGCCGGCGTCGGCGCTGGCCGCCGCCTCCACCGCCCACGCGATCCAGGTGCGCATCGAGCCCGATACGCAGCAGCTCGAAGGACGCGATCAGATCAGCTTCGACGCGCCGCGCGCTGTGACCCTGCTGCTGTCGGCGCGCTTTCGCATCGATTCGCTCGCGGTCGATGCGCGCAGCATCGAGTTTCAAGCCAGGCTCGTCGACGGCTTGCAGCACATCAGCCTTCCCCCCGCGCGCCGCATCGACGTGCGCTGGAGCGGCAAACTCGCGCCCCTGGACCCCAGCCTCGATCATCGCGACACGCTCACCTACGACGAGCCGGCGAGCGGCAGCGAAGGCACGTTTCTTCCTTCGGGCTCGGGCTGGTATCCGGAGGTGGAAGGGGCGCTTGCGCGCTACAGCGTCGCGCTCGATCTGCCCGCCGATCAGCGCGGACTGGTGCCGGGGCGGCTCGTCGAAGAGCATCTGGCGCAGGGGCGCTATCGCGCGCGCTTCGATTTCCCCCATCCGGCAGAAGGCATCGCGCTCATGGCCGGCCCCTACCGCATCGACGAGCGGCTCATGCGCACCGCCACCGGCAGCAAAGTGCGGCTGCGCACCTATTTCCATCCGGAGATCGCCGATCTCGCTTCCGGCTATCTCGACTCGGTCGAGGGCTATATCGATCTGTTCGCGCGCGAGATCGGCCCCTATCCGTTCTCCGAATTCAGCGTCGTGTCCAGCCCCACCCCCACCGGCTTCGGCATGCCCACCCTCACCTATCTGGGCATAGCCGTGCTGCGCCTGCCCTTCATCCGCGCGACTTCGCTCGGCCATGAAGTACTGCACGACTGGTGGGGCAACGGCGTCTATCCTGATTACGCGCGCGGCAACTGGTCCGAAGGCCTCACCACCTTCATGGCCGACTACGCCTTCCGCGAGCGCGAGAGCCCGCAGGCCGCCCTCGCCATGCGCCTCGCCTGGCTCAGCGACTACGCGGCCATGCCACGCGGCGAGGACATGCCGCTCGACCATTTCACCGCGCGCACCCACGGCGCGACGCAAATCATCGGCTACAACAAGTCGGCGATGTTGTTTTTCATGCTGCGCGACGAGATCGGCAAAGCGGCGTTCGACCAGGCCTTGCGCGATTTCTGGCAACACTACCGCTTTCGCATCGCCTCCTGGAGCGACCTGCGCCATGCGTTCGAGCGCGCATCGGGCAAGGATCTTTCCACGTTCTTCGCGCAATGGCTGCGGCGCACCGGCGCGCCGGACCTGCGCATCGCCGATGCCAAAGCCAAGCCGGTCGGCGGCGGCTGGCAGCTGAGCGTGACGCTGGCACAAGGGGCTCCGCCCTATGTGCTTTCGGTCCCCCTGGCCGTGCGCACCAGCGGCGGCGAGATCATGCGGCGCGTCGCGCTTACGCGCGACCGCGGCACGGCAGTGCTCGAACTGCCGTCCGAACCGCTGGCGGTCATACTCGATCCGCAATTGCGCCTGTGGCGCAGGCTCGCGGCCAGCGAAGCGCCGCCCATCCTGCGCGACGCCATGCTCGCCGAGCGCCCGGCGCTGATCATCCCGAGCGCGGACGCCGCGGTGCAGGCGGCGGCGCACGAACTCGCCTCGCGCATGCTCGAGGGCGCCGACACGGCGAGCGCAAAAGCCTCGACGCTGCTGGTGGTCGGTTTGCACGCCGACATCGACGCCTGGCTCGCGCGCGAAAATATGGCGCCGCGGCCGGCCATGCTTGCCCCCGGAAGCGGCAGCGCGCAAGTATGGACGGTGCGCGCCAAAAGCGGCCGCGTCGTGGTGCTGGTGTCGGCGCGCGACGCAGCTTCGCTCGCGGCGCTCTCGCGCCCGCTGCCGCACTACGGCCGGGAGAGTTGGCTCGTGTTCGACGGCGCGCGCATGCAGAAGCGCGGCACCTGGCCTGTGCAGCCGCAGGTGTGGCGAATACGATAATGCCGATTGAAGGTCACTTCAATGAAAGTGAGCTTGCTCGCGCATGAGCAATTCTGCGGACGTATTGGCGACGCGCAACAGAAGGCGATACCATTCGGGCGGCGATCCGACGGATCAGTGACTTGGAACACCAGCCAGGCTTGGAGCGGAGGCTGCAAAGAATCGCTCGCGCGCACTTGAACAGCTCGCGCAAAGCAAGCCCATCGTGGCGGCCCGCTACGGCGTTACGCGTCTTGCGCTGTTCGGTTCCACCGCATGCGACACCGCGCGCGGCGATAGCGACCTGAATATTCTGATCGTCTTCGACGGCCCGGCCGCCTCGGAGCGCTACTTCGGAGTCCAGTTTTACCTAGAAGATTTGTTCGGCTGCCCAATAGACCTGGTGACGGGAAAAGGCCCTGTGGCCGAAGCTGCGCCCATACATCGAAAAAGAAACGGTCCATGTCTGACTTGGCATAAACGCGCCAAAGGGCCACAGCTTCCCCGGCAGGCTGGTCGCAATCCGCTGCAATAGTGTTAAAAACTTCATAAACAGTAAAGGCGCTTTGCACCCGACAGTCCGCGGCCCATCCGTGCCAAATCTGGCACGTGTTAGTGCTAGCGGTCTAAGTGCCGCGCAGCATTCCTCGCCGGGTATCGCGAAGCCTTCCCCTGTCGGCGTGGTCAGGTCTTGCATCGACGCAGTCGAGGCCATACTCGGCCACAGATGCCGTTCAATTGATATTTATCAATATCTTGGTTCAGGCGGGCGCGCAAATTGCTATTTCATAAAGGTATAAGCCTCTCCCTCTACAGTCCTTGAGGGTGCAGTACTACAAGTTAGGTGAACATTTTGCGTACAGACGAGCAAAGCGTTCGACAAATCGTGCACGTCCTTGGCTTGCGCATGCGCGCGCAGGACGTCGAGATCCTGTCGCGCTGGATCGTCGGGCGCCTGCGCAAACTTGCGTTGCCGGCAATCGAGCAGTACGCCGAACTGCTCGCCGGGGAAAGTCCCGCGGGGCGCCAGGAACGCGAACTGCTGACTGCGCAGGTCACCACAAGCGAATCCTATTTCTTCCGCGACCAGGGGCAGTTCGACCTCCTCGCCGCGAAGATCTTGCCGGAATTGATCGGGCGCCGCGCGAACGAGCGCAGACTGCGCATCTGGAGCGCGGGCTGCGCCGCCGGTCAGGAAACCTATTCGCTGGCGATGCTGGTGGACGAATTGGCGCCGCAGCTCGCCGGGTGGGACGTGAGCATCCTCGGCACCGACATCAACAGCAACGCTCTGGAGCAGGCGCGCGGCGGCGCATACGGCGATTGGTCTTTTCGGGCTTTGGACGAGACGCGCAAGCAGCGTTATTTCCGGTCGCGCGGCGATCATTGGCAGATCGATCAGCAGCTGCGCAGCATGGTGAGTTTCCGCAGGCTCGACCTGATCCGCGGCCGCATCCCCGACCCCGAGGCCGGTTTGAACGACTTGGATCTGATCGTCTGCCGCAATGTGTTCATCTACCTCGACTCGCGCGCGGTCAGTCGCATCACCGCAAAGCTCGGCGAGGCCCTTGCCGACGGCGGATTTCTTGTGACGGGCCACAGCGAACTGTTCGGCCACGACATCGCGCCGCTGCGCGTGCGTATGTTCCCGCAGTCTGCAGTCTTCCAGAAGTCGGCTCAGCCCACAGCCGAAACCGGCCTGGGCGAAGCCCTGCGGAAAGCGCAACCCCCGCGCGCTGCAAGCTTCCTCCAAACACCCGTCCTGGCGCGGCAAATGCTGCGCCAGGAGCAGCCCGCCGCTGCAAAGAAACCGCCTGCGCCGCTGATCGAGGACTGCGACCTGTTGGTTCAGACCGCCTGGCGCCACGCCGACCGCGGTAGGCCCGACGAAGCCGACAAAAACTGCCGCAAGGCGATCGCAATCGCCGCCTTCGATCCGCGCCCCTACTTCCTGCTGGCGCAGCTCGCCCAGGAGCGCGGCGACTGGGCACAGGCGAACTCCCTGCTAAACAAAGCGATCTATCTCGATCCGGGCTTCATTGCGGCCTATCTGGAGCTGGGCGCGCTGCATGCGCAAGCCGGCGACAAAGATCGCTCGCGGCGCATGTACGAAACAGCCCGCACGGCCCTCGCAAAACTGCCGGCGCATGCGGCGGTCGCACCCTATAGGGAATCGAACGCCGCCGACATCCTCGCCTACGTCGAGCGCCTGCTGGCCGGACCTGAGCGAACGCAGAACAGCGAACCCGGAGTGCGAAATGATTCCGCATTCCGCAATCAGTAATCCGCATTCGAATGATGGACGACATTCATTTCATCTTCGGTCATCGCGGCGCGCGCTACGGCCTGCCCGTGAGTGCGGTGCGCGAAATCGTCTGGCTGCCCGAACTCTCGCCGATCGAAGAGCTGCCGCCGTACATCACGGGCGTGTTCAACCTGCGCGGACGCGTCGTGCCGGTGATGGATTTGGGCCTGCGCTTCGGCCACGCGCACGAGCCTTACCTTACAGGCGACCGGGTGATCGTGATCGGCAGCGATGAAGCTAGAGTCGGCGTCGTCGCGAACGAGCTGTACGACGTCCTGGTGATCCCGCCGTCCGCGATCAAAACTCCAGCCAGCTACCAGGGCGCCGGCGGCCACGAACATTTCGTGCGCGGCGCGGCAATGCTCAACGATGGCCTCGCCATGCTGCTCGATATCGATGCGCTGCTGGGCAGCGCGCCGACCGAGGAGACGCTTGCGCTGCATACACCGGGCGCGCCCGAAGAGCTATCGCATCTGTTCGAAAAATTATCTGCGGAGGAAGCGGAGCTATTCCGCGGCCGCGCCCGCAGCCTGGCCCAGGTACAGGAAGCAACGGAGCGTTCCGGACTGGAAGGCTACGCCGTGATCAGGCTCAACGACGAGTCGTTCGGCATCGGACTGGATCTGGTGCGCGAATTCTCGCACCTGCACAGCATCGTGCCGGTACCGTGCTGCCCTGCGTGGGTACTGGGCAACATGAACCTGCGCGGCGACATTCTTACGCTGGTGGACATCCGGCCTGCGCTGGGCATGGCGATCGAAGGCGCGACGAGCGAGGTCGTGGTGCTGCGCATAGGCGAACTGCTCCTGGGCCTGCCGGCGGCAGAGATCGTCGACGTCGTCCACCTCGCGCCAGCGGACATCGCCGCAGTCCCGATCGCCTCAGATCGCGCCGGCAAAGCCTACTGCAAGGGCGTGGCCAGCGTCGGCGGTCATGCAGTCGGAATACTCGATCTGGAGACAATTCTCGCCGAACTCGAACTACAAGTGGCGGAACAAGTGCAATGAAAGGCGTACACGCGGCGCGTCGGAACAAATCTAACCAATTGGAAGGGACGCAATGAACATCAAGATGAATCTGAAGAAGCGCATCCTGCTCGGTTACCTGGTGCCGCTCGCGCTGATGCTGGGCGTCGCCCTCGCGGTGTATTGGAGCATCGGCACCCTGCGCGAGATTTCAGCCGCGCTCGACCGCTCGCACGTAATCATGGAACATGTACGGGGCGTGCACCGCGATCTCGTCGCGATCCAGCGCTCCACCCGCGGCTATATCCTGCTCAAGAACGATGACTCGCGGAAAAACTTCCTGGACGCACGCGTACAGCTTCAGGACGGGCTGCGCGCTCTGGAACGGGAAGTGACGGATACGAAGCAGCGGGAAAACCTGAGCCGGCTCGCCGAATTCGGCAAGCGTATGGAAAAGACGGAGCAGGAATATTTCGACCTGGTGGACGCCGACAAGGCGTCCAATGCGGTCGAGAGATTCAGGATCGGGAAGTCCATCGGCTTGGCCGACGATCTCGACGCGCTGGCACGCACCATGGAAAAGCGCGAGGCCGAAATCGTGGAGGCGAAACACGAGGCACAGGGCAACGCGATGGCACAGATGATGACGATCGCGGTCGGCGCAACCGCGTTCGCGATCGTGCTCGCCCTGGTGCTCGGCGCCTGGATCGCCTCGCGCATCGCCCAGTCGATCGGCCAAGCGATCGCCGGCATGAGCACTTCCTCCACAGAGATCGCGGCGACGGTGGACGAGCACCAGCGCGTGGTCACGCAGCAGGCGGCCGCGGTGAACGAGACCACGAGTACGGTCGAGGAACTGGGCGCCTCGTCGCGCCAATCGGCTGCGCAGGCCGAATCCATGGCCGAGGCGACGAAGCAGTCGCTCGAGGTCACCCAGGAGGGCATCCGGCTCGCCAATCAGGTCTCCACGAGCATGGCAGCCATGAAACAGAAGGTGGGTTCGGTAGCCGAGCAGATTCTGCGCCTGTCGGAGCAGGCGGCGCAGATCGGCGGCATCGCCAAGGTCGTGGGTGAACTTGCGGGCGAGACCAATATGCTGGCGCTCAATGCCGCAGTGGAGGCGGCGCGCGCCGGCGAGCACGGCAAGGGCTTTGCCGTGGTCGCTTCGGAAGTACGCAAACTCGCCGACCAGAGCAAGAAATCGGCCGAACGCGCCAACGCACTGGTGATCGAGATCCAGAAGGCGACAAATTCCGCGGTGATGGTGACCGAGGAAGGCAGCACGACGGCAGATGCCGTCGCGGCCATCATCGAGAAGACAATCGAGGCTTTCGCTTCGATCTCCGCCAGCGCGAACAGCGTCGCCGTAAGCGCGCAGCAGGTGCTGCTCAATAGCAAGCAGCAGGCGACCGCGCTCGGGCAGGTGACCGAGTCGATGAAAAGCCTCTCCGCAGGCTCCACCCAGATGGCGGCCGGCACCGATCAGACCAAGATGGGCGTGCAAAAACTCAATGGCGTCGCGCAGAGCCTGCAGGCGATGGTTTAGACGAACACAGGCTGTATCACGAGATCCCCATGATCGAAGACGCCAAGCTGCGCGAATTATTCAAGGCCGAGAGCGATGAACACCTGCAGCGCCTGGATGACGCTTTTCTGCGCCTGGAGAAAACGCCCGCTGACCAGGCACTGCTCGAAGAAGCGTTTCGCGAGGCGCACAGCCTCAAGGGCGCAGCGCGCATGCTCGGCCTCTCCGCCATCCAGGCGCCTGCGCACCGGCTCGAGGACGAACTGAACGCGGCGCGGCGCGGAACCCAGGCACTTGACCTGGAAACGATAGACCGCTTGTCGGGCGAACTGGTCGAAATTCGCCGGCTGGTAGCCGACGCGCTCGCAGACGGAGGCGGGGACATGCGAGAGGCGGCGCCGGTGAAGCCGACGATTTCGCAATTCAGCGCCGCGTCACCTGCAACTTCAAGCCTGCCGCCGGGCGACGCACTGCCCGCGCCCGAGACCGAAGCGGCGACGCCCGGCGCCCCGCCCTCGGCGCCGTTTCGCATCGGCTCGGTGCGAGTCGATACCAGAAAGCTCGATGCACTCATGACGCATGCGGGCGAGTTGGTCGTGACCAGGACACGGGTAGCGCGACGGGTCGCTGACATCGATGCGCTGATCGATCTCGTCGAGGATTGGGCGCGCAGCGATTCCGCTGAACGCTCCGGTTCACGTGCAACCCCTGTGGGCGCCGCCCCGGAGCGTCGCGGGCGAATAGGCGCATTGCTAGCGCGCCTGCGGGCCGGTTTGTCGGAGGACAGCGCACGCCTGGACTACATCGCAGGTGAGTTGGAGAGCGGGATCCGGCTGGTGCGACTGCTGCCGCTGTCCAACGTATTCAGGCTGTTTCCGCGCTTGGTACATGACCTGGGTCAGGAACAGGGCAAGGAAGTGGAACTCGTCATCGAGGGCGAGGATACCAATGCCGACAAGCGAATCCTCGAAGAGATCAAGGACCCGCTGATGCACATGCTGCGCAATGCCGTCGATCACGGCATCGAGGCGCCGCAGGAAAGGGAAGGCGCAGGCAAAGCGAGAACCGGCATCGTGCGCATCAAAGCCAACCACACGCCGAGCAGTGTCACCATCGAAGTGAGCGACGACGGGCGCGGCCTGGATGAGGCGGCGATCAAGCGCGCCGCGATCAAACGCGGCGTGGTCACCGACGAAGCGCTTGCAGCGATGGATACCGCGCAAGTCCAGGCGCTCATATTCGCTCCCGGCATGTCCACTGCGGACTTTGTTACCGACGTATCCGGCCGCGGCGTGGGCATGGGCGTGGTGCGCGCGAACGCCGAGCGGCTCAAAGGATCAATCCGGCTTCAATCCATCCCCGGTAAAGGTACGAGCTTCACCATGGTGCTGCCGGTGACGCTCGCAACCGTGCGGGTGCTGATCGTCGAAGTCAACGGCCATCCCTACGGGCTGCCGGCCGAATGCGTGCAGGTATTGAAAATGGTCTCACCCTCGGAGGTATTCGCGGTCGAAGGCCGGGACGCGGTCCTGCACCAGGGCCAGCCGGTTTCTGTAGCCAGGCTCGCAGATCTGCTCGAATTGCCTCAGGCGACACAGCGCGGCATGGGCCGCGATGCCGCGGCGCCCGCGCCCTGCGCAGTGCTGTCCGTGGGCAGCGAGGCCTTCGGCGTTTTCGTCGATGCGCTGCTCGATGAGCAGGAAGTCGTGCTCAAGCCGCAAAGCGCACTGCTCGCGCGCGTGCGCAATGTTGCCGGCGCCACCATTCTCGACAGCGGCGAGATCTGCATGGTGCTCAATACACAGGATTTGCTCGCCTCGATGCGCAAGGGTGCCGCGCCGGCCGCCCCGTCCGAGATCGACGAGACGGCCGAGCGGAAAAAGGCGATCCTACTCGCCGAGGACAGCATCACCACGCGCACGCAGGAAGCGCGCATCCTGGAGAACGCCGGCTACGAGGTGGTCACGGCCGTCGACGGCCTCGAGGCCTGGAACAAGCTCGCCACGCGCGCCTTCCATGCCGTGGTCACCGACGTCATGATGCCGAACCTGGATGGACTCGGCCTCGCCGAAAAAATACGCCGCGAGACCCGGTACGCCGGACTGCCGATCATTCTCGTGACCTCGCTCGCCTCGGACGCGGATAAGAAGCGCGGTCTCGAGGCAGGCGCGAACGCCTACATAACAAAACCCGCGTTCGATCAAAAGATACTGCTCGACTGTCTGAAAAGGCTGATCTGATGAACCAAACCTCCGCAAACGGCAAGGTGCCCAATATTCGCGTGCTGGTCGTGGACGACTCGCCGGTTTCAATCGAAATCATTCGCCGCTTGCTCGCGACCGCGCCAGAAATCGAGGTCGTCGGCACGGCTTCCAACGGAGTCGAAGCACTGGAGTTGATTCCGCGGGTCCGGCCCGACGTCATCTGCACCGATCTGCACATGCCGAAAATGGACGGCCTGGAGCTTACCCGGGTGGTGATGACGCAGAACCCCCTGCCGATCCTTGTGTTGAGCGTTTCGGTGCGGGCCGAGCAGGAGCACAACATCTTCCAGATGCTCGAGGCCGGCGCGCTCGACATCCTGGCCAAACCGCGCGGCGGTCTGGAGTCCGATTTCGGCATCATTGCGCACGATCTCATCACGAAAATCAGGATTCTCTCCGGCGTCAAGGTTATCGGCAGGCGCGGAGCGGCAGGTAAAGCGACCACGCAGCCAATACCGACGTTGCCATCCCTGGTGCCGGTAACGGTGCCGCGCATTGTCGGCATCGGCGCTTCGACCGGCGGGCCGCAGGCGCTGGAGGCAGTGCTCAAGAACCTGCCCCCCGATTACCCACTGCCGCTCCTGTGCGTGCAGCACATCGCCGAAGGCTTCATGCACGGCCTGGTCGAATGGCTGGCGCGTAGCTGCCGCATCCGGGTTAGCACCGCGGTCGAGGGCGCGCAACCCCTGCCCGGCAATGCCTATTTTCCGCCTAACGACCGGCACCTGGAGATCGGCAACGCCGGAACATTCCGCTGCTCGAGCGCGCTCCCCTTCAGCGGGCACCGGCCGTCGGTCGATATTGCGTTCAGCTCCCTGGCCCGGCGCTATGGCGCAAGCGCGGTGGGCGTGCTGCTCACCGGCATGGGCCGGGACGGAGCTCAAGGGATGTTCGACATCGCTCATGCTGGCGGGCTCACCATCGCACAGGACGAGAAATCGAGCGTAGTGTTCGGCATGCCCAAGCGTGCAATAGAACTGGGCGCCGCGCGTCATGTGTTGCCGCTGGAACAAATCGGCCCGGCTTTGTGCGCTATCGGCGTTCGCCAAGCCCCACGCGACCAATTTGGCACGACGATTCCCATCAGCTTCAAGTCACAGCGGCCCTGATGCGCCGCTCGCCCATGAAGACAGCCATGAAGCCAGTTACCTCAGATACCAGATCTCCCCCCAAAACGGGCGGCGGGCCGGACACGACCATACTCATCGTCGAGGACAGCCCGGTGCAGGCCGAGTTGTTGCGCCGAGCCCTTGATGAAGCAGGCTACAAGGTGATCGCGGCACGCGACGGCGCCGAAGGCCTTGCTATGGCCAAGGCACACCACCCCGCCGCCGTCGTAAGCGACATCAACATGCCGGTCATGGACGGCTACGCGATGTGCCATGCGATTCGGAGCGATGCGGAATTGAAATTTACGCCGGTAATCCTGCTCACCATGCTGGCGGACCCGGTGGACGTGATTCGCGGCGTGAACGCCGGCGCAGACGCTTATCTGACCAAGCCCTACAACATTCCCAGCCTTGTTTCCCGCGTCGAATTGCTGCTCGCCTATCCGCCCGCTCCGCCGCCGCCGTTGGAACGCAGAAAAGTCGAAGTCCGGCTGGAAGGCGAAACCTATCTGGTCGACGCCCACGGCCCGCGCATACTGAATCTGCTGATCTCGACCTACGAGAACGCCGTCCTGCAGAATCGCGAGCTGGCCGCGACCCAGCACGCACTGGAGGACTTGAACGAGCACCTGGAAAAGCGCGTGGCGGAGCAGACCGCCGCGCTGAAATCCAGTGAGCAGCGCTTTCGCGCCCTGCTCGAGCATGCGTCGGATCTTGTGGTTGTAATCGCTGCCGACGGCACGATAAGCTATGTCAGCCCCTCGATCGACCAGTTCGGCGGCTATGAAGTGGATGATGTGCTGGGCAAGCACTTTATCGAATTCGTTCACCCGGACGACGCCCCCGCTGCCGCTGCCAGCTATGCCGAGATATTGCGCGAACCTGGCCTGCTGCATCGCACCGAGTTCAGATTCCTGAGTAAAGACGGCACCGGGCTGGTACTCGAGAACGTAGCTCGAAATGCGCTGGCCGACCCGCTGATTGCCGGTGTCGTCATGAACGCGCGCGACGTTACCGTGCGCAAGCAGGCGGAGGAGGCGCTGGAGCGAAGCGAGCTCGAATATCGCGAGCTGTTCGACAGCAGCAACGACGCCATCTTTGTCGCAGGATTGTTGGACGGGCGGCTTCTGGACGCAAACAGGAGAGCATGCGAAAGCCTCGGGCGCAGCCGCGAGCAACTGATGCAAATGACGCTGGAGCAAATCGACGCGCCGGAATATGGCGTGCACGTGCCCGAGCGCCTGGAAATGCTGCGCAGCCGGGGAAGCGCTGTGTTCGAATCGGCGCAGGTGCGCGCCGACGGTGGCCTCATTCCAGTGGAGGTAAGCGCCCAAGTCATCGAGTACCGCGGGGCGGAGGCCATACTCGCTGTTGTGCGCGACATCACCGAGCGCAGGCAGGCACAGGCCGAACTCGAGCGCAGCGCGCGGCACTATCGCAAGCTGATCGAGGGCGGCTCGGACGTATTCTTCCTGATCGATCAGTCGGGGACCATGCTGTACCGCAGCCCGTCCGGCACACAATTGACCGGGTGGAGCGACGAAGAAGTGCTGGGAAAAGGCATCGTCGACCACGTCGTAGCCGAAGACCTGCCACTGGCGCGAAGCGCCCTGAGCGACGTCATCGGGCGCCCCGATAAGGCGGTTCACGCCGAATTGCGGTTGCGGCACAAGGACGGTGGCGCACGCGACGTGGAAGTCACGGCAAAGAATCTCGTTGCAGACCCCGATGTCGCCGGGATCGTCATCACCGCACGCGACATCACCGAGCCCAAGAAGGCTGAGTATGCTCTCAAGAAAAGCGAGGCACGCCACCGCTCCTACATCGAGGTCACGGGTCAGCTCGCCTGGGTCACCGCCGCCGACGGTACGGTGGTGGAAGATATTCCGACGTGGCGGGCGTTCACCGGCCAGAGCGAAGAACAGGTGAAGGGCTGGGGCTGGAGCGAGGCCTTGCACCCGGACGACCGGAAGCGCGCCGCGCAGATATGGCGGGAGGCGGTGGTGCGCAAGGGCGTGTACGAGACGGAATATCGCGTACGCCGGCGTGACGGTATCTACCGGGACTTCTTCACTCGCGCTTTGCCGGTTCTCGGCGAGTCGGGCGACGCGCGTGAATGGATTGGGACCTCGATCGACATCACCGAGCAAAAGCTTGCGCGACGCCGAATCGCCCAATCGGAAGCGGAACTGAAGAGCATCTTCGAGGCAGTCGTAGACGGCATCGTGGTTGTCGATCCCGCGACCCAAGTACTCGCAGACGCCAACCGATCCTTCCGCGAAATGCTGGGCTACGGTCCGGAGGAAATCCCAGCGCTGCGCCTTTCCGACCTGCACCCGCCGGAGTCCCTCCAAAACGTGCTCGCGCAGTTCGAGCGCCAGCGTAGAGGCGAACTTAAGACCGCGACGGATTTGCCGGTCAAACGCAAGGATGGCTCGGTGCTTTTTGCCGATATCACCGCGGTGCCGGCGATTATCGTCGACAAGCCGCAACTGGTCGCTGTGTTTCACGATGTCTCCGAGCGCAAACTGGCGGAAGCCGCGCTGGCAAGCGTCAATCGCGCGCTCAGAACGCTCAGCGCAGGCAACACCGCTCTCGTGCGCGCCACCGACGAGCAAGAGCTGGTCGAGCATATGTGCCGCATCATCGTCGAAATTGGCGGTTACCGGCTCGCGTGGGTCGGCTACGCCGAGCCGGACGAGCGCAGGACGGTGCGCCCGATCGCTCACTGTGTCCAAGGTAGTGGCTATGTCGAGCGCGGAACCGTAAGCTGGGCCGACGACGCTGCCGGCCAGGGTCCTTCCGGAATCGCGATCCGGACCGCGCGCCCGCAGTTCGTGCAAGACGCCAGGACTGATCCCGCCTACGCGCCATGGCGCGACCACGCGATACGCCTCGGTTACGCTGCTGTGGCCTGCTTCCCGCTGCTCGACGCGGAACAATCGGTGTTTGGAGTGCTTTCCATCTATGCCGCCGAAAGCGGAGGCTTCACGCGGGAAGAATCCGATCTGCTGACCGAATTTGCAGGCGATCTAGCGTTTGGGGTTACCTCCCGTCGCGTGCATGTCGCCCACGCCCAAAGCGCCGCACGCCTGACCCGCAGCATGGAGGGAACGATCCAGGCGATGGCGGCGACGCTGGAGACCAGGGATGCGTACACCGCGGGCCACCAGCGCCGCGTGGCGGAACTTGTACTGGCGATCGCCCGCGAACTAAACATGCCGGAGGACGATATTCATGCCGCGCACCTTGCCGCGCTCGTGCACGATTTGGGCAAAATCCAGGTCCCGGCGGAGATATTGAGCAAACCCGGCAAATTGCTGCCGGTCGAATTCGAGCTCATCAAGTACCACCCGACTTCCGGCTACAACATTCTGAAGGACGTCGATTTTCCTTGGCCAATCGCCGAGATCGTCTATCAGCACCACGAACGGCTGGACGGCTCGGGCTATCCGCGCGGCCTGAAGGGGGATGAATTATTGCTTGCGGCAAAGATCCTCGCGGTCGCCGACACGATCGAGGCCATGTCTTCGCACCGGCCCTACCGTGCCGCCCTGGGTATCGACAAAGCACTGGCCGAGATCGAGCAGGGACGCGGCAGCCTGTACGATGCGGGGGCGGTCGATGCCTGCGTCAAATTGTTCCAAGAACACCGGTTCGCGTTTTCCACTTAGAACACGGCGCCGCCGTTCCGCCGTTAAACGCCGATTTCAAGCGCCATTCGCCAGTCAAGTCCAAACACTTACCTCCCGCGCCGTGACCCGCTTCGGTCTGCGCTGATGGCAAATGCCGCTTGCATGGCTGCCCGGTCGATGAAGCGATAGCGTCGTGCGTGCATCGGATGCCTGGAGGGCATTCGCCATTTTTTCCAACTGCTGATCCAGGGGAGCCCGACTAAGTGAAAGGCTCGCGCAAGCTCGAAGACCGATCGGCCCGAAGACGGCTTGCGAGCATCACTTCGTCGCGGCGGCATCTCCGGCGACGCAGCACTTGACGAAATCTGCGACAGCCTGCGCAAGTTTTTCTGGCTGATCCCGGTGCAGGGAATGCCCGCAGTGCTCCAGCTTCAGCACCTCGACCGGGCCGCCGGCCTGGCGCGCGATCGCGTCGATTTGCGCCATGGTTCCGTACTCGTCGTCGCAGCCCTGGATCGCGAGCAAGGGGCAGCGGATTTCAGGCAGATAGCGCTCGATGTTCCAGCTGCGGAATTCCGGCGCCAGCCACACGTCGTTCCAGCCGTGGAACGTCTTCGCCGGGTCGCGGTGATAGCGCGCGAGCTTCTGCGGCAGGTCGGTGGCCTCGAACGCCTGCTTCGCGGCGGCGATGCTCGCTATGCTGATGTCCTCGACGAACACGTGCGCCGCCATCGTCACCAGGCCCCGCAGCGCATGGCCCGAGCCGGCATGGATCAGCGCGATCGATGCGCCGTCGCTGTGGCCGATCAGGATCGGCCGCTCCAGCCCGAGCGCGCGCAGCAGTTCGGGCAAGGACTCCAGCGCCTCGCGGTGCATGAAATCGACGCCGAAGGCCTGCTGCAGCACGTCCGACTGGCCATAGCCATAGCGCGCATAGACGATCGCGGGCAGGCCCGTCGCCGCTGCGACGCGGTCGGGAAAATCGCGCCACTGGCCGATCGAGCCCAGCCCTTCATGCAGGAACACCAGCGCCGGACTGTCGGCGGCGCCGGCAATGCGCCGGTATTCGAGGCGATGGCCACAGACGTCGATAAAAGCGGATGAATTGGATGCCGGCATCGATGACGCTGCCTCGTCGATTTTTTTGGAGGCGCAAGCTTACCCGAAAATAAGGGAACTTCAATAGCCTGTTAAAATTCTGCAAATCTCACAACAACTACGCTTCCCAGTCAACCAACGCGCCGCTAGGGCGAATTCCGGAGAAATTTATGACCGCCAGCATCATCGACGGCAAACAACTTGCGCAGAAGCTGCGCGCCGAATGGAAAGCGCGCGCGGACCGGCTCAATGCCGCCGGCATCGCCCCGGGGCTTGCTGCGATCGTGGTCGGCGAGGACCCGGCGTCCAAGATCTACGTGCGCAACAAGATCAGGGCCTGCTGCGACATCGGCATACACTCCGAAGAACATGCCTTGCCCGCCGACAGCAGGCTTGCCGACGTGCTCGCGCTCATCGACCGGCTCAACGCCGACGCGGGCATCCATGGCATCCTGGCGCAGCTGCCGCTGCCCGCCCATCTGCCGCAGCCGACCGTGATCGAGCGCATCGACCCGGAAAAGGACGTGGACGGACTGCATGTGCACAACCTCGGCAACCTGCTCGCCGGGCATGCGCGCTTCGTGCCCTGCACGCCTGCGGGCATCATGGAAATGCTGAAGTCGACCGGCTACGATCTGCGCGGCAAGGAAGCGGTGGTCGTCGGGCGCAGCAATATCGTGGGCAAACCCGTGGCGCTGCTGCTGCTGCAGGCGGGCGCCACCGTCACCGTCTGCCATTCCCAGACCGCGGACCTGCCCCGGCACACGCGCGGCGCCGACGTGCTCGTCAGCGCCGTCGGCAAGGCGCATGCGATCCGCGCAGACATGATCAAACCCGGCGCAGTAGTGATCGACGTCGGCATCAATCACACCGCCGCAGGCAAGCTGGTCGGCGACGTCGACTTCGACGCCGCGCGCGAGCGCGCCGGCTGGATCAGCCCGGTTCCCGGCGGGGTCGGTCCCATGACCATCACCATGCTGCTGTGTAACACCATCATCTCGGCCGAGCGCCACGCCGCGGAGCAAGGCATCAAACTGCACGCCTGAGCCGCGTCGGCTACAGCGCCCGCGCGAGCATCAGCACGCCCGTCAGCAGGCACAAGCCCGCAGCCGTGCGCCGCAAAACGGTGACGCTCGCGGCGTGCGCAGCGCGCACCCCCGCCAGAACACCGGCGAGTTCGAACAGCGTCAACCACGCGGCGAACGCGAAATCGATCGCGCCGAACTGCAGATTGCCCAGCGTGCCCGATAGCGCAGCGGCAATCTGCAGCACCTGGCCCGCGCCGACCACGGCAAGCGGGGAAAAGCCCAGGATCAGCATCATCGGTACCGAGAACAGGGGTCCGCCGGCGCCGGACAGACCGGAGCCGAAACCCGCCAGTCCGCCGACCAACAGCAGCAGAAGCTGCTGTGCGCGCGTACTCCCGTCGCGCTGCACCCGCTTGCCGCGGCGCGCAGGCAACAGAATGTAGCTCCCGGCGAACAGAACGACCAGCGCGATGATCAGCGCAAGCGCGCGCACCTCGACCAAGGCGTTCACGCGGGCTCCGACGTAACTGAACATCAGGGCACCGGCAAGCAGCGGACGCGTGATGGTCCAGTCGATGGAACCGCGCCGCTGAAACAGCCAGGTGCTGAACAGGCCGGTGAACAAGAAAGAGAACAAGGTCGTCGCCGTGGCCTGATGGATAGGGACAGCACCCAGCCAGACCAGCGCCGGAATCAGCAGCACCCCGCCCACGCCTACGGTGCCGATGAAAAACCCGACCGCCATGGCGATCGCCGCGAGTGCCAGCCAGTCGGCGATGCTCACCCTCCCCTCACAGACGCAGCGGC
>Ga0307377_10003005_pt1 | contig 19433 bp, 10 predicted proteins | sample TR3MG_FD_202535 | JGI IMG/M metagenome (GOLD analysis project Ga0307377, IMG submission 202535) | Soil microbial communities from Risofladan, Vaasa, Finland - TR-3 | ecosystem: Environmental > Terrestrial > Soil > Coastal area > Acid sulfate soil | place: Finland: Risofladan, Vaasa | collected... | reverse complement strand
ATATCCTGCACGTGAAAATCCAATTGAAGGAGTTACATCTGAATTGATTTTGAATAAGATGAGATCCACGAGAGGAACTCTTTTAAATAAAAGTGATATCCCAGGGAAACTTGATGTAGGTAACCTTGATGTCTTGCTTACAATTGGAGCCGGCGATATAGATACCCTGGTTGGTCCTATTGAAGAAAAACTTAGAGCAGAAAGATTGAGATGAAGAAAGTATTGAAGATATTGCTATTTATTCCAGTGTTATATCTACTTGTGATACCAGTTTACTTTGCTAATTCCTCAAATGCAAAACCATGCGGGGGTATCAAAATATTTATTGCTGATTCGTCTGAATATCACTTTGTTACAAAAAGGCAAATATTAAATTTAGTATATGGAAATAGAGAGCGCATTTTAGGGAAACCCGTAAAAGATATTTCTATTTCAGAAATTGAAAACAGGATAAATGAACTAAGAGAAATAAAAGGTGTGGAAGTATATATTTCAATTGATGGAACAATGCGTGTCTTTGTTGACCAGAGAGATCCGATAATGAGGGTAATGCCGGCAAGCGGAGGCGACTATTTTATTGATGGAGAAGGTGTAGTTGTGAGAAAGAGGAATCTCTATACTCCACGTCTTCACATCATTGAAGGCAATGTAAAGATAAGCCAGGCGATGCTGAACGGAGTAAGTATTCTGGACACGAGCATTAAAGGATCAATTCTTAAGGATATTTATTACCTGGTCAGATATATAAATGATGACAATTTCTGGTCGGCACAAATCGATCAGATATATGTTGATAATAATGATGAGATTGATCTGATACCAAGAGTAGGTAACCAACTAATTCACTTTGGGACAATTGAAAATCTTGAAGGAAAGCTTAGAAATCTGGAGGCATTTTATGATCAGGTTTTACCAGAAGTAGGTTGGAATAAATATTCTTTAATAAATCTTGAATTTGAAAATCAGATAGTTTGTAATAAGAGATAATCAGAAATAATAAGATAAAAGTTATGAATAAACAGGAACAGTTTGTAGCAGCTATTGACATAGGAACCACAAAAATTGTGGCCATAGTCGGCAAGAAAAACGGTAATGGGAAAATCGAAATTCTTGGACTTAGCAAAGCTCTTTCCAGGGGTGTGAAAAGAGGTGTTGTCCTTAATATTGAGGAGACAGTATCCGCAATTCAAACTACAGTGGAAGATGTACAGAAGCGATCAGGCATTTTATTCTCAGAGGTCTTTGTAGGAATTGCAGGTCAGCATATTAAGAGCATGAAGAACCGTGGGTATATTATGCGTGATGCATATGATGATGAAATAAAGAAAGAAGAGGTTTTCAGACTTATTGAGGACATGCATAAGATCCACATTGAGATAGGAGAGGAGATAATTCATGTTATCCCTCAGAATTTCATTGTTGACAATGAGACAGGTGTAAAGAGTCCCATTGGCATGTGTGGCAGGCGGCTGGAGGCTAATTTCCATATTGTGATTGGACAGGTGGCTGCTGCAAAGAATATTGAAAAATGTATACGGAAGGCAAATCTTAGTGTGAAAGATATGATTTTAGAGCCACTTGCTTCCTCCGATGCAGTCCTTACTGATGATGAAAAAGAGGCAGGAGTTGTTCTGGTAGATATAGGTGGGGGCACAACAGATGTTGCTGTATATTATGATAATATTATTCGTCACACAGCCGTGATCCCGTTTGGAGGCAACGTCGTGACAAAAGATATTAAGGAGGGATGTGCAATACTTCAAAGGCATGCCGAACAGCTCAAAGTACAATATGGTTCAGCTCTTGGGGATATAGCTCCTGAAGATAAAGTTGTATCAATCCCTGGTATCAGTGGCCGGGAACCCAAAGAGATATCTTTCAAGAGCCTTGCATATATCATTCAGTCGAGAATGGAAGAGATTATCGACGCAATAAATTTTGAGATACAGAATTCGGGATATGCCGATAAGCTTGCTGCCGGTGTCGTAATTACAGGAGGAGGTTCCATGTTGAGACACCTTCCACAATTGATGAAGTTCAAAACCGCAATGGATGTAAGGATTGGCCTGCCAAATGAGCATCTGGCAGGATCAGGGAAAAGTGAAATAAATCAGCCTATGTATGCTACGAGTGTTGGATTAATTATGCGTGGTTTTGAGTATCTGGAGACATATAAGAAAACATTTAATGCCGGTAGTAAGGAGGAGTTTGTTCCTCCAAAAACTTCTGTTATCGACCAGCATGAGGGCGAGAGTTTTGAACCCTCTTTGCCTGAGGAAGAGAAAACACCCCTGACTGAGAAAATAAAACTAATGCTATCAAGAATGTTTGAGGTTGAAGATCAAACAATAAGCTGATAAATTTGATAAGGGTTTAACCTAAGTTAATGCTATTCTTAAACAACTAAAAAATAACACCATGTCAGACGATATTATGAACTTTGATCTGCCAGTAGAAAGATCATCTATAATCAAGGTCCTGGGAATAGGGGGCGGTGGTAATAATGCTGTTAATCACATGTTTGAAAAAGGGATCAAGGATGTAAACTTTGTTGTTTGCAATACCGATCATCAGGCTCTGACTAAAAGTCCAGTTCCAATAAAAGTTCAGATTGGAGAATCCCTGACTGAAGGAAGAGGTGCCGGGAGTAAGCCTGAAATAGGCAGACAGGCTGCTATCGAAAATATCGATGATGTTATGGAGGCGTTATCAGGTAATACAAAAATGGTCTTTATTACTACCGGTATGGGTGGAGGTACCGGTACAGGCGCAACTCCGATTATAGCTAAAGCATGTAAGGATGCCGGACTTCTTACTATTGCTGTTGTTACTATCCCTTTTAAATCGGAAGGTAAAGTTCGTATCAGACAAGCTATAGAGGGCGTTACAGAACTAAAAGATCAAGTTGATTCATTACTGATAATCAATAATGAAAAGCTCAGAGAAATATATGGTAATCAACCTGTCTCAACTGCTTTCTCAAAAGCTGATGATATTCTTACTACCGCTGTGAAAGGAATTGCTGAGATAATTACTGTTACAGGATATATAAATGTTGATTTTGCAGATGTTGAAACAGTAATGAAAAATTCAGGAGTCGCCATAATGGGGATGGGAACAGCGGCAGGCGAAAAAAGGGCAATAAAAGCAATCGAAAATGCATTGGCATCACCACTTTTAAATTCTAATGATGTTACCGGGGCTAACAGCATACTTATCAATATATCTTCCGGTACAGGGGAACATGAGATAACCATGGATGAGCTGGGGGAAATAACTGACTATATGTATGATGCTGCTTCTGATGATGCATTGATCATCAGGGGATTATCTAAAGACGATAACTTTAAAGAGGAGATATGTGTAACGGTTATTGCAACGGGATTTGAATCAAATAGTATATTCCAACCATATAAACCAAGTAAACCCAGCAAAGTCGAATTACTTACAAATAAAGGTGTCAGCCCTTCACGCATAATCCCCGAAAGAGGAGAGGAAGTCTTCTCAGTTCATTCGAAAGGTAAAAGGTCTATTATTTCTGATTTTGAAGAAGAATCTCAGGGTGTGATAGATTTCAGTCTTGAACATAGTGAAGAAATGGATGAAATAAGGAGCAGGAGAAGAAGCGATAGAGATGATGTGAGTGAAAAACCTGAAGCAACCTTAAGGAAGGTAAAACATATGCAGAATATATTGAAGAGGGAAGGATTGTCAAATAAGACAATGAAAGAGAATATTGATACATTTGAAGATGTACCTGCTTATGTCAGACGAAACCTGTCAATAGATACGCCTGAGAAAGCTTCTGAAAGCAAATTATCAAAATTCACATTAACTTCCGGTGATGATGAAGAACCAGTATTGAGGGAGAATAACGCATATCTCAATGATAATGTAGATTAGGGGATCATTTACGGAAAGGGTCAGCTATCTATCTCATGCCCTCCACTTAAAGTCAATTACCCTCGCTCCGGATGAAGCCGAACAGAATGAGTAGTCGCTGCCCAGAATTACCTGATTGATTTAGTTTAAGTCTGTAAGCCGTGAAATCAAGGTTAAAGCGCAAGGAGGAATGTCAGTCATATTTTCTATATTTGCGTTTGATGATCAGACACATTTCAATAATACTCCTTCTTGGCTTTTCTTCGGGTTTATATGCGCAACAAAAGGAAGCAATTAAGCCGAGAATATTGAAGCAGTGGACTCTTTCTTCCGATTTTTCAGAGGAGGTCAGTCTGCCATTTGATACAGTTTTTTCATTATTTAACAGGTTCAGGATTGCAGACAGGTACTCTCCGGTAAATGCCAGCTTGGGTAATTATGGTCTCCCATTTTATCAGATAAACTTTTTTGACCGGATTACAGATCCCGATAAATTTCTTTATAGTACCTACTATCCTCTAATGTACGTTCCAGATAAAACCATATTCATGAATACTCAGGTTCCTTTTACGGAGATTGTATGGTCATTTGCAGGTCCACGACAAACTTCTGAACAAACATTCAGAGTAAGGCATTCACAAAATATAAACAGGTTTTTCAATGTCGGAATTATATATGACGTTGTTTACTGCCTGGGACAGTATAACTACCAGAGGGCTGAAGATAAAAACTTTACTTTCTATTCATCATACACCGGGTATAAATATAAAATGTACTTATCTGCCGGAATAAATAACATGACTGCATATGAAAACGGAGGGATAACTGATAAAGCTGAGCTTATTCAGGATAATACACGTGATGTGCCGGTCAACCTTGGGGGTCTTAATAAGGCAAATAGTATGCTTAAAAACAGAAACCTTTTGTTAGTCCAACGTTACACTTTTGGTGGTAATTTAATTGAAGTCCCTGATAGTACTATTAGTAATAAATCTGGTTCTTCTGGATTCAGTGGTACATTTTCACATATATTAAATATCGAAAATAATAAGAGAACTTATTCTGACGGATATCCCGGCTCAGGATTTTATGATACAGCATACACAAACAATAATATCACGTTTGACTCTTTATATTCCAGAAGCATTAAAAATTCAGTGAGGTTTGACTTCACTACAGATACGACAAGAAAGTTCCAGCTTGGCGTGGGAGTGGGATTTCGCAATGAATTATACAGATATAGTCAAATAATCCCGACTCACGACTCAATGTTCGCTGATACAGCTGTATGGAACAGGAGCAATAATGTTTTGGTAGGGAGATTATATAATAATATTGGTGATAAGTTTCGTTGGCTGGCAACAGGTGAATTGTACTTAACCGGATACAGAGCCGGAGATTTTAACCTGAACGGTGAATTAACAAAATCATTCGACTGGAAGAAAGGAAGAGTTTCATGGATAATAACGGGAGGCATTATTAACAGACAACCATCCTTCTGGTATGAACATTGGGGAAGCAACCATTTTGAATGGCAAAATAATATGGGTAAAGAGTTCAGGGTTGATTTTGGATCTGCATTTATCTATCCTGCCCGAAAAGCTAAAATAAAGTTCAATTACGCTATTATTGATAATTATACAGATTTTGATATAAATGCTCTTCCTTCACAACATTCAGGTGGACTTTCTGTTGCATCTTTAGCTGTAAGTAAGGAATTAAAATTATGGAAATTTCATCTCTCTTCTGATTTTATCATTCAACAAAGCAGTAATGCAGATGTGCTTGATCTTCCCCTGGCTACTTTCCGGTCAGCCGGATATTTTGAACATCTATTTAGATTTGCGTCAACGGGCGGTAAATTAAACACTCAGTTGGGTGCCGATGTTACTTATCATACTTCTTATTATTCATATTCCTATATGCCGGCAACTGGCAGGTTTTACCGCCAGGATCAGGTAAGAACCGGTAATTATCCTTTTATTAATGCTTTCCTTAATTTAAAACTCAAAAGAACAAGAATCTTCATTATGTTTGATCATGTGAATGCAGGTTTATTGGGTTATGACTATGAAATGATACCCTTTTATCCAATGAATATCAGGATGTTTAGGTATGGTTTAGCATGGACATTTTACGATTAAAAAAAAAGTTGTATCTTTGCACCCGTTTTTATTAAACGGATGTTTAACCAATACAATAGCTTTGATAAAAAAGTTAATATTTATTTCGGCATTTCTGGCAGCAACAATATTCTCCTGTTCAGATAATCATACTACATATAAAAATATCAGTAGAAAGAGAGTATCCCTGGATCTTGATGCTATTAAGGAAAGAGGAAAGCTAATCGCCGTAACTGATTTTAATTCAACGAATTATTTCATTTACAAAGGTGAACCTATGGGTTTTAATTACGAACTTCTTAGGTCATTCTCCGATTATATTGGCATTGATCTGGAGATAATAACCGAAAATAACCTTCAGCATACCTTTGATATGCTTAATTCAGGTGAAGTGGATCTGATTGCAATAGGACTAACTGTAAATTCTTCTAGAAAGAAAAATATGCTTTTTACTGAGCCTATTCTGGAAACAAGACAAGTTCTTGTTCAGCGGAAACCTGTCAAATGGCGTTCGTTTACAGCAGATGATCTGGAAAAAAATGTTATCAGAAACCAGCTTGGTCTTGCAGGGAAGACTATTTATGTGCAGGAAGGATCGTCGCATGTTGAAAGGCTCACAACAATGGCAAGTGAAATAGGAGATTCAATAAATATTATTGAAGTTCCTTATGTTTCTGAACAGCTAATTGCACACGTGGCAAATGGAGAGATTGACTATACTATATGTGATGAGAATACAGCAATGGTAAATGCTACATACTATCCTGATATTGACGTAAATACGCCTGTAAGTTTTCCTCAGAATCTTGCCTGGGGTGTCAGGAAGAAAAACTCTGATATTCTCTTGAGTGAACTAAATCGGTGGATATCTTCATATAAGAAAACTAAATCATATGCTTTGCTCTATGCAAAGTATTTTAAAAACTCAAGGTCGAGCAGGATAATCAAAAGTGATTATTATGCTCTGAATACAGGTAAAGTATCTCAATTTGATGATATGATAAAGGAGTATAGTGACAGTATAAAGTGGGACTGGCGTCTGCTGGCATCACTCGTTTGTCAGGAGTCGAGATTTAGGCCTAATGTAAAATCATGGGCAGGTGCTTATGGATTAATGCAGATTATGCCGATTACTGCAAGAAATTTTGGTATTGATATTACCGCTTCACCTGAGAACAACATGAAGGCCGGTACTCTGTATATTAACTGGCTTCATACAATATTTGATGAAAAAATACCCGATGAAAATGAGAGGATTCATTTTATTCTTGCTGCATATAATGCTGGTCCTGGACATGTACTTGATGCAATGAAGCTGGCTGAGAAAAACGGGAAAGACCCTCATAAATGGGATGATAATGTGGCTGTCTGGCTATTAAAAAAATCCGAGCCTCAGTATTTTAATGATGATGTTGTGAAAAGTGGTTATTTCAGGGGAACCGAATCCGTTGCTTTTGTTTCTGAAATACTTGACAGATACGGGCATTATAAAAACGTAATTCCGGAAAAGAAGCTTAATTAAATGATTGGGATATCTGCAGCTTTGATTATGGTGAGTAATTCATGAAGTATCATAGCTGTTGCACCCCAAATTATATTTCCTTCATAATCAAAATATTTTACCTCAATCATTTCACCTCTTATTTCAATTGGTTTTGTTTTAACTATTAATGGATTAAGAAGTTTTATTATATCAACTTCTATTAGAAACAATACCTCTTCTGCTTGTTCCATAAAAACAGGTTTTTCTTTGACCCATCCTACTACCGGCGTAACAATAATATTACTTAGCGGGATAAATAATGGAGTAAGTGTATTTATTACACTTATTTTATCCGGATCAACTCCGGTTTCTTCAAACGCCTCACGGAGGGCTGTTTGAATAACATTTTCATCTGAAGTTTCTTTCTTTCCACCAGGGAAGCTTATTTGACTGCTATGTGCGCCAATATATTCGGGGCGCTGCATCAGCAGAGTATATATTGATCCTTTATTTGGGTATAAAAGAACAAGCACAGCAGCAATAATTGCATCTTTCCCCGGAATCCTTGGGAAATTCTTCAACATACGGTCCGAAGAAGCCATTTGCCATTGAACATCAGTTCCAGGCAAACCTTTTTGTACTTCTTTCTTTAATAAGTCAACGAAACTTTTCATTAATTTTACCCCCCAACCCCCCAGATGGGGGGCTTTATAAAATCAGAATGAAGTACCAATCCTCTGCCACAACCTACACTAAGGCTTCGGATGGCAATGCATTAGAAATCAGAAGCATATAATCCTCTCTGCATTCCTAATTCAATTATATTTTCTACCATATTCTCTACCCCATGGGGGGAAAAGCCGAACTTGCGAGGAAGAGTGGGTCATCATTCGTATCGGAGAGCCTCAACAGGGTTACTTGTGGCAGCTCTCCAGCTCTGCCAACTTACAGTTATTAGGGCAATCATTATTGCTGATAATGCTGCTGATGCAAAAATCCACCAGCTTAATTCGGTTTTATATGCAAAACGACTTTGCCAGGAAGATATTATATATATTGAAGCAGGAATTGATATTAGTGCAGATACTATTACCCACGAAAGAAAATCTTTATTAAGCATGTATAATATTTCTATTATTTCGGCTCCATTAACCTTTCTGAGGCCAATTTCTTTTGTCCTTTTTGAAATGCTGATCAATGCAATTCCAAATAATCCCATAATTGAAAGAACGGTAGCCAGTAATGAGAATGCACCTATTATCTTACCCTGATATCTCTCACGTTCGTAAAATTCATTAATCTGATTTGTGAGATACCTTATCTCAAAAATTTCATTTGGTGCGATCTCATTATAAAGCTCCTTGAGGTTTTTAATTATTGCGGCATCATTTGAACCATCGGTTTTAATTGCCAGAAGACCCATCCTTGTTGGATTCTGCTGAAGAATTACCATTGGTTGAATTAACCGATGTAGGGAATGAGCATGAAAATCCTTAACTATTCCCTTTACATAGAACCCCAGATAAATATCACCTGCTTTAACATCATATAGTAAGGCGCTGGATTCATTTAATAGAATCTCTCTTCGTTCAGAAGAATAATTGCCAAATGGAGAGCCGTCAATAACTTCAATGCCAAGTAATTCTGTCATGCCTTTTCCCATGATTAATCCGTCAAATCTAACCTGATTACCCTCTGCTTCACGCAGGTTAATGGGGAGGAATGCATTAAAAGGGGGGATAAATGAAGAACCGGCTGTTTTTATGACACCGGGAATTTTCTCCATCTCATCACAAATAGTCTGGAAACTTATTTTTAGTTCTTCGGAGTTGAGTTCACTTATAAGAATATTTTCAGGATTTATACCTTTGAAATTTGTCAGAGAGTATCTGATCTGCTTCGAAACAGTTATAACACTTACTATAAGGATAATATATATACTGAAATGTAATACCAAAAACGAATAATCCCATCTTTTCGACCTTTTTGATCCGGAGGGTCTTCCGGTTAATAAAATAAGTGAGGGAATTCGGGATATACTATACCCTATCAATACTCCAGATATTATTACGGTAAATAATACTACTGAGAACAGTAACAGCCACATAACCGGGTTGGAAAAAATCTCCATGGATAATGTCTTATTAAGTGTATTATCAATAAATGTCATTCCTGAATTAATAATAATTACTGCCGGAATAAGACTTATAATTGTAATTATTGCAGCCTCAAAAATAATTTGTTTTCTAATAGTGCTTTGTGAGGCTCCCAAAACTTTTCTGGTCCCTATTTCACGAAGCCGGTCGTAGGTGGCTGCCCGGGTTAAAAATATATAGTTAATGACTGATATTAGCAAGATTAGTAATGATATGGCTTCATAGTATTTAAGTTCATTTGAATCTCCCACCCTGCAGAATTGGCTAATACCCGATCCAGTTGATTTTAAATATATATCGCTTACCGGTTGCAATGAATATGTTAACTCCTTATCTCTTTCATTATTTATTAGGTCCTTATATTTTTCCATTTTGGCCGAAAGAGCCTCCTTATTTGCATTTTTATCCAGAACCAGGTAAGATAAAAAGCTTCCGTTATCCCAGTTTAAAACAGTTCTGTTTTCATTTCCATAATCACCAAGTGAATTTTGGAATTGACTAAACATTTGTTCAGATAATTTAATATTAGCAATAAATTCAGGTAAAAGCGTTGATGTTAAAGGGAAATCTTCGTAGATGCCTGAAATATTGAGGTCTGTAAATTTGTTATTTAGTTTCACCGTCAAAATGGAACCCAGTGGAGAATTATTACCAAAATATTTTAATGCCATGCTTTCCGAAATTGCAACTTCGGTTATTGAATTTGCCGGAGTGCCCATTTTAAGATTTATCCCCAATATTTTAAAAATGGAGGGGTCAGAAAAACCAAAAAACTGGTCTTTCACTAATTCGTTTTTGGAATTCCGAATTTGAATATCATTGGCCTGATAAAACCTGAAGAAGTCTTTTACCTCAGGAAATTCTTCTTTCATATTCTCTGCCAGAGGATATTGTGTATTACAGGATTCACCAAACATGATGCGATACACGTTTCTGTGATCAGGGATAAATCTGTCGAATGATGTTTCGTGCAGTATTAATGCTATCAGAAGGATTATGCTGCCGAGTCCGATACCTAATCCTAAGATACTGATCGTTGACTGGACTTTACTGCGCTTAATATTCCTTATTGCGATTTTAAAATCTGACTTTATCATTTTTTCTTTTTTTATTTATCCTTAATAAGGTCAAATATATAACGAAAATATTAGTTGTACAACTAAATAATTAATTAATAATGATATTTTTTACCTTTTCCACGATAACTATCTTGATAGGAGGTTGCTTACTCATACCTCAATGCTTCAACAGGGTTACTTGTAGCTGCTCTCCAGCTTTGCAGACATACTGTAAGCATTGTAACTGCCAGAATAATTCCTCCTGTAACTACAAATGCCCACCAGCTGATATTCGTTCTATAAGCAAAGTCCTGTAACCATTTGTGCATAGCATATAATGCAACAGGGCAGGCTATAACCAGGGAAATTCCAAACCATTTTACAAAATCCGAAGTAAGCATCACTAAAATATCACTTACTTTTGCACCATTAACTTTACGTATTCCGATCTCTTTAATTCGTCTTGAAACAAGAACTGAAGTAACAGAATATAGCCCTAAACAGATAATTACAATTGCCAGAATTGAAAAGAAGGCTGTAAGTTTTGACTGGCTAAGCTCTTTCATGTAAGCTGTTTTATACAAGTCACTTATAAATTCGTATTGAAAGGGGTAATCTGGCAGCTCTTCTTCCCAAATGGTTTTCAGGTTAGTAATCGCCTCTTCCTTTCGTGCAGAATCAACTTCAACAATGTAAGTGAGATAAAAGATTGGTTTTTGTACAAGGAAATAAGGTTTTATTTCATGCTTAAGTGTTGTAAAATTAAAGTCACGAACAACACCTATAACTGTTCCTCCGTAAAAAATATCCGGAACACTGAATTTAATGTTAAAAGGACTTCCTATGGCTTTTTCAGGAGTCCACCCCAACTGCTTCACAGCAGTCTCATTCAATATATAGTCTTCACCTTTTCTATCGGGATTATAAGGCGAAAAGTTGCGACCGGCTATCAATGGGATATCAAAAAAATTAAGAAAATTGTCTTCAACAACTAAAAAGTATAACTGGTTATCCTTATGGGTATCGTCCAGGGCTGAAGACTCAACCTGTATAGCATCTGCTGTTTCTCCTGCCGGTTCTTCCATGGCAGCGGTGAAGCTTTTTATCAAAGGATCTTGCAAAGCTTTGTATCTAAAGGCACTGTATTTATTGCGGATCTCCCAGTTTTGATTTTTAAAAACCAAAATATTGGAATTCATATTTCCCATGCTGCGTGAAAAAATCAACTCTTTTTGCTGATAAATAGTAATAGTTGATACCATTAATACAATTGAAAGGGTAAACTGTATTATCATCAGTATTCCATATGAGGAAAAACCTTGTCGGGCATGAGCAGGTATTTCTTTAAAACTAGTTAAAGCCTTCTCTCTTACTAAAATGTGAAGAAATACCGGGAGACTACCGACAAATACAGAAATGAATAATATCGCAACAGCTATTGGCCAGGTGCTGACCAAACCAGTAAGAACATAGTGGTAAAGGTCGAATCCGAAAAATAAATTAACAGGATTGGCTGACAGCCCCAGAAAAGTAACAGCAAGGATTAAAGATAATGCAACAGTGATACCTGATTCTGTTAACGAATGTATAATTATTAGTTTGTTGTTAGAGCCCAGTATCCTTTGTATCTGTATCTGCTTCTTAAGAACAAATAATCTTGATTTGTTAAGGTTGTAATAGTTTACCCACGAAACAAGTAATAAAACCAGTCCAACAACTATGAAGAGGTAGATGCTTGTTATATTTCCATTAGGTTCAGCTTCCCTGTCTTTGTTCGAAAACAGATGAATATCGGTTATTTTTTGAAGATATGGTGTAAAGGTTGTTTGAGGCCGTTCTTTCTCCACTTCCTCAATGAATGAAGGTAGTCCGGCCAAAATATCATCAGGATTTGTTTTCTGTTTCAAAAGCAGGTAAACATAAGCCCATGCCGGGGCTTCCTGCGGGTCAGCAAATGAGGTAAGTATATCGAAATGTATATGGGAATTTTCCGGAGAATTCTGCATTATTCCCTTTATCGTGAATAGAGTCATTTTTGTATCGTATTCGCCTGATAGCAAAAGAATTTGGTCGACAGGATTGTCATTGCCGAACAGTTTTTTTGCAAGAGATAATGATATAACAGCAGAATATGGTTCTTTCAACACGGTCTCAACATTACCAGTAAATAATTTAATGCCAAAAACCTTGAAAAAATTTGAATCAGTAGCAAAAACCAAATCGGAATATAGCTTATTCTCACCAACCTTAATGGCTGTATGCCGATAGGGCGATAATCTTACCATTTCCTCAATCTGAGGAAATACTCCAGGCATTTGCCATATCCATTTTTCCCAGCATCGTGCAAAATGCAGACGATTGCCGAAGGTATTTGTTTCAAAGGTCAATCTATAGGTACGGTCTGTATCAGGAAGATGTTTGTCATAACTATATTCGTTCTTTACCCAACCTGTAACAACTAATGCACAGGCAAGCCCAATGGAGAGACCTAATATATTAAGAGCTGAATAACTTTTAATCTTGAAAAGATTCCTGAATATGAGCTTTATATTTAGAATCATTTAATATCCTTTAATACTTCTATTTTTCATTTAATATTACAAATTCTTTTCATTTTTGCAAAAAGCTTCTCAATTTGATAATTTTACCCCCCAACCCCCCGCCCGAAGCGGGGGGCTGGAAATGATGAAACAGACTGAAAGTCCCCAATTTGGGGGATTTAGGGGGTAGATTACTCATACCTTAACGCTTCGACCGGGTTCCTTGTTGCTGCCCGCCAGCTCTGCCAACTGACTGTTAATAAAGCAATTATCAGCGCAATTAATCCCGCAAGTGGAAAGATCCACCAACTCAGTTCTGTCCTGTATGCAAAGTTCCGGAGCCAGTTATCCATTGCAAACCATGCAGTAGGACAGGCTATTAAAAAGGCAATAAGCACCCAGGTTACAAAGTCTTTATTTAAAAGAACCATCACCTGTGTGATCCAGGCGCCATTAGCCTTACGAATACCGATTTCCTTCGTTCGTCGGGAAATAGAATAAGCCGATAAACCTGATAACCCAAGGCAGGCAATAATTATTGCCAGTATGGAACTTGCCAGGAACAAACCGCTAAAGCGCTGGTCTGTACTGTATTGTTCGTTATAAAAATCATCCAGGAAAAAGTACTCGAATGGATTTTCCGGGTAGTGGGAAATCCAAATCTTCTCTAATTCCGGTATAAGCTGATTTATGCCGCTCATGTTGGCTCTAATGGTATAGTATCTATTGGATGGTTGCATCATAAATCCTATTGGTCCAGGTAATTCTTTCAACGATTGTTGATTGAAATCTTTAATTATCCCTTTTATGGTGACCACCCGATTACCTCCTCTTAGAATTTTCCCTACGGCTTTTTCTACATTTTCAAATCCAAAGTAGGGAAGTGCCGATTCATTTAATATAATTTTAGTGGTTTCATCCTGATTAGCGGGTTCAAAATTACTCCCGCCAAGAAAAGTCAATCCGTAAGTATTAAAAAAGAGACTATCCACATAGTAAAGGCTAATTCGTTTTTCAGTGTTTCGTCCCTCGACTGGGATCCCGAAAACCCGTGAGCTTATGATTTCTGTTCCGGGCACACTTGAAGAGGCTGTGATACTACTGACAAGGGATAATGCATTTATTTCATTTTTAAATGATTCCAGGTTATTCATATTTGATTCAATCGTTTTTCCTCTCAGTACCCGGGGGCCATCTATTACCAGTAACCCTTTGATATCAAAACCTAAATCGTGATGACTCAAGAAATTAATCTGACGAAAAATAGTTATTGTCCCGATAATCATAATGACAGAAATTGTGAACTGAAAAACCACTAGAGAATTTTTAAGCCGGATTATCCATCTTGATCCGGTTGGGCTTTTCCCCTTTAAAAAGAGACCGGGATCAAACTGTGAAATATAGATTGCAGGAAGCAATCCAGTAAATAATGATCCTGAAACCAGTAAAAGGGAAAAGAGTAGCATTGCGATAATATAATCCATATGTAGCGGACTTCGCATAATATCTTTAAAGAATGGCAGTAAAAGAAAAACCGCGGAAAGACTTACTATTAATGCAAACAGGTTCAATAATGCTGACTCAGTTAAGAACTGGTAAATAAGGTCTTTTTTCACTGCCCCTGATACTTTGCGGATACCAACCTCATGAGCTCTTTCTATTGAACGTGATGTAGCCAGGTTGATGTAATTAATAAATGCAATCAACAACACAAGACATGCAATAAGACCCAGTGTAACCACACTTCGATAATTTCCATTGACCTCTAATTCGTTACTGATTGAAGAATGTAAATGTATATCAGTAAGTCTAATCAGCTTAAATTCCAGCAGGAAAAAAGCTTCCTTCATAAATTCTCCAATGAAGGTCTCAGGTATCTGTGGTAACTTGGCCTGTAATTCTTTAACATTTGCACCCGGGGATAGAAGAATATATGTATAAACCCTTTCTCCAACCCATGATCTATCCCATGATCTTGAGCTTTTTATCAGATTTTCATACGATACGAGAATATCAAACTTAAAATGAGAATTTTCAGGAATGGATTTGACAATTCCTGTTACCTCAAAGTCATTGGCTCCGTCAAGGGTAATCATTTTGCCCATGGGATTTTCATCGCCGAAATATTTCCGTGCGGTTTCCTCCGTTATAACAGCATGATTCATAGCGAGAAGGTTGGAATCTGCTTTGCCAATGACTAGCGGGAATGAAAATATATCAAAAAAGGATGATTGCGCATATAATACATTGTGTTCCTTAAAGGTGTTATTCCCATATTTTACAAGACTTTCAGTGCGATAGAACCTGGTATAGTCCTTAACCTCGGGAAAAAGGTTCTTCATTTCTTTTCCGATGCCGGTCGATCCTGATGCCGAATGCCGTTCAAGAATACCTTCTTCGTACAGGAAATAATCAACCCTGTAAATATCTTTGGCGTTCTTGTGAAACTTATCGTATGAAGTTTCTGCATTAATCCATAAGATAATCAGGATAAATGAGGTAATCCCAATAGTTAATCCCAAAAGATTTATAATGAAATATCCCTTGTTTAACATCAGGCTCCTGATGGTTAAGTTAAGATAATTTCTGAACATAGTGTTTGTTGATTAGTGAAGGGATTCTCCCATTTTTGTTACCAGAATTAGTAGACTTATATCGCTAAAAATAACAAATAAAATAATGCACTCATCTTAATTTTATTACACAATTCTCAGACCTTCAATCCCAATCCCTATATCAGGATCTGGGACTGTGTCGGGTTATACCATGGAAGGGACCTTTGTGGGCTTAACTTCAGTGTCTTTTTACCCCCCAACCCCCCGAAACGGGGGGCAGTAAATTATGTTACTGACCTGAAGTCCCCCATTAATTTTACCCCCCAACCCCCCGAAACGAGGGGCTGCAAATTATGTTACTGACCCAAAGTCCCCCATTTTAGGGATTTAGGGTGTAGATTACTCATATCGGAGACTTTCGACCGGGTTCCTTGTTGCTGCCCGCCAGCTCTGCCAGCTGACTGTAAATATTGTTATTGCAACTGCAAGTATACCTGCGAATAAAAAGACCCACCACCTGAAATCTGTTTTATATACAAAATTTTGTAACCATTTTTGCATGACATACCAGGCTATGGGACAGGCAATTATAAATGCAAAGGAGATCCATTTCATAAAGTCTTTGTTAAGGATTAAGAGGATATCATAAATTTTAGCTCCGTTTATTTTCCGGATACCGATTTCTTTTGTACGATAGCGACTTGTTTGAAAAGATATTGCGAATAATCCTATCATCGATAGAAACAGACTGATGATAGCACAGGCACCAATAAGCCTGATATAATTTTTATTATTCCTGTGAAGCCATTCATAGCGATCACCTATTGATTCGATGTTTAAAGGGTAATCAGGAATAAGTTTTTGCCAGATGGTGGCGATTGCTTTCCTTGATTGTTCAGACTGATTAATTGCAGGTTTTACCATCAGGTGGCTTCCTTTGGAGTCAAAAGAGATGAAAGCCGGTCCAACTGAAGATTCTAAGCTTGAGTAATTGAAATCTTTCACAATCCCGGCTACTATCTTATTATCCATTCCCGGAAGACTTTTACCTATTAAATTCTGATTGGCAAACATTTTCGCCAATGACTCGTTAATCAGGCATTTATTTGTGTTGGATGAAAGGTTCTCTGTAAATCCGGAGCCCTCAATTAATTGTATTCCTAATGTTGTAAGGTAGTATTCGTCACCAGTGAAGCCAGAAGGAGAATATTGTTTTTCAACACCATCTTCTTCATATTTCAACAAAACTAAAAAGTGTTCAAGTACAGGAGATGCTCCAACAATAGATACCTGTTCAACTGAACTGGTTTTCATCAATTCTTCTTTGAAAACAGTAGCTTTATCTCTGTACTTTCCGGGTAATTTTACTTCAATTACCTGTTTGTTCAGACCTATTGATTTATCACTGATAAATTTCATTTGTTTAATAATAATTATGGAACAAATTATCAATCCAACCGAACCTGCCAGTTGTAAAATATTTAAAACAGGAAGCTGAACAGGATTAATACCTTGAGCCGGACCTTGTTTCAATAAAAAGGTATTTATATTCGATTGGACTCTGTAAAAAACAAATACGAGGGTTATTAACAATAAGATCAGAACTATTCCAAGGAGAATACTAATTTGTTCAGGTTGCATTATATATCCTGATGTAATATTGCTGCCAGTCAGTTTATTAAAAAAGGGTGTCATTTCATGCATTAGGAGCAAACTCAACATAAATGAAACACCGATAATAATCAGATTCTCCAACATAAAATCGAGGATAAAACTAAATTTTGAACCACCGTTAATCCTTCTTATATTATACTCTTTATTTTTTTCTATAAGTCTGTTGGTCAATAACCCGAGATAATTAAAACAGGCTATCCCGATTATCATCAATCCAATTATAAGAGCAATCAATAAATCTGTTTTGTCCCGGCTTGCTTCGAAGGTTATCCTTCTGGAAGTGTCGAAATAGGTCTTCACTAATGGTTCCAGGTAATATGAACCAGGAGTACCTATACTAATTATAGGAATTATCTCTGATTTTTCTTTAAAGAGCGTTTCTAATTCTTCCTGTTTCGCTTGTTTGGTTAGTCTTATATAACACCGGCTATCTGCTTCTCCAATAAGACGGACCATATCAAAATTGATCTGGGTGTTTTCAACAGGCTTATTGAAAATCCCTGTTACTACCATCTGCTCATTCTTACCATAATCCAGAGATATTACTTTTCCCACCGGCTCATCTTCACCAAAATATTTCTTTGCCAGATCAGCAGATATTACCAGACTATTATTTGCTTCAAGTGATGTTTCAGGATTATTTGTTAAAAGTTTATAAGAGAAAAAACTGAAGAAATTACTACTTGCAGAAATAATTTGAGGTTTGTTAAAGTATTCCTCATTATCCACAATTATTTTTTGGGCATTGGCATTATTTATCCTGCAGTAGTCTTCTACCTGGGAAAAATTATCTTTCATATATTCTGCCCCCCCCAAACGACAATGATACATTTTACTTCCCGGGACCCATGGATCATCACATTTTAACGCGAAAATCTGGTCTTTGTAAATCTGAAAATTATCAGTACGAAGCTCGCGGTTAACGAACATAATAATAAGGTTAAAGCAGGCCAGTCCGATTGCCAGACTTACGATTATTATACTGGAATTTAATTTTTGCCTGAGAATGCTTCGAAGTATTATTTTCAGTTTTTTCATGTAATAAAATTACATTAATATTTGTTCAAATCTTTTTGATACTGTATCGTCCTAAAAAAGGTTGACAGTTTTTTACTTAATCCTGATATAAGTTTACAAAGTTATTTTCTATTATCTTCTCTTCAGTTTTTACTTTCATTTCTCCTGTGTTTTCAGGATTGATTCTGTTGTATTTGATCTTTCTGTAAGACTTCCAGAGCCTTTTCAGTTTTCCGGTACATGAATGAGCTTGATCAGGAGTTAACATTTCTATGCTTGAATGTAGCCTTTCTGTGTTATAGATCCTTATTATCTGGTTAATAGCTTCCGTAGCTTCGTAATGATTGTGTAAATTCATATCGTAAAGCCATTCCGTTTTCAATATCCCATTTACTCTTTCAGCTATCGCATTCTCATATGGATCCCCATTTTCGGTCATACTTATTTTAATTCCATGATTTTCAAGTATTTTGACATACTTGAGGCTACAATATTGTATGCCACGATCTGAATGATGGATTATTTCACCACTATTGGCCGGTAACTGGCTAATTGCCATAAAAAGAGCAAGGATAGCATTATCAGACCCCAAATTATCTGCTAAGTGCCATCCGATGATCTTTCTCGAGTAAGCATCGGTAATAAGATAGAGATACAAAAAACCATTATCTGTACTGATATATGTGATGTCGCTTACCCATAAATGATTAGGCCTTTCTGGTGATAAGCCTTTTATGAGATTGGGATGCTTATGTAACCAATGGAATGAGTTGGTTGTAACTGCCCGGAACTTGCGTTTACGAACATGTAAACCATGACTGCGCAGAAGATTAAAAAACGCATCTCTGCCCATCAGTTGATCATGCTCTACTCTTTCTCTAACCATTTCCAGCAACTTTCTTCCTCCTGTTCGCTTTTGTGTCTCACGGATCTTTCTTACAACAG
>Ga0307377_10003004_pt1 | contig 19433 bp, 11 predicted proteins | sample TR3MG_FD_202535 | JGI IMG/M metagenome (GOLD analysis project Ga0307377, IMG submission 202535) | Soil microbial communities from Risofladan, Vaasa, Finland - TR-3 | ecosystem: Environmental > Terrestrial > Soil > Coastal area > Acid sulfate soil | place: Finland: Risofladan, Vaasa | collected... | reverse complement strand
TCTTTGCACTGCTGACGTTGGGCAAACAAATGTCGCCATCACGGTGAGCGGACGACCCGGCGGTGTTGCTAAGGGGCACACCTATGCCGCGCCGTTCACTCCAGAGGTCTGGCACTTCTTCGCGCTCGTTGTCGATGCAGCCGGGGTCCGGACCTATCAGGGTGATGACACCGGGACCGCGCTCGATGAGCAGTTCAACGCCTGGGACAGCGGAGACAGCTTCGTGGCTCCGACCGGCATCAACCTTACTGCTGGTACGCCTTGGTTGGGGATCGTCTTGGACGACATGGCTCAGTACTCGAAGCCTATCGTCCTGTCCGTGGTCGAGGCGCTCTACAACGGTGGCGTGGGGGTGGCGCTGCTATGACGACCGGGCATACACATGACGAGACAGACCACTGGCGACGGCCCATCAAAAGGAACGGGGAATCGGGGGACTACTCTCGCATGAGGCACCAGGATAAGCTCACGAAGTGGGTCGTCGGTGTGGTCTGCGCGATGATCGTTGCGGCGGTCTACGCCTTCGGCGGGGACATCCTCGGCATGATCAAGGGCAACAACGTTGGAATGATCCAGAATCGCGAGCAGCTTGGGCTTGTGAAAAAGGACGTGGAGTACATGCAGAAGGACGTGAGGCAGTTGAAGGAGGGGCAGAAGCAGATCCGCGAGGACGTTCGGGCGGGTCAGCAGCAGATCATCGACACCCTCTACACTCTGCCGGCTGACAGGCGCAACCAGCCGAAGCCGGTGATCTCGCCGCCGCCTTCTCGGGATGAGGATCGGTAGTGAACGTCACGGCCTTCGACATCGCGCAGCGGTTCATCGGGGTGAAGGAAGTCCCCGGCGCGGAGGACAACCCTCATGTCCTGGCGATGCTGCGTCTCGATGCGTCCTGGCCCTCCCATGATGAGGTGCCCTGGTGCTCGGCCTTCGTCAACTACGTTGCATGGCTTCTGCGCCTGCCACGGTCGAAGTCACTCCGTGCTCGATCCTGGCTGGAGATCGGGCATACGGTCGAGCCCCAGGACGCCAAGGTTGGGTTTGACGTGGTGATCCTTCAGCGAGGCGGCGGCGAGCAGCCGGGCCCCGATGTCCTTCAAGCCCCCGGCCATGTCGGGCTTTTCGCCGGCTTGGAGTTGGATCGAGGAGACGCTTCTCGCGACAACGTCATGGTGCTTGGGGGCAACCAGGGCAACACCGTCTCCATACGGCCCTACCCGAAGATCCGACTCCTGGGGATCCGGAGGCTTAGCAGCTAAATGCCTGGTCCGAAGCCACCCGAGAAGGGCCAACAGGAGTCTTATAACGCCCGTTATAAGCTCACAATCGGGCCATGCACTGGGTTGGACCGGAGCGAGGACGTATCGACCATAGCGGACTCTGCGCTCGTCGAGGCGATCAACGCTCGGGCCCACGATGGAATCGTTGTGGCGAGGGGCGGCCAGAGCGTCCCGACGACGACCGCGGCCACCGGGTGCATCCAGGGGCTCATCGATATCCCCACGGTTGGGACCAAGGCCGTGCTGGCGATCAACACGACGACGATGAACTTCTACGAGAACGGGACGATGAACCCGGCCCCCAGGATCGACCTCATTCCGGACGGCATGACTCAGGGCCCCGGACCCTACGACTCGGGTGGACCGTTTCAGTGCTACGCCTGGTGGGACGGGAAGATCATCTTCGAGAATGCAGTGGACAATGCCCTCAACGAGATCATCCTTCCGGAGGGATCGTTCGATGCGGCGGATGTCGAGTTCGAGGAACTCTTCCCTCTCACTGTTCCCGGAGAGGGATCGCCGTTCGCGATCTCCTCGTTCCTCACCATGCCACAGACTGGCACTGTGGGCAGCCGAGAGCCTCTCTACTTCGGGACGATGGCTGGCGGGGTGGTCGGCTATGCGAACGGTCAGATGCTTCGTCTTCTCCCAGACGCCACCTTCTCGGACGGAGTCCTTCTCTTCTCGTTCGCCAACCAGATGTACGCCATCGCGAATCAGAAGCTCATGCGTCAGAGCGGATGGTCGGGTGGGGCAGGCCCGCTTGCGGGGCAGTCCGGGTGGTCAGAGATTCCATTCCCCGCTGGCACACCGACGGACTTCCACCCGAGGTGTGCTGCTGAGTGGCGCGGGGCCGCGTACATCGGCGGCTTCGATGGCGTCCCGACCAATGACACCACCCAGACTGGGTGGGTGATGAAGCTCGCGAATATCGGCAACTCTCCGGTGCTTACCGCCCATCTCTCTGGCACCCTCGGCGGTGATCCCCTCAAGGCCTTTGTCAGTTGCGCTTCCGGGTTCGGAGACCAGATCTTTTTCGGATTCATCGCCAACACCCCCAGTGGTTCTACGGTCCAGTCGTATGTCGCCACCTACAACGGTGGGGCTACTCCTGATACTGCTCTCGCTACGCTTACTTCGTGGGGTGAGGGCAGTGCTGATGCTCCAGCGATTCAAGCATCCGCTGACAGGCTCTACTACACCGGATGGGGCAGCGACTCTGACTCCGGGTTCTATCAGTGGGATGGTGCCGCTGAGACGCTTCTCGCCCAAAGCCCTGGCGGGTTCAGTTCCGATCCGACCTGGTGGCACTTCGTGCTCTTCTAATGGCTCACATCTACTCTTCTTACAGTGCGGGCAGCGGTGCCATCCAAGAGAAGGATGAGGCTGGTGTCTCCAGTACTCTCATCTCTTCTGACCCCGCGATGGACCGTCGCTCGGTGATGCTCAAGTACCGGAAGTCCATCCACGTCATCGGTACGTTCCGTCGTCCCTGGGTGAGGGATCGCTTCGGTGCGTACCACAAGTCTGGAGTCCGAGCGCCGATCACGCAGCCGACGATGGTGGACGGGACGATCCCTGGTTCGAGCGAAGGCAACATGATCGGCTACCAGACCTTCGTTATGAAGTCGAACAACATCTGGATGGCCGAGTCGAACCCTGGTCCGGCTACGTCCACCCTGCTCTCCGCTGGGCTGGGTCGTCTGTGGGATGGCCTCGACTGGTCGCCCGCGGATTCGCACGTCACACATGCGCGAGGCTACGTCTCAGTGGATGGGTCCATCCCGGCGCTCGCGTGGGAGATGCCTATCGGTGGATCTGGCCTGACAGTCATGGAAGCGGTCGGCACCGGGGCCCTGGGCGTTACGCTGCCGGTGCGCCGTGCGGTCACCGGCTACTACCAGGTGGATCCCTTTGCTCGTGGCGTCGTGCCGTACACGAAGTACGCGGAGGAGTACCACGACGCTTTCTTCTACGCGGGTGACCCCAACCATCCGGAGCGCATCTACTACTCGAAGCTCTTCGAGCCCGAGGCGGTGAACTCGACACCGATCACCGTCAACGGTCGGACAGACGATCCCTGGCTCACCACCACGGACGGTGATGCCGTCACAGGCATCCAACGCCAGGGCGATGAGTTGATCGTGGGAACGTACCGAGGCATCGACGCCATCCAGGGCTACAGCTACGGTGACTACCAGATCCGCAGGATCTCGAACTACTGGGGAGTGACCTCGCACTTCTCGATGCGGCGCGTCGGCCCGCTCGGGTCTCTTTACTTCTCCGCGCCCCAGGGCCCGACCATCTACAATGCTGGGAGCTTCCGCTACATCGGTGGCCCCATCCAGTCCTGGTGGCGCGACGAGTACCGAGCAGACCCGACCGTCTTCGACGATGCCTTCGGAGTCGAGGATCGCTACTGGGAGACGTACAACCTCCTCCTCCCGCAGACCGTTGCTCCGCTCAGCAGGTACGTCGTGGTGGACTACAACTCTGCTGAGTTCCAGTCTCCCATGTGGGTGTTCGATCTCAGGGCCAGGAAGGACTGGGTCTCGGCGGAACTCGCAGTGGACAACACCTCGGGTTACTACGAGCGGTACACGGGCTCGTGCGACGGCAACGTGCGCCAGGAGAACGTGGACACCGACGCTGACGATGACGGAGATACCTACCAGAAGAAGTTCACCATTCAGACCCCGCACCGCTTCATGGGCGACCAGAGAGGCGATAACGCGCACGGTCGCTCCTTCGACAACACCGACATCTTCATCCGCCATGAGACGGAGGCGGCTGTGCTGTCTCTCTACGGCGGCGATGACGATTCCCCGAACGCGGCGACACCGCACAAGACCATCACCTCGCCGGCTACGGGAGCGACGACAGGACAACGAGCACGCACTGTGAGCACATCCGAGCGCCAGGCGTTGATGAAGGTCTCAGGCAAAGGCGTTACACTCAAGGTCGAAGTGACGGCTCCGCTCATTGTTCAGTACCGAGGCTGGGCCATCGACCACAAAGAAGGGCCGGCCCCGAAGGAGCCCTACAGGTAGGCGATTATGGCTAGTGGATTGGGCGGTGGCCGCAGCTACATTAGGGGGGGGGCGTTGGCCCCTAAGAGCGGAGGTTCTGTTCAGCACACGAGCAGAACACCCAGTACCAGTAAGCCCACCGGCTTCAAGTCGAGCGGGCAGTACAACGCCCGAGGCGAGGAATGGGATCAAAACACGCTAGACGCTCAGGCTGCCGCACGGAAGGCGATGAAGCCTACCGGCGGTGGCGGCTCTAGTTGGGGTAGTAGTGAGGGCGGCAGTGCAGACCGGGCACGCTTTGGCTCTCCCGGCGGTGGCTACGGCTACGGTGGCGGTGGTTTTTTCCCCGGTGGTGGCGGTGGTTTCCCCGGTGGTGGCGGTGGCGGACGGGGCGGCGGTGGTGGTGGTGGCGGCGGTGGCGGTGCCACCGGGCCTACGAATCCACTCACGCTCACGGCTGATCGTTCCCCGGACCTGGCGAAGGCGACCGCATCCTGGGAGCAGCACCTCGCGGACCTCAAGGCGAAGCAGGGCAAGGTTGACGAGAACCTCCAGTTCCAGATCGAGCAGTACAAGAGTCGCCTCGGTGAGGGGCCAACAACGAGGGCCATCGAGCGCAGTGCCTCTGCGGTCCGCGATCAGATGGCTGGGCTCACGAACCAGGCAGAGATCTCGGCAGCGCAGGGTGGTCGTGGGCAGGGCATGGGACAGTCTGGGATCGCGGAGTCGGCGCAGCGAGCGCAGGCGGGAGCCGCGGCTGGTATCGCTCTCGGGCGCGAGCGCGACCTCGATGAGATGACCTTCAGGGGTCAGAATCTCATGGAGGCACCAGGTCGAAGAGACCTCGCGTACTCGGGGCTCCAGAATCAGATGCAGGGCATGAGCCCCTATCGAGACCAGGCACAGTACGGACTCCAAGAGAAAAACCTCGGGCTACAGGCGTGGATGGGTCAAGAGGACTCGGCGATCAGGCGAGCCGGTCTTCAGCAGCAGCAACAGGGCACCCCCTGGCAGTGGTTCAACTCCATGTACAACGGGTAGGAGAAGGCAATGGGATCAATCGGATCAAGCGCATCTTACCCAGGGGGCGGATACCGGACCGAAGTCTCTGGCAGTGCTGGTGCCGGCTATGGCGGGTCCGGCGGCATGGACATGGGCTGGATCATGGACCTCGCTCGTCGTCGAGCCCAGCAGCAACTTCAGAGTGGTGGGCTCACGAACGATCTGCTGAGGGAGCAACTAGAGCAGGCGCGCTATGCCGGCAAACAGTCCAGAAGCCCGAAGCTGGAGTCCTGGAACAGTCAGACCGGCCTCGACAATGCGACCCGCAAGCATCAGATGCAGATGATGTCGGACGAGCGGGCGCAATCGCACGCCCAGACTCAAGCGATGACGAGGGCGGCACCCATGAAGATGCAGTGGGGATTCAACGTCAACCCGGGATGGATGCAAGACCCAAACGCGATGAGCGGGGCGCAGCGTCAGATGTTCCTGCCTGGAGAAGCTGGCGGCCTCAACATCGCGACCCCGTCGGACGAGGGTCGCAGCCAGTACGAACAGGCGAGGGGCGCAGGGCGCGCTGGCATGGAGAACCTGGATCAGTTGGCCGCTTCGCAGTACTCGCCAGGGTTCGGCATGAAGCCGAGCCAGGGCTGGAACGGACCGCAGTCCCCGATGGGCATGATGCAGCGTAACGACCGGTCTCGCGAACTGGACGAAGCGGCGGCCCGTCAGCAGAAGTATGGGGCCAGGCCCGACGCTGGACTCTGGAATCCGAACGGGTAACAGGAGGACATGATGGGTGGTTTTTCTCCGGTCGGACTCGGTCTGCCTGGTAGCGGGAACAAGGCGACAGAAGGCATCATCGAGTACCTGAAGAAGATGTTCATGCAGCAGGCGCAGGGTGGTGCCATTGGCGGTGCTCCCGGTGGTGCGCCCGGTGGCGGCGGCTTCCGTGACCCACGGACATTCAGTTCGTCAGACATGCCTGGGCCCGGTGAGCCTCCGACGCTGTCGCCGTTGTCGAGTGCCGGCGGAAAGCCGAATGCTGGGCAGGCGTATAGCCTCGGTGGCAGCGGAGGCAACATCACCTTCGGGCCGCCTCAGCCTTCGACGAAGACAGAGCCTCGTGCGCCGCTTCGATTCTCCTGGGGATCGAACCCGACGGAGGACTACGACCCGAACGCTCCGCAGGACATCCTCAAGATGGAGGGTGCTCCGCAGGGACGTGAGGGGTTCATGGGCGCGAAGCCGGATGATCCGCAGCGTGCTGGTGGGTACATGCGCACGCCAGGCGACACGGCTCTGGAGCAGTACGCGAACAATGCGGACCCGATGGCGCGGGAAGGATTCCGAAACCTCCCGATGCAGACCGAGATCGCGAAGGCCGCGAAGGATCCGGCCTGGCGCGAGAAGGAGACCATCGCGACGACAGAGCGTGAGCGCGGCATGGCGGCGCAGTCCACCCAGGCTGCACAGGCGAAGCTGATCGAAGCTCGCGAGGATCGTCTCGTCCAGGAGATCGTCGATGGTCGCATCGAGCAGGCGCGTCAGGCGGCTGGAGGTCAGCTTGATCCGATTGAGGAGGAAGCCCTTCGGCAGCAGTTCACTCGTGAGGTGAACTCCGCGAAGGCCGAGCAGACCCTCTTCCCGCAGATGGGCTTCGACAAGAACCCAACGAATCCAGGTGCGTGATTGCCTGACCCGTATGGATACGATCCTTACCGGGCTCTCTACGACACCTCGTGGCTGAGCCGCTACCCGACCGCTGGTCGGGGTGGTGGCGGTTCTGCGGGCTTCTCTACACCCCCCTCCTTCCTTTCTAAGCCTAAGCCTCAGAAGAAGCCGAGCGTCTTCGAGCAGGGACTCCAGGGCCTGGTCGGTGGCGCTGGTGCCGTCGGCGACGTTCTCCATATGGGCCTGTGGGCCGCCGGCCTTCAGAAGCAGGGTGTGGACTGGCTTGGCAGGAAGGCCAGCGCAGCGATGGGAACCCCGGTTCCCGAGGACTGGACGATTGGGAAGATGGCGATGGAGGCCACGTTCCCGGTGTCGAAGAAGGGAAGCCGCGGTCTCTACGACACGGACGCCACGCACGCCCCGAGCTACCTCGCTGCTTCGATGACTCCCATCGAGTTCGCCACACGAGCAGCGGAGGTTCTCGCACGCAAGGGTGGAGTAGACGAAGAACTCATCCAGAAGGCGAAGGGCTACACCGATCTCTTCAGCATGTCCGAGTACCTGAGGAACAGCCCGAAGCTCCGCGCCGCCGTCTCGACTGTCGGCGAGGCCGCCATCGACTTCGGCACCGATCCCTTGATGTACGAGCTTGGGCTCCCGTCGAAGCTCCTGCTGCCTGGAGCGCAGAAGGCGGCGAGCGTTGCCAGTAAGGTTCCCGGCGTCAGCCAGTACGCGCCCGAGATCGCGGAGGCTCTCGCGTCGGCCATCAAGTCTCCTGTCGCTGCGACTCTCACGAAGGGCGGTCGAATGGCGGGGAGTCCCGGAGGCAAGATTCTCCGGAATCTCGGGGCCAGCAACGAGGCCATCTCGACAGCCGCGAAGTACAGCGGCAAGGCCGTGCATGGAGCCTTCCTTGGTTCGATGGGGACAGGGGCCATCCAGGGGCTCGGTGGTGCCGGCCTGGAGTACCTGCAGACAGGAGAGGTCACCCCGGAAATGGTGGCCGCCATGACGCACGGAGGCCTGTCAGCGGGCATGGCCGGGCTCATGGTCGGTGGGCACTTCAAGCAGAAGGCGGCGCAGGCGCGGAGCCTGGCGGATCTCCAGAGCAAGGACATGAGGCCGGCGCTCGGGACCGCGGATGGACCGCTGCCGCTCGACCTCATTCCGGACAAGTACTCGGAGTGGGCCGAGGCTTGGGCCGATGAACTGTCCCAGGAGTTCGTTCGTGGGGTCAGGAGGGACGGGGCTCCGATTGGTCCTGGTGCCGTTCGGACGAATCCGGTTACGACAGCGATGGAGATGCTCCCCGAGGAACTCCAGCCCTACCTCAAGCCGATCATTGCCCAGGCCAGGGCGCAGGCCACCGCGCTGCGTGAGGGCTCCAGCTTCATCAAGGATGTCCAGGCGCAGAGCCCCGAGGGTGTCGAGGGGATCGCTGTCGAGCCCGCACGCGACCGCCAGACCGGGGAGTTGAACTCCGATGCCTCCTGGCTGGTGATGCGCGACGCCGAGGGCAAGGTCACGGGCGCGGCGCAGTACACCGAGAATGCTGCGGGCGTGAAGACCCTGGAGTACATCGCCGGGGGCAAGGCTCATCCCGATGGTCCGAAGGAGGGCATGTCTAGGCTCTTCGAGAAGCTCGATGACATGGGCATCGAGCGCACGGGCGAGCTTTCGATCCTCGGCGTTCGTGCCCGTCGCCACAAGGCCGAGAAGAGGTTCCCGCGCCCGGTGCTGAAGGGTCAGGTCTCGCCGAAGGAGTTCCGCGACATCCACCGGGCCGCCGTGGAGGAGAGAGAGGAGCAGTCTCTCCGCGAGCAGCGTGGGCTCGATGACATCCTGGCGAGCGCGGTCTACGCGACAGATCCTGCGAGCGGCCTCCAGGCCGAGAGTGGCAAGGGGACGATCTTCTTCTCGCAGCTTCGCAAAGAGATGACCGCGCCCACAGTCCAGGAAACGCAGCGCGGCGAGCATTGGCTGGGGATGCTCGGGAAGAGCAAGCGCGAGATCACGAAGCAGGAGATGAAGTGGTCTGGGCTCGGTGAGTTCCTGCGGGGCAAGAAGCGCGAGCGCGTCACCCGGAAGGAGATCATCGACTTCCTGGACGAGAACGTCGTCGAGGTCGAGGAGGTTCTGAAGGGTCCGGGAGAAACGCCCTGGGAGGCTGCGTCCGCGACTCCGGAGTTGCTCGCAAAGAGGAAGGCGATCTTCGACGAGTATACGGAGCCGCTTGAGAGAGTGGGGGAAGTCATCTCTGCTGGGATTGAGGGTCGTATTCCCAGCGGCGGATACGTCGTCACTCCCGAAGGGCCTTCTCGATTCCGGGACGCCAGGTGGTTCCTGGAGGAAGCGGAAGCAGAGCAGTACGCAGCGGAGCATGGCGGTCAGAGGGTGTCGGCGTCCACAACAGCCGAGGCTCGTAATGCGAGGAACCGGCTTGAGGTTGAGCGCGAGCAACGAGCCGACCGCGAGGCCGGCAGTATCCCCGATCCCGATCCGCATCGTGAGCTTCAGCGCATCGAGAGAAGTCAGAAAATAGCGAACGATGAATGGCAGACGGCAGATTCTGAGTTGACCAAGGCTCTAGGGAAAGAGGGCTTCAGCGACAAGGAGATTCTCGATGCCCATCAGAGAGACGATGCGGCTGAGTTCTTCGAGGCTCATGTTCCCGAGGCCGGTAAGCGATGGAACGATGCCAACGCGGACCTGGTTCGTCTCCAGGTTCTCGAACAGAGGGCGAGGGAAGCATCCAACTATCAGGATACCGAGCACAGCAGTGAGGCGTACCAGATGCCTGGCGGCGGCAAGAACTACCGCGAGCTTCTGATCACGAAGCCTGGTCGTGGCGCAGCGTCTCTCGAACAGCCATTCCCCGTACACTCGAACATGACAAGGGATGCGGCTAACACGATGGCCCTAAGGCTTCAGCAGGATTCTTTGGCTGGCAGGATTGGGGAGTACCCACAAGGGACTAGATTCGTGGTTGTTCCTTCTGCTGAGGGTGGATGGGGCGAGGGCTTCACCGTGCTCAGGCGGAAGCCCAGGGCTGCCGAGGACGAGTTCACGGGTAGCCACTACTCCGAGAAGAACATCGTTGCCCACGTCCGCATGAACGACCGTGTCGGGCCGAACGGAGAGAAGGTTCTCTTCGTCGAGGAAGTCCAGAGCGATTGGGCGCAGCAGGGACGAGAGAAGGGCTTCAAGACCGGGAAAGACAACTCGGCTCGGATCGAGGAGATCAATAGCGAACTCATCGATCTTCAGCAGAAGCTGGTATCGCGTGATCGCACGTTTTTCCAGTGGCTCCAGCAGACCGGCCAGTTACATTTTATGGAAGATGCCCAGGGGCATCTCATCAATGAGGTCAACTTCCTGCACACGGAGCTTGGGCAAACTCTCTGGAGTAAGTTCAGCGAACAGCGCGATGTGTTCGACAGCCACTCGGCGATGACGGATAGAAAAATAGCCCTCGAAGGAGAGAAGCGGCAACTGTCTCGTCCAGGGATTGCCCGCGGTCCCTTCGTTGAGCGCACGCAGGACTGGACGAAGCTCACCATGCGCCGCGTGTTGAAGTTCGCCGCGGACAACGGCTATGACCAGGTGGCCTGGACGAAGGGCAAGCATCAGGTCGATAGGTGGGAGGGTGCGCTTCGGCAGCAGGTTGACAGGATCGAGTGGAAGAAGACGAAGGACGGCATTCATCTTCGTGGGCTGAAGGCTTCAGGCGACCGGCCCTCGGGGCATGATGTGGAGGTCGTCAACACCACCCAGGAAGAGACGACCCTGAGCGATGCGATTGGCAAAGTCATGGCCGACCGGATCATCAACGACAAGAATCAGTCGGGCGTCATCGCGGACGAGTGGATCGTCACTCGTGGTAACGGTTCGGAGGTGGGGCGCTTCAAGGATAGCCTCTCGGCCAGGAAGGCCAGGACTCAGGACGCCTACGACTCCGATCCCGATATCCCCAGGCTGAGAGATAAGTACAAGAAGCAGTTCGCGAAGGTTCCCTACATCAAGCTGGACGTGCGGGAGTTGAAGGAGAAGCGTGCCGCGCTTGAGATGCAGCGGAGGCGACTGCTTGGTCGCCGGACTCGTCTCGAAGAGGAAAACAAGTACGAGGAGAGCGATGCCCTAAAGGAGAAGTACGAGGCCCTCAAGAACAAGGTCGATGCCCTCACGCGGAGCATAGGGGAACAGAGCAGGGCGACGGCGAAGGAGAAGGGCGTTCCGGACGAGAACTCCAAGGAGTACAAGGCGGCGACGCGGACTGCCGAGAAGCTCGCGACTCTGTCGAATAAGGTTACCCATGAACTCGAATTCGGGAAGGACAACTACAAGATCGAGCGCACCTCCGAGGGCGGGATCAAGATCGATGACGCCGGCATGGCCGCCTCCTACGACCGGATCATTCCCGACATCGTCAACAGGATCGTTAGTCAGTTCCAGCCGCCAGGCCCACGACGGAGAGGTGTCGCTGGTTCTGGTGGCCTAGCACAGCAGGGGAAGCTCGGGAAGCCTTCCGCTGTCAAGGACCAGGTCTTCGATGTTTCCGGAGAGACGGATGGGGCCGACTACGCCTCAGGGAAGTGGTCGGGGTGGGGCAGGGACGAGGTTCCCCGCACGTTCGAGACACAGGTCGAGGCGAAGGCTTTCGCGGAGAAGAACGGTGGGGACTATGGTCCCCAGGCAGCGTTCACCGCACACGCTGTAGACATCACTCCCGAGATGCGGTCGCCCGAGTCGCGGATTCGCCGGCCCCCGCTCTTCGCCGCTGAGGGCAAGACCGGGCCCGTCGCACCGGAGGCCATCGAGAAGCTCCTCCTGAAGATCTATCCGAAGGGCACGCACATCAAGGTGGTGGGCGAGGGATCCGAGAGGATCTACGCAGTCACCCTCCCGAACAAGACGATGGTGACGTGGCAGCCTGGCGTTGACCACATCACGATCAACTCGGCGGACTTCAAGGAAGGCTACGGGCGACCGGCGACCGAGACGGAGTTGAAGCGCGGCGCAGTCGGCGCGACCTACCGTCTCCCGAACCGGGCGATCATCGAGATCGCCACCAGGGCCGACGCACGCATCCCGATCCACGAGCACTGGCACGTCATCAAGCACCTGGGCAGCCTGACGAAGAAGCAGTTGGCGAACCTCTCGAAGCGGTTCGGAGGCAACGAGGAACTCGAAGCCGATGCGTTCGCGGACTGGGCCGAGGCCGGGATGAAGGAGCCGATCACCACCTTCCAGCGGATCGCCCGCGGTGTCCGGAACCTCTACGACATCGTCAAGCAGAACCCTGAGTCGGTCTTCCGCCAGGCAGCCGAGGGCCTGGGGCAACCGAAGGCTCGGGTACGCAAGCCTGTCGAGGCGCACAGGGAGCGAGGGAAGGCTTGGAAGAAGATGTGGGGCAAGGAGGGCCCGCTCGGGAAGCAGCGCCTGGTGCAGGGCGAGCCTCGCGCCGTGGGAGCACCTCCGCGCATCACGGCCCAGGCCGACTTCGAGATGCTGAAGGACTCCACGAAGGGGATGGCCTACGAGGGTCGGCTCTCGCGTCCCTGGTACAGACGATCCTCGCAGGCCATCCTCGATGCTGTCGGAGGGAACAAGGACGACGCGCAGACCATCGCGCAGTTGGTGGCGATCTACTCACCGCAGACAGCGGTGCAGCCGAACATGGATGCTGCGATCCGCGCCTGGAACCAGTACAAGTCCGGCGCGAAAGAGATCACCGCCGGCAGGACACAGTCCTCGAATCGTACCGCTGAAGATCTTCTTTTCCGTGGGCAGTCTTGGGATGGTCGGAAGACGAACAACTTCTACGGCAACCTCATGCTGCAGATCGATCCGAAGAATGCCGAGAACGCGAACCTGGTCACGGTAGACATCCACATGATGCGGGCCCTCGGGTACGAGCAGGCGGCACCGTCGCTGCAGCAGTACAGGTGGGCCGAGAAGTTCTTCAAGGACATCGCCTACGATCTGGAGTGGGAGCCGCACGAAGTCCAGGCCGCGGTGTGGACTTCGCAGAAGTATCGACGTGAGGTGCTTGAGCCCTTCGCGAAGAAGCAGGCTGAAGGGAAGCTCCAGGGCCAGGAGCCGCCGGCCATCAAGAACTTCGACTTCGCAGATGCTCTGGCGAAGAGCGCCGCTCACGTCAACATGGAGGCGGTGCCCCACCCGACGACAGGCGTGCTCCCGGAGCTTGCTGGCGCACCCATTGAAGTGAGGCGCGACTATACCGAGGGCTTCCGGCGCGAGGTTCTTCACGATGAATACGGGAGAGATCGCGTCGCCGCTGTCCTGGGGATCCCCGTCGAGGGCGGGTTCCTCGCGCCGGGCTACTACGAGGGTCGCCTGGAGCCCGGCTTCAAGGCCTCCCTCCCCGCGCCGCGTGAACTCGGTGGGGCCTACGCCTCCTTCAGGGAGATGGGCCAGAGCGAGTGGACGATGTCGAAGGACATGGGCCCGAAGTCCAAGGCTCCACCCGAGGCGAAGGCGCTCGAAGGGACAGGGCGTTACCTCCTAGACAGAGAGGAGCGTGTCGTCTACACCGACCGGAAGGCCTCCGAGTCGGATCGGCAACAGATGCTCGTGGACGCCCTCGGGGAAATCACCGGGGATCCCGTCAAGGCCCGTGAGACCTTCGACCGCACGCGAGGCATCGATCCTGGGACCGAGGCACAGATCCGTCGCTATGCTGCGGTCCAGGGCTACCTCATGCGCCAGGAGATGGTGGGATACGGGCGCAGCGTCAGGGTTCCGAAGGGACAGGCCAACGCCTGGGCCATCGACATGGGTCGTGGGCTCACTGAGGTCGAGGTCGAGACCTTGATGAACGCGATGGCGCGGGAGCTTGGGACGACAGCCGGCGATGCTCGCATGAAGGGCATCTTCCCGAAGACGACCCCCGAGGGCGTCGTGCTCGTGAACTTCACCGGGTTCGAGAGCAGCCCCCTCGACAACACCACGTTCCTGGACGCAGCCAGGAAGGCGCAGACCTCTTTGGGAGTTGACAACATTGTCAACTACGGTTACGCTAAGGAACACGGGAATGCCATCTCCAATGACTGGAGCCAGTTCCCGAAGGGAGAGAAGTATGCCGAAGCATTTGCCGATGAAGGCGCTCCCGGAGGACCACCCGATCTTCCAGCGTGGGTGGCAGGTGTTCGGGCGGAAGCAGACGCCTACAACGCCCGATTCGCCGCCGGTCAAGGATGGGGCCAGCGGGCCGGTGGGGCCACCGGACCCGGACTCGAACGAACCTCCGTCCGCAGCGTAGAGACTGATCCCGCCCAGCCTCGGGGCCCTCCTGGGGCTGGGCGTTCCAAGTACGCCACCGAGCCCGGCGCTGCGTCTGAGGCTAGCGGTATCCCCGAGGGTGGCAGCCCCAAGCCAGCAGGAGAGAAGCCCAGGGTCGAGCAGCGGGTCGAGACCTTGGATGAGGCGCTCGCCGAGCAGCGCGCCCTGGGGATCCCTGGCAAGGCCCTCAACCTCAGCCGTGAGCACCGCCGGGCCTGGAAGTCTCTCGACCCCGCCATCCGCAAGCAGATCATCGAGTGGGACGACGAGTCCATCCTGACACGAGCCGTCAGGGGTCGCCTGGACGATGTCCAGGTGATGGCCCTCGATGCTGTGGTTCGTGGCCGGCGCGAGGCGAAGGAGGCCACCAGGCTGGAGTTCCTGGAGGCGAAGGGCACGGGGGGCGAGGACGCCGCCAGGTCGAAGTACGCGCAGTCCCTGGCCGACTTCGTCGCGCTCGAACGAGCGAACGTCAACGATGGGTCCGGGACCGGGCGTGCTCTCCGCGCCAGGGGCCGGATCATGCAGGCGGGGATGACCGCGGATCGCCAGTTCCTGAAGCAGGTGTTCCGTGAGTTCGAGGGCGTCAGCGAGGCCGATGCCAACCAGATGCTCCAGATGTTCGAGAGCGGTGATCCTCTGCTCGCTGATGCGATCCGCGCCACGATGGCCGGCAGGTGGAAGCAGTGGCAGACGCTACTGCGCTCCTTCCTGATCACGCCCTCCTCTGAGGCCGCGAACGTCTTCGGCAACACCCTGGTGCAGGGGATCGAACTCGTGGACTCCTCTCACGCCGCCGGCCTCGACTGGGCCGTGTCGATGCTCAGGGGCACGCAGCGCGAACGCTTCCTGGGTGAGGCGGGGGCAGAGGTCGGGGGGATGCTGGAGGCCACCCCCGAGGCCTTGAACACGTTCCTCAATGAGAGGTTCGTCCAGATCTACAAGCGCGCCTGGACCGGGGAGCTTGCCAAGGACGCGCAGGGAAACGTCAAGCTCGAACTCGGGCGTCGTCTGGAGTACCAGGTCTCACCCTTCAAGGGAAAGCTCGGGCGGATGTTCGCCACCTCACTCGATGCCCTGCAAGCTGGAGACGAGTTGTTCGCAGCGCCCATCCGTCAGGGGCTCATGGCGAAGCACGCCTATCGGATGGCCGTGAAGAAGCTCGGCAAAGGAGCGGGTGTTCCAGCCCTCCAGGCCGATATGGTCGAGACTATCCGGGATCTTCATCGCCGACCAGAGATGTACCCGGACCTCCTCAACACCATCCGCTCGCAGACTGCGCGCCGGCTCTTCCGTGACAAGCCCTGGGCGGCTGTCGATATGATCCGGCAGATCGACACGAGGTGGCCCTGGGTCACAGCGGTCCTTCCGTTCGTGCGGACGCCATCGAACATCGCCAGGTACGCGATCCACCACTCCCCACTCGGGTTCCTGACGCCGGATGTAGTGAAGGCGATCCAGGTGCTGAAGGGGAAGAAGAAGAACGGCAAGCTCGGGATCGAGTGGACCGACAAGTTCGGCGAGCAGCGCACGATGGATCAGGGCCAGGCGGTGGACATCGTTTCGCAGCGCCTGGTCGGGACCGCGGTCTTCGCAACCGCGATGGCCGCCGCGCACATGGGCAAGCTCACGGGAGGTGGGCCACCGGACTGGAACGAGAAGAAGGCAAAGATGGAGACGGGGTGGAGGCCATACTCCATCGTCGCCACGGATCCGACGACTGGGAAGAAGCTCTACATTCCCTTCTCAAGGTTCGATCCCATCGCGCAGATGCTCGGCGTCGCCGCGGACGTGGTCGAGCTTCCGAACGTGCGCGACCCGAAGGACATCGTCTCGAAGGCCATTGGGTCCATCGGTGAGAACTTCACGAACCGGACGTACCTCAAGGGGCTCATCGACTGGAGTGAGGCTCTCTCCGACCCGGCGAACGCAGGCGCTCGATACCTGATCAGCATCGGGACAATGCACGTCCCCCGGATGTCTGGCCGCCTCGCCACGGCTCTCGACCCAGTGATGAGGGACGTGCGCCCGACCACCCGTGGCCTGGGCGGATTCCCCGAGCGCCTTGGGAAGAGCATTGCGCGGGATATCCCCGTCCTCTCGAAGCAGGTTCCTGCGCGGTACGGTCCGACAGGTGAGCCCATCGTGCGCCCCGGCACGGGTGTTCTCGGTGGAGTGATGAGGGCCCTCAGCCCGGTGCAGATCTCGGGCGAGCGCACGGGCAGGGAACTCGAAGGACTGATGGCCGAGATCGGCTACGTCCCTGGTGAGCCCAGGAACTTTATGACCATTCGTGGACAGCAGATCATGCTCGACCGCGAGCACATCGACCTCCTCCACCTGGCCGACAGGAATGCCGCGAACGAGCTTCGCCGGCTGATGCGAAACCCTCGATGGGAGTTGCTCCCGGATTCCCTCGAAGAGGGAGGCGCGAACTCGAAGGTCGGGCAGATCCGGAAGGCCTACGACAAGTATCGCGACATGGCGAAGCAGATGATTCTTCGCTCGTACACGTTCCAGCGCACCGCCAGGGAGCAGTTGTCGGAGAATGCGAGGGCGAGATGAAGCAGATTCTACTGACCGGAACGAAGACGTATGAGGGCCAGGCGATCATGGTGTGGGCACCGGACACCTACGGGATAGGAGATACTGTGCGGTGGAACGGGTCGCCCTGGAGGGTGGGGGCGATCTACGGGACACGATTCGCCTTGGGTGATTGGGCGAGGAAGTGTGACAAGCCGAAGGACTCACCGCTGGAGAAACTCAACTGACTGAGATCAGAAAGCCCGGTGGACTCCCGAGCGCGCTCGCCCGCGTCGAGCGGGCACGCCATCTTCTCGGGAGAGACCTTCCTCTCGAAGTACGGGAGCCCCTGGGCGAGGTCATCGAGGCTGTGATGTCGATGGCTCTGACCCAGCACGAACTGAACAAGCGCCTGTGGGATCGCTACAACTCTGCTCCGCGGGCGCATGCCGTGACGCACATGGGCGGCGACGACAGTGTCGAGACCCAGGATCTCCCGAGCGCGATCACCCTCGGGGCCGAGGGGGACATCGGAGATTCGACAAGAGGCTATGCGACGGGCGGCCACGTCCACGCCACGGACGCCCTCGACTTCCTCCTGGGACTCGAAGGCATCTGCGTGGACAACCTGGGCCAGGCCGAGGTGACGGACAAGGGACTCGTCCAGCTTCTGGAGGAGCTTCTCCTGGTCGCCTACGATCTTCGTGACGAAGCCCTGAGAGCGAGGTGCGCGTGAGCTTCACTCTCGATGGTTGCAAGCTACGAACGAAGAACGATGACGTGCGTCGTTTGATTGAGGAACTGATCCTCGTGTTCAAGGAGATCTTGAGCCTGAGACGTGATGGAGTTGGCCTGACCGATCCGGTGCCGACCACGACGGGCGGGATCACCAACGGGTACGTTTTCCCGAGTTACGTCCCGAGCGGGTGGTAAGGAGAAGAAGATGCTTTTCGATTTCAGAGCCGGCGTTGCAGCTTCACCAATCAGCGATGACATCGAGACGCCGCCAGGTCTCGGTGGATTTCGTCAGGTTCTTACTGCGGAGCTTTTGCCTCCGTTCTATGAGTACGGGCGAAGGGGCCAGGTCTACATGGCGACCATCGCTGCTGCCGGCGTTGCGCCAGGCACGGCGACCTCGACGACGCCGCCCTTCTCGCTCTACAACCCGCCGGGCTCAGGGAAGAACCTGGTCGTGCTCCGGTCGAAGTGCTCTGTGCTCTCTGGTACTCTCGGGCTCGGCACTGTCTTCTGGCAGGGGAGTCTCCAGACCACGACTCCCTCCGGAGGCGCGGCGCTCGCCGTCCTGAACTCCAAAGTCGGCAGCACGGCAACCGGGGTGGGCACTGCTTACACTCTGTCCACCCTGGCCGTCACGCCGTCGCTTCTCTCGCCAGCCTTCCAGGTGCTCACCACCAACACGGTTCAGAACGACTATCTGGGCCAGGGCGAGTTCATCGTGGTGCCGGGCTCGGCGCTTTCCCTGGAGGAGACCGGCGCAGCCGGCACAACTCCGCTGGTCTTCCTCTCGGTCACCTGGGCCGAGGTTTCTGCGTAAGGAGCAACCGACATGGCCCTCATCACCGATCCTGACGATCTGAATGCTGGAGCACTCACGTCTCCAACGGACGCTGTATGGGGAGCCCCCTCAGGCAATACCGTTGTCATCACCGGGACGGCATCGCTGCCGACCATCGGTGCTGGCGACTTCTTCGAGGTTCGAGACCACTCGGACCCCGACAAGAATGGTCTCTATGTCGAGACGGGCGGGTCGCCAACGACCTCGTCCATCACCGCCGATCTGTTGACCGGGACTCCGGTCGGGTCGGCTGCCGCCGAGGCCGTGAGCATGTTCGGCACCACGGCGACGCCGTTGTCGATCATGTACGACACCCTGGGCCGGGACGTGTGGCTCGTGGAGCAGGGATCGCTGTCCGTGGATGGCGTCACCATGCTCGCGACCCATTCCAGGTTCAAGGACGACTGGAAGGCCGACGCCACTCTCATCCCGCATCCGTTCCCGATGACCTTCATCGACTTCGACGCTGGTAAGGCCGAGATGGGGACCGACCCCTCGGGCAACTTCAGCGGCTGGATGTTCGCGGACAAGATCACGTCTCCGGTCACGACCGACACCATCCGCCTGATCCGCAATGCCGGCTGGAACGCCTACTACGACGATGGCTCCTTCCGTCGGAAGTTCTTCAACGTGACGACTCTCGGCACGTTCGAGGACGCGACAACGGACACGGCCTACTACCGCTTCGGAACGGACGCGACCGACACTGCCGGCGCGGTGAACTACGAGTTCGCTGGTCCGGTCAACGAGCCGGTGAAGTTCTACAACGCTGAGGTCACCAGGGCCGTGGTGACCCCCAACGGGTACGACTTCACCGATGGTGGTGGCGCAGACGACAGCATCGACAGAAACGACGGCGGGAGCTTCATCACTGACGGCTACCAGGTCGGCGGCCAGGTCGAGGTCACGAACGCCACGACCGGGGCGAACAACGGAACCTTTCTCATCACCTCTGTGGTGGCGCTTTCGCTCGGAGTTCCGACTGCCACGGTCACCGCGGACACGGACGACAATACCGCGACCCTCGCCATCGATGACTCGAACAGC
>Ga0307377_10003002_pt1 | contig 19435 bp, 16 predicted proteins | sample TR3MG_FD_202535 | JGI IMG/M metagenome (GOLD analysis project Ga0307377, IMG submission 202535) | Soil microbial communities from Risofladan, Vaasa, Finland - TR-3 | ecosystem: Environmental > Terrestrial > Soil > Coastal area > Acid sulfate soil | place: Finland: Risofladan, Vaasa | collected... | reverse complement strand
GCGCGGCAAACCGCTGCAGGATCTCGATCGTCGCATCCGTCGAGGCATCGTCGCCGATCACGATCTCGTCGGGCAGGCGGCTCTGCGCCAACAGGCTGTCCAACTGCGGCTGCAGATAGGCCGCCCCATTCCAGGTGCAGAGCACGACGGAAAGCTTCAGCTTGTTCATCCCTTGCGCGCACCTGATCGACCTTTCTGCGACATGATGCCTCAGCCGGCAGATTCGCGACATGCGATCCCTCCGAACTGTTGAAGGGTCCGGCCATGGACGGCCGGTCTTGATTCTCAATGAGAGGATCTCACGTGGAATAGAACGTCTCATCGACCGTGTTTGAAACGACGCTCCGGTCCCGCCGGCACATCACGGACGCGACTGCGGGCATCCATGCAGGATAAACTGGGAAAATATTTCCCCTTGTCTGCCCGGCAGACACCTGAGACTCAAGGATCGCTGATGAAAATTCTGGTCGGCTACAAGCGTGTCGTGGACTACAACGTGCGCATCCAGGTCAAACCCGATGGCAGCGGCGTGGTCACCGACGGCGTGAAGCTGTCGGCCAACCCGTTCGACGACATCGCGCTGGAAGAGGCCTTGCGCCTGCGCGAGAAGGGCGTGGCCACCGAAGTGATCGTGGTCGGCATCGGCCCGGCCGACCTCACCGCGCACCTGCGCAATGGCCTGGCGATGGGCGCCAACCGCGCGATCCACGTGGTCACCGGCGACGCCGTGCAACCGCTGACCGCCGCGCGGGTGTTCCTGAAACTGATCGAGAAGGAGCAGCCGGGCCTGGTGCTGCTGGGCAAACAGGCGATCGACGACGACGCCAACCAGACCGGCCAGATGCTGGCCGCGCTGTGGGACCGTCCGCAGGCCACGTTTGCCGGCAAGGTCGACATTGCCGACAGCAAGGCCACCGTAACCCGCGAAGTCGACGCCGGCCTCGAAGTGATCGAGGCCGAGCTGCCCGCCGTGATCACGGTGGATCTGCGCCTCAACGAGCCGCGCTTCATCAAGCTGCCGGACATCATGAAGGCCAAGGCCAAACCGATCGACAGCATCGAGTTCAGCGCGCTGGCTGTCGAGGCGCACGATCACCTGAAGACCACCCACTACGCTCCGCCGGCCAAGCGCAGCAAGGGCGTGATGGTCAAGGACGCCGCCGAGCTGGTCGCCGCGCTGAAGCAGAAAGGCCTGCTGTAACCCCCATCATCCGTAGGAGCCCGCTCGCGGGCGATGCTCTTCGACCGAAATCAGCATCAAGGCAAGAGCATCGCCCGCGAGCGGGCTCCTACATGGAAAACCGGAGACACCCATGAGCAAGATCCTCGTCATCGCCGAACACCAGGGCGGCAAACTCAACACCGCCACCGCACGCGCGGTCAGCGCCGCCGTCGCGGTGAAACCCGAGACCATCGACGTGCTGGTACTGTCCGACGCCCCCGACGCGATCGCCGCCGAAGCGGCAAAGATCGACGGCGTGAGCCGCGTACTCACCATCACCCGACCCGAGAACGCGCACCTGCTGGCCGCCATGCTGGCTCCGCAGATCGCCCAGGCCGCCGCCGGCTACAGCCATGTGTTCGCACCCTCCACCACCTTCGGCAAGGACCTCGCCCCGCGCGTGGCCGCCCTGCTCGGCGTGGCCCAGGTCAGCGACGTGATGAGCGTGGAGTCCTCGCACACCTTCAAGCGACCGATCTACGCCGGCAACGCGATCATCACCGTCGAGGCGAATCCCGCGCATACCGTGGTCGCCACCATCCGCACCGCCTCCTGGTCCGCCGCCGCCAACGGCACCGGCAGCGCCCCGATCGAGGCGCTGACCATCGACGTGGCACTACCCACGCACACCCGCTTCGTGGAACTGCAGCAGGGCAGCAGCGACCGCCCCGACCTGCAGAGCGCGAGCAAGGTCGTCTCCGGCGGCCGCGGCGTCGGCTCGAAGGAAAACTTCGACATCATCTACAAATTCGCCGACAAGATCGGTGCCGCCGTCGGCGCCTCGCGCGCCGCCGTCGACGCCGGCTACTGCCCGAACGAAATGCAGGTCGGCCAGACCGGCAAGATCATCGCCCCCGAGCTGTACATGGCCATCGGCATCTCCGGCGCGATCCAGCACCTCACCGGCATCAAGGACGCCGGCACCATCGTGGCGATCAACAAGGATGGCGAAGCGCCGATCTTCGAGATTGCGGATTTCGGGCTGGTGGGGGACTTGTTCAAGATTGTTCCGGAGCTGGAAGCGGCTCTCAGCTGAACAAAGCCCGTCCCGGACGGCCGGATGGCTGCCCTCAACTTATTGAATGATGGATTTCCATGACCACCACCGTCCCCGTCAACGCACTCGACCGCCACATCGCACCCCTCGCCTCTCGCCTCGAGCAGGCTGCGGCGAATGTCATCGCCAGCGGCTATTACGTGCTCGGGCCTAACGTGAAGGCTTTCGAGAAAGAATTCGCCGATTGGTGCGGTGTCTCCGAATGCGTCACCGTAGCCAACGGTACAGAAGCGCTCGAACTCGGACTGCGCAGCCTCGGTATCCGCGAAGGAAAGACCGTCGCAGTGGTTGGTAACGCAGCCATGTACGGGACCACCGCCGTGCTGGCATGCGGGGCAACACCCGTCTTTGTCGACATCCATCCCGTCACCTCGACGATGGACCCGAAAGCACTAAAAGCCATCGCGTCCGGCCAGTGTATCGATGCGGTCATCGTCACACACCTCTACGGCAGGCTAGCGGATATGGAGGCCATCATGGCGCTTGCTGCGATACATGGCTTTGCCGTGTTCGAGGATTGCGCACAGGCTCATGGCGCGCGCGATGCCAGCGGACGCAAGGCGGGAAACTTCGGCAGCGCGGCGAGTTTCAGCTTCTATCCGACCAAGAACCTCGGCGCGCTCGGCGATGGCGGCGCCATCGTCACAAACGACACAACCACTGCGGATACCCTGCGCAAGCTGCGCCAGTACGGTTGGAATGCAAAGTATCGCAACGAGCTCCAGGGTGGCCGAAACAGCCGTCTCGATGAAATGCAGGCCGCCTTCCTTCGCGTCATGTTGCCGTTACTTGACGGTTGGAACGCCCGCCGACGCGAGATTGCCAACCGCTACTCTCGGGAGATCCGCCATGCACGCATTGCGGTTCCACCCACTAGCGGTGATGAGTTCGTTGCCCATCTCTACGTCGTCCGCACGGCTGACCGCGAGGGCCTGCAGAGGCATCTCACGGCGGCGGGCATAGCTAGTGATGTGCACTACCCAATGGCCGACTATCGCCAGCCACTGTTCGGCGATCGCTTCGCGGGTATTACGCTCGCTGCGACCGAGGCAGCATGTGCTTCGGTGGTCACGCTGCCGTGCTTCCCCGAACTGACCGATGAAGAAGTCACGCGGGTGATCGAGGCCTGCAACCGGTGGTGAAGGCACGCTATTCGATCGTGATCCCCGTCTACAAGAACGAGGGATCGATCGGGCCCTTGCTTCAGGCCCTGGACGATCTGGCAGCGTTGCTAGATGCACCGCTCGAAGTGGTCTTCGTCGTGGATGGCAGTCCCGATGCCAGCTTCGCGCATCTGGAGGACGGGTTGCGCACGGTAACTTTTCCGGCCCGGCTGGTCCTGCTCTCGCGCAACTTCGGCGCCTTCGCCGCGATCCGCTGCGGGCTCGCCGAGGCCACGGGCGAGTTCATCGGCGTGATGGCGGCGGACCTCCAGGAACCACCATCGCTGATGCGCGACTTCTTCGCCGCGTTGACTTCCAAACCTCTGGACGTCGTGTTCGGGCAGCGTCTAAGCCGTCATGACCCGGGTCTGAGCAAAATCGCCTCGAACCTGTTCTGGTCGATTTATCGCCGTCTCGTGCAGCCGGATGTACCTGAAGGCGGCGTGGACGTATTCGCGCTCAGCGCCCCCTTCCGTGATCGTCTGGTCGCCTTGGGCGAGGCCAACAGCAGCCTGCTCGGCCTGCTTTTCTGGCTGGGTGGACGACGGGAATTTGTGGGTTACACGCGGCTCGAACGCGAGCACGGCAAGAGCGCGTGGACCCTGAAGAAAAAGGTCACGTATCTACTCGACAGCGTGTTCGCCTTCTCCGATCTCCCCGTCCGCGTACTCATGGGTGCTGGGCTTGCCGGACTCGGCGTCGCCTTCCTGCTTGGCCTGATCGTCCTGGCGGCGCGCGTGTTCGGAACCTATCAGGTCCCCGGCTACGCTGGATCAATGCTGGCAATCCTCTTTTTCGGCGCACTCAACACATTCGGCATCGGCATCGTGGGCAATTACGCTTGGCGCGCCTACGAGAATACCAAGCAACGACCGCTCAACATCGTCTCTCTGCGTCTCGACTTTCCCGGTAAACCACAATGAATTTCTTCGTACACGAAAAGGGGCTCTGCGAGTCGACCAACATCGGTGAAGGTACCCGCATCTGGGCATTTGCCCATGTACTGCCAGGTGCCACCATCGGCTCAGGCTGCAACATCTGTGACGGCGTCTTTGTTGAGAACGATGTCACGGTCGGAAACCATGTCACCGTGAAATGCGGCGTCCAATTATGGGATGGCGTGACGCTCGAGAACAACGTGTTCGTCGGCCCGAACGCCACGTTTACGAACGACATCCGCCCACGCAGCAAGGTCTATCCGGAAGAGTTCCTGCGAACGGTAGTCGAGGAGGGCGCTTCGATCGGCGCCAATGCGACGCTCCTGCCGGGCATCCGCATTGGCCGCAACGCCATGATTGGTGCTGGCGCCGTCGTGACGCGATCGGTTCCACCGAACGCCATCGTTGTGGGCAACCCCGCGAAAATCATCGGCTATTCCGGCACGGGCACCGTCTCGACCAACAACCCCGAGCTTACGGAGGCCCCGACCAAGGGAATCCGAGCGTCGACGGTAACCGGTGTCCAAATACACACATTCACTGCGATCGCCGATATGCGCGGCAGCCTTTCGGTCGGCGAATTCGAACGCGAGATCCCATTCGTTCCCAAGCGCTATTTCTTGGTGTACGACGTGCCCACGGCAGAAACCCGCGGAGAACACGCACACCTGAAGTGCCACCAGTTCCTGATCGCAGTGAAGGGCTCGGTGCACGTCGTGGCCGATGACGGCGACCGTCGTGAGCAGTTCGTGCTTGACAAGCCGAGCCTGGGGCTGCACCTACCTCCGATGACTTGGGGCATCCAGTACAAGTACTCCGAAGATGCCGTACTACTTGTGTTTGCTTCGGAATTCTATGACTCGGCAGATTACATCCGCGAGTACGGGGCGTTCATCGAACGGGTTCAATCAAACCGCGCATGAGCACTTCGATCATCATCCAGATAAAGGGGGCCGTAGCCAAATCGAGCTTCCTGCGCTTCCTTATATCTGGCGGTATAAACACTGCCGTGACCTACGCGGCGTATCTGAGCTTACTCAAAATTGCAGGCTATAAGACTGCGTTTACGCTTGCATACGTGTTCGGCATAGCGCTGGCGTTCGCAATCAACCGCTTGTTCGTATTCCAAACACACCGCGGATGGCGCTCGGTGATCATGTTCCCGTTCGTCTATCTCATCCAATATCTGGCCAGCATCAGCATCGTCTGGCTCTGGGTTGAGAAATTGTACTTGCCTAAGGAGGTCGCCCCGTTGACTGCCATCGTACTGACTATTCCGCTTACATTCGTACTGTCGCGACTGGTTTTTGGAAGAAGTGCAAGCCACGCTGTTGGCGCGCGCCCAAAATTGACCAGGTAGGTGGGGTTATTTTCGTTCAAAATTGACCAGGGTGTTCAACCTAACCTGCTGAGTCTTTGACCAGCAGGGAAACGAGGTGATCATCATGAGCATGTACGCCAAAGTCCGCCGGATGCATCTGCGGGAGAAGCGGCCGATCAGCGAGATTGCACGCCTGACGAGTCACCGCGAAAAGTCGCCGCCCTTCATTCTTTCATAAAGCTCGAGCTTCTTATCAGCCATGGTTTCCATAACCTGCCTCAATGGCACCTCAACCCCAGTAATATCAGGGCAGAAAAAATCTCCTTTGCCTCGCGGAGATTCGTAGTTTTGCACAGCGCAATACGCTCCCGCCGCCACCCGATCTTGTTCAGGGTGAAGAGCTGCGAAGTAGTTCCAGCCAGTGAGAGACTTGGGAACTAGAAACAAGAACAACACCAAAGCTAGAGCTACTATAGAGACAGTTGACCAGCGACTTGCGAGGAGTCGGTAAACCATTAGCCAACCGATAAAAAAATAAGGTACTAAAGATGCAATCCACCAATAATGAAATCTAGCTTTCGCGATCATTACAGCCGTGCCAGAATCAACATTAATCGGAATGAAACCGGCCCTACCAAATGCTACAGCTGTACAGTAAAAAATGGAACAAATTCCGGCAAACACGACAACAAAAGTCGCGGAATCAAATTCCTCATTTCTCTGCCGCCCCGTCATTCGGATAATGCTCATTAGTATAAATATAAAAAACGGAACTAAAAGGAACATCATGATCAGCGCGTCAATTGCCGCATGAACGCCCACATAGCCGATCGCTTTACCAAACTGCGCGTCGAAAAAAATCCAAAATCTCCGATCAGTTGGGTAAATAGACGCAACGGCGTGGTTATGAGCAAGTAGAGATCCTTCCACCTTTGCAAGCAAGAAAATTGACAAAGCCAGCAATGAAACCGAAACCGACCCAAGCAGAACTGCCGCCCGAATGAATGAGTCGACATTACCAGATCTATAAAATCCAGCCCTCACACTAATGATGGCGACTGCTATCGCACCAATAATGAGCGGCCCTGAGATATACGAAAGACAGGCCAAAATCCCCAGAATCGTTACAACCACCAGCCCGCCCCGACTCAGCCCAGTGCGAGATGCTTTTACAACTAAATAGATTATCCAAGTGCCGAAAAACACGGGCAAGAACTGCTGATAAGCAATGACAGTTGTCCCCCAATACGTAGTCGTACCCAGCACATAAATCATTAGCACTATACCCAATGCACGCGCAAAAGCATTAGGACTCAATATTATTTTTATAATTTTTAACTGGATTACGAGAAAGCAGCCGAGAACCGTTAAGGCGAACAAGCGAAGCACGCCAAAATTAAAATTAGTCAATTTCAAAACGATATAATCAAACAAAGTCCCAACAAACGCTATGCTGTCGTTACCGACAGCGTAAAGCCACGAATACCCATCGTTCAATAGATTAAATCTCGGTGGGCCAACTCCGACATAACGAAGGTCATCGAAATCAGGGAGCCAGACTCCAAACTTAATTGCCCCAAATACAAAATATGCGAAAACCGTCGCAAGGAATCCGGTGGCAATGGCTTCTGGACCAATGCGTCGTCGGGCAACTAACGCAAAACACAACAGCAAGTAAATTCCCATCGGCGTCACGAAAGCCGCGATAGCACCGATTCGCCACCAGAAGCTTGGTATAGGCACTCCCAACTGAGGATCCCCGTCCGGGGAAACCACGGTTACTGAATTTTCTGAGACCGTCAGGTTCTCTTTAGGGTTCAAATTAGCTAAACTTCCAAATGAAACCTCCTGTTTGAATGCTCCAAGTTCCCAGTACGTGTTAACTATCTTGTATGGAATACGCTGGCGACCTGGATCAAATCTAACGTACCTTCCGAGACTTTCGGAAAGAGGGAAAACCACACGAGTGGCGCCCGCTTGCGTCGGTAGGGTAGTCGACTGTGCTTCGGTCCACACTGCTTTTGAAGAATAGAAGGCCTGGGCGACGTCATTCGCAGGACTAAGCATGTCAACGACCAGCCTCCCGTCAAGGACGTTAGCGCCGACAATCCACGATCCGAGAAGTGAAAGAATACCCAAGAGTAAAAATAGCGGACCCCGCCTGGCGCGGTCGTCGGCCTGGCCAAGCTTTCGTTCACTTTTATTTCTCATTTTCATCGAAGCCCCTAACCCTAAAAATTGCCACCACCAACGAGCAGGATCCAAAGAGCCCTTGCCGTCTACCCGGCTAGCTTCGAGGACTAAAAAACCGAGGTAATCAGCCCATTCCCGGCAAGGCCGGGGTTTTCTTCTGTCAGGCGCTCGACGCGGCTATTAAGAGGGCGCTAGCGCGCACCCTCTACTCGGGCCACCCTACGGTAACTGGCCTACCCCAGTAGTCGTTGAAGCCGTTCCAACTACCAATCCTCTGCCTCTTGATTGCGGATGTACGCACGGACCATCTGTTCGTCCCGACCCACGGTTGCGACCAAATACCTTCCCGCCCAGAACGTCTGGCCACGAAAGTTGCGCTTGCGCTCGCCGTAAACTCGCGCCATATGGATCGCACTCTTTCATTTGATGAAGCACACCACCTGCGACACTGCATACCTCGGTGGAATACGCAGCCTTCCAACCGAAAATCACATTGGGAATGCGACCACTTACCCGAAATTCATCACACTGAAAAATGCGCGCAAGCCGCTAACTAATGAACACGGGAAATATCAAGCTTTTCACCCAGTTCACTCAAACTGTCTAAGCGCCAAATCAGTTGACGGCCCCATCGCAATATCAAGGCGAAAAATGAAGATATTGGAAAGGTTATTCTTGCGCGCATTGCTGGACAGATTTAGTGACCTTTCAATTGCGGCCAAAATCGACAATGTACGATCGAACCGCCAATAAGAGAACGCTACCTCAACCGTTAAAGGGAGAAGCGCAATCCAAGCTTCGCTGTACGGCCAGTCAACAACTGGCCATCCTTGATACCTATCTGTTGCTCACTTGATGCTTGCGGATAAGTCCAAACAGCGACCGCGACTTTACCCCCCTCTTTGGTGAGACTAAACCTTAAAGAATCGCCGGCAGCAACGTTGATCGACTCAGTCGGTACGATAAGAAACATGTGGTTATCCATGGACGTCAACAAGTCAGCATCTCCCGTTACGCAATTTCCGGCGTCGCAGAGTTCAAGCTTGAGTAGACCTGTAGAGGTATTCGCAAATGTTCCCAATTGAACATCAAAGGCCACAATCTTTCCGGCGACGGGTGCGATAGCCACGCCAACCACACTGTGTCCCGCATCGAGCACCAGCGGTGAATTCGCTCCATCACCAACTGGCAGTGCAATAGTCCTCCCCGCAGGCACTGGATTCGGTGCGGAGCGCGGAATTGCTATAGACGCAACGGCCTGCTGACCGGGATCATTCTTACCACTTCCTTGCGGCTCCGCTTTACCACAACCTGCCAAGGTCCCGGCGACAGCAACCGCCAGAGCAATGTTAACGCCAAATTTACTTAACATTCAATACTCCTAATAAAGTGTATATTCTATATCTTATTCAACGTAAAAAGTTTAAAGCCGTAGCTACATACCAGGATTCTCTGCGGCGAAATTGCCAGACAAGGAAAAACCAGAAACACTATTTAAAATATTAATATCTAATTGAATGTTTAAATCTTCTGAAAAATAATATATTGGATACTCATAGCCGACGAGTAAGGTATGGAAATTTTATTTACACACCAAATAATTTGAACCTACAAGGCCTACAATCCTTCCAAGTGTACTCTGATCTTTTGCATTTGAAATCACCGTCGAGACGACATAGGAAACCACTGCATTTCCTGCAAAAAAACGGCCTTTGGCAGCGGTTGCGGCCGTCATAGCCAGGACTCATCGCACGTTACCTCGAATTTTTTCCTCCAGACGCGGCAACTCTGTGAAGTAAAGTAACACTCGCCGTACCATTGACAGATTAAAAAGCCCCAACAAAGTCAGCAGCCTCACGGTGTTCTTTAACAGCGCAGTCCAACGCACCTTCTAGTAGATGAATTGCGGATTTACTACCTGAAACGGATGTTCCACCCTTGTGGCGAACCGCGGCGTTCATGTTGGGGAATCATACGGACATGTGCCTCCAAGGCTTGGTGCCGCGCGCGCCACCGAACTCAAAACCGGCCCTGTCCAACCGCAAGTTGGCATTAAAGTACGGGTCCGAAACGAGTTCGCCACCCCACCGAGCCTTAAAGCGCTCACACTCGCTATCGAACCTCACCTTTCGCGCTGAATCAAGATCAGATCCGCGGGTCACGGACTCGTAGTGGTACAGCTCAGCTCTTGGCGTCCAAATATTGAAATATCCGGCCTCGCGAATACGAAGGCACAGATCAACATCATTGAATGCAACAGGAAAGCTAGTATCAAATTTACCTACGTCTTCGAATACCAAACGACGAACCATAAGACACGCAGCGGTCACCGCTGAGACCTCCTGAACAAGATGCATCCGGCACATCTGGCCCGGATACCCTCGAGGCTTCAAATGGTAGGAGTGTCCAGCAATTCCAGCCTCCCCAAGGCCAAGCACGATACCAGCATGCTGTACGGTGTCATTAGGGTAATAAAGCATAGCGCCCACGGCGCCGACCTCCGGCCTCATCGCATGGGCGGCCATTTCCTCCAGCCATCCGCCCGTAAGAACCTCCGTATCGTTGTTCAGGAACACTAAAAGCTCGCCCGATGCTTGTGCCGCTGCGAAATTATTGATGGCAGAGAAATTGAATGGTTGATCGAAACGCAGCACCTTGGTATCAGTCAGCGCCGATTGAGCGTGCAAATAGGCCAGCGTGTCAGGATCCTTCGACTGGTTATCCACAACAATAATTTCAACATTCTTGTAAGTGGACTTGTTTCGTATACTCTCAATGCAGCGAGCCAAATAGGCCAATCCGTCGCGTGTAGGGACGATTATGCTGATCTTGGGCTGGTCTACAAGGTCCAAGCTAAACGACCAGTTCCCCTGGAACCGCTCCATCTCAACGAATTCACCCTTCAGCCCGACTCGCTGCAAATGCTCTGTAAGCGCCTTGCGTGACGCTACATGAGCGTAACTTTTCTCGCCGGGGCTCAGCGCCGTAGATCCTGCGATGGCTCGCCAGTGATAGAGTACCTGCGGGATATGCACAATTTCGTGCCTTGCGGCGCGCTCCGTGATTCGAAGAGCAAGATCGTAGTCCTGGCTACCCTCGTACCCCACCCGGAAGCCACCTGCGTCGCGCACCACGGAAGACTTGTAGACGCCGAGATGACTAACCATGTTATGGCCACGAAATAAATCCGGATTCCAATCCGACTTGAAGTAGGGGTCAAATCTAATACCCCGCTCATCAATCTTATCCTCATCGGAGTAAATCAGCTTGGCGCCAGGATGGGCATTAATTGCTTCAGCAACCATGTATAAAGCATGCTCAGGCAATTCATCGTCATGATCAATGAGCGCGATGTACTCGCCACTGGAAATCTTGATTGCCGAATTTGACGATTCCGAGATGTGCCCATTGCGCTCGCGGAAAACAACTTTAATCCGCTTGTCTCGACGAACATACTCGTCCAGCACTTTACGCACGTGCGGTTGCGGGGATGCGTCATCAGCTATGCACAACTCCCAGTTCGGATAGAGTTGAAAAATCACAGTATCCAGGCAGCGCCGAAGCCATTTTTCGGGAGTGTTGAATACCGGCAGCACTATCGAAATAAGGGGCTGGTTCTGCATTTTCGAAATGCGCGCTCCGATCTCCACCCTGTCCGCGTCGTCGATAGTGTCATATTGCCATACCCATCCTGCATAGCGGTCGTGATCAGCCCCGCTCCGGGAGGCGCGAAGGTGCTGCTCATAGATCCATCTGCCAACTCCGCGCACACCACTTCTTATTAAACGTGGAAGCATTTTTTTGCCAATCGCCGTATACGACAGGCCGTCGCCACGGATCTGTCTAATCATACCAATTAACGCAGAAAACCGGCCTAGGGGCCGCAACGTCACTGAGCCCAACGTAAACTCGCAAACATCCGTGGATGGATCAAAGCGCAGCGCGCTCACCTCACGCACAAGACAGACTATCCCGTCGAAGCCGCGCATGGTACGCAGCGGCGTCAAATCGATACTCGATTCCTCGGACAAACCGTCCCCGAAATCCAGGTAAAGCCGCGGCTCCTTCAAACCGCCTCTATCTGCGGCCAAATCGATGGCCAACGAGTACCACCCCGCGGCTAACGGAGTAGTAGCTGCTCGATTCGAGAGCAGAGAAAAGTGGGGATCATTGCCGGTGACCCGCCAGTGTGAACGCCCATCTTCCAGTACCGTATCGGCGCGCTCGAGATTGTGCCGACCTTGGGCCTCAAAGCTCATTATGCCGTCCCTCTTGGCCAGATCAATAGCCATATAATCCCCTCCTTATTAACATTTTTCTTTCATGATCCTAAGTCAAACGTCCCTGGCACAGGGCGCCTGAATAAGCGCCTGGGACGTCTGCAGCATCAACTTCCGGGATTCGGCGCACCCTCTCCCGGACGCGTATTCAAGGTAAAGCTTTGCCACTGTAATGCGTCGCAGCCAGCTCTCACGGGGTGCTCTGGCGCTTGTGCCACCAGCGTCGTTTACCCGCCGCGATGACCTGATTGAGTTGATCGCGCACTTCATCCAAGACGGGCTTGAGTCGTACGAGATCTCCGTGGACCGAATTGATGCGCCCTTCCAGTGGTGAAACCAGCCGGGTGCGACTGCGCTGCATGACTGCCTTTGAACGCCGTGATTGAATTTTCAGCTCCTCCGGTTAGGCGGAGGAGCCGCGCGTTTTGCTGAAACGATACCTGATGCGCCCTATAAACGATCGTTGTTGGAAGTCGCTCAATGCGCCAAGTTGCGTCCGCAGACTTTCAAGGCTCTCCTGGCTCACCGCTTGCTTGCTGTTGATCTCCTGCGATTGCCTGACAGCTAGCTCACAGAGGGCGGCAAGCGACTCGAGCTGCGGCTGAATTCCACCAAGCAGCTCTTCGGTTATCCCCTGACGAGCAGTCATATCGGACATCTGTTGACGCAATCCGGATAGCACCTCCGCATGCTTCAGCAGGGTTTGCTGCTCCGTCTCGGCCACGCACACCAAATGTTCACTGATACCGCTTTGCTTGCTCACATACTGCTCAACCCTTTCCATCAATTGTGCCTGCGTGCTGCGCGCGCTCGCCTCTCCATGCGCGAGTCGCGCCTCAAGTGCCTCAAGCTGATTAGCCACTTCTTTCTGCTGCGAGAGGAGCTCTTCTTTGATGACAAGCTGCTGGGCCATTGCCATCGAGGCATATCGCTCTGCCACACCATTTTGGTTCTCAGAGTGCTCCACCATCTCTCTAAGCAGTCCTGCACGCTCACGCTGGTCGTCAGCGGCTACCTGCGCAAATCGCGCCTCAAGTGCTTTAAGACGATCCTGAAGCACCATCTCCTGCCGAAGCAGCTCGTCTCGGATCCCCTGTTGCTGAGCAACAATCTCTGCCGCATGTCGATCTGCCACACCTTTTTTAGTTTCAGTGTGCGCATCCATCTGTCTAAGCAATCTCATACGCTCTGTTTGGGCGCTGACCGCTACGTGCGCAAGTCTCGTCTCAATAGCTTCAAGACGCTCCTGAAGCACCGTCTCTTGCGACAGCCGCTCATTTCGGAACTCTTGCTGCTTGGAAGCAATCCCAGCCGCATGGCGATCTGCCACACCGTTTTGGTTCTCGGTGTGCCGCCCCATCTCTAAAATCAGCTTCGCACGCTCACCTTGGGCGCTGACTGCTACGTGCTCGAGCCGAGCTTCAAGGGCTTCAATGCGTGCAAGTGTCGCCTGGTGCAGCTTTGCCGCTTCGCTCGCACCCGCACCTAGAAAAACGGCTTCCAGCATCTTTTCAACTGACTGTCGCCACTCACCATAAAGAGTTGATCTCTGACACGTCAGTTCGACGACAAGCAATTCGCCAGGCTGAACGTTGAAACTGCTTACATTAAACTCCACAAAGGGATCGTTCTCGATGGATTCAAATCTCAATTCATCGGTTTCGTTGGCCACAATGAACTGATGCACCGCGGATATCTCGCTCTCAGGGAAATCATAATTCGCCCCGTTAATACGCATATCTTGCAAAATGAACTCACCCGCAACTTCAGACGGATCAAAGCGGATGTAGTTCAATTTTGACTGAGTTGAAAATTCGAACTTCAAGTGGGTAGCGTTGAATAACCCCGTATGCCGAAATTCAGAGCAATATTCCTCGGCGTATGTTCCATCGGGTGACTTCCAATAAATTTTGGCCACGTCTTCGAACTTGCCACCAATTGCGATCGCCCCCTGCATGGATTTTCTTATATGACTTTCGCTCAACGCCATCGGAAAATCACTCAACCGCCGTTCAAGCAAAGCTATTTGCTTGCCTTTGTCTGTGTCCATCACTTGCAACGCGGTAATCTGGCGAACTATCTCTTCGATGCCATCGAGAAAGACCTTGGCATTGAGTTGATAAATATCACTGACTTTCTCGATTTTGTCCCACGAGGGATAGCCATTCGCCTTTTCGAGAAAACTGTCGTGCACGCTGCGTACAAGATCTGGAAGTTCGACTTCACCGGCATTGTGCTCGCTGTGGTGCCGTTCGGAAATGCTGAGAAACGAACCCACCTCACTGCGCACGCTTTCGATAGCTACGGGCCAGTGCATCTGCAATTCATTTTGCAATTGCCGCATGCAACCTTCCCAGTCTTGCAGCAGGTTGTCATACACAATCACTGCACGCGGAAGTTGCCGGGACGCCAATTCGCCCTCAAGCATATGCTCTAGCCATAACAAGCGCGCGAGGCCGCCTGACATGCCATCCCGTGCCGCCAGAGACTGCGCTACTTCAGTTGGATGTCTGACAATAAAGACAACATTTGCCTCGACGTTCATGTCATCTAGAACCAGGTGCCACAGAGGTAACAGTCGACATAGCCTCGGATCTTTCACGGCCCACAGGGGTGAATTCGCAAATTCCTCACTCAGCAGGTCGACCAATTCCTTGCGCGCGATGGACGCAGCCTCGCAGGACAACCAGTTGTCCGGCATGGCGCGAATGTCTTGCCAACTGCGATTGAGTGCGCCGAGAAGTTGCTCGTGAATGGCCACGACACCGCGGTGCTCCCAAAAACCACGCGCGTTGTCGTCCGCTGCCGGCAGCAAATCAGCGCCAAGATCAGCACCCAGCAGGTTCAACACCCGCGTAGTGGCGGATGTGCCGCTTCGATGCATCCCCAAGAGAAGAATGGCGCGATGGGCTTTTGATGGAGTACTCATGTCGTCAACACGACCTCCGCAATAATTTCGGGCGCCACATGGAAATCAATGGTGCCTGTCGCCAGGCGCTGTTCATCGGGCATCACGCGGAACATCGCCACGTCGATCAAGCGATCAAGATAGGTCTCACCGTCCACGTCCTGAGCCGTCACGCCAGCGTTGAGAAAATACACCCCTGGCGTCAACATGGCGCGAAAGCGGAAGCGCGCGGTCAACACATCCCCCGGAGCAGTGATCAGTTCGCTCATGCCGGCCGGGGTGCTGGCCGCACCCCCAAGCTCCAGTCCCGTAATCGTCTTGATCATCATGCCGAAGCGCACCGCGACCGCAGTGCACTGGAACGAAACAGCGTAGGTATAGACGTATTCGCCGCCCGGCTTCAGGACATTAACCCGGCGACCTTGCAGGGTCTCGATACGCGGTGGCGAGATGGTGGCACCACGCGTCTGATATCGCAGCGTGCTTTGTGGCACCAATCCTTCGTCCAGGTAGGCAGCATCATCGGGGCCAGCAGGTGACTCCGATGCCGGCTCAGCCCCGGTATTGTCTTCCACGTGGTGGCTTTTCAAGCGTGCAGCATTTTCCTCACGGATGCCTTCCCGAATAGCGGCAGCCCTTTCGGCAGATGCATAGATCAGCTTGTGGTAGCGGGATACCACGAATTTGGGCGTGCCGTGCGCCAGCACCTCGCCGCGGTCCATCAGGATCGCCCGATCGCAAAGCTCAATCACGGTACCCGCTGAATGGGACACAAAGAGTACGGTGGCACCGGCGTCACGAATTGCATTGATCCGCGCGTAGCACTTGCGCTGGAAGGCCTCGTCGCCCACCGACAAAGCCTCATCGATTACCAGAATATCCGGCGTGACATTGATCGCGACGGCAAACGCAAGGCGGATATACATGCCGCTCGAATAGCTCTTGACCGGTTGCTCGATAAATTCGCCGATGTCGGCAAATGCCGCAATGTCATCGAAACGTGCTGCAATCTCGCTACGGCTCAATCCAAGTACTGATCCATTGAGATAGACATTCTCCCGGCCGGTGAACTCCGGGTTGAAGCCGGCCCCCAGCTCAAGCAAGGCTGCCACACGTCCGCGCACATGGACCGTACCCGTGGTCGGCGCCAGCGTGCCGCAAATGACCTGCAGCAACGTGGACTTGCCGGAGCCATTGCAGCCCACGATACCCACCGTCTCGCCGCGGTGAACGGAAAAATCAACGTTACGCAGCGCCTGAAATTCCTTGTACCATCGATTACTCGGCCCCGGTGCCAGCATCTGCAGCAGGCGATGGTGTGGCTTGTCGTACATCGGATAGGTCTTGCCCATGCCCTGCACTTCGATGATCGGTTCAGAGGACATCGGCGAACCCCCGCTGTGTCGCCATGAACCAGGCATGCCCCAGCCAGGCCACCAGCCATCCACCCGCCGTCGCCAACGCTAACGCCACCCAGTTGGGCCACTCTCCCATGAGCACGACCATGCGCGCCTCATCGATAAAAAAGGTCAAAGGATTCAGATGGAACAGCATCTGCAATCTGGGCGAAAGTATGCTTATCGGAATGATCGCCGAGGACAGAAACAGCATGGCCGTGACCACCACAGGCATGACTTGGCTGATATCACGCAAATACACACCCACGGATGCCAGAATCCATGACAAACCCATCGTCAACAAGCTCAGTGGGAGAAAGATCAAAGGTAGTAAAAGCAGGGTTGGATGCAAATGGTGTTCCAGTACCAGCATCAAGATGGCCAACACCACTGCGTTGATCAGTGCATGAAACAAGGCCGAGAACATCATCGGCCACGGCAGCACGTCGAGGGGAAACACTACCCGTTTGACGTAATTTGGATTGCCGACAACCAGCGTCGGTGCACGAGTGAGGCATTCCGCAAGAAAGCCGTGCATGATCAATCCGACAAACAGGATCACGGCGTACGCATGATCGCCACCCGCCTGATGTGGCCAGCGGCTTTTCATGACGGTACCAAAGGCAAAGGCGTAAACGCCCAGCATCAGGAAAGGGCTGATCACCGACCATGCCAGGCCAAAGCTTGCGCCACGGTAACGCCCCAGCACCTCGCGCTTGCTCATTTCCCAAATCAGCGATTTGTTCCGAAACAGCGCGGCGAAGGGACTTTCCCAACGGCGGTTCTTTTGCAGGACCGTCGCATCGCTTCGCCCCAGTGGCGACACTGAACTCATCGCAGCGCCTCATCCAGTTCGAGACGCAGATCAGCGATATTTTCCACACCCACCGACAGCCTAACCAATCCGTCACTGATCCCCAGCCGCTTGCGGTTGGCCGCCGGCACCGAGGCATGCGTCATGATCGCCGGGTGCTCGATCAGGCTCTCCACGCCGCCGAGCGATTCGGCCAGCGAAAACAGCTCGCAGCGCTCCAGCATGCGCTTGGCTTTTTTCAGGCCGCCCTTGATCTCGACGCTGATGATGCCGCCGAATCCGTCCATCTGGCGTTTGGCCAGGGCGTGCTGCGGATGGCTCTTGAGGCCGGGGTAGATCACCCGCTCGATCGCCGGGTGCGTTTCCAGCCACTTCGCCAGTTCCAGCGCGCTGGCGCAATGCGCCTGCATGCGCAGGTGCAGGGTCTTCAGACCGCGCATGGCGAGGAAGGCGTCGAACGGCCCGGCAATCGCGCCGACCGAGTTCTGCAGGAAACCCATCTGTCCGGCCAACTCCTTGCTGCCGGCGACCACGATGCCGCCGACGATGTCGGAATGGCCGTTCAGGTATTTGGTGGCCGAATGCACCACCAGGTCCGCACCGTATTCCAGCGGACGCTGGACCATCGGCGAGCAGAACGTGTTGTCGACCACCAGGATCAGGCCGTGCTTCTTGGCGAACGCGGCGACCTTGGCCAGGTCGACCAGCTTGAGCATCGGATTGGTGGGCGTTTCGGCCCAGATCATTTTGGTGTTGGGCTTGAGCGCCGCCTTCATCGCGGCACTGTCGTTGAGGTCGACGAAGCTGAAATCCAGCCCGGCCGAACGGCGGCGCACTTTCTCGAACAGGCGATAGGTGCCGCCGTACAGGTCGTCCATCGCGATGACGTGGCTGCCCGAATCGAGCAAGTCCAGCACTGTCGCCGCCGCGGCCAGGCCGGAGGCGAACGCGAAGCCGGCGACGCCGCCTTCCAGATCCGCCACGCAACGCTCGTAGGCCATCCGCGTGGGGTTCTGCGTGCGCGAGTATTCGTAGCCCTTGTGCTTGCCGGGGCTCTGCTGCACGTAGGTCGAGGTGGCGTAGATCGGCGTCATGATCGCGCCGGTGCTGGGGTCGGGGTGTTGACCGGCGTGAATGGCGCGCGTGCCCAATCCGTGCTGCTTGTGCTTTGTCCCGGTTTTCATCGCTATCCTCGCAGGTCGCCTGGGTATGTCTGAACAATCCGGCATCTTAGCTTTTATGCCACCCGCTGCCGACATCTGCATGAACATGCGTTCATGCAGATGTCGGAATCAAGACGTCGCGCACAAGGTGCGCTCCCGCCCGGCACTGCGCGGCCAGTCGAGGGCAGTGCGGCGGGTAGATGCGGTGCATGGACCGGCAAAAAGGTGGCTCTGGCAGGGCGGGCAGCAGTAGGAGCCCGCTCGCGGGCGATGCCCTTGCTCTGAATCCCGATCCAGTGAATCCCGATCCAGAGCAGGGGCATCGCCCGCGAGCGGGCTCCTACAAAAAAGGGTGCGGAGGGTCGGGGATGGCGGCCTCCCCAGGGCTTGGTCGTTGCGGCCATAGCAGGCATCATTGGCAGTCTGCCGGGCCACGATTCTGCCCGGCCCATCCTCATCCGCCAATCATGGACGTACTTTGATGAATCACCCATCCCCAGGGGCCAGGACACTGCTGGTTACCGGCGGCGCCGGTTTCATCGGCGCCAATTTTGTGCTGCAGGCCATAGCCGACGGCTTGCGCGTGATCAACCTGGACAAGCTGACCTACGCCGGCAATCCGGATACCTTGTCGTCGTTGCGCGGCCATGACCGGCATGTCTTCGCGCACGGCGACATCGGCGACCGCGCGCTGGTCGCCGCATTGCTGGCCGAACACCGGCCCGACGGCATCGTCAATTTTGCCGCCGAATCGCATGTGGACCGTTCGATCGACGGTCCTGCCGAATTCGTGCAGACCAACGTGGTCGGCACGCTGGGCCTGCTGGAAGCGGCACGCGATTACTGGCGTAACCTGGAAGGCGCGGCGCGCGACGCGTTCCGCTTCCTGCACGTTTCGACCGACGAGGTCTACGGCTCGCTGGGCGCCGAGGGCAAGTTCACCGAGCAGACCGCGTACGCGCCGAACTCGCCGTACTCC
>Ga0307377_10003000_pt1 | contig 19439 bp, 19 predicted proteins | sample TR3MG_FD_202535 | JGI IMG/M metagenome (GOLD analysis project Ga0307377, IMG submission 202535) | Soil microbial communities from Risofladan, Vaasa, Finland - TR-3 | ecosystem: Environmental > Terrestrial > Soil > Coastal area > Acid sulfate soil | place: Finland: Risofladan, Vaasa | collected... | reverse complement strand
TCAACAGCATCGACCCGCAGCGTTACCTCACCGAGCTGTTGACCCGCCTCGTCAACGGATGGCCCCAGGCGCGGATCGACGCGCTGATGCCCTGGAACTGCGCCGCAGAGACCGACGGCTGAACGTCAAGCCGTGAGCCAAAGGGCCGCGGAGCTACGCTTACGCCATACCATTGGGCTGATCCCGATCAGCCAGACCCTGATCTGAAGGACCGCCTCGGCATCCGCCGGCAGCGGCGCGCCGCCGCTATCCTCCGCCGGGAACTGCTGCGGCCGTCGCTTCATCTCGTGAAAATACCGCCTATCCCCCGTCCGTCCCCGGCCAGCCCCAAGATCCTGATGCTTCCCGAACTGCGCTCGAGGCCGTTGGTCGGGGCGTCCGCGGATTCCATATCGGCAGACTCCGGTCAGGCTTTAGCAATCAACCCGCCAGCGTATCCTATAATGCCCTTGTCTGACACGGTCTGAGGCGGACGCCAACGCTGATCCTCCAACGAGCCCAGCGCCGCCTCGATGTGCCCGCGAGACATATCAATCACCGACCTAACGCGTCGATAGTCGCCCAGAATGGTCTCGAGTTTCTCGGCGTCCGATGTACGCCCGGTCTTGCTCGCGAGTGCCTGATAGGCGGATTGTAATGTGTGCAGATGCGCGCGTCTCACCACTTCCAGCACGCGGTCCATGGCGGAGCGCCCTTCATAGGCGCAATCCTCCAGGCGCATGGCGGACTCGTAGATCTTGTGCGGTGGGGAGACCAGAATGTCATTCGCGAGGGTCTCGGCCCGCTCGCGAATGACCCGCGCATCCTGGAGGGCTTCATCGAGAAGCCGGGAAAAGGCCGTGCTGCTATTTGGCTGTGAGGACATATGTTTGACCCATCAGGCTCACGGGGTACGCTTCCGGACCTGCCGCTCGAAACGGACCAACGCTTTGGCGACGGCGTCCGCCGGCGGGCGGTAGCGGCCATCAGCGACATCCTGGGCGATTGCGTTGATCTCTGCGCTGGCCTCGTTGGCAGCGGCCTTGTTCGCACCGTTCATCATCGCCTGTGCCGCAACGGCGCGATGGCTGACTTCGACGGTATCGACCTTCAGTGCCCCCCGCGGCGCCCCCTCCCGCGATGGCGCCGGCGCGGCCGCGGCCCGGTCCACGCCGGGCGCGGTCGAGGCAGGGGAGGAGGTCGACGAAATGGGGCTGGTCATGGGACCGCACTCGCGCCAGCATAAGCACCCTGCACGTCGCTCTCCAGCCTGGCCAACGCCTGGACGATCTGCTGCAATGCGCGCTTGTCCTGCTCGGCGTTGGCCTTGGCTATCTGGAGATGCAACGCATCGTAGATCGTTCTGAGCCGGTGTCCGAGCGATGTGTCGTCTGCGGCCGGCGTAATCCGCTGCAGCAGCACCAGCAGGTCCGAAGCGCCGCGGCAGGCGGAGGTCTGCGCGGCCAAGTCCCCCTGTTCGATCGCGCGAATGGCACGGGCGAGGTAGCTCCTCAGCCCGCGCCAGCCGCGGACGATCCAGTCAAGATCGGGGTCTTCGGAGGTCATGACTGCCCGCCTGTAGGCGGCGGCACCGATGGTATCGAACGGCATGGACTATCCACCCTATGGCTTGCTGGTGCCGAGAACGGCACCGATATAGGCGAGGGTCGAATTGGCGCCGCTGGTCGCCGCTTCTGCGGCGGCGAACTGCTGCTCCAGCAGGCCGACCTGGGCGGCGGCGATCTGCTGCTGCTGGGCGATTCCCTGGTCGAGTGACTTGATGGTCGCCTGCAGGTCGGCCGAGGCGCTCTGTATGAAGCCGGTCGCCGGCACGGTCGGCGTGCTGCTGCCGGAAGCCGCCGGGGTGGCGCCGGCAGCGCCGACCGCTCCGCTCACTACGCTGCCGACCGTCTTGGCGATGCTCTGCACGAGCTTGTCCACCGCCGAGGGGTTGGCAGCATAGGCGGTGCTGAACGTGCTGCTGTCGAACGACACTTGGCCGCCGCTGCTGATGGTGAAGCCGAGGGCATTGGCGCTGAGCCCGCTGCCAGCGGCGCTGGAAATGCCCGACAGCAGCGATTGCCGCAGCTGCTGGATCTGCACGTCACCCAGCAGCGGGCCGGCCTGCGCCTTGCTGCTGCCCGAGCCATTGGCACTGGAAGAGGATTTGCCGGCCGTGTAGGCGGTCTGCTTCGCAACCACGGAGATCGCGCTGTTCAACTGAGTCGCGAAGGTGGAAAGCGCCGAGGACAGGCCGCCGCCAGTCTGAGAAATGGCAACGGTCGCCGAGCCGGAGGCGGTGAGACCGACCGTGAGGCCCTTCAGCAGCTGAATATTGCTGTTGCTCGTCTCGGTGATGGCCTGGCCGTTGAGGTCGAGGCTCGCGTTCCGTGCCGCCTGCGCCAAGGTGAGCGTGGAGCCGGTGCCGGAGGACGTGTAGCTGAGGCCGGATACGCTACCAGTCCCGGAGACGGAAAACGCGTTCTGGGCGCCCGGGGTGCTGCTTTGCAGGGAGAGTTCGACGCCACTGGCGGTGTTGATGATCGAGGCGGTGACGCCCTTGTTGGCGGCGTCTATGGCGGCGACGACGCCGTTCACGGTGTTATCCGCGGACGGGATGGCGATGGTGGCGGACGAGCCGTTGCTGAACTTGATGGTCATGGCGCCGGAGCCTGAGCCGACCTTCGCAGAAGCCGAGGCGTAGATGCTGGAGTAGAGGGACTGGGTCTTGGCCAGCTTGATGTTGGTCAGGGCGTAAGAGCCGGCCGGCGCGCTGGCGGCGGCGGTCGCGGTGACGGCGGTGCCGACGACGTTGGCCACCATGGGGTTGATCGAACCGGGATTGGCGATCGCGGACAGAGCGCCGTTAAGGGAGGTAAGGGCGCCCTGAATCTTGCCGATCGCCGAGATCTGGACCTGGTCCATCTTGGTCTGCGCCTGTTCGACGCTGATTGGGGCCTGGAGACGGCTTTCAAGCTGGCTGATGATCGTCTTGACCTCGGCCGAACTGAACAAGCTGGAGATGGTTGCGCTCATCAGCCTTACTCCCTCACCTCAAGACCGGCCTGTCCCGATGCCGGCGTTTCTTCGGGCAGACAGAGAAAGCAGGGGCCGCCGGCGATTGGCGGCCCCCGGGTCGTGTTACGGCAGCAGGGACAGGTACGCCTGCTGCAGCGTGGTCGAGCTCTTGAGCGCCGCCACCCCGGCCTGGGCCTGGATCTGGCTCTGGGTGAGCCGCTGGCTCACCGCTGGGATATTGGCATCCTGAACCACGCTGAGCCCGTTCTGCAGGTTCATGCTCGTGGTGGTCAGGTTGCTGAGCGTCGCGGAGAGTCGCTGCTGGGTCGCACCCAACTGGCCGCCGAGGTTGTTGAGCCCCTCGATCGCGTATTTAACGACGTTGATCGCCGTATTGGCACCCCCCGTTGTAGAGACATTGATGCCGGACAGCGTATCGAGCGTTGACGTCGACGCCAAGCCAATGCCCGAAGCATTGGCAACGGAGAAGGCCGCATCGCTCTGGAAGGAGACCTTTCCCTGCACCAGCAGGGTATTCGCTGTTGTACCAGGCGCAGCGGCAACCGACACAGGGACGGCACTGCCGGTCGTTGCTGTCAGGGTCCCATAGCCACCGGTGGTATTGCTGGTATTCGTGATACTGATGTTCTTGCCCTGGGACTGCGTCAGAACAATGTTGCCGGTCACACTAGAGCCGGATGCAGCGGCCTGCACGGTGGCTGTAATCCCCGTGTTGGCGGTCTGAGCATTGACCGCATTGACAACCGAGGACATGCTGGTACCGGTGATCTGTGCCGAACTGGTCCCGTTGCCCAAGGTGAATGCGTACCCGGTCGTGGTTCCACTCAACGCGACAGCGATTTGCGTTGTCGCTTGCGCCGACACGTTGGTCGTGTTTGCGGTCGCGTTGACTGCTGTTGCAATAGAGTACGCCGACTCGCTGCCGGTAACGTTAATCGGCGGCGAGGTTCCATTGGAGCCGGTGATTGTCAGCGCACCCGCAGTGAACGCACCCGCCGCGGCACTGATCGCCCCTGAACCAGACCCCCCCGTTTGCGTCTGATACATGAGGCTCGTGGTCGAATCCTTCAACGTGTACATGCCGAGATTGGCCGCCTGCGTGCTTCCGATCGACAGGTCGATGGTCTGGCCCGCGTTTGCACCAACCTGGAACTGGACGCCGCTAAAAGTGCCGTCCAACAGATTGATGTTATTGAATTGAGTCTGCTGCGCGATCGTGGTGATCTGGCTCGAAAGCTGGGACACCACCCCCTGCAGGGACTGCGCCTCCTGCGGCGTCTGGGTGCCGTTGGCCGCCTGCACCGCGATCGAGTTGAGCTTCTGCGCGATGTCGAGCTGCTGCTGCACCGCCCCCTGGGCCGTCTGCAGCAGCGAGATGCCCTCGTTGGCGTTGGACGCGGCCTGGGTGATGCCGTTGATCTGCGAGGTGAACCCCTGGGCCTGGATGAAGCCGGCCGGGTTGTCGGCCGGGCTGTTGATTGAAAGGCCGGAAGAAAGCTGGGTCTCGTAGGTGTTATTGGCCTGCTGAGCGGCAGCAATGCCGTTCAGAGCCTCCAACGCCCCGAAATTGCTGACAATGGATCCGACTGCGCCAGACATGGTGAAACCTCCAAGAAGAGAAGAGTGGGTGGCATCACACCCTTTCCGTGCGCGCCTCTCTGTATTCGAAGCTCCCCGGGGATTCTTGCAGGCGCCAGAGATTATAAATTGTCCATCATCCTCGCGCCCATCAGCCCCGGAAGGGGGCAAACGCCGCCACGCAGGGCCTCCGGAGAGAGGGCTCGGATCCCTGCCACCACGCCTGGTTTCCGCAGCCTGTTATGTGTGCAGTTTTTGAGCAAATCGTCTGCTGACCCCAACATGCCGGAGTACGGCCGCCGCTGGCTACGGTGCCACAATGAACGGCTGCCCCGACGCCAGCGGCTCACCCGGAGCGACGATCAGCGCGGTGATTCGCTTCTGGCTGCTGCCGTTGCCGACCAGGATTGTCTGACCAACGCCGCCGGATTGCAGGGCAATTCCGCGCGCCAACACCGCCACGCCGGCCTCGATCACCTGCACAGTGACCACCTCGCCGTTATGCACCGCCAGCGGAATCACCACATTCGTCCGCGTGATGGTCTGTCCGGGGGCGATCGGGCTGGCGGCCGTCATCGCCATGGTGTCCTGCGCCGTGATCGGCTCACCGCCGATGTCGTCGGCCGGCAAGCGCACCGCACGGAAGTCGCCGGGGCGGATCGGCTGGCCCATGCCAATCGCGCGGGTCGCCACCAGCACGGTTTCTTCCGCCCTGATTGCGACCCCCACATAGAGCGTCCAGTACGGCGCGGAGCACGCAACCTCCGCCGTCTCGTACTCACCCCGGCCCATGAACGAGACGCTGAGCGGCGCTATGCACCGCGACATCTGCCCGGCTCCGGCGCGGGCGATCGTCACCGCGCCGGCCGCCTGAGGCGGCAAGGCGGCACGGATCGCGGCGCGCACATCGGCGAAGGCTTCCCGCGACGGGCTGGCCGCGCGCGCGGCCGGACCCGCGAGTAGCAGGCAGAAGGCGGCCAGTGGCGCGGATGTGCGCGCGCGCCTCATGCCACCCTCCGGTTCGCTGGCGCCGGCTCCGGCGCAGCCGGATCGGCGTTCAGCCAGTCGATGGACGTGCCTTCGCGCAGCCAGAACACGGCCCGATCATCGAGCAGGTGCGCCCGTGTGGAGGGCGTGGCGGCCTCCCTGCGGCTGATCGCCTTGATCCACGGCGCCGCATGGTCGGAGGGGAGCCATCTGGCATCGAGCCGGCTCCTGACCCGCTCGGAGACGCCTTCCGCCCCCGCAAGCAGGACGCAGTCGGCCGCTGCCCCCATGAGCAGCGTGTGATCGTCGAGCCAGTTCGTCTTCGGCGTCGGCCGGACGAGGAAGCGCGGCCGGTGATGGGCGAACAGGCTGTGCCAGCCATCCTCGAACACCGGCCGCTTCAGCTTTGCCACGTCGCCCGGCAGCGCGAATTCGGCGTCGCTGACGACGATCCAGGCCACCGCCTCGCGGGTGGCCGCAATCATCTCGTGCAGCCACGGCACCGCGACCCGCTCGTCGATCCACAGCGCCACCGGCCGGCCCTCACGCGTCGGCGGCAGGGCTTCCCAGACGCTGCGATCGAGCACCGGCTGCCAAAGCGCCGGCCGCCTAGCCCCCATGCCGCGCAACGCGCGGAGGATCGGCTCCGAGGTGGCGATGCATTGGCGCGCCGCCTTCACCACATGGTGCTGCTCCGGGCTCGGCATGCGGGTCCAGGCTCCGGTATAGCCGCCCACGTCCTCGAACACGTGGTCCGGGTTCAGCCGGACCCAGCGCCGCCCGCCGGCCATGGCACGGCGGGCACTGAACGGATCGATAGGCTCGGCGGCCCAGACGGCCCCCATGTGTCCGAACTGGCGTACCGCCCGCACCAAGCTGACCAGATGGCAGCCCGGGTCGCCCGAGACCAGGTTGTCCCCGCCCGCCGGGGTTTCCTGGATCAGGCCGAAGCGCGATTCCAGCAGCAGAGAATCGCCGATGAGCGAGAGCGCCGGATGATGCAGGGCCGGATCGTAGGGCTGCCGGCTCGCGGCCTCCTGCTCCGGATCCTTCTCCGCGGGCCGGGCGACTTCGCTTTTCAGCCTCGGGCACCAGAGGGTCGCGTAGCCGCGTTCCCGTACCTGTCTGCAGATCCCGGCCCAGGTCTCCATCCCCGACAGGGCGGGCGCGTCCGCCAGCGCCGCGGCACGGACAACGATGCAGGGCCCGTCGATCGCGCCCACCGTCTGGGTCGCCGCCAGCCAGCCGCCCGGGCCGGGGTTCTCGGCATCGCGGTGCGCGCCCATCCGCGCCGCCGCGCCTGGCAGAACCGGTCCAATCAGCCGGGTCGTATCCCCGTCGCGCCAATAAGCGCGCACGCCGGCGATGCCAGCGCCCGGCGAAGCCTCCAGGAGGCCGCACAACACATCGAATTGATCGTCCCGATCGGGTTCCGCCGCAGGATCGATCAGGGCAACGTAACCGTCTTCCGCGAGAAGCGCGCGCAAGCTCGCGAGGCAGCCGCCCAAGGTCGCCGGCAGCGGGCGCACCAGCACACCGGGATGCAGCGGCGAGACCTCCCGCGCCACCCGTTCCAGATAAGTATCGAGAGCCTTATCCTGCGCATCTCGCGGCGCCAGGTACACAACACGGTCGCCGGATTTCATCGCCGCGATCACCCGTCCGGCGGCCAGGTTCACCCGTGCCGTACCCGCCCGGTCGCAGCGTATGCCGATGACCATCGGCCGCTCCGCGGCGGGGTATTCGACTTCAAACATCCCCGGGAACCGTCCGCGGCGCGAGCGCCCCGGAATCCCGGAGCGCCCGAGATGCGCCTCGATCGCCGCCACCGCATGCGCGATCGCCTGATCCAGCGAGATAGAATCCCGCCGCGTTCCAGGATGGCGGACGAACAACGCTTCTGGTACCCGCACCACGAGCAAGCCGCGCTCGGCGATCCGCAACTGCAGATCCTGCTCCTCCGATCCCGCATATTTCCCGTCGAACCCGCCGAGATCCCGCAGGGCGGCGGTGGCGTACCATGCCCAGTCACCGACGAAACAAGACTCCCGTAGCCGATGCGTGTCCCACGCGGGCTTGGTACGGATCCAGGGGTGCTCCGCCGAAGCCACGATCTCGTCGCAGTAGAGCATGGCAGGCGCCTGCGGCGCGGTAGCCGCGGCCAGCATCAGCCGAGCGATGGCATCGGGCTCGATCCTATCGCCGGCGTTGAGGATGGCGACGAACTCCGTATCGGCCTCGGCGTTGACCCGCCGCCAGAGCTCACCGGCCAGCGCCTTGTCGTCCTCCACCATGATGGTCGCGGCGTTCGGCCGTTCCGCTTCCTGGCCCACCTGGATCACCAGCACCTTGTCCGGCTGGCGCCAGCCGCCCTGCAGGGAGGCGAGCGAGTGGTCGCGACGACCGGCCATGCCAGACGGGACCGCAACGATCACGGTGAGCCGCGGTAACGCCCGCGCATCGCAGTGCGCCGACAGCCGCCGCCTGGCCGCTGCATCGGTGCGCTCCGCCGGACGCAGCGCATGGCCCTCCGAGCCGCCGGCGCCGAGCGTGGGGCCGGCGGCCAGCGGATGGGCCGCCTGGATGCCGCCGATGCCGGGAATGATCGGATTGCTGGTGGCGCCGATCTCTTCCAGGAATCTTACCATCTCGGTCACCCGTGCGCGCAGCCCGTCCCACACCTCCGATGCGCTGCGCGCGAGGATCGCCGCTTCCACGTCCTGCACCAGGGAGGCGAGAGGTCCGAACAATCCCTTCTCGGGAAGTGGATTGCTTCGCCGCAGGGTTTCGGTGATCACGCCGTGGGAGACGGGCCTGCTGGCAATACCGATCGCCTGCAGCGCGTGCTGCACGGTGCCGGCTTGATCGGCGAGCAGGTCCTCGTAGGTAATCCAGCTGCGCGGCACTAAGCGCGTATGGCTTTCGGCATCCACCATGTAGCTGGCCCACAGCAGCAGGGCGTGCGCACGCGGCAGGTTGTTCTTCTTCTTCTGGCTCGCGGCAATCACGAACGGCGAGCGATGGGTATGGATCGCCGCCACCTCCACCCCGAGCTCGTCCAGCACTTGCCGGTAGATCGGAAACAGGCGACAGAGATGCGGGTGTTTCAGCGCGAACAGCGGCGCGTCGGCAAGCTTCTTCTGCAGAAGGTCCGCCAGCCGCTCACGGTAAAGCGACATGTCCGGACGCTCGATCCAGCCGGCGGGCAGGAAGCGCACGTCGCTCCAGATCGATCCCAGGACGTTGAGGACGTCCATGTCGAACTGGATCAGCGCGGTGTCCTCGAAGTAGCCTTTCGGGTTGTGCTCGTTGGCTTCGGTGTCGTGCGGCATGCGGATGCCGACGTCAACCAGGGCGCCGCTCAGGGCGGAGGTGCCGCTGCGATAATAGCCAACGACCAGCACGGCGCGCCTTCCCGACCCCGCGATCATCCGTCCCGCCATACGTCCGTGCTTTCCGATCCTAGAGATAGGTGAAGACGCTGAGGCTGGCGGTCAGGCCGAAGGCCTTGAACGCCGCCTGTAGCGCCGAGATCTGTTGGCTGATGGCCGCCATCACCGCCGGCGCATCTGCCGCGGTCAGCTTGCCGGCATTGACCTGGTCGGCCGTGCTGCGCTGCGCATTCGCGCTCGACGCGTGCTGCACGGTCTGCAACACCACCCCGACCCGGGCATTGGTGGCGGAGACGCGGCCCTGATACTGCTCAAGGCCCGCGAGCGCGTTGCCGAGCACCTGCCGGCTGAGTGCCCTCAGTGCCGGCGTGTTGCCGGGCGAGGACAGGGTGGTCTGTATGGCCTGCGCGAGGGCAAACACCGTCTGTGGCCGCGCCGGCGCGATAGTGAAGCTGTCGCCCGAGCCGGGTGTGCCGCTGAGCTTGAACTCGGTGCCGGCGAAGGAAAGCACCTGGCCAGACGCCGCGGCACCGCTGCCGATGCTGCTGCTGCCCTGCGTGGCCTTATAGACGAGCGCGCCGGACGCCGATTTCGAGAACACCAGCGAGATCGGCTGCGTTCCCTGCTGGAAGGTGCTGGCCGAGGCCTGGTTGGAGATGCCCACCGGTAACACGGTCGCGGTGCCGGAATTGCTCGCCGCGGCGGCGAGCGAAGTGTAGCCGTTGCCGGACATCGCACCGGTGAAGGCGCTGCCGCTCAACGCGGCATTGACGCTGATTCCCGGCGAGACCTTGACCATCGATAACCCGTCATTGCCGAAATACTGCACGCTTCCGCCGGCGTTCTGAACGAATGGTTCTGTGCCCTTGGCGGTGCCGGCGAATACGTAATTGCCGTTCGATCCCTGGGTGTTGCCGACCGAAATCAACTGCTGCAGCGATTCCCCGACCTGGGCGGAGAGCGCCTGGTAGTCGGCGCCCCCCTCGGTCCCGTTGATCGCCTGCAGCGCGATCGTCTGGATGTGGTCGAGTACGGTCGAGGCCTGCTGCAGTGCCGAACTGGCCGCGCCGAGCCGGGTCTGCACGTTGGTCTGCGCCGCCGTCTCCGCCGACAGAAAGGACGCATCCGCGGTGTCGCGGGCGGCGCCGACGAACGCCGCCGGGTTGGCGCCCGCCGTCGGCACGGCGAGGCCGGTCGCAAGCTGCTGCTGCAGAGCTTCGATGCCGCTCTGCTGGCTCACAAAGTCCTGCGAAGTATTCGTGAAGAAGCTCGACAGCATGGAGCTTTATCCGATCGCGGTGATCAAGGATTCAAACATGGCATGGGCGGTGGAGATGACCATCGCCGCCGCCTGGAACGCCTGTTGGTACTGGGTCAGTTCGACCGCCTGCTGGTTCGGGTCCACCCCGGCGATCGCGGCCAGATTGTTCTGGGCAGCCGTCACCGTCTGCGCCGCTCCGGTGGCGACCGTCTGGGCTGCCTGCGAATTCGAACCCGCGGTGCCGACGATCGACAGGATCGCGCCTTGCAGCGACCCGCCGGGAAGCGTGGACGGCGCGGTCCAGAGACCGGCCATCCGCTGCGCGTTGGAGCCGCTGTTGAGGCCGCCGGGCGTCAGCGTCATCGTGTCGCCGGCGGCGGGGGCGCCGATCAGGTTCGCTTGCCAGTACTGGCCGGCGGCGAGACTGCCCGAGGGGTAGGCGATAGCGACGACGCCGCCGTTGCCCCAGGTGCCGGAAGCAACGGTCGTCCCGGATCCCGAGCTGATCTGGTATGCGGTCGGGCTGGTGAACTTCAGCGTCAGGCTTTGGCCGAAATAGCTGGCGGGGACCACCGCCGCCCCGGTTGGCGGGCTCGATGTCACCGTTGCTGAAAGCTCGCTCTCGGTCCCGGCATTGGTGTTGGTGACGGTGCCGCTGCTGCTTACGCTTCCGGCCGTGACGACGTAGGGATCGGCGGTCGCGATCGCCGTGGGGTCGGTGGTTGCTAGGGACAGGCTTTGCGCGGCGCCCGGCTCTGGGTTCACCGTAAAACTATCGCCCACCACTGGGGCACCTGAAACAGCCAACATCAGGCCCGGAAGGGTCAACGTCGGGCCCGCTGCCAACGTGTAACTCTGGCTTGTGCCCGGAACCGTGGCGGTCCATCCGCCGGAACCGTAGGTCAGCACGTATCCCCGCCCGTTGGAGGGCAGATTGCTGGAGTTGGTGACCGTCGCGACCAGCGTGCCCGACCCGGCGTTCGTCGCGGCTGCGGTAACGGAGGGGGCAGGCACGCCGAACAGCGTCGTCCCCTGCGTGCCGTTCGCGGTCAGTCCCTCCGCCTGGGCTGTGTTCACGAGACCGGCTACCGCACCGGCAAACCAGTTCAGCGATTGCGTGGTGTTCTGCGTGTTGGCGAAGGCGACCAGGCTGCCGCCGAGCGAGCCCGAGGTACCCGGCAGCGATAGAGGTACCTTGCCCGCCCCGACCGTGATGAGGTTGGGTGCGGCACTTGCGCCCGACTGGCCGAGGGCCAGTTGCTGCGCACCGCTCTGGTCCAACAGCACCACGCCGCCGGCCGTCACCTCGACCGCACCGCTGGACAGCGGCACGGTCGAGATGCCGATCATCTTCGACAGTGCGGTGAGATCGGCTTCCTGTTTATCGAGCAGGGAATTGCTGTTCGTCCCCTCTTGCAGCTGCTTGTTGATGCCGGCGAGCCCGTTCAGGATCTGGTTCGCCGACACGATGTTCTGCTGCAGGATCCCGGTGATTGTCGCCGCCTGTTCGGAGAGACCCTGGGCAGCGGCATGGAAAGCCGAGACCACGTTCCCGCCATTGGCGATCGTGACCTGCGCTTGGGCCGAGTTGGTGGGGTTCGAGGCCAGGGTTGCCAGCCCGGCAAAGAACTGGTTCGTCGCGCTCTGGATATCGCCGTTTCCTTGCAGCGACTGGTCGATCGCCGACAGAGCTGCCGAGAGCGTCTGCGCCGCCCCGTTCGCAGAGGTAGCGGCGTTCAGCCGGCTGGCGGCGAAACTGTCGGCCGCGCGCCGGACTGCAACCGGATTGACCACGCCGCTTCCCGCCTGGCCCGATCCGAAGACGCTGGTCACCGGGTCCAAGGTACGGATCGCGTAGCCAGGGGTCGCTTGGTTGCTGATATTGTTGCCGACGGTCTGGATACCGGTCTGGAACGCATCGACCCCGGTCAGTGCGACATTCATCGCACCTGTCAGTCCGCTCATAGCGGGGGTCCTTCAGTGCCAAGGCTTTGGAGCACGTCTGCCATCAGCGGCGACTGGGCGATCGCCGTCATTTTTGCCGCATAGGCCCGATCGGTCGCATAGCCGCTGGAGGCCAGCGCGGTGGCGTAGTCGCTTACGCTCCTGGCGCCGATCGCCCCAGGATAGCGCTGCTGAATGAGCTGCGTATACTGCGCGACCGAGTCGGGCAGAGATAGGTAGTTAGCGAACTGCGCCGTCATCTCCTGTGCGGTGCCGTTCACGAATTCGGTGGTCGGTTCGGTCGTTGCAGACGCCCCCCCGACCGCCTTCACGCCGAAGAGGTTGTTGCCGGGAACGGAGCTGCCCCACCCGGTTTCCAGAGCTGCCTGGGACAGCAGCGCCACCGGCGATACGCCCAGCTGGGCCGCGCTCTGCTGCAAGCACGGCCAGATCGCGTGGGCGAACGCCGTCGCCTGCGCGATGGTCGTTGCGTGGGTGCCGGGGGTGGCCGGCGCACAGCCCTGTGCACCGGCAAGATTGGAAAGACTGAGCAGCAGCGGCGCTTGGCTGGTCTCAAGGTCCCTCATCTGCTGCGGCTTGGCGCCTTGGGAGAGCTGACCGACCATCGAGTGCGTCAGGTTGGCGCTGATGGCCTTGAAGATATGCTCCGACAGCGCCTGGCGCGCGATGCCGTTGTACAGCCCGGCCCCGGTTCCCAGGCTGCCGCCCTGCAGCCCGGTCTTTTCCATTGCGGAGAGTACCACGTTCCAGAAGACCGCCTCTAATTTTTCCGCCGCCGCCGCGGTCTGGAGGCCTTGCGAGCCCTGGTTGGCGGAGGTGGAGGTCGGAGCGGTAAGCATTAGATCACCTTCAGGTGCGCTTTCAACGCGCCCGCCTCCTTTAGTGCCTCGACGATCGCAATGAGATCCGCGGACGTCGCGCCGATGGCGTTCAGCGCAGTGGCTACCTGGGCCAGCGTGGTGGTGTGCGGCAGGCTGACCACATGCGCATTCGGCTGGTGGGTCGCGATGGTGGAGTTGCGCACCCGCTTGGTGGCACCGTTGCTGAACGGGGCCGGCTGACTCACGCCGTTGTAGGTCTGGATCTGCACCGTGAGGTCGCCATGGCTGACCACGGCCGGGCCGAGTTCCACCCCGCCGCCCATGACGATGGTGCCACTCTGCGCATCGACCACCACCGTCGGCATCTGCCGCGCGGGGGCCACGGAGACGCTGAGGACATTGGCGAGGAATGCCACCGGCCCGGCGCCCCGATCGACTTCCGTCAGCTTGACGACGCCGGGAGACACCGCGCTCGCCATGCCGGCCCCCAGGCGACGATTGATGGCGGCCGCAATGCGGGCCGCGTTGGCGAAACTAGGTCGACGAAGCAGCAGCGCCATCCGACCGTGATTCGTGGACGCGGTGGGGATCGGCCGCGACAACAGGACCCCGTTCTGGAGCCGCCCCACCGTCGGGGTGTTGGTGCGGACGGAACTCCCCGAAGCCCCGGCGGCGAAGCCGCCGACCAGTAGCGGCCCCTGCGCCTGCGCGTAGATCAGGCCGTTGCCGCCACGCAGCGGTGTGGACAGCAGGACCCCACCGGCGAGCGAGGTGGCATTGCCTACCGCCGCAACCGTCGCGTTGGTGGTGCCGCCGACCTGGCTATAGGGCGGCACCATCGCGGTGACCATGACGCTGGCCACATCGTTCGGCTGCATGAAGGCCGTGCGCGGCAGGGTGATCCCCTCATGGCTCAACATGTTGCTGAGCGCCTGCTGGGTGTACGGCACCTGGGTCGTCTGATCGCCGGTTCCCGGCAATCCGACCACGAGTCCGTAGCCCACCAGCTGGTTCGAGGGCGCTCCTGCGATTGTGACCAGGTCGCGCACCTGCTCGGCACGCGCGCCGGCCGCAAGCGCGATGAGGCCGATCAGAACGGCGAGTATTTGGACAGGACGCGCGAAAGCCATGGTGCCTGCTGTGCTGCATTGATCCCGCCGGTGCCGACGTATTGGATGTTCGCGTCGGCGAGTTGATCCGAACTGACGGTGTTGCTCGGCCCGATATCCTGTGGCCTTGCATAGCCGGTGACGACGATGCCGGTGACATTGCCGTTGATATTGACGTTGGTGCGGCCCGCGAGCGCGAGAATCCCGTTCGGCTCGACCTTCGTGACCACGGTCGCGATATTGGTCGTGACCAAGTTCGACCCCGATGTGGTTCCCGCACCGGTGAACTTCTGCGCGGTGCCCATGTTGAAGGACGGCGAAAACGGTGTCCCGTTGAGCGAACCAAATTCCAGCGGCACGCCCATGAATTTATTGATCGACATGTTAAGCGAGGAGCTCTTGTTCAGGGCACCAGTGGTGTTGTCGGACGCCACGGACGAGATGGTAACGTTGACGGTGACGATGTCCCCTGTTTGCCAGAAGCGCTGGTTGGAGTAGAGCGAGCCGGTGGCGTCATGCGGAAACACCGATCCGCCATCTGCATCCGCGGTCGACTGAACCTGGACCGGGAATGCCGACGGCTTGACGAAATAGCCCTGGTCCGGCGCCTCGGTCGAGCAGCCGCTCGCCAAACCCAGGCACGCCAGCGCGACGACGGTACGGATATCCGCGCGCCGAGGCATCAGGCATTCGCCGCCATCTGCGAGAGCTCGGAGAGGGACTGACCCGCCGCCGAGGCGACATTGGTCCCAAGCTGATAGGCCCGCTCGGCCGAGATCAGATCGACCATCGAGGACACGACATTGGTGTTCGACTCTTCGAGATAGCCCTGGTTCAGGGCCCCGAGCCCGTTGGCCTGCGGCGCGCCGGTAATGGGGGCGCCGCTCGAATTGGTGGCGAGATAGAGGTTCTGACCGACCGGTTGCAGGCCCTGCGGATTGACGAAATTGGCTAGCTGCATTTGGCCGACCACGGTCGCGTTGTTCGATCCAGGCATGGTGACCGAGATCGTGCCGTCCTTGGCAATGGTCACGCCCGTCGCGTTCGGCGGCACGGTGATGTTGGGCAGCACCTGGTAGCCGTCGGCGGTGACGATCTGACCATTCTGGTTCAACTCAAACGCCCCGTCGCGCGTGTAGGCGATTTGGCCGTCCGGTTGCAGCACCTGGAGATAGCCGTCGCCCTCGATGGCGAGATCAAGCGGATTGTTGGTCTGCTGTAGGTTCCCTTGAGTTAGGATGGGCTTTTCCGCCGCCACCCGCACGCCGGTGCCCATGTCGAGACCCGACGGATAAACCGTGTTTCCGCTGGAAGACGCACCCGGCTGGAGCCGATTCTGGTATAGTAGCGTCTCGAACACCGCCGACTGCTGCTTGAAGCCGACCGTGTTCACGTTCGCGAGGTTGTTGGCGATTGTGTCGAGCTGGGTTTGCTCGGCGGTCAGCCCGGTGCCGATCGTGGCGAGTGTGGATGGCATGCTGCGTCCCTCAGCCTGAAGACATCATGATTTGATCGAGCGCGGTGGCCATCTGGCTGGATTTTCCGACCGTCTGGGTCAGCAGCGCATAGGATTTGGCACTCGAGATCAGGCCGATCATGGCGTTGACGGGGTTCACGTTGCTCCCCTCCAGCGCGCCCTGCGTGACGCTGGCGCCCGCCCCAGCCGCGGGCGCAGTACCTTGCGGTAGGGCGTAGAGAGAATTCCCGATCGGAGCCAGCGAGCCCGAGGCTGGCGTGGCCGCCAGGAACAGGCGCCCGTAGACCTTGGGCTGCGTCTCGGCGCTGTCCGCCGGGATGCCGGAGATGGTTCCGTCGCCCGAGATGGTAATGTTGCGCAGGCGCGGCAGGCTGATCGGCTGGCGATCCGCACCGAGCACGGTGGCGCCGCCCTGGGTCACCAGGATCCCGTCGGAGCCCTGCGCCAGAGCGCCGTTGCGGGTGAGGGCGAGGCTGCCCTGCCGGGTCCGGACCAGCAGCCAGCCATGGCTGATCGCGAGGTCGAACGCGCTACCGGTTCGCTGGATCGGCCCGGGCTGGGTGTTGATGCCGTTCTGCAACGGTATCACGTCGGCCCCCGGCAAAGCCGCGGAGCCCTGATACGGCACAGCCATGGCCGCTGCCTCGGATGCGGCGTAGCCGGTGGTGTTGATGTTGGAGACGTCCTGGGCGATCGCCGCGAGCCGGCGGGAGTCCGTCTCCAGGCCCGCCATCGCCGTATAGAGTCCGGAATAGGCCACGCAACCCTCGCGTTCAGAGTGTCAGCAGCTTCTGCATGTCCTGCTGGTCGGTCTGCAGGACGCTGGTGTTGGCTTGGTAGGCTTCCTGGAAGCGGAGCAGCGTCACCAGTTCGTTGGAGGTCTGCACGTTCGACTGCTCGAGACTGCCGGAGACGATGCTGCCGTTCACCCCGGCGCCGGGCACGTTCACCACCGGCTGGCCGGAGGTGACGGAGCTAGCGTAGAGATTGCCGCTGACCGGCAGCAGGCCCTGATTGTTTACGAAACTCGCCAGCCCCACAGCACCGATCGATTTTTTCTGGCCGTTGCTGTAGGTGGCGCTGACCGTGCCGTTACCACCGACGCTTACACCGTTGAACTGACCGGGGCCGTAGCCGTCGTTCGTGAGCCCGTTGACCGCGAAGGGCTGCGCGGCAAGGGTGGTGCCGGCAAGATTGAACGCGATGTTCGATGGTGAGGCGCCGTTGCCCCAGTTCACGGCCAAGGTAGCTGCCCCGCCCGATGCCAGCGTCCCGGTGGAGGTGAACTTGAGGGTAGTGAGATTTTGCGGGCTTCCGACAGAGCTGCCGTTGGCGTTCTGCGGCTGCGCGTAGACCGTCCAGCTTCCTGGCAAGGTTCCAGAAGCCGAGGAGACGGAACTTCTGGCGAAGTAGAGCTGGACATGATTGGCGTTGCCCAAAGAGTCATAGGCAACGACAGAGGTGGTCTCGTCGTATGTGGCCGGGTTTCCTGTATTGAAGGGCGTGGTTGCGACGGAATCCGCGGCATTCAAGGCTGCGGAGAGGCCGACATTCGCCGTCGCCTTTCCCGTTTGGCCTGCGGTTGGCACGGTCAGCGTCCCGAGAGCTCCCGTGGCGGCACCATTTGCGCCCGTGCTCATGCCGAGCACCGCCATGCCGCTGGCGTTCTGCATCTGCCCGCTCGGGCTGAGCTGGAAAGCACCGTCGCGGGTGTAGTAATTCTGACCGTTCTTGCTGACCACAAAGAAACCATTCCCCTGGACCGCGAGGTCCAGCGGATTGCCGGTGGTATCCAGCGTGCCCTGGGAGAAATTCTGCTCGATCGCCTGCTGGCTGACCCCTTGGCCCGGGGCATTGCCGCTACTGGCGGGGTAGATGTCACGAAACAACGCCGAGCCGGACTTGAAGCCGACCGTACTGGCGTTCGCAAGGTCGTTGGCGGCAACGTTGAGCCCGTCCTGGGCACCCATCAGACCGGATAGAGCCGTGTTCAGCGACATGGAACCTAACCTCCGAGCAGTCCGACGATGTTGGACAGGGGAACGGTTGCCGGGGAACCAGCCAGCGACACCGCGGGCGGGCTTTGCGACAGGTCAACCGCGGAGACTTGCGCGGCGGCATAGCTGGTGGCCGGCACGGCGGCGCCGGTCGCGGTTACCGCCGCGACTGAGAAATGGTAGGTCTGCCCGGCATTGCCGCCGCTCCATTGGAATACGTTGAGACCATCGACGGGCGTTTGCACCGGAACGGAACCGACCGGGTTGCCGGCGGAATTGAAGATCGACACCATCGCTTGAGTGGCCGTCCCGCTGAGCGAAAACGCCCCCTGCGCCCCCCCGGAGGTTACAGGGCTAAGCGTGTTGCCCTGGACCGCCACGGTCTTTCCGATCAGCCCGGCCGCCTGGGCCAGCTGCGCCGGCGCCGCACGCGCCTGGATCTGGCTCACCTGCTGGCCAAGGCCCGTGATGCCACTGACCATCGCCATATCGCTGAATTCGTTGGCGAGGTCCTGCGGGTTTGTTGGTGCCGTGGGATTCTGGTTCTGCAGCTGGGCGACCAAAAGCTTGATGAAATCCTGCTCCGTCAGGCCGGTACTCGATGATCCTTGGCTTGTAGAGCCGGTTCCCGCGCCCGTCAGCTGCGTTGCCGACGCGATGGAGCTGCTCAATGCGGCGGAGGTGATTCCACTCATGTCCCTGCTATCCAGACGTTAGGCGATGAAACTCTGAATTATGGTCTGATCGAGACGCTCGCTCTGGCTGAGAACCGCAATCTGCGCTTGGTAGTTCTGTGTCGCGTCGATCAGGTCGACCATCTGCTGCACCGGCTCGACGTTCGACCCGGCGACATATCCGGCCTTGTTCGCCAGCGGGCTGCCGGGGTCGTATTGCATCCGCGGGGGTGCCGCCGACTGGACCACCCCGGCGACGGTCACAGCCATAGCTGACGCTCCCGTCGGAGCGGCGACGAAGACCGGCTCGAGCGCCCGGTAGGGTTGGCCTCCAGGCCCGGCAACCGAGTTCGCGTTGGCGAGGTTCGAGGCGATGAGGCTCAGGCGCTCGCGCTGGGCGAGCAGGCCTGTGCCGATGATGCCGGCGACGCCGGAGGAGGATGTGTCTGCCATCAGATACCGTTCGGATTGGGACGCAGGGCGGTGATCAGGTCCGTCGTGGATTGATGGAGGAAGGTGACTTCCTGCTCGATTCCATCCGCGTTCGAGAGCGCCTCGATCTTCTGTGCGGTCAGAGACACATCGTTGCCGTCGAGACGTACCGGAAAGGCCCGAACGTACTGCGGCGCTGGCGCGGCGCTGGACCCGGCTTCGGCGGCTTTCAGGTTGATAGAGAAATCGATGTCCTGCGCCTTATAGCCAGGGGTGTCGGCGTTGGCGATATTGCTCGCGATCAGGTGCTGGCGCATTTCCCTTAGGCTGAGGACCGCGCGCGCCGGCGCAAGAAACGTGGGTACCCAGCCGGGCATGGTTGCTCAGGCCCAGACCGTGATGACCGCCCAGTGCAACGGGCAAACGGACGCCGGTCGAAGTGACGCGCCTTGATAACAAGACCGGTTTCTCATGCTCTCAACTGGGGAATGGAAAGGCATCTCGCGCGCGACCTGCAACGTGATGGAACATATGCGGCCCCGCCCCATCCACAAGGGCAGTCCGTCGCACCACGGAAGACAGGCTAGCATCATCAGTGTCGCACCACGCCTAACAAGGCGGGATAGAACTACCAATTGCCTTTCAAAACAGTAACAATCCCGAGCGGCCCGCAAATTCCCTGTAATGCTTTCTGTTCGCCGAAGCGGCGCCAAAAAAGGTGCCTCCGC
>Ga0307377_10002998_pt1 | contig 19449 bp, 21 predicted proteins | sample TR3MG_FD_202535 | JGI IMG/M metagenome (GOLD analysis project Ga0307377, IMG submission 202535) | Soil microbial communities from Risofladan, Vaasa, Finland - TR-3 | ecosystem: Environmental > Terrestrial > Soil > Coastal area > Acid sulfate soil | place: Finland: Risofladan, Vaasa | collected... | reverse complement strand
CCATCCGGCCTTAGAGCACCGTGATAAGCATCTGTTCAAGAAACCGGGCTACAAGAAGGGAGACAAGGTTCTGTTTCATGACAGTCCAATGAACAGCTTCCATCACCATTCTGGGATCGTATCACTGTCCCAATTCAACACACCGGTCAAGGAACTGAACGATGAATTTCGTAGAATTTTTAAGTCAGGAAATTAAGTTTATACCTAAGTGTCTTCGCGATAGATTCGTGAAGAAAGAGGCCGAGGAAAGCAAACGCCCTCGTGATCTTCGGCCTCTCCTAACACCAGTTCCTGGTGACAGTGGTTCGTATATAACACACCCGTTACACATGGCACTGGTGAACAAAGAGAGGCAATTAATCACTAGTCTTATGTCCTGTAGAGACTACTTCAACGAAGCAATACGATACTATGCAACTAATGGTTCGACCGTATCCCACCACGTAGGTACAGAATGGAATTTCACAATGGATGTAGACACATTCCGTCTACTTTTAGTTTGTGAATGTGTTATGAACAAGGATATAGAAGTTATTCCTGGGATTTATAATGGTATCCGTGTGGCAAACATGTATGGCCGTGTGGCTGGTTGGGGTAAGCTAAGGATCGTTCGCTGTCGTTTACCAAAGGGTGAAGAAGCTGAAAAAGAATGTTACATGGTAGTAGGTGACAAAAACTGGCAAAGAACACCACAATATATATCTATGTTAATACTATTAATACGGATATGTATGATCCATGAAGTGCCCGAATGGATCAACGATACGTACTCATTGCAGGGATATTGGCATGAGTTAATATTCCAGAATACAAACAGAACTACAGACTCTGACATCGATTCGTTTCTTAAAAATAGCTATGAATATTTAGTGACTATCATGGCAAACGATGAGGAAATCTTTCCTCATGATATGGCCGGCGGTTATAGCGCCAGCTTGGGTGGGTTTCATCTTGGGAGTGGACTAAACTCATTGGTAAACAATGACGGTACTCATCCAGAATCTACAAAGAAACTAAAACAATTGATGGAGGAGCTGAATAATGCTGGAGAAAAGAATCACAATCGGAACTGATCCTGAGTTCTTTTTAAAGAAGAACGGGGAGTATGTGTCGTCGCAGAGTGCCAAAATTCAGGGTACAAAGCATGAGCCTGTTACCTTGAAGAATGGTGGCACAATTCAGCGGGACAATGTAGCAGTAGAATTTGCCACTATGCCTGCTGTAGATGGAAACGATTTCGTAGCGAAGGTTAAGTCCTGTCTAATAGATACACACAACATGCTGCCTGAAGGACATGAGATGGTAGTTGAACCATCAGCCACCTTCGACGCGGTTCATCTGACTGACCCCGAAGCACAGGAGTTTGGGTGTGATCCAGACTTTGATGCATACACGGTCAGTATGAATGAGAAACCTTGGTGTGGTGACTCCACCTTTAGATCCTGCGGTGCACATATTCATGTGGGATGTCTTGATGATAATGGTATTGCCATTCCTGGGCTTGAGTTTCTATTAGAGTTTAGTGGTAAAATCAATGCCGTCAAGGCTATGGATCTATTCCATGGCACCATCTCCACCAAGCTGGACAATTCCGAAGCTTCCATCAGAAGGAGAGAGTTGTACGGTAAGGCCGGATGTCACCGTGCTACACCGTATGGTGTTGAGTACCGTGTACTCAGCAACTACTGGATGAAATCACCGCAGCTTGTCATGTTAATGGATGGATTAACTCAAGATGCCATGTTATTGGTTGCTGACAACAAGCTGCAGAAACTACTTGACCTGGTAGGTGAAGATGAACTTCAAGAAACAATCAATACCGGGAACGTTGCCGCTGCTGAAAAGATTATCAGCAACTATGTCCTGCCTAATATCTCGTCCACGACCATGGATTTTTACGAGATGTGCGCAGAAAACCTACCCACATACAAATCCATTAAAGAAGAGTGGGGTATATAATCCTATTAAGGGGGACCATAACATGAAGATAGCAATTCCATTATCACCTGATGACACGCAATTCAAACTCAACCTGGCTTACTGTGATTACGTCGCGGGAGCTGGATATGAGCCATTTGCGATCAACCCACACAACGACGCTATGGGAGTAGCAGAGATGTGTGATGGGCTATTACTGCCCGGCGGAAAAGATATTGATCCGATTTTCTACGGCGAAAGTAACTGGGGCTCATTCTGGGCTGACTCGGACAAAGATGACTTTGAACGTCGCTTGTTTTGGGCTTTCCTGGCACTTGAAAAGCCGGTCTTCGGTATCTGTAGAGGATTCCAACTCATCTCCCTTGAGTATATCAAAGCGGAGACTGGGGCGGCAGTCACGCCCTCTTCAGAAGAGACCGTAGATGAACGTCTGATCTTCCAACAAGACATCAACAACCATGACTGTGCCGGTAGATTCAACCTGTTCCGAACACGTCCGCATCATTATGTTCTCGCAAGAGAAGACTCTCTGTACGGTAGTGAGAATAAGCTTCCTATTCAGCTCGCAGTAAACAGTATGCATCATCAATACCTGCATCTGAACGTGGAGCCTGACGTACTGAATAAGTCGAACAAAGTAACGCCACACATGCGGGCGACTGCTTGGACAGTCCGAGGACTTACCAGTGAAGAAAAGGGCGTTGTATGTGAAGCTTTCATAATCAAGAAGAGCTGGAGAGGGGGTAAGGTTGCAGGCGTGCAGTGGCATCCCGAAGAGCTCAAGGATTATGCGCTTCTCAACAACCATTTCGGTAAAAGTAAGTCCTTTCGTGGCCCAGAATTGGCAGAAAGATCAGTCGGATGAGAGTTTGGAAGACAGAAATACATTTAGTGGAGGGTGAGGATACTAGTCGCTCTTCCTCCACTATCTTCAAGAGTTACAGTCTGCTGCAGGCAAAAAGTGTTATTAATAAGGCAAGGGCAGCTGAGATAGCTACGGGTAAAGAGAAACGCAAACTTAGCCCGGTGTCAAGCTACATATTAGATGAGCTGATAACTAAATACTTTGAGGATACCAAAGGAAAAGATGTCATCCTCGAAAAAATTGTAATAAAGGATACGAAGGGTTATGGAATATAATACCGGAGAAAAATACCTCAAGGAGATTGGACATGTTTCTGTCCTGGAATCAGTTGATGAGATATTCAACGGTATAACTTCACTAATGACACAGAATGCCATACTATATGGTAGTACTATTACTTCACTGCTTACAGAACTCCCAGTCGTTGGAGACTTAGACATAGCTGTATCAACACATGAATATGGTAAAATGACACATGCTGTGACTAACTCTGTCAAATGGATACAGGCTTCCGGCCGAACTATCCATGAGAACCAAGGTTCACACCAAGGATGGCGACCAAGCGGACTGAAAGCCTCATCAAGTGCACCATCTATACAAAGTGATAGAAATCCATATGAGGAGGCTGAACATCTTCCAGTGTCCAATGTGGTATCATTTATAACAACCAATGATGCGTGTGTACAGATCATGGAGTCTAAAATTCAGACAGGCGATGCACTTGAAGATGCATTAGATATAGTTCGCAACGTGGACTTTGTATTCTGTGGCATAGCAGTCGATAGATATGGTAGGGTATTAGAGGCTGTGCCTAATGCCTACGACGACTGTATGCAAAGGATTATAAGGATAAATGATTATCGTCCGGGTATCGAAGCCAAAAGACTTAAGGCTCGTCTCGATAAATACATCGCGCGTGGCTGGAGTTTAGGAATATCGATAGATCAGATCATGGACAATCTAAAGAAGGCCAACGATGCCTATGCCAAGTCCAAAGCGGTCAAAAAGAAATCTCGGCCTGCTCTTTCGAGTACACCTGGTTTTCGTTATAGACAAATCGTTGGTAGTAAGACCGATAACGTTGTCATAACAGTGAACAGTGCAGTTATCAATATAATTGGCAATAAAAAATCTATAGTAGATGTAGTGCGCTCGTTTGGAAATCGTATAGATGATGGAGTCAAATTAGACTACTCCTCTAACCCCGGTAATGTTATAGAATTTTGGGGCGCAAACAAACACCTCACTATTAATTCTGCTAAGACAATAATGAAACAGGTCTATGAATACTTCGCCGCAAGACATAACTTAAGTCGTGAAAATGTATTACGCTGCACTAAGAAAAAATCTATGTCAGAGACGTACGGTACTCCTAAATCATATAAAGGAGCTACTACTGGTAGATATTCCAGTGGTGGATACAGCACCAGTGATGCAGTTCGTGGTAAGATAACGGAAGTTAAGAAATATTCAACTGCGAAGTACCACGCAAAAATATCATCTACCTGATCATGGTTGAACATCATGGTTGAAAACAATAATAAAACTAAGAAAAAAAACTAGGGAGGAATCACTATGTCCAAGAAACTTAACAAGTTTTTCATGTACGGAACACTGAAGGTAGGCAGACCACTTGACCGGGGAACACTGGCCAGAACTAGGACATCAGTACAAGATGCACACATCGCAGGAAGTATCTTCAGTCTGGGACCGTACCCCACCATCAAACTGGATGGTAAGGGCCTGGTCATAGGTGAGGTACACACCTTCCCTGATAAGATGGTTGACCAAGTGATGAGCATGTTGGATTCGATCGAAGGATACAACAGCGCTAACCCAACCAAGGGACTTTACAATCGTCATCAGGTTGAGGCTACGCTACCTGACGGAAAGGTGATCACTGCGTGGGCCTATGAGTATAACGGTTCGGTAGATCCCAAACGCCGACTGAATGATGGTGTGTGGGAACCTGGTATGTGAAACATAATTCGGTGGCTATATCGCCCCGGTAACCATTTAAAACATAAACCGTGCTTCGGGTTTCTCTTTGACCGATCTGTGGTGCGGTGCTCAAACACTTAGGAGGTGTAACATGGCTGGAATCATTGAAATTTGGAGACGAGAGACTAATGCTTTACTACCCGTACGGTTTACGGTTGGTGAGGTGCCCTGCATGTCTGACGGCGAACCGATGGCTGACGGCCCTGAAGTCGGCAATATTGATTTTCGGGAGACCGGAGCTTTTGCAGGCAAACGGATGGAAGAGCAGGTATTTTGTATATCCTTCGTAGATTCGTTTGTGCAGAGATTTATTCCGGCGAACGAGGTAATTGACATCGCTTACGAAACCAAGAAGGCGGACGCACCCAAAACACCGGGACTGGAGGCATAAGATGACGGGAGTCAGAGAACGTATACTTATCATTAACGATGGCGCCGACTGTGGTTCGCCGTATACACCACTGTTTAGCTCAGTTGGTGAAGTAACACTTGATAAGGCTGCGTTCAAACTTAATCCATATGCATTCAAATTGTTGGTATTCACTGGTGGATCTGATGTGTCGCCCGGTATGTATGGCGACACCAGTCCTCACAGGGTATGTCACTATGATACTGGTCGTGACATTGAAGAAGCGGATCTGTATAAGTTTGGTCAGCAACGTGGTGTACATATGGTAGGAATCTGCAGAGGTATGCAGTTCCTTAATGTCATGGGTGGAGGTAAGATGGTTCATGACCTCCAAGGGCACAACAGTTCACACATGATCATGACTAAAGATTGTGATGAACCATTCCTTGTCAACAGTTTCCACCATCAAATGTGTGTACCTCACAAGAAGGCACAAATTCTAGCCTGGTCACATGAAAAACAATCAAAACAATACATAGGTGATGAAGACGAGCCTATAGATTACAGAGGTCCAGAGGTTGAGGCTATCTACACGCCTTGGTTAAAGATATTGGGCGTGCAGTGGCATCCAGAAGTAATGATGGCAAGTAGCGACAACACTAAAGGTAGGGGATGGTTCTTAGTTATGCTAAGGGATTTTCTTAAAGTAGACACAATCACCTTTGAGAAACTCTACCTTGGAATGAGCGGCGCCCAGATAAATGTGACAGAGGTATAGTATGGAAAAATATTTATACAAAGAAGTATATGTAGTTGGTGTTGACAGTACTGTATCAGCTCACGGTGAGCTTACAGTATGCGATTCCTTTGAGAAGTTGCTGACATATCTGAAAACTAAGAATGTTAGTGTCAATTCTGATCTGCGTGTACTTCACGGTGTGCTTACCTCGGCAAAATCAATACCCAAGGAGCTGAAGGGACGACAGCCGTTCATTATGCTCAAAGACCCAGAAGCAGACGGCTATGGAATTTTACTTGATTCTGACACAGACGATGATTGTGAGGAGTTGGGTGCAGAAATTGAGAGCGTGTTGCAAAATCCAGAGGTTGCAACATTCTTTTTTGAAATAGAACATGTCTATATATTATATGGGTATGAAATAAGTTTAACTCTGGCAGTTGATGAAGATGACCTCGATGAGGAAATTATAAGTGACTGTCTTCAAATTTCAGAAGCGGCAAAGGAACTAGCAAAATGAGCAAACAGAATCTGATTCTTCTTACTACTAAGGTGAACGGAAAAGAACAAAAGCTAACTGGCAGATTTCTTGGGTTCATCAAGGATGATGAGTTCAATGCATTGTATCGAAACGCGAGTGATGTGTCCACAAAACTCGAATCAAAAGCAACACAACCAATCATGGATGTTGTGCCTAAGTTTGATAACATGGCGGGGTATCGACTGGTGATGACTGTCCGAAAGGTCGATGAAAAATCTGTCATAAGGAAAACATTATTCGTGAGTGAGGGCCTAGACATGATCACTGAGGTCAAGCCTGGTTCCGGTGCCGAAGGCGGTACTGTCGTGATGCAGGCCGGCGGGCACGGTGATATAACGGTGCAGGAGACTGAATAATATGAAGAAAGTGGAAGAGAAGAAAGCTAAAGATACCGGAAAGGAAATCCTGACCAGTAATCTGTTGGAATCTGGTGCAATGTTCACAGTCACGGACAAGACTAAGGACACTACGTTTTCACCAGGCAGCCAAGGATTCGTATCTTTTGTAAGAAGTGTTGACGAATCCTATCAGGATGTTGCCAAAGTGCTGGCAGTTATGACACGGCGCGGTAAGACTGGCAAAGCTAGGCTGATGAACGCTACAGTATGTGTGCCAATCTTTTATGTGGATCACAAAGGCTTTGAGAAACTACTGCCTGAGGAAGGTGCAAGAAAGTACTTCATGCACATAGAACGCGAGACTCAGCTGGTATCAGACATAATGGAATTCAGTCCACTAGACTTCCTTGGTTACGCCTGTGCCCTATCCAAGCGAATAAAGTATATGTCTGATCAATGTCAACATAAAAAGTGGCCGGAGACTAAGAGCCATCCTATAAATGTGCTCAAAAAGATGCCGGATTATTTTGAAGAAGATGCGGAAAGTTATCTATCAAAGTTCACCACACCAGAGTTTCGGGAGAACTTCATAATAGAGGCCAGAAGAATGACCTCTGCATTAATCCGTGTCCATCTCCAACTCGATGTCGCTAGGGCCGAGACCGAGCTTCATGCAGCAGAGTTTCTTCTGTTTGTTAACAAAGGTGAGTTCATACCTAAAGATGCTAAAGATAAAAAGAATGAGTATGAATTTACTGATGACAATTCTGTGCTTGAGCGCACCATCAAGTTCCACGATCAACTCAAGAATGACATAGATGAACTGTATAAAAACAAGAGGAAAAAATCCTAGGAGGTACACACCATGTTCTCAGCCGGAACCAGAGTGTATGTGTATTCCAGTTCTTTAAGCAAGAAACTTGGGCCTAAACGGCATAGTGTAGGTTACATCAGTTCTTGTGAAAACACATTCGTAATACAAAATGTCGCGAACTTTCCCATTAAAGATCAGGCATTCATCATGTCAATCGCCAAGGTTATCTTCACCCGCTATGGTAAAGAGGAAAAGGAACGCTACGAAGCCAGAGATTTTCTCAACATCATACCTACCTTCGTCCAGGAATACAAGGGCTCAGTAAGTACCAGAGTAACTGAAGTCTTAGATATCTTCAACAACAATGGTTTAGATGGCGGCGCTTGGGAGACTGCTGCATCGGACTACATGTCACACTCAATAAGTGCTTGCGGTACACTTATACCTTTAAGTTGTAATAATATAGAGGATATAAGAGGCAAAGATTTTACAGCCTGGGTAACAGCCATACTCAGGAATGAACACTTCACCTATATACTTAAGACGAGCAGGAATCTACCAACATTAAATGTTGTAACAGACAACAAAAAGTTGTTGATGTGGGCAGCTAATGCAGCCAGATCACAAAGTGCACGCAGAGATCTTCTGAGATGGGCAACTGATGACACAGATCATATGAGACAACTGGTGGAACTGTTCCAAACTGTACGCACCATCTTCAACTTAAGAATTAAGATGACAGCCGATAAAAATATGAAAAGCCATCTTAACAATCATGGTAGTGTCGACATTCATCACCTAGCACATTGGTACATCGATAATATGTTTGAAGACAGCCAGTTCAAAGATAAACACAAAAAGTTTGCGCTTAAGGGTAAGGGCTCATCAATAAGTGCATTCGTAACAACCATGCCTGAGATTCGTAGTACCTACCTGACACTCAAACCTAAGTACGTCTAAAAAGGAGACAACTCTATGGATTGGAATGAGAAAGCTACTCTGTTTTGTCAGTCTATCGCCAGCCAGTTCAACTCAAGAACAATAGTTGAGGGCAAAAAACGTGGATTAGATTTTGGAATTAGCTTGGACGTTTCCATGAGTAATGGTTCTGCCTGGTTCACCTTCACTAAAGCCGAAGAAGTTCATTCATTCAACATTCCCTTGCTCTTCTTAAGGAACAACGTTCTCCTCCTTGAGCAGAATGAAGTAAGTAGAGCAGCCTGTCAGTACATGATCAAACAAGAGGATATAGTTCTCGATTACTACGCCGTGATGCAGAGAATAATTCTTACCAATGCTTCTGGTCTTATCAGCCCCGCTCTGGTCAAAGGAGCGCCCTACATCCAACAGGTAATCTGGTCATTTGCCAATGGCAATACGGCTACGATTATGTACAACCTACAGCGAGGTATAAACGAGATAGTTAATCGTATGCCCTTGCACAACACCGATCTCAACAGCTACATCATGAACCATCGCTTGATCATTATCGATCCGGACTTTGATGAGCTGCGCAGTCCCGAGGACAGACTGGAGTACCAAGTGCTGAAGAGCATGAAGTATTTCGATCGTGGCTGGACACAAATTGGTATCGCCGATGGTAACCTGTCAGACAAGAATTACACACTGATGTGTGACATCAGACACCTGACCCCGTTCGGTATGAAGTACCACAATCCTCAGAGGAATCTGTACTCCACTCTGGGTATGAAGGGCGATGAGCTGCCGAACATTCGCTCCCAATCCATGCAGAATCTGATGGACGGCGGCATCACACGTAAGGGATGGAATCTCCACACTCTATTCGTAGATATCCCTGACGTATTTGAAGACCAAATCATGGTGGACAACATTCATCGTGATAAATTCATCACCTACGAAAAGCGCTTTCAGTGCTATGGTGTTCTTAAAATCAAGCAAGGCCAGAGGGTAAAGCGTGGGCAGACACTGTCCATCTCCGATGAGGCTACTGCCAAGAGATTTGATGTGGATTGTGATAGAGCTGTGATCAAACGCATCACACCTTCTACGATTAATGTAGGCGGCGTGAAGACTGAGGTATTCAACGTAGTAATAGAATATCGTAGGTACCTCAGAGACGGTGTCAAGTTCACCAATCTGCACGGTAACAAAGGCGTCATCCGTATGAAGGACCTTGGCCATTCAGTTCATCCTGCTACGGGTGAGCTGCGTAAGATAGACGTCATCGTATCAGCTAAGTCTATCAGGAAACGTAAGAACTTCGGTCAGATACTTGAGGCTCTTCTGAACAACACTACCCCTGACATATCACAGGACAATCCCATAGTAGTTGATGATTATTATGAGATTAGCATGGACACTGTCAAAGCAGCTCTCTCGGGCAATGGACTACCCAGTGACGGGACATGGCACTGCGAAACCTATGTAGGTGAAGTAGAAGGTGTCTGTGGTACGATATTCTGGGGTGTCATAGCCAGCGTAGAGAACTCACTGTGGGATAACGGAGCAACAGTCCGGAAGAACTCCAGTGACCTGCGCACTGCTGGTCTTCAGTTTTCTCATGTTGAAATGAGAGCGCTGCAGACTCGCTTCGGCAAAGACAATCCTATCCTTGGCGAGGTCCTGACCTATGCACAAGGTAGTGATGACATCCATGAGTGTTTCAAAATCCTGCAAGCCAAGAAAGGTCTGCTGCCGGAAGATGTCCCGCAACTGAGTGTATTCTCCACACGCTTTGTCAATCAGTCCTCTGGTACCATAGTGGACAAGGAGTTCATCATTGACACCGTAGTGGATGAACAGTTCGAACCTGATGGGTTCATCCTTCAACTCCCCATAGTGTATCAGGTGCATCGTGATGCTGATGGTGAGATACTATTCGAAGGAGCACCTGTTAGTAACCTGCCTAATGGTGTAGTAGAGGTCTATACATTTGATAAGATCTATGTTCCCAAAGGTATAATGCGTCGCTGCTGGCGCCATGACACCGGCAAGTATGGACTCAATGAGATTGGTGTGCTGATTAATAATATAGTAACACTATCCTACCGTATGGCTGGTGAACCTAATGAAGCCAGGCATATGTCCATACTGTATCGTGCTGTGAGTTCCTACTTTACCAGAGTAGCTGGTATAATGGGCACCAAGAAAGGTACGATAGCTAAACTCGGCATGGCAGTACGGTATCCTTTCTCAACTAAAGCTACGGCCACTTTGTCCAATAGGTTGCCGGCAAATACAGTTGAGATTCATGAAGATATGGCTGCTCAACTTCGTGTTAAACAAGGTGACGTAGTGATAGTGGAGAGGTTCCCTTGCTTAGGGTTCATGTCAGTACGTCCGCAGAAGGTGAGGATAACTAAAGATGAAATGGCAAGATATACCATTCGTGTTTCTGGTAATTGTCTCTGCTCTTTGGGGCTTGATTTTGATGGCGATGTCATCTATCTTGCTTCTTTCCATACTCCTGAAGCGCACGAGCTGCTTCGTAAGGAGTGGGCTGAGCCGAATAAAGAGTGCTACGAAATAATCTGCCAGTTAAATGCAAAAGTAGGCACTCCGCAGCTTGACAAACTTAATCTTGATGATTATAATATAAGTATGTTCGAAGCTCTTACAGCTGAAACACATGCTGAAATCGTCAGGAATATTACTGGTGTCAAGAGTCACACAGGCCCGGTCATTGCGTTGGCTTATAACTTGATGAGAATACTGGAGAACTCTTCGGTGAGTGATTCTCAGGACACCAACGTAGCGATTGAGTACTTCCTTGACCGTGTCGGCAACACTGTGTTCAAACAGAAGCACGGTGTTAAATCTTTGCACGCCATAGTTACTGATGCTATCTGTACCGGTAATGTTGAGGCGCTGGTTGCTGAAGGATTCGATCGTGTCACTTCACAGACAATTATGAATGTGATCAGTGACAAAGCCAGGTCCATGGGTGTGGATAATTTGGTCCAGTATCATATCAAAGCCAAAGAGAATGGTTGGAGTAACATCATCAACCGTATCGTACGCCAGCAGAATAAGATTTACTATGCTAGTCGTGCTAATCTTGAGGCATGTAAATTGCTTGATCACCTTGAAGCTCCTGCTGTGGATATACCCAGTAAGATACTAAAAGACATTCTTTCCGGTAAAGTTGGTACACTAAAGACTAAGCTGGAGGAGTGTCTAGAGGCAGATGCGCTGGCCACAATCGGTGATGAAAACCACCGTTCGGCTTGTCTATCTTTGATGGAGATGGTGGAGGAGATACTTATGCCCCGCCCTGAGACAAACGAGTTCAAGGAATGCCTTGATCATATATTAAGGAGAGCACAATGTCAGTTAAACTCAACGGGAAAACATATAACATCGGAGATGCCTTTACACTTAACCATTTAGCTAAGCCGTCTTGTTGTGTGCCGGAAGGCACAGTTGTCGTTCTTAGGGTCACTAAGAATGACGGTGAAACTTTAGGGATATACAGCCCGAACAAACTATTCTCCGAGTGGGGAGATCTTGACGGCGCAGTGGACCACCACCGGGGCTGGTGGATATCATGTGCCAACTTTGCGAAGTGTATCAGGATGGATAGCGGTAAGTACTTCGTAGAGAAAGATTTTTTGAGCCGAGGAGTTCAACTCAAGGGGCTAGTCTGTAATATACTAGCCCATTTAGAGAACGGCTCAATCTTTGTAGAATTTGAAGAAGATGTCAATGGATGTAGTGCTGACGGCTTAGGAAAAGCTGGGCACTGCGTTGCCCTTAGTAAGGGGCAAATTAAACCATGGAAAGAACCAGTCAGTAAAAAAGAAAAAAAAACCCAATAAATAAACTTTCAACAGAGGAGTAAATTACTATGGACAATCAAAACAGCGCTAACAATCAACGTGAGTTTATTGGTCTAACTCAGAACGAGTGCACATTCCTGGGTAAGGTAGTAGGCGACCCGGTCATTCAGAATGACAACTATGCATTTCTGCGGATTAAGACCTCCGTTTCTGAAGTCGGCGCCAACGGTCAATGGGCTGATGCCATCATCGAGATTCCGTGTATCACCATGGACCCAAAGAAAGTGGCCGTCATTCAGAAATATGTACTGGATGGACGTGAGCTTCTATTGCGTACCTATTACAAGCCCTGGATTCAGGACGGTGTTCCACAACACGCTTTTATGATCATCAAACTTTCACTGGGTAGAAAGAAATGGGATCCCAATCAGGCCCAGGCCAGTACCACGCCGCAACTGCCCGTACAATAAGGATAAGTCATGGCACTAACAGATCTTAAGCCCTTCGATGGTTTATCGATCCTAACCACAGAGATAGATGAGATTGAGGTTGCGCACTTAGTCAAAGTAAAGCCCAACCTCGGTCTCATGTGCCAAGACTGTGGTAGTAGGAGATTCAAAGTGGAAGGTTACATCCCAGTGGAGCTGGAGATGTTGGTTGAGAAGCACACTATCATCACTGACATAGACTATAAAGCGATCAAGGTAAATAGGGTCGTTAAATGTGTTTATTGTTTCAGCACTGACTTCGTAACTATAACAAATCCTACCCAGGAGGAGAGCAATGGACAAAAGTAAAGCAGCGTTGGGGAGTGGTACAGATGCTGGTATCTGTATAGCAGTAGACACCATGGACCTTGACCCAAATGATAGAATCTTCGTGTTAGAGGAGCAGATGAAACATATGCTGAGGGTAATTACTAGGCTAAGGAAAGAACAGCATGGTACACCCGCTTCAGCACATCCAACCTCGCCAGCAAGCGCTACAAACAAAGATGGTATACCGTTGGGGACTGTGTGTTATGGTGTAACAGAGAAGTCTCCTCTACTCTACTACCTAACTGTCGAAGCAGATGGTTATGTGGTAGGTGCACATAAATTTCCGTCCTTATCAGCTGCCGCGGAGGCAGTCAGTCTTGTCCGAAGAAGTGGTTGGGCATTCTGGCACATGCTGGATGGCAGAACCCTAAAGGAAGTATTTAAGGACTAAACCATGGCCAGGAAAGGTAAGAAGAAAAAGGAGGCTAAGCGGACAAAGAAGAACTACAATAAGACAGAGTTTCAAAGCATATTCTGTCAGACCTGTCTTATTTGTCCCAAGACTTGTGGCTTCTGTTATGATGGTTTGTATAGACATGAACCTGATCCTTTCATCCGTGATGTCTTCAACAACCTGATAGATACACACGCAGCATATCAGGCCATGGGTAGATCAATGAAGTCACTGACTGTTGAGCAGTTTCAGAACACAGTATGTAGGACTGGTGTTTGTTTCGATGGCGACGGATATGCCAGTGCCACTTGTGATAATATTAAGATATGCTATCAGGACATCATGCGTCAAATAGGTGTAGAATTTCCAAAGATGCTGCATGAAACCAGCCTTACGGACCTGATAGGATTTAAAAACAATAAGAATAACAAACGATACATATCTTATGGAGGAAAGAAGAATAAGAAAGCCAAAAGGAAAGCACGATATGTATGTGCCTCCTACCCTACGTTTTTTTCCAGGGATGACACTGAATTTCAACTGGAAATGAGAAGGATACTCTATGGAGATAACAATCTCAAACAAAATACGGATAAAGAACTGTCCGGAGACACTGCAGGAACAACTGATAGATATACTAAGGGTGGACAACCCTAAGTACGTTGAAGCAGTGGCCAAGGGTCGTTGGGTAGGCCAACTTAAACCTTTCATAATGAACTTTGATATCCTTCCAGATGATAGTATAAGAATTCCTCGTGGCATGCGCCTGAGACTTCTTGATATGATTGGCGATGCTGAACACACCATTATTGACAAGCGATCCTATCAAGGATATGCTGATGTGAACTCAGCCGTCATTCAATACAGGCCCTATCAAGAACGTGCTATGACAGCTATGTATCAGGCAGACGAGGGGCTGCTTGTTGCGCCTGCGGGCAGTGGTAAAACTGTTCTCGGTCTCAGCATGATTCCATTATATGGACAGCCCTGTCTTTGGCTTACACATACTCGGGCACTTGCCATGCAGGCACTCGAAAGAATAAAACAATTCCTACCAGGCATGGAGGAAGATGATGTAGGATTAATAGGTGACGGTAAGTGGAAGATCGGAAGATGGATAACAGTGGGGCTAATTCCTACATTGGTACGAAGACCTGCTGAGGTCCATAAAATACGCAATGACTTCGGTCTTGTAGTGTTGGATGAAGCACATCATTGTCCAGCCAGTACATTTTTACAAGTAATGAGCAGTCTAAATCCATACTATATGTATGGACTTACAGCCACACCTTACCGACGTGATAAGCTGGAGAATCTAATGTTTCAGACCATTGGTCCTGAGATTATACGCATCCCAGTATCAGAGGTTGAGGATGTTGGGGGTATCATCATGCCTAAAGTAATATATCGTTCAGTACCTTCTAAACCTGTTCATGGCAATAATATCCAAGCTATATTAAAGGATAACATTGTCCCAAATGTAAAGAGGAACGGGTTGATCACTGGTGATGTTCTTCGTGAGGCGTCGGCAGGTAACTTTTGTATTGTTGTGACTGATCGCAAAGCACATGCGGAGATTCTGCACGAGATGATATCCACTGGCTGGAAGAAGACTGGAATTGCTACGGGCAATTACAGTAAGAAATATGTCACTGAACAAGCAGCACTCCTTAATAATAAGGATATAACCGTATTGGTTTGCACCTTTGCTCTGTTAGGCGAAGGATTTGATGTTCCATTTCTTAATCGGGCATTTGTAACAATGCCTTTTAGGGCCGAGGGTAAGGTAGAACAGCTCGTGGGTAGGATACAGAGATCCGCCCCAGGAAAACTAGATTCGGTGGTCTATGACTACGTGGACGTAAACATAGGAGTGGTGGAGAACCAATTCTATACAAAAAGCAAGAACGACTGCAGGTTCAATGCTTACAATCGATTAGGTCTTAAGATCGAACCTTACGGAAATCTAGAGGGCGAAATATAAGTGGAGTAGTGAATGAAAATTTCCATAAAAACTTCAAAGCGCATGGACTCAGCGCAAGGCATTACTGCCGTGAATGAGGACAAATCAATTCGGATGCCTAAAGATTACAGGAAACATGTCGGTCATCAAATAGGTGATTGGATTATATTAAAAGCGAAAGACGGTAGATTTATATCGTTTACTGTAGAGGCTGCGTACTCAGAGGACGTGGAGAATGATCCAATGTCTGCCTATGTTAGTGGCTATATGCATTCGCTTGTAGGAGACGACGACTCTTCTGATGTTAAGTTGGTAGAGGGTATCACATTAGGTTGCGACCCAGAACTCATGATTATTGACAAAACTACAGGTGATCTAATATCCGCTCAGTACTACCTTGGTCTTACCAAGTGGAAACAGGTGGGTTATGATGGACTGTTGTTGGAACTGAGACCATCTCCAAGTACGGATGAAGCTATAGTAATAGATAATATATCTAAGCTATTAGTCCAAGCTCGTGGAGCATTGAACAAGTGTCAACAGTTTCCCAATCTTATGATGGCAGGCATCTCATCCTTCGGCGGCAGAGCAGCTGTAGCTACCAACTATGCTACTAAACAGGCGATATATCACAAGGATTATCTAACTGCTGGCTTTCATGTGCATTTTGGTATCCCTAAGGAGATCTTAGGGTCACACAGATGGTTCGTGGCAAAACAGGTGGTAAAAGCGCTTGATTATTATGTTGGTTTCCCTGCCATAATACCGGAAGGAAGTAACGATAGCTATCGTCGTACTGTTCAAGGCATAGCGTACGGAAAACCTGGTCAATTTCGTCAAGATCATAACACGTTTGAATACCGCACACCGGGCGCAGCCCTAATGAAACATCCTGTCCTTGCTCAAGGGCTGATAGGATTGGGTGCAGTGGTGATGGAAGACGTAGTCAGTAGAATTAAGGTGATAACAGAAGACTATACTAAGTTAAATGAGATATCAGAAGATGCAGACATAAAAATTCTGTATCCTAACTTACCTCATATGACAGAGATATTCAGAAGTATCTGTTCACCTACTACCGACCAAGCCAAGACACACCTGGATATAATACGACGTGATATAGAAAAGATGGTGGGATATGGCCGAAGAGCTGATTCAATTACTAACTTCTTTAACAATATCGAGACCGAATTTTCATTCGATGTAGAGAATAACTGGAGGAATTTAAGCCATGGGGAGAGACAACAGGGATAAATGGACATTTTATGTTCATCCTTCTAAGCCAACAATTGATGCCACCGAAGCACGGTATTGGAAAACTACGCTCAACAAAATCCTCAAGATAGGATTAGAGTTTGAGTTTAATTTACCGAACAAGAATGGTACCTGCAAGGGCGAGAACAATGCCTGCCCATGCGGGAATATGGCTGACCAAGAGTGCTGGAAAGAATGCACACGTCAGAGTGAGTGTGAAACATTCAAGGCAAAGAATTGTTTCGGCCTATTCTGTACAGGATTCCTCAGTGCATGCACTATGTGTAATAAGTTTGAAGTGAATTGTAGATCCTGTGAACATCGCTATGACCCCAACAGAAATCCCGATTCGATTCGAGAGCGGATGGGACAAGCACTGACGCCGAGCATGAGCTATGGCAATATCACCAAGCATGGTGTACATAGTATCGTGACGGACGGCTCCTTACTAGGTAAGAAAGGCGCTGAAGTCATCACCGTTGGGAGAAGGCCGGACTACTGGGAATTTTTCAACATGTCCAAGGGCATCATTGACTTGGCCGTAGAGAATAACGCTTATGTAAATGAACGTTGCAGTATACATTCACATCTGCTAGCAAGCTACTACGGTAAATTGCCCGGTGGTAAAGATGGCGGACCCGGTGTACCAAATCAAATCAATGAGATGGAAAAGGACATGCCGGAAATCATTCTGGCTAATTTCCATCAGTTGTGCCGACGGTATCAAAATGCCATGACCTGGATGACAATGGGTCTGGATGAACCTAACCGTATGACTAGATGGGAGAAGTTTAGAGTATCTGTACTTCAAGTTTCTGCCATCATAAACAGCATGCGGAAAGTAGTCCAAGATGTTTCGCACAACTCAGGCGGTAATAAATATGGCTGGGTAAACTATAACTACTGTCAGTTCGGTGATGACGGTAATCTTAAACGAGTTCACGTTGAAATGAGAGTTATGGATGGCTTGCTATCCCCGAGTGCGGTAGCAGCATTCAGCTGTTTGTATCATTCGCTAATGATTAAGGCCGTTGAGATATCCAGATATGGTATCGTTGAAGTCGGCGATAAAGAGTGGCTGACCGGAGCCGAGAAAGTCAAATCCTGTCTGCTGAATAACATGAAGAGTTACCAAGACGGTGATAGGTTTGGTGACACTTCTAAACTGAGTAAGCACTACGAGACTCTAATCAGTGAGTCATTTGATTTAATCTCTCAGGTAAAACATATTCTGATGAGAATGGGTCCTGCTTACGAGGTGCTGGAGAAACTGGCCGAACGTCCATGCTCTTTACGCAGATGCGATGGTGAACCATGGGAAAAGATCGAAGCCGATCTCGCTGTTCCCATGACATCCGACGATCACTTCACTGTCAAACTAGCTGAGATTATTGATCTTAGATTAGTAGATCAGTGTAAAGATGTAGCGGAATGGACAATGGAAGTTAGTAAGCTACTACGAAGCGACAAAGAACTGAGCATCGGCCCCGACGATGATACTGTCGAGGATAAAATCACTAATTATGCAGCCAAGAAATTGGGTGATGGTGAGATGGTGTTCCTGGAACGAATCGGATCTATGGCTTTAATTTAGGAGGAACATATGTGTTGTATTTTTGGTGTTGGCTTTTTCAGAGACCATAGGTTTGTTAGTGATAGTACACTAACCGGTATCGTTAGTCGATTCTTTAAAGAAGCAGAGTCCGGGGGTCGTAAAGCCTCCGGTTTATCAATAATGAGAGAGAAGTCTGTACATGTACTACGCAGACCTGTATCGGCCTCAACACTGATCTCAAGCGATGAGTACATGCAGTTCATGCATGATCATGTCGATGTAAAAGACGAAAAGAACAGAATGATGTCCATAATAGGACACTGCCGATGGCCTACACAGGGCAGCCCAGAAAATAATCTGAACAACCACCCATTAGTGATTGGTAATATCATCGGTGTACACAACGGTGTTATAACCAACGATCATCAGTTGTTTCGTGATTTCTCTAAACGTTTCGACCGTGAGGCTGAAGTTGATACTGAAATTATTTTTCAGTTGATTAGGCACTTTAATAAAAGTCCACTAAGTAAGACAGTCGATGCTATTAAGAAGGCTGCTCCGTATCTATCCGGCGGCTATGCATGTGGAATGCAGAACACTAAACATCCTTTCAATTTATACTTATTCAGAAGGGGTAACCCCATAGAGGTAAAACACTATCCCGAATTAGGTTTAGTATTCTTCGGCACCAGAGGGAATTTCATGAAAGTTGCAGTCGAAGATTTCATAGACTATGCTGGTGAAGGCACAGGTGTAGATATAGAAAACAAACAGGGCCTTGTGTTCAACCTGTGGGAAAAAACCATGTGTAGATTTAACTTTAGAGATGACACTGATGTCAAAAAAGCAGGGAAGGGTTAATATGTTTGACAGCAATCTCGTATTGGGAATAAAATCTAACCTTCAGTGTGATGGTGCATACCGTCATGGTATCCTAACACACGATGAGGGCCCGTGGCCGTGTGGGGTACCTATAGTATATCCAGACGTAGACCTTGAAAAGCATAAACGTAATATAATCAGGGTAGGGACTCTTATAACACCTTCGCAGATATCTGCTGGCGGTAAGACATCCATGCAGACTCATGCCAGCACTATCAAACCAGTAAGTTTGAGGCCA
>Ga0307377_10002996_pt1 | contig 19458 bp, 15 predicted proteins | sample TR3MG_FD_202535 | JGI IMG/M metagenome (GOLD analysis project Ga0307377, IMG submission 202535) | Soil microbial communities from Risofladan, Vaasa, Finland - TR-3 | ecosystem: Environmental > Terrestrial > Soil > Coastal area > Acid sulfate soil | place: Finland: Risofladan, Vaasa | collected... | reverse complement strand
AAGGCTATGAAAAGGAAGAGATCCAACCACTTTTTACTAAATTTTACGAGGAAGGTTTTAAGGAATTAAAGAAATTCACAAAAAAGAAACCAGAGGCACGTAAAGTTATTCAAACCGCTTTTAATAAGGGTTATAAGGTTGTAATCGCAACAACTCCCATTCTTCCTCTGACTGCTATAGAACAGCGTCTTGATTGGGCAGGAGTTGGTGATTTTCCATACGATCTCATAACCAGTATTGAAAACTCATGTGCTACAAAGCCGAATCTACTTTATTTTCAATTGATATTTAAATATCTCAAACTCTCTGCAAAAGAATGCATTATGGTAGGGGACGAAGATAAGGATATGGTGTGTTCTAAGTTAGGCTCGCAGACCTTCTTAGTAAACAGTTCAAACATAAATTTAAGCGATGAAACTCCCGAACCAACTTATAAGGGAAATTTGATAGATCTAATAGAACTTCTATGATCTTATTAAATGAAAAAGAGGAATATAAAAATGGAAGGACATAATCACAAGCAGATAGCTCTAGATAAAACGGTTTATAGAAAATTATCAAAGGATAATATTCAGAGCATATATCAATTATTTGAAAATAATTCCCGCTTTTTTTCAATACCCTTTGATTATTTTAGGAGGGGAACTCTAGAAGACGATGGTTTAGATTATGATTTATCTCTCGTCTTATTTAAACTAGAAACAAATAAGCCCATTGCTGCTTTTATCGTTGTAAAAAGAAACGAAATAAGTGAAAGCTATTGTTTTTTCAAAGGATGTGTAGTTGACAACCAATACAGACGACAGGGACTTGGTTCTAAGATGTTTTATGAATTTTTAAAGCGAGCTAAAGAGAAAAAAATAACTCAAGTAATTTATGGTCCGAGCGTTCCTGAATTTTGGCAACCCGGAGTTGATATACGTAATACTAGCCTATATTTCTTTTTAAAAAAACAAAGATTTAAATCCCAAAAGGCAATATTCAACCTTACAGTTTCTCTGGACATCATTAAAAAAGAACCTGCATCGAAGAAGGAAGGATACGAATATGGACGCGTTCAACCCGATGATTTTGATAAAACTTTTGATTTTGTAAAGCAACATTTTCCTGACGGCACTTGGGCTGAAGAAGTAAAAATTTCTTTTAAACTAGATCCTCCTACGACTTTTATAGCAAAAGACGCGAAAAACGAAATAGTTGGTTGGGCAACTCATAGTCTATATTTTCCCGGCTCGTTTGGACCAACGGGAGTTCTGGGGTCGTTACGTGGAAAAGGAATTGGCACTGAACTCTTCTTATGGACCTTATGGGACATTAAGCAAAATGGATTAGATACTTGCGAAATAATGTGGGTAACCGGCGACACTGTTAAATTTTACTCTAAAGTAATTGGAGCTTATATTTCACCTATTTTCTACCCGATGTATAAAAAAATTAAATAGAATTTTTGATATTATAAGAAATCTAATCCTTGTTAAATGCGTAGAGCATGAAGTAAAGTTGGTAAAAGTTTCATACTATTCTTAATACCCAAAAGTTTTACTAGTTTCCACTTACGAGACATCATAACCTCCCAGCTATGTTTCCTAGTTTCGCTCCCTGTAAATAATGCGATAGTAGATTGCATCATTTCTGGATCGTCTTGAGCCATTGAATAAGATGCTTCGATGACTCGTTCCAAGAGACCACTATGGTACAAAAGGTGATGAAATTTATAGGAATACCTCAAATCTTCTTCATAGAGATGTTTTAGAAGGAGGGCGTTGTATCTCGCAAGCTCAGATTCTCCAAAATCCTCTTCTTCAAGTGCTTGACAAAAAACTTCCGCAGCTATTTTTCCAGATAACCTCGCTTGATAAATTCCTTCGTATAAAATAGGATCCGCGGTTCCACAAGCATCTCCAATTACCATGACGCGCTCACGATAAGGTTTTGTGATCATCCGATCAGGTATAGGCGCTGCCCAAACTTTACGACCCGCAAAAATTTTCATTTCTCTTCCTTCGATTTTCTCTTTTATGAATGGATTTTGTAGGAAAGCATTAAAATCACTCATTTTCACCCCATTACCTAAAACTCCAATGCTTAATGCTTGACTTTTCGGGAAGACCCAAGCTATTCCGTGATTAATTAATTTTCGATCGAAGAATTCCCACACTCGATTACCGAATTGTTCGTCGATAACTGATTCTGGAGCCTTAAATTCCGCTTGTATTCCACTTATCATAGGCGGTACCTCCAATCCAATCTGCCTTTGTAATTGGGCTCCTCCCAATCCAGTTGCAAGGATAACACACTTACTTTGATAATCTTCAGATCCTATAACCTTTACACCTGAACTCTTATTAATCTCAATTTTCTTCACCCGAAATCTGTATTTTATTTGAGCACCGGCATCTTGAGCAATATTTACTAAATATTTATCAAAGTCAGTTCGAAACATACAAAAACCTTTGTTGTTTTTTCCCGAGGCTTCGAACTCCATTGGTCCACTTTTAGGTGTGAATAAGACTCCACCAGTTATTTCACGATCGCCGACTCCATGGGGAATTGATGTGAATTCCTCATTTCTAATTGGGATACCTCCAGCACAACATTTATATCGTCCTTCTTCAGCAGCTTCAAGCAACAACACCTTTGCATTGCTCTCTGCGGCAATTTTTGCAGCCGTTGCACCAGCTGGACCACCTCCAATAATTATTAAGTCGTATGTAATAATATAAACCTCAAAAAAAAAAGTAAGTAGAATTTTATTTTATAATATCAAACTGATTAGTAGCTGTTTTACTATAAATTTTTTGTAGCAAATTCTTCTCGTTTTTTAGTGTGTAGTTCCTCAAGTTCTTTTTCGAGTTTATGAAGTTTTTCGCCTTCTAGTGGAAAGAAGTAAGCAAAAATAAGACTTAACGCTACAAATATATTAACAATAAAATAAAATACAAAAATTATTCCAAACATCGCCGAATCTGTTTGAACGGGAGAGTTTTGTACATATCCTGTTAATACAAGTACAATAGTCACAATGATAGGACCAATGCTTTCAGTTGGCTTAGTAAACAAGGCATTAATACCATAAAACATCCCTTCTCGCCGAGATCCATATTTCAGTTCATCTTCATCAATAGGTAGTGTTTGCATTATCACTCCAAACACGCCTGCACCACCAAAGAATGCCGAGAATGCAAGTCCTATCCACATCGCTGGAATTGAGATTGAAGGAATTAAAACCAAGAAGAATAGAATAAATCCCCCAATGAATTGGATAGTTGTGAACTGAAGTAGTAGTTTTTTAAATCCATATTTCTTTCTTAGTTTCATGCAAAGAATATTTGAACTCCAACCAACTATTATTACGATTAAAAAGTATAATCCTACATTTTCAGGACCGATTAAAATCAAAAATAGAAAGACATACGAGAGTTGTATTGAAGCAATCATCGTCTTGAAGAAATTATATCCTACAAACATCATGAAAGATTTTGATTTTACCGTTTGTTTTATTGCCGTCCATAAGGGAGGACTACGATCATGTTGATGTTCAGGTCTCTCTTTTGATAACTTTACAACAAGCACATAGCAGATGTAACTAATTATTGCCACGACGATGTTAAACATTTGAAAGAATTCCCGGTTATCTACCATTGTAGGAACTGTTATTACGGCAAAACTTGCAAAAAGTGCAAGAATGCCGCCCAAAAAGTTGATCCTAGTACGTTCTCCAAGATCACTTGTCATATCGGGAAGTAAAGCCATCCAAGCCATTGTCACGATATTAGAAAGTGTATCAAAAATGCTTATAGTTATCAAAAAATGTAGGAACATTACAAGTTGCCCTATAGGAGTAGCTACATCGGTACTCCAAGGGAACCACATGAAAGCAAACACTATCACCAAGAGTGGACTAAACCATTTAATATATACTATTCTTCGGCTACCCCATTTTTTCACATCAGTATTATCTTGCCATTGACCAATGAGGGGATCATTTAACATGTTTATAATCATAAAAATAGTCATTCCAACAATGAAGAGAACCTCGTTTAAGCCCAGTGAATCATAAAAAAATTTTATGTATCCTAATCGAAAGACACCAATAATTAGGGTTAGAGGAACCATACCCATTATATAACCCGAAACTTGCTTTTTTGGTAATTTATTAACAGACATTTCTTTTTATCTAAATTTATTTGAGTAATATATTCTTGAGTTAAGACTATAAAAAGATTTATTTCGGCTTTAATTTTTTATCCTATTAATCTTAGTGAATACATTTGAAAAATTTAAAGTGTGATTAGAATTAGCCAAAAGCCAAACTTTCTAGTTATTCTAACTGATCAGCAACGATTAGATCATTTGAGTTGTTATAACAACAATATGATCTTAAAAACACCCAATATCGATCGTATCGCTAACGAGGGAATTAAGTTTACGAATTTTTATTGTAATAATCCCATCTGCATGCCCAATCGTAGTACAATTTTTACTGGACAATATCCTTCAGTCCACGGAGTAACAACTAATGGACGTAATTTACCTCAAGGTTCAAAAACTTTTGTTGATATCTTGCTTAATTCAGGAATTTATCATACAGCAAGTTTCGGGAAAATTCATCTAAATTATTTTGGAGCAAACTCTGGTCGTTTTCAAAACGCCACTAAAAGTCAAGAATTTGCTCATTCTAGACAATATCGTGATTTAACTAATTTTTCGCCCTATTTTGGATTAGATGAAGTAAAGCTCGTTTCGGGTCATGGTCCTCTATGTGGCCATCCAGATTACATAAATTGGGTAAAAAGAAAGATTGAGAGAGATCCTTCCTTAGGAAAACCTCTTAGGATAAAGTTAAGTAATCCAGATAATATGATACAAACAAAACTTAATATAAGTTTTAATACAGCTGAATCTCTAGTAAAACTACAAGTGTTAAAGCATAAAGTGCCAGAGGAACTTTATTCCACTACATTTGTCAAAGAAAATACTATTGAATTCTTGGAAAGATTTTCGAAGGGGACTTATTCCAAAGAAAACTTCTTTGTTTTCTGTTCTTTTCCAGACCCTCATCACCCATTCTCACCACCTGGAAAATACTATGATATGTATAGACCAGAAGATGTGATATTATCTAAAACATTTAACGATACTCATAAAAATAGTTCAGAATTCAATAGAAATCACTACAATACTACTATATCAAGTGAGGGAACTGAAAAAGGAATCTTTCCTAATCCTAAAGATTTAACGGAAGGAGAAGCTAAATCTATAATTGCAGCGAGTTATGGGATGGAAAAAATGATTGACGACGCTGTAGGGGAGGTTTTAGATGTTTTAACTAAGCTTGGTTTATCCGAAAATACCGTTATAATTTTCACTACAGATCACGGTGATCTCGGGGGAGACCACAGATTCTTCTTTAAAGGACCATTTTTATATCAGGGTTTAATTAAAGTTCCTTTCTTAATTAAGGTACCAAATGGGCAAACAAATAAAGATTGCAATACTTTAGCTAGTTCAATTGATATTCCAGAGACAATCTTAGAATTAGCAGGAATTCCTATCCCTGACTTTATGCAAGGAAAAAGCTTAATTCCCGTATTAAAAAATCCTGAAGAAATTGTAGAGAATGATGTTCTTATTGAAATGGACGACGATCACAATAATGAAAAAACGAGAACTTTAATTACAGATGAATGGAGAATTACTATTTTTAGCAATCATGGAGATTTATATAATTTAAAGGAAGATCCAAACGAATTAAATAATTTATGGCTCGACAACTCTTTCAGTGATATTAAAATTGATCTACTTTTGAAATTATTCAATAAAACTTCTAATATAAGCAAATCTGTTATACGAGAATGTGGATTTTAATAAATTGTTAAATAATATTAAAAATAGAAAAAAAGGAGTCTTAATAAAATGAGTAAAAAAGAATTTGGTTCCGGATATTTCGGAGAATGGGTTGAAGATGAATTTAAATTGCCAGCATATCGTTATACATGCGACCAAATTAACGATCCAAAAGCTATAACTCCAATGAACAAAAAGTGGCGTTCAAATACAGAACACCTTCATCAAGTTGGGAACGATAGGCTGGTTGCTGTAGCTTCGAATTACGGATATGTCCAAGTAAGACAGGATGAAGGAAGTCCAAAATATTTAAATGAGTTTAATCCAGAACAAGGTCAGTATGCTGGAGGTTTTGGTTATCTAACAGATAACGATGATTATTTGAGCACATATTATCCAGGAAATGCAGATGTATTCGAACGAATTTTTGGAATTGGTTATCTTCAAAAAAAAGTGAGTGGAAAAGGATATTCAGTGAATCAAATTATTTTCGCACCGTTTGGGGATGATCCCGTGGTAATTTCTCAGGTTACAATTACCAATAATAGAAAAAAACGAGTAGATTTGCGTTGGATCGAATATTGGGGATGTTACACATATCAGTTTTCTTCTGCTGCTTTTGCGGGAATCCTTTCGAAAACATCCAATAAACATCCGAGAGATGTCCGACACGAATCAAGCAATAAACTCAAACATGAATTCAAACCAATCGAGAATCGCACAGGAATTGTAGATAAAAGATATTTTGAAAATCTGAAAAAGGTATATGATCCGAACAACCTTCAACCTAGTTATGACGATAAATTTCCTCCCAAAACATTTTTAGTCTCCTTAGACTCGAAAATCAGTGGAATGCAAACGAATAGCAGAGATTTTTTTGGTATAGGTAGCGTTGAATCTCCTGATGGTTTGAAAAACGATCTAAATAATATCATTAACTCGACAGGAGTAGAAAGCTCCATGTTCTTAGAGCAGAAAGTAAGTTTGAACCCAGGTGAAAGCTGTACTTTTTCTTTTCTATACGGATATCTACCCGATAATTCCGAGCTAGAATTATTGATTAATAAATACAAGACTAACACATCCACAAAGCTTAAAGAGTCTTGTGAGCGATGGAGAGCTAGTAGGATACAATTACAAATCCTTGACGAGGCTTGGATAAATCGCGAGGTGTTTTGGCATTATTACTATTTGCGAAGCGCTATGACCTACGATAGCTTTTTTAAAGAACATATCCTCTCTCAGGGTCATGTTTATCAATATATAATGGGATTTCAAGGGGCTGCTCGAGATTCTTTACAGCACGCGTTACCGTTTATATACAACGATCCGGACATCGTTAAGAATGTAATTAGGTATACTCTGAAAACGGTTCGTAAGAGCGGTGAAATACCCTACGGCATCACCGGTAGCGGACAAATTTTAATTGTTCCTTTTAAACCGAGTGATCAAGAAATGTGGTTGTTATGGCTGACAAGTGAATATATTCTTGGTACGCGAGACACAGATTTCCTTTTCGAGAATATTTCGAGATATCCAGTTTATGGGTCTCGAGTTGAGGTAGTAAATGTAGGAGAAATATTGAAAAGATGTTACCGTCACCTGGTTAAAAAAACTGGGACAGGATGTCATGGACTTCAACGGTTATCAAATGGAGATTGGAACGATGGAGTTGTACTTGGAAACATTCCACCTGAGAAACATAAAGAAATTAAAAATGAAGGGGAGAGCGTTTTAAACGCCGCAATGGCTATTTTTTCGCTTAAAATTTATTCGCAAATGTTAAATTTTGTAAATGAATCGGAATTAGCTGAAGAGGTTCTATTTTATTCTGAATCCCAAAGAGAAGCAGTTAGAGCTCAATGGATAGGAAAATGGTTTAGAAGAGCCTGGTTAACAGAGGATTTAGGTTGGGTTGGTGAGGACCAGATGTGGTTAGAACCTCAACCATGGGCTATTATTGGGGACGCACTTGAGGATAGGGAAAAGATGATTCTAGTTCAATCCATTAATGAATTAGTACGAAAACCTTCAAAAATTGGTGCAAGGCTTCATAGTAAAGGAATTGAGAGTATTAGAAATGTAGGACAAGGAGTAAACGCTGGTATATGGCCATCAATAAACGGTACTTTAATATGGGCTCTTTCGTTGGTTGACGGACAAATGGGTTGGGACGAATGGAAAAAAAATACGCTTGCTTATCATGCTGAGAATTTTCCGGATGTTTGGTATGGCATTTGGAGCGGACCAGATACATATAACTCGGATTTATCTAAGTACCCCGGACAAACCGTTTTTGATGAGTCTTTAATCACTGGCGAACGAGAAGCTGAAATTGCAGACGGAGAAGAGCATCTAGGTCATGTAGGAACAGCTTGGACCGATTTTCCTGTTTTTAATTTACACCCTCATGCATGGCCGTTATATGATGTAACTCGCCTGATTGGGATAAACTTTACCCCTGAAGGTGCAGAATTAAAACCTACTCTCGCTCAAAAGGAATATAAGTTTAGCTCTTCTCTTATTGGATTAGAGAAAACGGGAAGTGGATACTCAGGATGGTATAATCCTATGAAAGAAGGCGAATGGAAATTAACCTTAATTCTATCCAATAATGAAATTGAAAAAATTGATTCTGTGTTAGTAAATGGAATTGAATGTGAGTTTAAGGTAGAAAAGAATCAGATGGTTTTAAATGGTGCGAGTAAGGTTAATAAACCCTTATCGTGGGAATTAAAATTCAAATAAATTTTAAGTTTTTCCTTTTTTACTCAAGATCTAAAGGTGGTAAAGGAGGAACTTTAAAATCATTCCAACTTTCTACAATGGGATGATCCCACCAATGTGCAGGAATTTCTGGATATTTTCCATATTTTTTCAACCCCTTTTGAAATGCCCTAATATTTCCACGTTTTACTCTAATATCCTTATAATCAGAATAAAAATAGGCTCCGAATCCACCATTTTTTGTACCTAGGTTCCTAATCATATGCCATACTTCCCTCTCTACTTCCTCTGGTGTGCCTAAAGTATAGATAGATTGTATATTTACGCAACCCCAAAACATTATCTTACCGCGGTATGGATTTAAATCGATATAACCGCTCATTCTAGGACTGTCAAGTTCTATAGCATCCAATCCCCATTCTATCAAAACGGGGAGTAAGCGATCTATCTTACCACAACAATGAAGATGGACATCTAACCCAAGTTTATGTGCTTCCTCAATAACATATTTATAGGAAGATTCATAATGCTTTTTAAATGTTTTTGGGCTAAAGAAAGGGCCTTTCTGCTCTCCTAAATCATCAACTAGCATGATACCGTGAATATTAATCCCTCTTTTTAAAGCGTTTTTCATTAATTTCACATGGTATTCTGCGACAAATTCTAACGCCTTTTCTAACTCTTGAGGATGCTTGCTGTGATCTATTAAATAGTTATTGAAACCCCTCATGGCAGAAACTACATGAGAGGGTCCTTGGGTTGGAAACAAAAGTAGTTTATAAAGGTCAGCTCCAGCGCTTTTTTGCATGTTATGTGCAATGGTAAACCTCGTTTCATCATCTGCATTGGGATTGTATTTTTGGATGTAATTGTCATAATCATCCCAATCTACCAAGGAAGCTCTACCTGGATGGCCCATATCTGTGTCATTACCTTTCATATTCCATATACATCCATTTTCGTCAATCTCTTCGTGAGGAATACTTCTCCACTTGTTTCCTTCATATAATGGGTTTTCTTGAGCCCATGGGGGTCTTTCCCATTTGTAGCTTCCTCTTATGTGTGGAAACAAACCTTCTTCTCCCTCATTCCATCCAGGTCTCCAATTTTTAGAAGGAGTTATAACTATCGGAAACACATCTCCAGCTGCAAGATTGAAAACTGGTACTTTATCTGGATTTTTAAATTGCAGAGTTGCTTTCACACGTTCTAACGAGTTCATAATTTAATCTTCCTCAATAAATTAGATTAAAATAAATTATTTTTTGTATTTTAGGAATATTTGGTACTTAAAATAGATCGGTGTTGATATTAAAATATAGGAGGAAAAGTGTTTCAAATTGGAAAAATTAGATGTTTTTCACAAACTAGAATCTGTAGTTTCCCCCGGTTCTTCTTTATATTCTTTAGGGGTATTTTTGTCGATTTTCGATTTTACACATTCTTCGCAATATGTTAACCAAACATCTTTCCCGGAGTTTTTACCATCCATGTTAGCTCAACAAGTTAAGTATTAAAACTCATGTTAAGGACATTATTAATTCGTTTTAAAGTTTATTAAATTCCATGGTTTTGTACAGTAGCGTAGAACAATTTACAAACATGAGTCGATATTAAAAAAATTATTCTCAGAGGGGGGGTGATTGAAATTAATACTTAAAGTCAAATTTGTTCCACTCTATAATCGATTTGATCATCACTCGCATAACTAAAGAATATTTTCATACTATATCCCCTTAACTTAGGATTAATTTTAACGAATCTTTATTAAAAAGTTTTTATATTGACCTTTTTTTTAATTAGATCCTTGAAATAAGAATAGATTCATAAAAAATGTCGAAACTAACTTTCTTAAATAAAATATAAATATCTATGACGAAGAATATATCAAATAATGATCGAAAATCGTATTTTATTAACAACTCCTACTTATCCTTATCCCACTCTACCAGCTAATGATTCCTTAACGGATGCAACTGGGCAAAGGTTTACAAAGGGAGATGATATTTTTACTTTAATATCGCACACTCACTGCTACGCAAATCACATTTTAGCTCAAAATATCAGCAAACCCGCTACATTGTTAGAATATCCCCGATGGAAAGATTTCAAAAAAGAAGTTGATAAAGGTTACAGCATCATTGGAATAAGCGCTTACCCCCCACATATAGATAATGTTATGAAAATGTGCCAATACATCCGTGACACCACTCCGGAAACAACAATCATGTTAGGTTCTTATGCCGCTCAAGCCTTCAAAGCCAAGTACGACGAAGAAACTCAAAAAAAGTACGTTGATTACGTAGTGAAAGGAGAAGGTGTAAAGTTCCTTAGAGAATTTTTAGGAGAAGACACTGACCAACCAATCGAACAAAAGTTAATGCCAAAATGCGGTGGTGCTCCTTGGTTTATAAATAAATATCCAATTGGTAATGTGGGATTCGTAGTGACTGGTTTGGGTTGTCCTGGGGGATGTGATTTCTGTTCCTCTACAGAAATGTTTGGTTTTAAACGTATTGAATTGCTTTCACCAAAGGAATTTGTTTCTCATATTTATTCTTATCATAAACATTTTCCTGATGTTCGGTTGATATTTGCTATAGAAGAAGATCATTTTCGTCATCCAGAATATCTATTTGAAACGAAAAAATATTGGGAATCTAGTCCAAAAGTAGTTGAATCCTTAGATTGGCTCGCTTTTGGTTCAGTGGATAACATTTATAATTTTGCTCAAAAGTATGGATGGGAGACTATTGCTGAAATAGGGGTGGGTGCAATTTTTATAGGAGTAGAGTCAAAATTTGCAGGAGAACATGGATACACTAAACGACAAGAGGTAGATGCACGCGAAGTTTTTGATAAGCTCCACTCAATGGGAATAAGGACTTTAGGTGCATGGGTTTGCGGTTGGGACTTTCACAATCATTCAAACATCTACGAAGACCTTAATTATTTCGTCGCATGTTATCCTACTTTTCAACAACTAACCAGGTTGTCTCCTTTCCCTGGTACTGTATTATACGAGAAATTGATGGAACAAAATAGAGTTAGAGATGTTCCATGGGAAGATGTCCATTTTTGGAGTGGCTCTCAGGAAAATATTGACTTGGAAACACATGAAACCCTTAATTTAACAGAATACGGATACGATCTGCTTTATAAAACGTGGGGACCATCAATCCTTCGTAAATTAGATGTAACTTTGAATGGATATGAATTTTGTTTAAAATCCGATAATCCCATTATGCGAGACCATAAATCTCTATTTTTTAAGCATCAAGCCGCTATCTTGTGGACTTCAATAGAAGCAATGGATCGTTTTGCTCCAAATGGGGTAGTTAGGAGGAGAGTTCGAAAAACTGACGAAAAATATAGACGTTTAATTGGTGAACCGACTCCTATTATGAAATATTTATCAAAAATAATCGAGAAACGCGCAAAGAAGTTTAAAATCAAAAACATATTAGATCCATTTAATCGGTATCCTAAAGAAGAACCATTTAAAAAATACTTATATAACAAGGAAAAATCTACAAAGGATAAACGCATTCCTTACAAAACCATTGAACCTACTAAGAAACCGTTCGCAATGAAATGGACTAAATTTGAATTCCTAGTTTTAGCGCAACTCCTAAAAATCATTCGAAGCGTAAAACGAAAAAGAAGCGATCTAAAAGTCGATGATTACATAATTGAAACGGTGAAGAGAAGAAATTTCATTGCTTTTTAAATATACCAGAGGGAGAGAGAGGTCACTAAAAGTAAAAATAATTAAAACAAAAAAAAAGGTAATTAATTAATTTCTGAACCGCATAAAGCACAGAATTTTCCTTTACCAGATAATCTGGCTCCACAATTTGGACAAAAATTAATAACAATTTCAAAGTCACTCACTGTTTTAGGAATGTAAGCCTGTTCTACTGATTCTGATTCTTTTGGGGCGTCAATAATACTTAGTGTGTCTAGTTTTGCTAGTTTAAAGAACCCAATAACTTGAAAAATAAAACCTATGATTCCTGGAATTACTAAGAATCCGAACGCGCTCAATAATGTACCTTTCTTTAATTTATCGCAACCATCAATTAATTCGCTGGATAAGTTACTTGGGAATAAATTGCTGTTATTTTCAAAGAAAATCTTCAGATTTTTCCAAGCTTTAATTTCTGAAGCCAAACCGACAAAAATAAAGATTAAACCAGCGGACATGAGAATAATTGCTAGTGAAAGCGTGGCCCAGGCAGGAATAGAGAAAGGCATGAAAAAGAAATAAAATACAAGATTCACGCCTCCTGTAACTAATATAGTAATCCCCATTACTCCCATAATAAATCCTCTAATATATTTCGAACGGAATTCTTCTAACGAAGCGTTGTTTAACTGAAGGTTTATCTTTTTAATATTACCTAGAGAAATTAGGATGAAAATCAAAGCGATAAATCCAGTAATTCCAGTTGCTATGCTTAAAACAGTCAGAATTGCTACTATTTGTATATTTTTTCCAAAATCTTGGAAATTTTTTTTAACATCTATATTTGACATTTTCACTTTCGAATTTTAAATTTAGATACTTATGATCATTATTTCTATTATCATTGAAATCATTATGGGAGTCCATTAATTGAGCGTATCGTAAATATTTATAAAAGTCCAATAGAAACGTAAATATACATATTGAGATTATATAATAAGTAGTATATCCAGATTAGTAAGAAGAAATCAATACCCTATTGATTTTTATATTATTTTAATAGGATCGTAATTAAAAACTTGTAATTGTATTCTGTATGGCCACCACTAAATCGGAACCTAATATATTGGAAAGTTATAGTTTTTTGGTTATACCTAGTTGGGGACATTTGCTCGGTTATCCCACCTTAGGTCAATATTCTAACCATAATGTGTCGAATATATCTCATGACCTTGTCATTTTTTTTAGTGGTGCTGACTGTTCTGTTCAAACAGATGAGGGGACTCTGTATTATCTTTTTGGTCTAGGATATTATTACATTCAATTTGGCCTTCAAAGCGGAAGGTATATTACTGATAATCGACAATTAACTGGTTTGGTACTTTCAGATTTCGTTTACGATTATCTTTCGACCTTAAAAAATGTAACTTTAGAAAACGATCGTGATGTAATCGTAAGCGAAAATCTCTTTATGTTACCCATAGATTTATCCTTTAAATCTGAAACCAAGCGTACGTTTATTCAAGGAACTCTTATGAGAAATCTATTCATTCCTTATAAGGATATTATCGTAGAGTTTATGGAAACATTGAGAAATCCACAATCTTTTCAAGTAGACAAAACAGGACCAATCCTCTTGAGTACACATCGGGATTCTTATAATCAAATCTTAATTTCTTCCGAAATGGACTATGAAATGAAAACTAATTTCTTAAGCCCAACGGCAGGATTAAACGGAATTACATTTGACTCTAAAAAGCATTTAGAGCAAAATTTTTCACACCAGAATTTACAGTACATTGAAGAATTAGTATTAAACCTTAAAAGGGTTTATTCTACGATAGATTATGATCCAATGTATTTGTTCTCAATATTAGTAAATGCTGCTTTAAGGTTTAGATCAGAAATAAGTTCTTCTAATAATCAAAAAGTTGAGAGATCAAATAAAAAAATGCCAAAGGAATCAATATTTCTCTCTGCTGAACCAAGGATGCATTCTTTTGTCAATTGGCCGGAGATTTTTAAGAGAAGAACAAAGGATGAGTTGGAAAGGTCGGTAGTTCAAGCAACAAGTAAATTATATCAACCAAAAGAAGCTGATAAAGAAATTATTAGAGTTGAGGAATTTAGGGGGGGACAGGAGGAATTCAAGATTAGAACCATGAAACGACCTACTGTCGACTTAAAACCACTCCCAACTCTTCCAACGAGTAATTCTTTAGATATTCTTCTTGCTATAAAAAATATAGTAAATCAGGATTATGATATTAGGTCCATAGGGAGATCAATTGAAATTGCTCGAGATTACATTAAAAGTATGATTTTACATTCTAATGTTTTATGGGAAATGAGTAGATATGTTAACCTTTATCAACGCGTAGAACCGAATGTAGGATTAAGCTCTAACGAGAAATTCGAATTAGTAGAACAAATCGAAAAATGGATTAATTTAATGAGTAAAAGACAATCATCTTAAATTGGTGTATGGTCATAGTAAATTATAAATCAATTGTAAAAAACTTACAAAAACATTATTCAGACGCGACGGAAGTAGTTGTGTTTAATAATAAAGCAAAAGTTCTTCACTCAACTGGCAACTGGAATGTATCGAAAGATGTTAAAGGAGTATTAGCTATTTGGGGAAGCGGTAACGCTCAGTTTGTGAATATGAGAGGCATTAGATATTCAGTTCTTCAAATGGAACCAGAAAGATTTATAGCTACTAACAGACAGAAAAAAGGACACTTAGTTGGTTCATCCATACCTGGAACTGATATGTATCTTATAGCTCACATCAAACCAAAAGCAAAGGGATGGATGCATATGGCATACCCCGCTATAGCAAGGGCCGCAGCAATGATGAGAGAAGGATCAAAATCACAATTTATTGAGACTGAAGTAGATGCTTCCGATGACAACAATTTGACTGATATAAGCAGTAGATTAGCGCAACCCTCAGTTGATCCATATCTTAAGGCGGAAGTGGAAGGTTTTTTGGATTGGATTAAAAATCCTCAAGGTTTAAATTCTTATCTCCTTCATTCATTACAAGAAAACGATCCATATAGAATCTCCAAACTTGCGGAGATTTATAATGAATTATATAGGATTTTTTATGAATAAAATGAATATAATAATTCCCTATAAATTTAGTCTTAATGATATAAATTTTTAAAAAGAAAAGATTTATTCTATTTAGTTAATCAAGGTTCGTTAATGAAATCATCATATGAGTAAAAAATCAAATAATTGGCTTGAAGAAGCAGATTGGGATCTTGAAAATGCTAAGATTCTACTGAAGAATAAGAGATTTAATACCGTTGTATTTCATTCCCAACAAGCAGCAGAAAAAGCGGTTAAAGCGCTCTTATATTTTAATAAAAGTAATGGATGGGGGCACTCGATATACTCTTTACTTGAGAAGTATAAAGAAATAACACATGCAAACATCGATGATCTTCAAAAGAGTGCTTTGAGTTTAGACAAACATTATATTACAACAAGATATCCCGATGCACTTCCAGATTTAGCTCCTCATAAAGCTTATACTATAGAAGAAGCAGAAAATGCAATCACACTAGCTCAAAAGATTATATCATATGTAAAAATAGAGATTGAAAAAGGTAATTAAGATGAATATTAAAAATGATAATCTGCAAGAGTTTTTAGGAGTGTTAATTAAAAAAATACTAGGAGATATTTCATTGGATTGTGCAATTTTATTTGGTTCAAGGGCACGAGATAATTTTATGCCTTATAGCGATATTGATATGATTTTTGTAGGGGATTTTAAAGAAAAGTTTATTGAAAGACCTTCTCTTGTATTTGAGCATTTTGATTTTAGCATAGGTGTTGGAATTGACGCGTTTTGTTATACTCCTGATGAGTTTAAGAAGATGTTTCTAAAAGGCACTGTCTCGATCTTAGATGCAATTGACCATGGAATTTGTATTTATGGGTTAGACTTCTACAATGAATTTAAAAAACAGCTAGAACGCTTAAAAAGTAAAGGACTTAAAAGAGAGCCTCCAGTATGGATACTTCCCGATGAGATGATGTTTGATTAATTTTTTGACTTTTGGAAATTGGACTCACTATAATATATCTATCTCTTATTAATCTCTAATTTAAAGACTTTACTCACTAATATATTAAGCACAGTTATGATATATAGATAAGTCTAGTGTTTAAAATCCTTTCAATCTTTATTTAATCCTTAAAGAATTGCTAAATCTGACATAAAGTTATTCTTTTTAACACCATTCTATTATTTCATGAATATTTTCTAATATCTTATTAGAAATTATAACCACTTACTAAAAAAAGAGAGAAAAATAAAAATAAATTACTATTATGAGTGAATTACTTCAACAATTTATGCAAGAATTCAGACGATTCCCCTAAGGGAATGAAGATCTTGATGATGATCTTTTTTAATTCACTCCCATCTCATTTTATTATACAAACCATGAAAAGTCCTACTATCGCTTCAGATAAATCGAAATTATGTCACCATCCTCAATTATGTGATCTAGGTTATCATATTTTTGACCAGGGTGTTTAGCAGATTTACCCCATACTAACGAGTAGCGATAATCGCTTATGAATCGTTTGTGAATTTTACGACAGAGATTCTCTATTGTATCGTCACGGTGGAGAATTATTGGCTCATCCATATCAGCCTCCTCTCGTGGGGGCTTTAAAAACACTCGTATTAAATTCAGCTCCGTGAAGATTTTATGCTTAAGCGTTTTTATATTTTCTTCAGTTTTAGCGGATATCATAACCCAATGTTCGTGACCAATTGCCTCTGTAATGACTTTATCCGGAATTTTTTCCTTCATTAAATCTGATTTATTAATTACTACAAATTCTCTTGTGTAGATACGATTTCCAAATATGAAATCTATTAATTGATCTGGTGTAATATCAGGCTCAGAAAAATAAACCCCTGCGTTCCGGACTTTTAGTTCATTCATTAGAGATTTAACTTCATCTGCATCCATGAGTTGGTGACCTTTATAAGTAAAATGAATTCCTCCACGTGTACGCTCTTTAATAACAATACTAGGTGGGTTTGTATTTAACCGTATTCCTGCGTTATTTAACTCCATTCTAATAGTTTTCAAATCAGAAAGATTAATCGTCCCATCAGAACGAAAACATATTATAATTAACACTAACTCTGCCGAACGTACTGCTGCTAATACTTCCTTTCCTTTCCCTTTACCAGCGGCAGCACCCAAAATTATTCCCGGTAAATCAATAAGCTGGATTTTCGCATCTTCGATATTCATCATACCAGGTATGGCTTTAACAGTAGTAAAATCATATGCTGCGACTTTAGAATGAGTGTTACCTTCAGTTAGCAAATTTAATAAAGAAGATTTCCCAACTGAAGGAAATCCAATGAACGCCACTTGAGCATCTCCTGTTCTTTTAATACCGAAGCCAACACCACCGCCTTTCTTAGAACTGGCTATGCGAATCAAATCTTCGCGGAGTTTGGCTAATTGTGCTTTAATGAAATTAATACTTTTTTGTGTAGCCTTGTTTACCTTGGTGGAAGCCAATCGTTCTTCTAATTCTATTATTCGATCTTCAACTTTTTCGGACATTTCATACCAGTTAAAAAAAATAATAATGCAAATACAAAAAATTTTTCGAAAACATTTACTCAAAGAGATGAATACTAAAAAGAGATAAAAGTAAAAATAAATAAATATTAAGTTTAGTCGTTGTGAGCTGAAATTATTAAATCTGCGAATAATCTCATATCGTTAAGTAATACATTTAACTTGTCCATAGATTCTCTCTCTAATTCACCTGACTTCATGACAAATACGGCGATAATATATTTAAAGATATGGAGCTCGATCCCTTTTCCGTCCTCACTTTGACCCGTGAAACGGCAGGAGTCGGACATAAAAATATTCTCTCTTACTGTATTACACGCGTCAATAAAATCCCTTAAGTCCCCCCTTAGTGTCAAACCACTACTAACGCCTTGAACGTTGTGAACTAACACATTACCGGAAACGTCAGAAATAATTATTTTTGCTTTTATTTCCTCAAGTTGACTCTCAGCTTTTTCTACTGATTTTTTCAGGTCTTTATACGACGAAATCAAAATATCGCGGAATATTTTAGCTAACTCATCTTGCTGATAAATACTCGTGAGTTTCAACTCGAAATCGTAATCTTTAAAGGTGTCTGAAAAGAGTTCCTTTGCCGTCTTTACGTTGGTATCTAATAGCTCCTTCTGATACGATTCGGTATCGTACTTATGCAAGAATAAGAAAACCTTGGGTTTCTCGTTATTTTTCCGATGGATATCCAACAAACCCTCAAAATATTCCTTTGCTTGATCAAAAGAATTCGGATCGTGCAAATCAACGATACAAATTAATACATCAGTTCCCTTGAAAATATCTGGTCGGTCCATGTACTCTTTTCGATATTGTTCCTGGCCGCCGAAATCGAAAATTCCAACTTGAAGACCAAGAAAAGGATGTCTTCTAGTTTCGTATAAAATAGTTGGACTCAATTTCTTCGTGTCCTCAGGTTTCGTTTCAGCAAATGCTACGGAATATAAGCTTGTTTTACCACATCCTCCTAAGCCTACAAGAGATATTTTAATAGTAAACTTCACCTTATTTTTTTTATGAATTTTATAATTTTCCATTAAATTTATTTCTTTATCAAATCATACTCATTTTTCTTCTTCTGGGGCTAATTTAAATGTTCTTGAGAAAATTTTTCCATATTTTTCAGTTGATGCTTCTACTAGCACATTAGAGTAAATTATATCGTCACTAGCGGTTTCTAAAGGATAACTAATTTCAATTGTTTCATATGGAAATAATTCTCTGATTGTAGTTATCCATGGGTTCTTTTCAAAAAGTTCTTCGACTATGACAATTCTAATCTTTAAATCTTCTAAGAGGTAACCAACAGAATTGGTTATCGAAATATTTAGAACTGCATCTTCTTCTTTAATACTTTTTGAGACGCTCAAGAATTTTCTGGAACCTAAGGGCTTCACCGTGTCTTGTTCCTCTTCAGGTTTTGTTTTAACTTTTGGCTCCGTTTGCTCTTTAGAGTCTTTGACGATAAAAACTTTGCGTTTTTGAATGTTGTATTGTGATACTTTTTTAAGTTTTGCTAAAAATAAGACCGCGTTTAAGTTGATAGCA
>Ga0307377_10002995_pt1 | contig 19460 bp, 33 predicted proteins | sample TR3MG_FD_202535 | JGI IMG/M metagenome (GOLD analysis project Ga0307377, IMG submission 202535) | Soil microbial communities from Risofladan, Vaasa, Finland - TR-3 | ecosystem: Environmental > Terrestrial > Soil > Coastal area > Acid sulfate soil | place: Finland: Risofladan, Vaasa | collected... | reverse complement strand
TACCTGCTGCACCTATACATCTATATTTAGTATCTGTACAAAACCTAACAAGCTCCCAATCATTTTGATTAGCATTCCTATTGCCCTTTGCTCTGGATAAACCCCCAAATGTCATAACTGAAACTAAATCTGTACGCGACATACCATCCTTCTTAAATAAACCTAGTTTAACTTTTGATCCGGAATTGCCCTGAATATGGAATTCGTTTATAAACTTTGAAGAAACTCTTGTTTTTATTTCTTCAACCACACAGTCTCTAGCATATAGTTTTTCACCATAATTTTTTCCTAATATGTTATTTATTCTAGATAAAACTACAGATCTTTTACAAAGATACTCATCTTCAAACACTATAAAAAACCTGTAACCGGCGTCTAAATATTTTTTTTGTTTGGCTGTATGGTAACTTCTATGGTTTCCAGATACATTTTCACAAAAAATACTAAACTCACAATACTCAAAGATTGACTTATAATCATTTAAAACAAAATCTCCAGCATCATTTGTATAAAAATTATCACCAACTATATTCATTAGATCAGTTTTAAAATCTTCAATACTCATAATTATATCTTTCTCTGCCTCAATCTTGCTATACTCTAGTTTCTCCATTAAAACTATTCCCTTGTTTTTTCCTCAAACTTCTTAAAAACTTCCCCTTTATCTTCCCACACCCCTGAAGTTTCTTGATTATTATTCTTCATAAAACCCATAAGGTCCATAGCAAATCCAGGAATTTTTTTACCTTCCCACTCATAAGACACACTCATATACTCATCATCGCCTTTCTTAATAATTATCCTAGCTGAATTATAACCATCTTTAGAGGTATTAATACTTGTATACATGACCTCATCAGGCATAATAGTTATACTAAAATCTTTAGTCTTTGGCATTTTTAAAATTCTCCTTTAATTTATTAATAAACTACAAACAAACACTAACCATTAATCTTTAGTTTGTCAACCTCAATTAAAAAATTTGCTACTTTTCTAGCTGTAACCCTAAGTTCTTCCAGACTAGAATTGTTAGCGACTTCAAAATCAACTTCATTATACCCCAACATGGCAGTTTCAGATATATGTAACTTACCATGTATGTCTTGTTTGTTATCACGATCAGATGTTATCTTAATTAGGTAACCCATTTCTTCTTTTATTGGAACTGCCTCATTAGGATATCTAATATCAGTTACTATTACATTTTTATAGTCCTTATCATGGATGGTTCTAAATAGACTGTTTACCCAAAAATCATAGGATATACCTCTATAAAACTCTCCATAGGCCTGCATTATTTCTCGTGGAGTCCAATATATATAACCTTCATCTGCTTCAATTCCAGAGGTTGTAGTAAGTCTTCTTCTATATCTTTTATCTGGTATTTCCTTCTCATCCCCCCACAACTGATCATAACTTAAATCAAAATCTTTCTGAATTCTAAGTTTTAGTTCAGTAGCATATGACATTAAGATAAACCTATGACTTATAATATCATATAATGATTCAGCTAACATCTCTGCAAATGTATCTTTACCAACCCTGGCTGCTCCAATAATACCTATTAACATAATTATCTCCTATAGTTTCCTTAAAACAAACATATTACCCTGTCTAGTAACTTCACAATCACGGCCTGCATAAACTTTCTCATAAATCAAGTTCTCTAATCTGTATATTGTATTATTAAAATACATATAAGGAACACCCCTAAAACTAATATCTGAGAAATTACTCTCAAAATCATAGTTAGACACCTTGGCATTAGCTATTATTGGCATATCACCTACAAGCTTAATTATAAGCTGATATCTAATAAAAGTAATTTTCTTTTTTAAACTAAATTTAATCCTTCTATAAAATTGAATTAGCATCAATTCACCTTTACCTGTAAATCATTTTTAATTATACCCATAGAAAGCAGAGTGTAATCATCTAGTCTCTTATCTCTCTGTTTTTGTAACTCTAATTTATCTAGAGTACAATCTACATTTTTAATAAGAGAAGTCAAAACATCTATCTGCTCTTTAATAGTATCCCTTATCCTTAAGGCAACCGATATTTTAACATCACTACCACCTATATTAATAGTACTTGCATCATTAGCTTTATCTATATGCATTAAATTAGCCTGTTTTAATTCTAACAAACCAAATAATTCCTGAGCTAATGCATCAGTCTGTTGTTTCTGTAATAACTCTTTAACTTCAGATATTTTCTGCTTAAGTATTTCATTTTTAGCTACTAACTCATATAAGTAAGCCATTTATATTTCCTCACCCATGGTATGTAAAAATTAATTCAAATAGGTACCACAATTAACACAAAACTTATTTGTTGACTTATTGCGTCTACCACAGGTTTCGCATGTAAGTCTAGTTTTAACTGTAATAGGCTTTCTTACTACTTTACTATTACCAGTCATACCTTTAAGTTGTAAAACTATCGTATATATTTTAGGATCTAAAGAGCCTACTGTAGTACCAACATATTGCTGATTAATCTTTTGGCCCTTTACTGTTATACCCTCATCTAACGCGGGTGCTGCCATACTCACGGTATAATAACTATTGTATGATATTTCAGTATCATCCGCTCTATAGCTGGAATTAGACTTAAGATCACTAAAACCATACACATAGTCTCTATAAGGATTAAAATCAAAATCTGTAGTGGGATAAGACCATGGAGGTGTATTCTTAGTAGGAAAAGTCTGAGGTGTATACGTAATAGTAACAGGCTCTCTCTTAAGCTTTTCAAACTGATAAGTTATTCTTATCAAACCATCGTCTACCCTGTCGCCTCTATAATTCTGAATCTCTTTAGTCTTATTTATAAATTTAAATCTATTTGTTTCATTAAAGTCTCGCATAAAACCTTTTATGTCGCGCGAACTATTACCATCAAGTACAAGTCTATGACCATTCAAAGCATCAGTACCATCCACTTCAACGGAGACTAAAGCCCTCCTAGCATCCTTGTTCTTTAACAACAAGCTATATTCAGAATTAAAAGGTAAATAAACAATATCTCCATCTCTTTCCCTTAAAATTTTACCACCACATTTTACTACTGCTACAAAATTCTTTTTATACATCATATTAATTTCCCCTTTTTACGGCCGGCGGAACAACAGCCTATTTAAATTTAAGTTCCGCTATTACCATGGGCGAGTAATATACTATAGTGGAGTAACCTCTACGGCCTGGATACCTTTAACAGTATCTTTGGTAGTAAATGATACTCGTTGTCTAGCTTGTAAGGTCTTAAAACCTTCAATATTTATACTTGTGAAATGTACAAAGTATTCTACATCTTCAACTACAGAATTATCGTCAGCTACAGGACTAATAAATCCATAACCTCTCTCATTATTAAACCACTTAACCTCACCTTCATACTTTTCCATTTAATACAGTCTCCTCTAATCAAAAGTCTTTAAAAATTCCACTCTTTTAAGCCATCCTCTCGCAAACTTCTCTTGTGAGGGGCTTTCACGCATTCTAAATATATAATGAAACCCTTGTAATATATTAATTATTTTATAAATATTTTCTTCGCCATCCTCATGTTCTAAACAACTATTTAGTGCTTTTATTGTATTTGGACCTACAGCACCGTCCTCAGAAATATCTGAGTATCTTTCGCCGCCGTTATTCAAAATATTTAAAGCAACCTGTAAATGTTTAGCTACAGTTCGAGTTCCCATATTAACCCCAGTATCAAACATCTCATCGGCTATTTTTTGAGAACTGAAATTATCTAGCGAATTAATATCCCAAAAGTTGTTTTTATAAAACTGCTTAACTTTTATGTCTAACAACTGGTCTGAGTAAAGAATATCTGGGAAGTTATATGAATTTTTATATCTGTCTATAATTATCCAACCACTCCATTTAGGCCAGCTTTTTCTAGAGATTCCACGATATGTCTCCTTGCCAAGGTCAACACTATCATTTACATAACCACCTTCACGTTTGTTTGTAACAGTATATGATACAATAAAATCTGCCATTAAAACCACCTCCCTAATATAACCCTACTGTTAAGTAGGTTACATAAATACTTTATATACTAGCTGCCAAGAGGCAACCATTAGCTACAGTGCACATAGGATTTGATGGTAATCTGATGCCTTCTACTTTAATTGGAAAATCAATTAACAAAAAAGCAGATTCAACTTTTTCCACAAAACCAGTAGCTAGAGCTAAACCTCCCGCTACCACAACAGGTACTGGCTTTCTAAACATTGGTAGATTTCTATCCCGTTTAATTAACTCATAAGCTATATTTTCTATAGTGTAATTTATTACTGAAGAATAATAAACTGAAACAGCTTCCATTATTTTAGTGGATGGCTTAAATAAATCAACACCGGCCTCTTTCTCCATCTGTACTAAACTGGGAGAAACATCTAAAGCATTCCCAACAGACGTGTCTATAAAATCTCCGGCCCTAGTAAGACTAAATTCTATAAGTGGATCTCCCTCATGAACTACACAGGTATTTACCATTCCAGCACCAAATGACATAGTCACTCCAGTAAGACCATCATCTATAAGCTCTGATAATGCTATAGCAAAACCCTCGTTAATAGGTTCTGCCTTATATCCCATCTGCTTTAAATATCTACCCATCATTTCTGTATGATACGTGGTATCAAAAGAAGAATCTATAGGTTTAGCTGGAACTGAGTAAACCAATAAATCACCATCATTTCCCTTCCCAACTAAAGTTTCTATTATTAACTTCAACATAGGTAAGGAAGCCTTTTCTTTAGGAGAAATAACCCCCCTAGCCATAGGCCTTTGTGCCACAGAATTTCTTTCTATAGCTATTTCTAAAGCATCTTCACCAACTATTATGAAAGAACCATCTTCATCTACTATGTAATTAGCTTTCCTCTTATCCAAAGAAATCCTAATACTGCTCTTATTAACCTCTGTCTTAGGCACTATTCTATAAAATGCATCACGCTGCATTTTAAAAACAGAATTACCAGCCTCGTCAAATGAAGACGCTACTAACATATTTGTACCTACATCAAGACCTTTGTTACTCATAATATCTCCTTATAAACCTTTCTTATTTCCTAGTATTCCTCGAAGTTTATTTAACTTATCAGACACTGGTTCTTCATTCACTGATATTGTATTTTCTACTTCAACATGCTTCTCAAAGGAAGTCTTGCCCTCAGATGGATCTATATAAACAGTACCTATCTGTGGCCTATCAGACTTAATTTCAGACACATCTACGTTTACATTAGAACGTAAGGCCAATATTGTTTCATCCTTACTTTTTATAATGTCCTCAAGACTAGACACCTTATCTTTCAACCTATCTATCTCAGTATTAAGATGTTTTGTTTCATTTACCACTGCTTCAGCTATAGAAGAGTTTATATCCTCATATACCGGCTCCTGCTTACTGGCCAACTTAACTTTCAAATCAGATATCTGGGAAATTAAACTCTCAATAAGAGAAGACTGATCTTGTGCCACAGCTGATCGCATCTGTTTAAGTTGCCTATCTCTAGGCCCACTAGTTACTAATTTACGATCTTTCATATTATCCTTTTCGTAATGAATTTCCATATCATCTCTTAAAATGTATATTATCTATAAGACCATAATCTTTTGCATCTTGAGCGGTCATATAAAAATCCCTTTGCATATCTGCTTTTACTTTAGACAACTTTTGCCCAGTAAAGTTTACATACTGCTTCGCCATTCTCTCATATATCTTTTTAGTATGCTCTATGGAGTTAAATATATCATTAGCCTTACCTTCAGCCCCACCGGACATCTCATGAATCATAATTTCTGTATTAGGAAGAGCAAAGCGTTTGCCTTTTGTGCCTGCCGCTAGAATAAAAGAACCTGCTGAAGCACACTGACCAAACCCTACAGTAACTATGTCTGGTCTAATATACTCCATAACATCATAAATCGCATATAAAGATGTTATATACCCACCTGGAGAATTAATATACATATAAATATCCGACTCAGGGTCGCTGGATTCCAAAAATAAAAGCTGAGCCACTACAGCATCAGCCATACTAGGGTCAAACGTCCCTCTAACAAAAATAATCCTATCTTTTAGAAGCCTAGAATATAAGTCATACATTCTTTCTTGGTCTTTAGGTCCCTTCTCAATAACGTACGGAATTGTCATTTAAATCTCCTTGTCCTTAAAATTGAAAATTGTAATTGTTTTTAATGTGTACAACTAACATAATACATAAAAATATTTTGTCAAGTGTTTTATTATGATTTTCCTGTAATTAAAATTCTTTTTTCAGCATAAGAGTATTTTCTATTAAAAGAAAACCAAATTTCACCATAATTGTTTTCTATATCAAAAGAGGGTCTGTCTTTAATTTTTAATCTGTTTGGCCAATAACAACAATCCATAATGGCTTGTGTATCGTCATCACGGATATAAGTACAATAAGCATGCCCACCATCCTTAACTTTGCCAGCAATTATCTTAACTTTCCAGTCAGGTACCTCTAAAGCCATAGTTAATGATTTCATAAGGATAGCCATATCTTCACAATCACCACTGGCCCTAAACAAAGTATCTTCTGGATATTGCCAAAACTCACCATAACCCCTAGCTTTTACATCTTCAACATATTTTATCTTGTCTTGTACAAACATACAGCAATTGTAAACCTTATCATCATCATGAAGAGCATTAAGATTATATTTACGTATTATTTTTGTAAATAAATAACTCCTATCAAATATAAAGTTTCTAACATCACGAAGCCCCTTACCTTGAGCTTTGTAGATTATGGGTTTTTTAGGAAACCTATCTGTCCACCACTTTTCTCTAGTTTTACCTTCGTATTTATCTTTGTAATCAACCATTGGTTTAACTCCTATACAAAAAATCTTTTATCAACTCTTCTAATAATTCTATGTCGTCAGGTCCCACTTCCTGGCTACAGAAAACATTTGTCAGGCCACTTTTAATAGTGTCGAAGTAACACAATATAACTTCACCCTTCCAAAGGGTAGAGACAACACTCATGTGAAAGTTACAACTATTAAGCTTAAGTTTCTTTTTTGCCATGTGCAGGTTAATTGTATTATCACTCATTTTTTTATCCTCAGGAATTCCGACATTAAAATCTTTCTGCAAAAGTTGTTTGTTTTTAATTTTTAAAAACAATTAAAAAACAAAGTTTTTAATACTATCTTACGTAAGTAAGATAGTATCTTTATCTATTCTAAACTTATCTATTCTATTATACTAGACCATTTCAGAATTTCTGAAGTGACCGCTTCAGAATTTCTGAATCGGGTACTATTATTTAAACTTATTTTCTAGATCTAAATCGGCTTGTAATTTTATAAAATAATTGAACAAGTGTAGATTTTCATGTACATATGGACCTGAGTCGTGTACTCCAAGCTCAAATACTCGCACACTTCTCCCGCCACTCTTTTCAAAGTGTCTGATTATTATACCTTTTTTAATCATGCTGTTTATTATTTCTGATACATATCCTTCACTTTTCAAATCTAAAAATTCTGCTATAGATTTTAAATCTTTATGCATGGCTAGTTTGCCTTTTAAATAGTATTTAGTCCGTATCATTTTGTTGATATTAGACTTCATTTTACCACGTACTATATGTCTGTTCATTACAAACCAAACTCTACTTTCTGCTGTTCCGAGCCACTTCATATACTCTTTAATATCATACATAATTAATGGGACTGTAAGGTGTGGTATTTTCTTCTGACCATCAAAACTTCCCTCTTCCTCTTCCTCATCAATGTTTTCTATATCTTCTGTATTTTCCATAACTTCTCCCTTTTTAATAATTAATAAATCCCTAAATATAATAACTTAATCTCTATTTGTCAATACTTCAATCCCATCATCAGTAATTGCAACTGTATGTTCGAAATGAGCTGATAGTTTACCATCTTCAGTTACTGTAGTCCAACCATCGGTAAGTGTTACTAATCTATTACTACCTTCCGTTAACATTGGTTCTAGGGCTATAACTAGACCAGGTTTTAAAATTGGTCCTACACCGGCATGTCCATAATTTGGTATTTGTGGATCTTCATGTAACTCCCTACCTATACCGTGACCAACAAACTCTCTGACAATACCAAAATTATTATGTTCAGCATGTTCTTGAATAGCCCTGGAAACGTCGCCAAGTCTTCCATATGCCACGATACTGTTTATACCTATACTCAGACATTCATTTGTAACTTTTATAAGTTTCTCGGCGCTCTCATCGATTTGCCCAATACCTTTTGTAAAAGCCGAATCCCCATACCACCCATCACATATTACTCCAAAATCTATACTTAGTATTTCTCCACTAGCCAATGGGGTATTGGATGGAAATCCATGTACTACCTCTTGATTTCTAGATGAACAAATCGAAAAAGGATACCCTCTGTAGCCCTTAAATGCAGGTACGACTTTTTCTTCCCCACACAATTTTTCAGCTATATTGTTTAAATCTAGTGTGGTTGTTCCAGGCACAGCTTTATCATATAGCACTTTGAGTATATAAGCTACTATCTCACAGCTTTTCTTTATTTTATTTATCTGTTTTTTTGTTTTTAATATTATCATTCATCAAGTATGTTGGATTTAAATATAGTCAATCTATTTATGTGTTTAAAATGTGTACATGTTTTAACTAAATAATCCATTTCTTGTTGTGATATTAAGCATATATGTTGTTCAACTATTACTTCTTCATCTGTAGCATCTATTCCAATCTCTTTTAGCGTCACATCATCTAATCCAAAAGAATCCAAGTCCAATGGAAGTAATGACCTTGACATCCTAAAGGAACATTCTCTACACAAAGTCTCGTCGAGCGGAAACAAATCGTCAAAAGTACGAATATCAGCCATTTTAGCCTCCTAAAGTAGATACTTAATCTTCATTAGTACTTCTTTGTAGATAAGCTCGCTGTACAACGTCTTCGCCTTTCCCTCCATATATTTTTCCAGCTGACTTTAACCGTTTTATTTTGTTATTTATACTTTCCTGAGATCTTCCAGGAAACATACTCATAAGCTCCTGTATAGTTTTAACTGCGTAATTATCCATAAGCTTTTTCTTTTCAGAAAAACTCCAACGTCTTCTTCTTGGCATAATTAATTCTCCTTCAATTGATAGGCACACCTATAGTTACCAAACTCAAAGCTTGGTAATAAAACATGTTAGGATAACACAGGCTTAGACTACTCAACTTTAATTTTTACTTTAGATTCCTCCAATAAATCTAACATTATATCTAGAACCTCTCTATTAACCGCTCCTTGTTCTTTGGTTAGCCTTATGTTATTTCCCAACTCTTCCTTAAAATTCCTCCATTCTTCCATAGTATTTGACATATATATAACTCCTACAAAGTTATTATAGTCAATCCTCCTTTTCTGTATATGAATTCGCTATTTCAGCGCAAAAAGGACAAACATCCAACCAGTAAATTATATTACCAGGAGGATGACTATTTTTAGCTAAAGGCCTATATATCCATTGGGATTTATTACAATATGTACAATATACTAATACCCAATCTTTATCATACAAGGCCATAGAACACTCATTACATATTGGTATTCTTAATTCTTGTTTATACTTCTCGGTTGTAGGATCTCCTAGGTTCTGACATAAAAAATTAACAGCAGCATAGTTAGTAGAAGGATCTTTTTTATTATGTTTTAGCCCACATGTCTCATCTCCGAGCTCCAAGTAGGCTAGCATCATATTAAAGTTTTCGTTCAACATAGTAAAATTCATAGCAGCCTCCAGAGTATGATATAGCCTTTAAATTTAATTAACTTAACTTATCATCATATTTATGTCAAATTTTTGTTCTACATCTAGTTTGTTTAAAATACTAGAAACTAGTTTATTAATACCCATAAAATTACCGTCTATTTCTTCAAAATCCATGGAATATGCATTTAAAGTATCTTTAACCATATTATCTATATTTAAAGCTTCTTCTTCTGTCTCATTCCTTCCAATAGTCACATAAGATTTAAACCTTTTTAAAAATATGTTATAATTATTAAATCTATTTACTACATCAACAACATTAGAATCTAGACATTCAGTAGGGCTCTCACCATAAAGTTTGTTATAAACTATGTTTAACATTAATGGACAATCGGTGATTATAAAATCCACCTTATCTGATGCTGTCCATATCCCATGATATTGTTTTGCAAAAAGATATTGTTGATTTTTAAATGTCTTAAACCTCTCTTCCCAAACCAACCTCTTAGCATATTCTGTAACAAGCTCACAATTCACACCATGTAATTTTAAAAGACTAAATACCCCCGCTGCTATAGTAGACTTACTACAGCCCGGCCCTCCAAAAAGATTTATTATAGTTGCCCTTTTTTTAATCATAATATTCCCTTGTCCTGTAATTTATCCGCCACTTCCAGTAACGGACTTCTGTAAGAATTTTGTAATTCTACATATGCCATGTATTTATGTGGCAGTACTCTTAATAGTTTTAACAAACCACTTTCTGATGGTTTAACTACATTATAGGTTTGTTTAATATCTCCTAATAAAACTAATTTTCCAGTTTCAGATGGCCTACTTAAAATCATACTCATATAATCCACGGTAATTAATTGTACTTCATCTACTATAAGTGTGTCATTATCAAGCAGTGACAGTCCTTGTATAGAGTTCATAGGCATAATTTGAAAGGAGTTATTAAATACCTTATCTCTTACATAATCATATGTTCTACCTTTACCATCTTCATCACTTCTAGTATTAGCATATAAGTAATAAAGAGCACTCATAAAACCTTGTAACCAGTCTACCATCTTATCCTCTTTTTCACCTGGAACAAAGCCTATGTTATATTTTGAATTTAGTCCTATAGGTGCCCTTGTAATAAATGCCTTCTTCTTACTACTAGCCAGCGCGTGAGCAGTAGCTAGAAGTGTTTTACCAGATCCCCACCTTCCAGTTAAAAGTGTGTGTGGTGCTTCATTCAAAGCGTATATGGCACACACTTGATAGCAATCGCGGGCCTTTATACAAAACGTATCGGTCTTTATATTTCTGTACTTTGGTACATCATCTATTCTGGTCAGTACGTTAGTCATTGGGTTGTTGGCATATATAACTTGATTATCATTTTCAGTGTTTATTATAATAAACCACCAAGACTCATTATTAAGCTCGTGGCCGGCAATTTTAGAAAATACAGCTATCTTATCTTCATATTCTTCTTCTATGTATTCTCTATCATAAGCAAAAATATCTTCAGAGAATGCATCATACAAATCCTCCATATTAACATGGACATATGGATTAAATATATTATTTAAAACCGTATCATGAAGTATTGTTTGTAGCCCATCGGCTTTTGCTATAGTAGACATAGATATGTCTTTAGTAGCCAACACAGCCCCATGTTTTTTAGCTGAGGCTATTATCCTATCATCTGGGTCTTCAAAATCATATTTTTGCATATCAAAAATAGTCTGCTCTATACAACAAGCAGTAAAATCTTTTATAGCTTGTATAGCATTTCTAGCACTATATGACAGGTCCTTATTATACTTTTTTTTGTCCAATTCTTTTAAAACAGTTATTGGTAATAGAATTTTTTCATATTGCTTTGAAAGTTTATGTATTATATCAGCATCATCTAGATATAAATTAGTATCTATTAGGACGGTGTTATTCATATATTATGCTCCTTAGTATGAAAATTGGCATATAACTGCTATACTTAAATAGACACATCACCTCCTATATTTTTTAGGAAGTCTCCTAATTTTTTATCAGTGTTTACTACATGTACTTCAAACCAAGTGAAGCAGAAAAATTTAAATTTTGATAACAACTCATCATGATTTATAAACCTACTCTTAAGAAATTCAAAACTTATGTCCAACAATAAATCTGTAAAATTTTTATGTTCTTCACGATGATAATTAAAATCATCTTCCGGATAGTTTTTCTTAAACATTAATGATTCCTCATCAGAAAAGTGTTTTCCAGAATAGTTTACTAATTCTATAAGCAACTCTTTAGAATCCACATCCTTATCTATAATTCTATTTAAAAGGTTCATAAGAGTTTTGTGCTGATCATCTATAATATCTATACCTATATTCCAACTATCCTTCCACTTTATTTTTTTCATAGTCATCATCACCTTTTGGTTTATAGAATCCCTTACAGCCTCCGAAGCAAACTTTATTAAAAAACGTACATTCTCTGCATTTGTCACCATAGATTCCAATGGGTGTTATAAACCCCGAGGCAAAATATTTGTATGCCTCAATCATAGTTTTAAAGTTATGTATATAAGTTTTATGTAAAAGTGATAGTGGAAAGCAATTAGATATAGTAAGATCTGGATATATATCTAGTGGCTGCCCACAAATAAAAGAAAAATCATTATTTGGATTACTATTTAACTCGCCTATCTCTTCAAGAGTAAACATACATAACGGAAAACCACAATCTAAATGGATGATTGTATCATCAACATTATTAGATAGTTCTATTATATTTGTTGCGACGTCCCTATAACAATCAATACTTAAGTGTTTATTATTATACCCAAAAATAGGTAATGCTAATCCTAGTCTTATTTCATTTAATAAGTGTTTGTTATATATAATTTCTTTTAAAAATAATAAATTTGTATTTTTGTCATGAATAGTAAAAGAGGGGTATATTAGTTTGCGGAATTTATCAATAAATCTATTTTGTAAATAATTTTCATCCTTGGTTTGATACTTCTCCTCATTTATATTTATAGAAAAGTATAACTGTTCTTCTCTTAATGCGACTCTTTTTAATAATGTATCTAAATTTTTAATAGTAGAATTGTCAAGCATACCATTGGTAAATACTTGTATATAAAAATCATTGACTATTAAATATTCAAGCATATCAATAAATTTATCGTGAACAGTAGGCTCGCCTCCTATTATGTTTATAGATTTATCTCCAGTAGCTATGAAATCCGTGGCTTTTATGAACCCATCCCAACTAATTTTTGATTTTGTTTTTCTGGCCGGCGCCGCAAAACAATAATCACAATTTCTCTGACAATCTGTTGTAAGGATTAAACTAGCCATTAATTTTATGTGCCTTACATCCACCACCGCAAATTTGTTGTTTATAATAATTACATTCTACACATTTATCATACATAGGTGATGTGTTTTTAAATTTATTAAACCATTCGTGATGTAAATCTATATAAGACTCGTAATCTGCTATATTTGCCCTTATTTGTCTTGATAAAGGGTAACAATATGCAGCTTCTAGATTTGGATATACATCTATTATAGGCTCACAAGAAAACATGGCTTTTGTTCCACTATCTACAAATTTAGCCAGAGCCTCATCTGAAAACATACATAAAGGAAAACCACAATCAAAATTTAGATCTATATTATTTTTTTTAGTAACGTTAATAAATTTAACTATTTTTTCTGCTATTACATTAAAATTAATTGGATTTATACAAGCATTACTATTACCAAGTGGGGCTGCTAGTCCAAGTCTTATATGTCTAATAGTATTATACTTATTTATTATATTCAATAAAAAATAAGGATCAAAACTTTCCTCAAATATATTAAAAGACAGATTAGTAACCCTACCTAATTTAATAAGAAACTCATTTTGTAGTTCTTCTTCTTTCCTACTTCTATATTTTTGTTCATTTACATTTAAACAAAAACCTAGATGTGTGAAACAAGTAACTTCATTGTTTTTAGCCGTCTCTATTACACCAGAAAACAGTTCACTATTATCAACCATTCCATTAGTAAAAACTAAAACTGAAAGTCGTTTAGATAAAGTATAATCTAAAAACTCTACAAAATCTGGATGAGATGTAGGTTCGCCGCCTAAAAATCCAACTCTTGTTATTTTTTCCCTACTAGAAACCATCCAATCTATTACTTTTATAAAATTTTCAATACTAAATGACATTTCATTTTGGACATTGTCCTTAGCAAAACAGTACTTACATTTTCTTTGACAATTGGTAGTTAATATTATGTTAGACAATTTAAAAATTCCTTGTAAGTTTAAGAAACACTAGCATACTTCCAATTCTCTCAGTCAAGTTTTCTTGGATGTTATCTAAATTATGATTTAGATTATCAAGTATGTATTGTGTTTGCTTAACATACAACACTACAAAATCATTTGGAATTCTATTATCGTCTAAGCCAGAAATATTACTTAACCTATCACAAAGTTTTATAGTTAAAGCTCTGTCTGACATCATATTAAGTTTTTCAGTTAAATATATTTTCTTGCCTAGTAATTCTTTTTTTAGCACATCGTTTGTCAGCTCAGACACTAAATTCATAACTATCCCACCAAAGTTTCTACCTATCTCATTTAAAGCTATTGGAGTATCCTCTACAACATCGTGTAAAATAGCCGCTACATAGTCATCTACAGCTGCTTGACCCTTAGTAGCTTCCCACAGTAATTGAACTGTTTCTTCTAGATGTATTGTGTATGGCTCACCTGTAAATTTTCTTTTTTGATCCTGGTGAGCTTTTTTAGCAAAATCAAAAGCCTTATTAATTCTTAAATTCATACCCTTACCCTCTATATATTAATGGGTTAGTTAATTACTGTCTTCAAAAAACCTATCCAAAAAAGATTCGTGCTTTTTTATAAGTTTATCTACTCTATCTAGAAAAAATTGTGACGACATTATAGTGGCTACTATAAATTCCCTCTCTTCATATAACTCTTTAAGATTATTTTTTAAATTAGTCCTTATGCGCTGATCTCTGATATAATTTTCGATGTCTATCATCTTAATTAACTCCTCTATTGTAGTAATCCTTAAGAAGTTGTGCAGCTTCCATATGATCTTTACACCAAACATCCACGGTTTCTCTAACGAAAGGGTGGTTACAGTATTCATCATCCGCCCAGTCGCCCTCAAATACCCCTATAACACATTTTTCAGGGTTTTGATAGTACCAAGCTAATTCAAATAGAGTGCCCACTGTAGGTTTCAACCTATCATATTGGTTCATATTAGCTATACACCCAGTAGATCTTAATACATAACTATGATCTTTAGGTACAATAAGACTAGAACCTACCTTCATATACACTTTCTTTCTTTGCGGATCAATACCTTTTTCACCATTAAAGTTAGTAATACTTTTGTTCCACTCATTATCACATGGATCTATCATTTCAAAATTAGTATCATTTTTAAAAAACTCTCTAACTTCTTTTCTCCACCGATACGTAATCTTTTTATCAGGACTAATCTGTCCTATTAAATAAATCCTTTCCTTCATTAAATTTCCCATAATTCTAAACTCCTTTTCCTTAATGTCTTGAATTAACTATTATTAATCTACATCACCGTTTTCCAATATCTTCAAATCTTCATAGGGAGCTAGTAACCTACGTTCAATTTCAACAGCACACTGCCTCAACTCACCAATAAAGTTTTTATAATTATTATACCCTGGAAGTATGTTGGTCTTACAAAACTTAAATAGTATATAATTTAAATCTCCGTCAGCCTGTACATCTGCATAACACATAGCCTTTACCACCATATCCATTACTGCTCTGCCTTCTTGTTTAATATATGGAATTTTAATCACCTCCTAAATCTCTTAAAGTAAAACTTTGTTGATAAACAGTTCTCTCTGGTAATTTCATACAGGACAACACTCCCATATCATCATAACAAGACCCAGTATCTAAACATATCTTACTCGGCTCATTTAAAATTTTGATACTAGGGTTGTGACCATAAACTACCGTTTTTCCTGAGTATTCTATATGATCAAAATCTTTAGACCAGAGTAAACTCCACTCATCTTGTTCTTGTAAAGACACTTTTGTATTTATTCCAGCGTGAGTAAAGATAAAATCTTCAGTCTCATAGTATAGTTTTAGACTATTATAAAAATAAAAATGTTTCTTAGGAAGATTTCTTTTTGGAACATAATCTTTACTTAAATTTACGCCGTGTTTTAGATAACTGTTTAGAGTAATTTTACCTCCATTAAATAAAAACATGTTTTCATCAAGGCCGGAAAGGTAATTCATAAACATTAGCTCATGATTGCCTTTTATAAAGACACAATCAAAATTTTTATTTAATTGTATAAGAAACTCTATAACCTCATAAGACCTAGGTCCCCTATCCGTATAATCACCTAAAAATATAAGTTGATCTACTTTTGAAGGATGTACTTTCTTCATTAGCTCTTCAAGTTTAAACAATTCTCCATGTATATCACCAAAAGCATAAATGCTCATTAACTCACCTATATGTCTGAATTCTTAGTCCAGTAATATTTACCCTTTAATTTTTTATTTTCTATTACTAACCATTCGTTGTTTTCTATCCTACTGTTATGATCTATATTAGAATTTGTGTAATTCTTACCCTCAGTTATTTCCCTAAAAATATGTTGAAAAAGCAATTGTACCCCCTCCTCTGTATCTGACTTTATCTCAATCTTTAAGGTTTTGTTCATATATTATTCTCCTTTTTATTTTAAATGTCTAAGTCTATTTGCCAGACTTTAGCTAACTGATAAGAATTTCCTAAGATCTTGAATTCATTATGTTCTTGACCAGATAATGATATTAAACTAATTTGCGTACCGTCTTCTTCAAATAATCTTATAGTCATCCCTTCTTTTACATCAGGCCAAGACACACCCCACCACTCACCATCTTTTTTATATTGTACAGTTCTACTCATAATTAATTCACTAGTATCCTTCTTGGTTTGATTTGTCTATCGTTAGATATTGCAGTACTCCTTATATTCAAATATAGAACTGGTACTTCTTCTTCTATACCAATAGCATTATCTTTTTTATAAACTGGTAAATCTCCATACTGATTAAGTATGGCCGTAGATACCTCTATCAATTCTGATAAACTGCTTATAGCTATTCCTGAATTTGTTGTATACATTTTAAGCACCATAATCCAATATAATTACTATTTCTATTTTGTCAAGTAATTATTTTTAAATTATCTCCTCCTTCTTAGTTTTCTTTTAATTGAAGTTTTAGGTTTTGTTATTTTTGATTTTTTTTGGCGGGAAATAAAAATACCGTTGGGATTGTGCTTTCTTGGTACCTTTATTCTCATAGGTACCTCGTAGGGTCCACCGTGTGTACAATTAAATAGTCTGTAACCATTTTTAATATATTTTTTTATTAATCTTCTTTCTATTTTGTAAGCTTCATTTTCATTCTTAGTGGTGGTCACAGTTTTCATATTAAATTTATGTCCTTCTCTAACTAGTTTACGTAAAGCATTATATTTTGGTAATTTGTTCCCTTTCCTTGCTTCTTCTAAGTGTTCTTTTCTTCTTCGCTTCATATTGTTGGTTTTACCAACATAGTAGGGGCGGTTTCTATTATCAAGAAACACATAGACGCTATATACCATTAGCTTAAATCTCCTTGTAATTGAATTTTAAGTCTTAGGTACAGCTATGTAAATAAAAAAGGACGGGAAGTTTAAAATTCCCCTACCCTATTAAGGTTAGTTAAAATTTTGGTTATATACTTAAGCACTAGGCGCTGAAGATTTATATTGAAAACCCTGTTCATTTTGGTATTTTCAGAAATAATTTGTCCGTTAAAGGCTAAACCTTCTAATTCATTTAATATTTCGGCATCGTGGTCGATGGAGGTATAGTATTTCGAGGAGTTACTATTATTATTATTGTTATTTCTTATAGATTTGTGGTTATTTGTAATGTGTTTTTTTTGTACTGCGACCTCTTTGATGATTTTAACGTCAACTAATTGAGAGGTCTGTCCGTCCTTTGTTTTTGCTGTGTAAGTGTATTCTGTCATTTACTGTCTCCTTATTAATGTTATGCTTCTCCTTCAGCCCCCCATGCTCCCCACGCTGGTTCTACAGCGTTCCATTGTCGCACAAAAACATTATCTACCCAACAATTTGTAGTACCAGCTTCATTGGCAAATATTATTAGCCCATTTCCACCAGCGTTAGAAAGCATTGTGCCGTTGTTCTTCAAAAGCCCCCACGCCCGCAAATCATAGCCAAACCAAAGATCGTGAGAATTTCCCGCAAAATTTATTTCAGTAATTTCAAATCTTCCCCAGTATCCGTTAGTTAAGCCGACACCTGTACTGCTACTATTTGTATAGATCAACTCATTTGTAAAAATGCTGTCATATATTAATTTTGTCCCATTTCCGTGGTATGTTGTAAAGATGGCGGCATCTTCTTTGTACGCTGTCCAACAGATTGCATAGTCTGTACCAGGAGTCTTTGAGAAATATCCCCACGGATTGTTTGTTCCGTCTCGATATAGTCTCATAGAACGGGTTCCAGACCACGACATACTTGTGTCAATCTTTGCTGTACTCGACCCAACCGCAGTCTTCGACCATGTTATGCCACCACCACTATCGGTAATATCATCCTCGTCAGTTCCCCATTCAAAATCATCAAAATACTCAAATGTGTCAATGCCATTACTATATGCGGAGGCCCCGGCATTCCCATAATACATATAAAAAGTGGTTGCTGACGTTCCAATACTATCAAACTCAATCCAAACCGTTGCAAGTTGGTTTGGAGTTGACCCTGTTATTTCCTCGATCCAGTAATCCAGCAGAGTTACACCATCAGCCGCCGTAAATCTCAAATCACTGAAATCAGAATTGCAATGGCTTTCGCAATCAACATTCTCTCCTGTCGCCCCCGAAGATTCTCCAACAAGCAATTTCATCTGGTAATTTGATACAGCACCAGAAGCACGGGAAAGTGTAACTGGTTTTCTATAGTTCCAACCAGGTAAAGGAGACCCACTCAAAGTACTCTCCAATCTTATTTGAACATACCCCAAACTTGAAAATCCAGAATCATATAAATGCCAACTATCAGCCGCACAATTAGCTATTGAATCTCCTGTTTTGTAATAAACTGCAACTGCATCAGATGATCTGTAAGTATTAAGATCTATAAGTGCTGTACCTACACCAAAATTAACATATTCAGATTCCATATAAGCACCAGCAATCATTGTTAATCTCTCATCATCACCAGAACCTAATATATTGCCAGTTCCACCCCAATGACTATCTCCAAAAGTTCTTATATTATCTTCAACAACATCAGTTACATGACCCCAACATACCGTTCCATCAGGAGGAGGATCAGAAGGACTTGGTGATACAGATGCAGATTCAGAAGCTGAAGGACTTATACTTGGACTAATAGACGCAGATTCTGATGGACTTATACTTGGAGATTCTGAAGGACTAATACTTGGGCTAATAGATGGAGATTCACTTGGACTGATACTTGGACTAATAGACGCAGATTCACTTGGGCTAATAGATGGTGATTCTGATGGACTTATACTTGAGCTAATAGACGCAGATTCACTTGGA
>Ga0307377_10002991_pt1 | contig 19486 bp, 21 predicted proteins | sample TR3MG_FD_202535 | JGI IMG/M metagenome (GOLD analysis project Ga0307377, IMG submission 202535) | Soil microbial communities from Risofladan, Vaasa, Finland - TR-3 | ecosystem: Environmental > Terrestrial > Soil > Coastal area > Acid sulfate soil | place: Finland: Risofladan, Vaasa | collected... | reverse complement strand
CGGGAAAACCGACGATGAAGTCGGATGAAATCGAGATATCGGGGCGCGCGGCGCGCAGCCGGCGCACGATGGACTTGTATTCGAGCGCAGTGTAGCCGCGCTTCATCGCCGCGAGCACGCGGTCCGAACCGGACTGCAGCGGCAGGTGCACATGGCTCGCGAGCTGAGGTGTGCGGCGGTAGGCGTCGATCAGGCGCTGGGTGAATTCCTTGGGGTGGGAAGTGGTATAGCGAATGCGCTCGATCCCGGGGATTTCGGCGACGTATTCCAGGAGCAGCGCGAAATCCGCGCGTTCGAGCCGCCCGACCTCGCTCTCGCCGCCGATGCTTCCGCGGTACGCATTGACGTTCTGGCCCAGAAGTGTGACTTCCTTCACACCTGCGAGCGCCAGTTCCGCCACTTCGCTGAGCACATCGTCGAACGGCCGCGAAACTTCCTCGCCGCGTGTAAACGGAACGACGCAGAAGCTGCAGTACTTGCTGCAGCCTTCCATGACGGAGACGAAGGCGGATACGCCCTCGACCCGCGCCGGCGGCAGGCTGTCGAACTTTTCGATCTCGGGAAAGGAAATGTCGATCTGCGGCCGGCCCGTGCGCCGTCGCGCCGCGATCAGGGCGGGCAGGCGGTGCAGGGTCTGCGGACCGAACACCACGTCGACGTATGGCGCGCGCGCCACGATGGCGGCGCCTTCCTGGCTGGCGACGCAGCCGCCTACGCCGATGATCAACCCGGGACGTGCCCGCTTCAGGTGCTTTATCCGCCCCAGGTCGTGAAACACTTTCTCCTGCGCTTTCTCGCGCACCGAACAGGTGTTGAATACGATGACATCGGCCTCGCCGGGATCGGCGGTGGATTCCATGCCTTCGGCCGCGGCGAGCACGTCGGCCATCTTGGCCGAGTCGTATTCGTTCATCTGGCAGCCGAACGTTTTGATGTAAAGCTTGGACGCCATAGTCACTTTGGCGTTTTATCGGGCGCGGCCGCCTCTTCCGGTGTGAGCACCCACACGCGGTGAATTTCGCCCAGGCCGTCAAGCGTGTATTTGACCAGCGTGCCCGGCGGCACGCTCATCGGCATGATGATCCGGTTGCTCTGGTCGCGGATCTGCGCCCCCGGGGACAGGCGCATGCGCTCGCCGTCGATTTCGACGATCGGGCCCTCAATTTGGACGATGTGACCGCGTTTGGCGATATCCGGTATCGGTCGCAACTGGGCCATGGCGGACGCCGGCAGCAGGGCGCAGATTAGCACGGCGACGAGTTTTGCAAGCATGGCGCGACACCGGACCGGTGAGCAGAAGGTTGGGATTATAAACGAAGCCCCCGCGACCGGTGTTGCCGGCGCCGGGCGCAACAACAGGGCCCGCGCTACGGCCGGTAAAGGCTTTCGCTCCGGATGCCTTCGTAGTAGGCTGCGCTTGGCAGCGTCCGCGGCCCGGCCCCTCGCATCGCGCCCGCGCGCATCGAGCTGTCCTTCGACATGCAACCGGAGTTGGGAGACCCCAATCATGATCCTCGAAATAGCAGACATCCGAATCAAACCCGGAACGCAAGCGGCGTTCGAAATGGCGATCGCGAAAGGCGTCGGCGACGTGATTCAGAAAGCGAAGGGCTTCATGGGGCACAAGATCAACAGAGGAATCGAGTCGCCGGAGCGCTACGTGCTGATGGTCTATTGGCAGACGCTGGAAAACCACACCGTGGATTTTCGTCAGTCGGCCGCTTTTGCGGAATGGCGCGCCTTGGTTGGACCGTATTTCGCCGCTCCGCCCGTGGTCGACCATTTCGAGCTGTTGTCCAATTCGGGGTGAACGAGGGCCCCGGTCCGGAGTCGCGCCCCTATGCTGAACCTCAGCGGGTGCCAGGGGTGGCGCTTGGGCGGAAGGGGGAAACTTTAGAACGGTCATTGTTTGATCTCGGTCAACGCTTTGCCGGAATGTTCGTTTATATTGGCGACTATAACTTTCTTCTTAATTCTTAATTCTTAACACGGCGAGGAGCGACGATATGAAGTTTGCGGGAATATTGGCGGTATTTGTAGCGTTGATGCTATCAATCGGGAATGTCATGGCGGTTCCGCCCGGGAAGACAGTCGAGTTCGCGAGCCCGATGGGCAAGGTGACTTTCGACGGCGCGGTTCACGCGAAGGCGGGGTTGAAATGCGCCGATTGCCACATCAAGCCCAAGCTGTTTGAAATGAAGAAAGGCGGCGACAAGATAACCATGGCTGCCATCAACGAAGGCAAGTTCTGTGGCGCCTGCCATAACGGCACGAAGGCATTTGCCACCAAGAATGCGGCCGATTGCAAGAAATGCCATAAGAAATAGTTACGCCAGACCAGGCAAATAGGGCGACAGTCATGTCGCCCTTTTTTGTTTGTGCGGAGCCGATCGCACGCGCACGCCTGGGAGACCACTTCCTCTCCACAGGCCTGTAGTTTTAAGCCCGCCCGGCTCGCGAGCCGGGCGGGCTTGCGCCGTCCTCCACGCGCCAGCCGCCAGCCAGTTCGCCCAAAGCGGCGGTGGCGGCGTCCTGCTCCGAAGGCGCCGCGCTCAGTCGGACCGGCATTATGGCGCAGGTGCCGGAAGCTGCCTGGTGGCCACCAGGCGGCAGTTTGATCGCTCGCTCCATAAAACAGGTCCAACTGGCTGCTTTTGCAGCTCATCCATTTGGTCTATTGACGGCTCTTCCGCACAGTCGTCCAATAACTGCCAAGGGCAAAGCCGCCGAAAGGCGGCGACGCAAAGCTACTGGCCTAAACGCTCGATAAGGGCGCATGGCAGCGTGGTTGCCGGCGAAAAGCCGTCATTCCGCATGCAGCCGTCTTGCCGCGTCGCCTTTCCTGAGCAAAACCACGACGGGAGTGTTCGTCATGCTACGCGTTGACCAAAACACGACTCCACCTTTCTGGACGTCGAGGGTTTGGCAGTTTCAGCTGGCAATCGCAATGGTGAGGCTGGTCGGACAACGCCACTCCGGCGAAATCGAGCCGCTTGAGCAGTACATGTGCTATTGGCTCGGCTTCAACAACATCTGCGTCACGATCGCGAACGAACAAGGATGCCGTCCGGCACTTCTGACGTCGGGGAGGCGTCCGCAACTGGAGCAGATTGGGGAGTTCAGCATGCCCAAGGTGCGCATGCCGGACGAAGGCGAGCAGCTCGAGGTCGTCAATAGAGTGCTTTCGCCGCAGCTAAAGGAAAAATTGATTCTCCACAGAAGCACGCGCTTCTTCGTAAATCGGCTACCGCGATTTGAGGGGGAGGAGTTGACCGTGGATGCCAGGGGCCAGCGCTTGAACGGCGTGTTAAATATCGGCCGAACGGTTGATGCCGCCAATCCTGTTTGGTGTCCCATCGACCAGGCCTCGTACTATGCTTACCTTGGCGGCGAACGGACAAGCGAACGCAGGGACAAATTGGGCAAGGAAATTCTCGCCGTGCTTTGGACCGTAGGGAAAAACCGCTTCCATGGCGGAAAGCGTACCGACGATGCATCGATCCGCAACGTTGTGGAACACGCCTTGCCTCTGCTGAAAGAAGTGGTCAACTCGTTTGTGAGCGCGCCCGGGCGCGATGCGTCTAGGACGCATAGCACCCCGAATCTTTAGTCAGTCGAAGAACTCCGCCGTCACATGACCCGCGATGGCTCTTTTATGCGCGCTTGCGGCGCAAGGTCAGGATTTACAAAATGAAGCGTGGTGCCGTGATGGGCCATAGTGCAGTCGCAATACGGCGAATAGAGCCTGCTGCGTCCCGGGGCGTGAAATAATGCGGGGATCTCGAACGCGGACAGCAGACAGAATGATTAGCAAATGCCTGTAACAGCTGCGTTCATATCGCTGAAATATCGATAAATTACAAAATATATCAGCGATATATAAGAATCTGGTGGCGAATCCGTGATTCGAACACGGGACCTGCGGATTATGATTCCGTCGCTCTAACCGGCTGAGCTAATTCGCCAAGCGAAGGCGCGGATTATCCTCGCGCCGCACCGCTCCTGTCAAGCGTCGTACTTGCTATGCGACTGAATCCAGGAAGAAAAAATAAGCGTGCGCGAGCGGGTCGCGGATCTGCCGGGGACGCGGCGCAACGCTGAGCCAGTCCATCGTTGCCGCGTTTGGTGCTTGTTTGCGGCCTTTGCGTTTAGAATCGCATATGGACTTCGATGTCGTCATTGTCGGCGCGGGCTTGGTCGGCGCGAGTTTTGCCATGGCGCTGCGCGGTGCCGGGCTTAAGCTGGCGCTGATCGAGGCGCAGCCGCCGGTAGCCGTTGCCGACGACTGGGACAGCCGCGTCTATGCCATCAGCCCCGGCAGCGTTGCGTTCCTGCAGAGTATGGGCGTATGGAAGCGGCTGGATCGCAAGCGCATGGGTGCCGTGCACGAAATGCACATCCACGGCGATGTCGCAAACGCGCAGTTGCGCTTTTCTGCCTACGAGGCCGGTGTGGCCGAACTCGCCGCAATCGTCGAGAGCCGGCGTCTGCAATCGGAGCTATGGCAGGGGCTGGAACACCAGCACGAATTGGAACTCATGTGCCCGGAACGCTGTACGGCGCTGCAGCTGCGCGAGGGCGCAGCCGAACTCAGCCTGGCCAGCGGCAGAACCCTGCAAGCGAGGCTGGTGGTTGCGGCTGATGGCAAGCGTTCCTGGGCGCGGCAGGCGGCCGGGATCGCTGCAGAGTTAATACCCTACGGGCAGATGGGCTTGGTGGCGAATTTCGCCTGCGCGCGGCCACACCACAACACGGCGTTCCAATGGTTTCGCGGCGACGGCATCCTCGCTTATCTGCCGCTGCCGGGGCAGCGCATGTCGATGGTGTGGTCTACGCCTGATGCCCACGCCGCAGAACTCCTTGACCTGCCGGCGGATGCGCTTTGTGCCCGGGTGGCCGAGGCCGGCATAGGCGCGCTGGGGGAGCTCAGCCTGTTGTCGCCCGTACTTCAGTTTCCGCTCGCGCGGCTGCGCGCGGCGCGCCTGGCCGCGCCGCGCATCGCTTTGATCGGCGATGCCGGCCACTTGGTACATCCACTGGCGGGGCAGGGCGTCAATCTCGGTTTTGGCGATGCCCGTGTTCTGGCCCAGGTGCTGATGCAGCGTGAACAATTTCGCGATCCGGGTGATATTCGACTGCTGCGGCGCTATGAGCGCGCCCGCGCCGAAGATATACTCGCGTTTGCCTGGGTAACCGACGGATTACAGCGGCTGTTCGCAGTACCTGGCGCCGCTGCAGGCAAGCTGCGCAACGCGGGATTGAACTTGAGCAACGAACTGACAGTCGTAAAAAACTTGCTGATCCGCCGCGCCCTGGGCTGAGGCATTAATCAAAGGAATCTTATGTTCAAGCGCTTAGTAGTCCTCGTTGTTCTTGGCTCGTCGCTGGCGCTGGCACAGGCCGCCGAACCCGCAGGCAAGTTCGCCACCGAGAACGTCATCAAGCACACTCTCGAAGATCGCTTGGGCGGGGCCAAGATCGACTCGGTGATCAAGACCCCGTACCTCGGGCTGTACGAAGTGCATATAGGTTCCGAGATTATCTACACTGACGCGAAGATGAACTACATTTTTAACGGCAGCATCATCGACGTGAAGACCATGGAGAACCTGACGCAGAAGCGCTTGAGCGAGCTGAACGCCATTTCGTGGAATGACTTGCCGCTCGATGCCGCTTTCAAAACTGTGCACGGCAAGGGCAAGCGCGTGCTGGCGGTTTTCGTCGACCCCAACTGCCCCTATTGCAAGCGTTTCGAGAAAGAACTGGTCAAGGTCGACGATATCACCGTCTACACTTTCCTTTTTCCGATCTTGTCGCAGGATTCGCACCAGAAGGCGCAGGCGATCTGGTGCTCCGCCGACAAGTCCAAGGCCTGGAGCGATTGGATGCTGAACGGCAAGGTGCCGGTGGCGGCGAAGTGCGACACGCCGATCGCGCAAAACCTGGCGTTCGCGCGCAAAAACAACATCACTGGCACGCCGACGCTCATATTCGCCAACGGCCAGCGCGTGCCCGGTGCGATTTCGGCGGAGCGGCTGGAGAAGATGCTCGCGCTGAACGAAAAAAAATAGCGCATTGCTGGCGCAGGAGCCGTCGAGCGGTCTGAATCACCTTCACGCCCGCCGGTCCGTTCGCAGCTATTGCGGCAGTGGATAATCCCGCGGCAGCAGTACCCACATCCTGGCGCTCTGGCGCATGCGCCCCGCCTGCGCGCCCGCGGCATCGCCGAAACCCCAGAAGTAATCGGCGCGCACCGCGCCGCGGATCGCGCCCCCGCTATCCTGAGCAAGTACCAGTCGCTGCAGCGGTAACGAGCTGTCAGGCCAGCTGGTGGCCAGGAATACGGGTGCGCCCAAGGGAATAAAACGCGGGTCGACGGCGATGGAGCGCTCCGGCGTGAGCGCCACGCCCAGGGCGCCCACGGGGCCGTCTGCGCTGGAACCGTCTCCAGTTGGGGGCGTCGGCAATTCGCGGAAGAAAACGTAGCTCGGGTTCTGGTCGAGCAGCGCTTGCACTTTTGTCGGATGGGCCACGCCCCAGGCCTTGATGCCCTGCATCGAAGCGTCTTCCGGCTTCAATTCACCCTGCTCGACCAAATAGCGTCCGATGGACTTGTACGGCTGGCCGTTCTGGTCGGCGTATCCCACGCGCACCAGCTCGCCCGAGGGCAGCTGCACCCGGCCAGAGCCCTGAACCTGCAGAAAGAACAGGTCCACGGGATCGTCCACCCAGAGCAGTACCTTGCCGGCGAGGGAGGGCAGCCCGCGCTCGATCTCGGCGCGCGGGTAATACGGCACCACGCGCCGGCCTTCGAGCCGTCCGCGCAGGCGCAGGTGCTTCAGTTCCGGATCGATCGCCGCCAGATCGACGGTCAGCAGGTCATCCGGCGCAGCATAGAGCGGATACCGGTACGGCCCCTCCTTGATGCGGCTGCCGCGCAGCAGCGGTTCGTAGTAACCGGTGGCAAGTCCCTGCACGCTGCCGTCGGCGTCGGCTACCCGGTAGGGCAGGAATTGCGACTCGAAGAACTTGCGCACCGAGGCGGTTTTCGGCAGCCGCTCGGCCAGCGCGCAGCTCTCGTGCCAAGCCGTTTGCGCCTGGAGTCGGGTGCAACTGCGCAAGAAAGCCGGCCATGCGGCGCGCAGATCGTCGTCCGTCCAGCCCGGCAGGTCGGACCAGCTCACCGCCTTCAGGGTCTTCGCCTTGGGCGGCGCGGGCGTGGGCGCCGGGCATACCGGGCAGATGGGGCAGGACGCGACCGCAGGGCTGGCCTTAACCGCCGGCGGCGCGACCGGCCGCACGGTGGCGCAGGCGGCGAGCAACGCGAGCAGCGCCGCCGCCGCGAGTGCGCGCCATGAGCCTATGAGGCAGGCCATCGAAGACGGAGTAAAGCTACGCATGGGAATTTTCTTGATCGAATCTCGTGGTTCCTTGCTCGGCACTAGGCCGGGCCTCCGACGAACAAAGAACCACGAATCACGAACCACGATCCCCGACCTAATGCAGCACGCGCGGCACCGACAAGGTGAATTCCGGTATCGGCGCATCGAACTGGGTGCCGTCCTCGGCCACCATCTGGTAGCTGCCGCTCATGGTGCCGACCGGCGTGGCGAGTGCGGTGCCGCTGGTGTACGCGAAGTGCTCGCCCGGCTTGAGCAGGGGCTGGGCGCCGACCACCCCCAGGCCGCGCACTTCCTGCACCTGGTTATGCGCATCGGTGATGATCCAGTGGCGGCTGATCAGCTGCGCCGGCACGGCGCCGCTGTTGCGGATGGTGACGGTATAGGAGAAGACGAAGCGGTCTTTCGCTTCGTCCGACTGCTCGGGGATGTATTGGGTCTCGGTGGAGACGTCGACGGCGTATTTTTTGGCGGACTGCATGCGGCCATTTTACACTGCGCCGGCAGCGCTGAACGTTTTTTGGCGCGCGCTGGGGCGAGCGAGTAAAATGCGCGCAGGTATCGCCCGACATCGAGCACACCCCATGACTACTTACCGCATCGCGCCGAGCATACTTTCCGCCGATTTCGCGCGCCTGGGCGAGGAGGTGACGGGCGTGATCGCCGCCGGCGCCGACATGATCCATTTCGACGTGATGGACAACCATTACGTGCCCAACCTGACCATAGGTCCGCTGGTGTGCGAGGCGATCCGGCCGCTGATCAAGGCGCCAATCGACGTGCACCTGATGGTGAAGCCGGTGGACCGCATCGTGCCCGACTTCGCACGTGCTGGCGCCGACATCATCAGCTTCCACCCTGAAGCGAGCGAACATATCGATCGCACCATCGGCCTGATCCACGAGCACGGCTGCAAGGCCGGGCTGGTGTTCAACCCGGCTACGCCGCTGGATTATCTGGATCACGTGCTGTATCGCCTGGACCTGGTGCTGATCATGTCGGTCAACCCCGGGTTCGGCGGGCAGAAATTCATCCCGCATGCGCTCGCCAAGCTGGCCGACGCCCGTCGCCGCATCGACCAAAGCGGGCGCGAGATCATGCTCGAGGTCGACGGCGGCGTCAACGCGGACAACATTGCCGCGATCGCGCGCGCCGGGGCCGACACCTTCGTCGCCGGTTCCGCCATTTTCGGTGCCGGGAACTACAAGGCGACGATCGCCGCGATGCGCGCGGCGATCCAGACTGTCTAGTCCTGGCATGCCGCTCGCGCGCGGCATCGCCGCCGTCATGGTCGATCTCGACGGCACCTTGCTCGACACCGTACCCGACCTCGCCGCCGCGGCCGGGCGCATGCTGGCCGCGCTGGGGCTGCCCCAGCGCAGGGCCGAGGAAATCCGCAGTTTCATCGGCAAGGGCATTCCCAATCTGGTGCAGCGCTGTCTGCAGGCGAGCGCCGGCGCGACAGGGGCCGAGGCCTTGCAGGCCGAGGCACTGGTTTTGTTCCAGGATTTCTATTTCGAGGAATCCGGCCGGCGCACGGCGGTCTTTCCGGGCGTGATCGAAGGCCTGCAGCGCTTTCGCGCGATGCGCCTGCGGCTTGCCTGCGTCACTAACAAAGCCGCGCGCTTCACCGTGCCGCTGCTCGAACAGGTCGGCTTGGCGCCTTTTTTCGAGTTGGTGGTTAGCGGCGATACCTTGGCGCGCAAAAAGCCGGATCCAATGCAGCTCGCGCACATCTGCGCCGAGTTCGCGCTGGCGCCGCCGGAGGCGCTGCTGATCGGCGATTCGGCCAATGATGCGCTCGCGGCGCGCGCCGCCGGCTGTCCGGTTGTGTGCGTTTCCTATGGCTACAGCGAGGGCGCAGACGTGCACGAGCTGGACTGTGATGCTATAGTTGGATCCTTATCAGAGGTTGCAGACATTCTAAGAAGCGCACGGTCGTGATACTCGAACAATCCGCAAAATGGGCGCGCTGCGCCTGGGAAAGCTGGCGCTGCTGGCGATCCTAGGCACGTTCGCCGGGCGCCTGTCGTTTCGCGCCCAACCCCAGTAGCTTTTCGTTTTTGCCGGATCGTTTTTGGAGCAGTCATGACTGAAGTCGAATTCAAGCGCCTCGCCGCGCAGGGTTTCAACCGCATCCCCGTGGTCCTCGAGACTTTCGCCGATCTCGATACGCCGCTGTCCATTTATCTCAAGCTGGCCAACAAGCCTTTTTCCTATCTGCTCGAATCGGTGCAGGGCGGCGAGCGTTTCGGCCGCTATTCCTTCATCGGTCTGGCCTCGTCCACGCGCATCAACGCGCGCGACGGGACGGTCCTGGTATTGTCGGGCAACCGCATCGCCGAACGCTCCGACACGGGCGATCCGCTGGCGTTCATCAACGCTTATCTTAAGCGCTTCAAAGTTGCCGCGCTGCCCGGGCTGCCGCGCTTCTGCGGCGGGCTGGTCGGCTGCTTCGGTTACGACACGGTGCGCCATATCGAGCCGCGCCTCGCGCACTCCGTGCCGCCGGATACGCTGGGCACGCCCGACATCCTGTTGATGCTGTCCGAGGAGGTCGCCATCGTCGACAATCTTTCGGGAAAACTGACGCTGGTGGTATACGCCGAGCCGGAGGTTCCTGGCGCCTATCAAAAGGCGCGCGCGCGGCTGCGCGAGCTGCTCGCCGCTCTGCGCGCGCCGGCGCAGATTCCGGCCGAGGCGCGGCAGCCGAGCGAATCTCCACAATCTGCCTTCGGTGAAGAGGGTTATAAGGCGGCGGTGGTGCGTGCCAAGCAATACATCCACGATGGCGACGTGATGCAGGTGGTGCTGTCGCAGCGCCTGTCGCTGCCGTTCGCAGCCGAGCCGCTGGCGCTGTACCGGGCGCTGCGCACGCTCAATCCCTCGCCCTATATGTTCTACTTCGACTTCGAGGATTTCCATGTGGTCGGCGCCTCCCCCGAAATCCTGGTGCGGCTGGAAGGCGACAAGGTGACGCTGCGGCCGATCGCCGGCACGCGTCCGCGCGGCAAGACGGCGGAGGAGGACGAGGCGCTGGCTGCGGAATTGCTGGCCGATCCGAAGGAGCGCGCCGAACACGTGATGCTTATGGATCTGGGCCGCAACGACGTCGGGCGCGTGGCCGCGACCGGCAGCGTGCGCGTGACCGAGAACATGGTGATCGAGCGCTATTCTCATGTGATGCACATCGTTTCCAACGTCGAAGGCAGGCTGCGCGAAGGGCTGGATGCCATGGCGGTGCTGCGCGCGAGCTTTCCCGCGGGCACGGTCTCTGGCGCGCCCAAGGTGCGGGCGATGGAAATCATCGACGAACTTGAACCGGTGAAGCGCGGCATCTACGCCGGCGCGGTCGGCTATCTCGGCTTTCACGGCGACATGGACCTGGCGATCGCGTTGCGCACCGCGCTGATCAAGGACGGGGTGCTCTATATGCAGGCGGGCGCCGGCATTGTCGCCGATTCCGACCCGGCGTCGGAATGGACGGAAACGCTGGCCAAGGCGCGCGCGGTGCTGCGCGCCGCCGAAATGGCGTCGGGCGGGCTCGATACCCGCCTGGAGGACTGATCATGCTGCTGATGATCGACAAATAGCATGTCCAAAAACCGACACTTAGCGGTACCTGGATATGTAAGATAAGTACATGTTTTTATTTAAAGTACTGTCCGTGGTTGTCCATGGCTGTCATCTGGAGTACATACGGCAGCCAGCAAAAATGTGTGTATAAATGTGTACATCGAAGCGTATAATTAGCATCGACACATGGCGCAACTCACAGACACGCAGATAAGCAATGCGAAGCCGAAAGACAAGTCATATCGTCTCTCGGCTGGTGGTGCGCTATTTCTAGAAATTAGCCCAGGTGGCGCCAAGCTGTGGCGCTACCGTTACCGGCTTGGTGGCAAGCCGAGCACCTATGCCATCGGCCGCTATTTCGACACCAAGAAGAAACCAGCCGATCACGTTTCCCTAGAAATGGCCAGAGCTGAGCGCGACCGCGCCCGCAAGCTGGTCAAGGAAGGGATTAACCCCGCCCAGCAACGTCAGACTGAGAAGCTGCGTAAGCAATCGGAAAATGCCAACACGTTTGAAGGGGTGGCAAACGAGTGGATAAATCAAAATAAGCAGCACTGGACGCCGTACTACCTCCGCCAAGTCGAAAGCATGTTGGCCGACAACGTATTCGGCTACATAGGGGCGCTTCCAGTGCGCTCAGTAACAGCTGCGCATTTGCTCGCAATTCTGCAACGCGTCGATAAGCGTGGCGCAAAGACTGTGGCGATATTGATTCGGCAATGGTGCTCGGCGATCTTTCGCTACGCAACTGCGACACTTCGCGCCGACGCAGATCCAGCGTCGGCACTGAAGGGGTTCATCAAGCGCAACAAGGTCAAGCATAAGGTGGCCCTGAACCGCGAGCAGATTAGCGAGCTGGTCGGGAAGATCGACACCAACGCCTACCGCACCACGGCAGTTGCATTGCGTTTGCTCTTATATACGTTCGTCAGGCCTGGGGAGCTACGTTGCGCGGAATGGACCGAGTTTGATCTGGATCGCGCAGAATGGCGCATCCCGCCCGAACGCATGAAGATGCGTGAATTGCATATCGTTCCACTCGCACATCAAGCTGTCGAATTGCTGCGCGAGCTAAGGATCATCACTGGCGCTGGCAGATTTCTTTTCCCGAATTACCGACGAGCAGAAGCCGTCATGACCAACACTACGCTTAATCGGGCACTAGAGCGCATGGGTTACCTTGGCATATTCTCGGCTCATGGATTCCGCGCAACCGCCTCAACATTCTTAAACGAGATGGGCTACCGTCCAGATCTAATCGAGCGACAGCTTGCGCACGCGGAGCGGAATATGTCGCGTGCAAGCTACAATCAAGCAGAGTATCTGCCAGAGCGACGTCAGATGATGCAGCATTGGGCAAATACCATTGACGCGCTAGTCGGTGGCGAGAACGTAATCCCCATTCGCAGAACGATGAATTCGTAATTGCGCGGCATCGCCGGATAGACTTCGGTCACACTGGGTGTCGGCGCGACACTGATACTGCGTAGCAAGAAAGGGAGGCAAATGATCGAAAAACCCCCCACATCTTCCTGTACCCCCGAGAAGAAGCGAAAACTCATCGAGGCCATGGACGAGCTCCTAAAAGCCGTAAAGCCATCTAAATCCAAAAGAGCCGCATTCTTGAAGCGGGTCGAAGCAGCAATTCAGGAAAATGACAAATTTCCATATGATGTATATTCAAAATCTGGAATTTGCAGCCGCTTAAAAAACATTATTGATACGACCAATGATGCGATGCTCGCGATACAGCACGAATGCATGGAGGTGGTGGAAATTGATGTTGACCTCGATTCTGAAGCGATATCGCTATTGCACAAGAGTCCCCGCTCCCGCGCTAACAGCAAGAATCTACTTAGTCTCATAACGGGCGTGAATGTGCATCGCATTGGTTCTGATGATGATGGAAATCAGCTCAGGGTAAGGACATTCTTGAATCAGCATTTGCTGCGCCGAGCTCGTTACAAAAGGAATAGATTTCCGCTGAGAGGGAAGCTAGAAAGAGATGAAGACTATTTTGATGCCTTTGTGGAGCAGTTGGCGGGCATGCTTGGTGAGTTTAGCGACGTAGCCAGCTGCGCACTTAAGGATGCGAAAGCTTACAAGGTAGGGCACCCCGAAAAGCAGCAAGCCAGGGAATTTGTTTGCGAAATTGTGTCGGCCTTTCAATCGGCAGATGGCAACTTTGATAAGCGCGGAAGTAAGACTAAGTTTTACAATTTTGTGAAATGTTGCTTCTCATGCGCTGGGCTTGAGATTCAAGATCCTTGGAAAACATATGTTAAAGCCACGTTGAACCAAGCCAAGGAGCAGCACTAACGGTGCTGCGTGAGTATTGCAGTATTTACCCCCCCAAATACACTCGAGTTTATCCTCTATAAACATCGCCGGTTTTTCATTAAGCTGAAGTAAATCCAGGGGCGGCCGGTTGCAATCGGTTGCTCGCGGATGCTCAGATGAATGGAGAACAAATTGGCGTATCCCCCGCAGGCGTACACGGTCTCGCAGTTTTGCGAAGCCCACAACATCAGTAGAGCCCTGTTTTATCTGTTGATGAAAGACAAAGACCGGGCCCCTGCCATTATGCGGGCAGGTCGAAAAGTACTTATTAGCGCGGAGTCGGCAGCAGCTTGGCGTGAGCAAATGACCGCCCATACACAGCAAGGAGGGCGTGATGTCAAAGATTAAGAGCCGCCCCGCTTGGAAGCCCATTCGGCCACTGATAGCCACAATCGGTGTGCCCGGCAAATTTCCTACCAATGCACTTGGTCCGATTCTTGGGCCAGCCACCCGCGCAATCGCACGTGCTGTTCAGGCATCCGAAGGCGTGGTCGCGCAGTCGGTTCTTGCAGCGTCGACTTTGGCGGCTCAAGGTTTAGCTGACGTGCGGCGTGGTAGCACCCGACATCCCATCAGCAATTACTTCATTGTCATTGCCGACTCCGGTGAACGCAAGTCGGCAACCAAAGCAATTGCCTTCAAGGAAGTGCGTAATCGCGAAGCGCGGTTGAAGGCCAAATGCTTGGAAGAATTGTCTCAGGAGGACAAAGGCGCGGCTGTACCGGTCGAGGTGCTCCACAAATCCACGATCATGTGGGGAGACGTAAGCCTTGATGGGATTTTGAACAGCCTCGCCTTTGGGTACCCATCACCCGGGATCGTTACGGACGAAGGAGGTAATTTCCTGGGCGGGCTCGCGATGCATGCGGACAATGTCATTCGCACGATCTCAGTTCTCTCGGAAATTCACACGACTGGGGAATTACCACCTTCAAACCGCGCTCCAGGCGGAAGGCTAGGCGGTAGGCTTGGCGGGAGAAAGATCCGTCTCCTCCTTTACCTGATGCTCCAACCGCTCCTCGCCGACAAATTGTTCAGTAATCGGCAGTTTTGGAGTCAAGGTATTTTTTCCCGATTCTTGTGTGTGCGCGCACCGTCCTTGGCGGGAAGTCGCATTTATGAACGAAATAATTCAAAGCAGGATCCGTGTGTGAAAAAGTATCACCAGCAGATCCGCAAGTTGTTGAGAATGCAATTACGAATTGGGGATGCGCAATGAGCAAGTCGTCCATGCCAGCTTTGACGCTTTCGGAAAAAGCGGAACGTGAATATGGAGAGTTTTTCCAGTATGTCGAGAGCCGGAACGGGCCGGGGCGTCCGATGGAGCAAATTCACGGGACGGCGGCAAAAGCCGGGGAGCAAGCATTGCGCGTAGCCGCAGTGCTGACGTTGATGGAGAAACCAACTGCGAAGAAGATCATGTTGCCGGCCATGCGAAATGCATGCCGACTGATGAAGCACTATCTACTGCAGGCGCGAGGACTGTACTTGGCAGGCGTTCCTGACCCCACAATACTGGCGGCGAAAGAACTACAAGACTGGCTTTGGAAGAGGGAAAAGCGGCGGATAACGTTGCAGGAGGTCTATCAACTCGGTCCATCCAAGTCTCGCAATGCCGCGACGGCGCGCGCTCAGATGCAAATTCTGATTGAGCACGGTACGGTCAGGATGCGCCCAGACCTCAGCGCCAACTTCTATGAGGTGCGGCTAGACGATGAATAACCAACTCCTCCGCCGATTCAGTCTTATATGCACGCTGTCGGTAACTGTAGGCTCTTCCGACCAACTATCGGGATGCTTTGCATTCAATGCTAAACGCGCTAATCCTGCTAAATCTGCATATTCAGTGCCTAGGTGATGGTACCAAAGAGCCAATTAGCAGTATTAGCGACAGTTGTATCGCAGATCTGAGAAAAGTGGGCCTACGTGGAACATAGCATCGACGTAATTACATGACATTGCACACAATCTGAATTGGAATTGAAAATACATGATATCAAGCACGATTTATATTCGAAACATGAAATACGTTTATCATCAATAACTGGAGTCACATCATGATTGATACTGCAAAAGTATATATTCATATTACTGACAAGATGTACGAGCGGTTGCACGATTCGGAAGAACTGGAAGCTAAGGGCATCAAGATATACGGAAATAAATGTTTCTTGAAGCATCCTCACGGAATGAGGAATCCAGCAGTAAATATTCAAATGGCGAATCGGTTGTTTTGTATCGAGTCATCGTTGCCGAAGCTGCTGCAGGGGCACAACGTATTTGGGACAAATAGGCTTCACTTCATGTGCCTGGCCGTAACGAAGCTCATCTACCAACATCTTGGCCTCGAGTTCACACCGAGCGAACGCGCGTCCGTCAAAAAACGCCGGTTCCGGTTGGGGCGACTCGACATCACGTGCAGCTTTCGTCTGGCATCGCAAAATGAGGTGGCAGCGGCACTCGAAGCGGTTTATGAGCAGCTGCGGGCGGAAGGGTGGGGTTGGGCCGCGTATGGGGTGGACGATTTCGAGTCAGTGAACAAGCAACCGGCTTCGGCGCGCATCATCGATAAGTTCTACAACAAATATGTCGAGTTGCAGACGCATGAGATTCCGGTAGGCGTAGCCGGGCGCGAGCGCGTATTGGAATTGGCGCAACGTCTGCTGCGCTTCGAAGTCGTGCTGCGTGGAAAGGAACTCAAGCGTCTTGGTCTGGACTATGCGGACAAGTGGAGCCCAGCCCTGGTCCAGCAGTTCATGATGCAACGTCTAGGCAAATTAAATCTCCAGGGGACAATCAAGCGAAGCGTGGCGGCAGCTGAACTGGACGGGCTCAATAGGTGCACCAACATGTTTCATGGCCTCTGGTCACAGGGGAGCAATCTACGTCCATTTCGCCGTTACGCACCTTTGCTTCGTGCGCGCCAGATCCTGCTTAAGCACGGTGTCGATATATTTCGCCGCGCTGGCTCCGGGTGCGAAATCGCACTCGACGAGCTTCTTACCCAAGACAATGCGTATTTTCGCGCTCCGAAGTCGATGACACGCCGAGGCCTAATTTTCGGGATCAGATCTTGCCGTAGATAATCGTGCAAGCGCGTGCCGTCATTAAAGTATTGGTACCCGATCCGGCTATTTATCTGAAGGTGGATGTGGACGAGACACGATAGTGTGCTGCTTTTTGCTAATCGTGCTAATGGTCATCGCAGTGGCACGCTTACACAAAGCGCCCGCTTGTACTTCTGCCTTGCGGTGATCGACCCACTTCATCAAGTTAGCCACTCAACTCGCCAAGTGTAGCAACGATTTACTGCCCGACCGCCTTATTCGCTCGACTATTCGTTCCCACATCTGCCCGTCATTAGTGGACGCAGTTGTTGACCATAGCCATCCATGCAATGGCCGAATATATAAATCGCGTCTGCCGCCCGATATTTCCCCTCGCAGCAACCAGATTGCACTGGATATAAATCCATTTGAAACCGTGTAAAGTAAAAAGTACAAAGCAAAAGCTGCGTACAACAATATTTATATTCAGGAGAAAAAACGACAAAAATATCAGACTCCGGCGACTGCTGTCATTAAGCAGCTGTCTGCGCTTTGAACGCGAATGAAGCGCTTCGCTAATCTAAAGAGTGCACGCATCAATCAAATATAAGCGCTCGACCAGCGCGTGCTCTGGGCTGGGCACTAGAAGGAGAACAATATGAGACAAAAACGATTCAAAGATGACGACGAGCTGCCGAAAAAAACGCTGTTTTCAGACTGGCCGGATGCGTCCAACGTTGTGAAAGAGAAAAGCGAGTCGCCACGCGAAGCGAATGCGAAAAGTAAGCGCACGAAGCGCAAGCGTCGCAAGCAGTTGTTCTATTGAGATGACGAGCGTGACGGCGGCACGGCACGTGGAGACATTTATCGGGGAGTGGAGGGCGCGAAGATCGCGTCATTCTGAGCTGCGCTAATATGAATTAGCGCAGGTCAGGATTGTCTGGATTGGACGGACGCGATGCCACTCGCGATCGAGCGCTGGCGTGGTACCCCATGTCCAGTACTATCGCCTTGACGGGGAGTGTCATTTACATCGCTCTGAACGCCCGCTCCTCGGTGCGGTCGCTAGCAGTCCGCATCCGATTGAATATTATGACCGCTTTCGGGTTATAACTTCGAGCGCGGCTAGTGGCCAAGTGCGGTAATTCATGGGGCAGAGATGACCACCGCATTCAATTCGCGAATCTTGCTTTCCGTGGTCATGCTATAAGTCGATACGTCAGTAAAGGTCGTCGCCCACCTAGCGTGCCTAATTTGCTCTTGCGCGAGACATCCTTAGCGTGGCAAAGTCAATACGGAATGCTGCGAGAACTGCTCTACAGTTTAGACGAGGTGTCCGACTGCGCGGTGACTATCGACGAGTTTCGGGCAATCCCGAAAGACCGGAGCACCGAGGCCTATCACGACGTCCTGAAACTAGCAGGGATGATCCTATTCGGTCCCTTTCCGGACGTGGTCTCCGGCCACACCAATCAGGTCGCGTTCCTGTTCGACATGAACCGCTTATTTGAAGAGTTCGTGGGACGGCACATGATGCGGCTCGCTGGTCCTTTGAAGTTGGAGATATCGCTGCAGGAGCCGGCTCGATGGCTAGGGCGTGAGATATTGGCAGAAGGCGCTGACGAAGAGTGCTTTCGACTAAAGCCGGACATCACCCTTCGACGCGGCGATGAGTTTGTGGCCGTCATCGACACGAAATGGAAAGCGTTGCAATCCGCCAAACCGCGCGAGGATGTGTCGGAGGCAGACGTCTACCAGATGTTTGCTTACATGACGCGTTATGGTTGTGAGGTAGGGGCGCTCTTGTTCCCGATACACGCTGGCGTCGATGAAGATGGGGTTTCCTCGAAAATTGATGTCGCCGGCAAGACCCTGGTTTTGGCGGGACTAAATTTGAAGGACCTTGAGACAGTTCCCAACCAACTCGAGAAGATGACACGCCATGTAATAGCGGCGGGGGTGCGGTAGGCGCGACTGCTATCGGTATCTGGCCAGCGCGTGAACCGCGGTAGCAAGAGGATCATCTGTGTCCTCAGCGTATTTGTCCTTGTCGAAATCTTGCGGCAACGACTCGCACGGGCCCAAACTATAAGCTATGCCCTCTTGATGCGCCGTGTGCACAAGCGCGTCCAGTAATGCATTGCCCCGCTTCGTGCGTCGACCCAGCCGCCCATTTTTCCGACGGCCCTTCGCTTGCGGTTCCTGCTGCCTTGTTTCTGTACTGCTTTCCGACTCGGTCCGCGCATGATTGTGTTGTCCTTTGTCCATCGCTATTTCTCCTAGTTATGCAGGTTGTCCTGCACAACGTATAGCGACCATTTGTCCGGATCTCAGGCCGCCTTTTTTTTCGCGGGAATTGGGCGCGCCTGCGCATCATCGGTGAAGCGAAATGTGCGCCGCCCGCGGCCAGCGCAATTGGACCGGACCCGGTCGTGGCACCAATGCCCATCCGCCAGGATCGGCGGCACGGAGCGCGCGGTCGTCCGATACGGGATTGGCCTGCAGATCTGGGGCTGCCGAGATGCCGGCTGGACCGTGTTTCCCCGCATTTTCCGGCCCGGGATGTTGTTTGCGCGATGTGGATTGACCAGACTGCGCGACTGGATTGACCAGGGCTGATCATCTTCGAACGCTTGACGAGAAAGCGAAATAGACGAAAATCAGGCGGTCAGCGCAATTCGCGCTACGTGGTCAATTCTGGTCGCGCAGCAACAGACTGCTGAGCTGATCGGCTTCCTAGGGGCGTTTTCCCGGACGGTGGCAGGGCTCGTGTGAGCCCCTGCAGCCCGAACCTGCAGGCAGATTTTGCGAGCCATACATTTCCGCTCGGGGCCGGATCTCGAATTTTTGCCAACTTTAAGTATTTGATTACAAATAACAATATGTTGACTTTTACGGCAAGTCCCTGTATACTTTGACTTAAGCTGGCAGTACGAGCGACTGGCAGCGCATGGAAAAGTTAGTGTCCACTAACTTGTAAAGTTGGCAAAAATCTTCCCCCCAAGGAGTTCGACATGGCTGGTCCAAGGCACAGCCGTGCGTGGCGTTTAACTGAGCGCGACGCGCGCGCGAGTTACTGGCTCGCGAAGATCGGGTTGAATGTGGATCTGCTCACCCCCTCGC
>Ga0307377_10002990_pt1 | contig 19489 bp, 21 predicted proteins | sample TR3MG_FD_202535 | JGI IMG/M metagenome (GOLD analysis project Ga0307377, IMG submission 202535) | Soil microbial communities from Risofladan, Vaasa, Finland - TR-3 | ecosystem: Environmental > Terrestrial > Soil > Coastal area > Acid sulfate soil | place: Finland: Risofladan, Vaasa | collected... | reverse complement strand
GTTGCCATATTTGTATGGGGGCTGATATTATTAGCCTGGGACGTTTGGGATTATGTAACCGATAAAGAATAGTATCATGAAAAAAGTAACAGCAACACACGTATTGACAGCTACCGAGATGGAAATTCCCGAGCTGCCTGAAATAATCAAAAAAGAGCTATACATTAAATGGGGTAAAGCATTAACCGGGGATGATCATCTTAAAATGTCTGAGGAGAAGAAACCTGCATTTCATGATAATCCTACCCGGCCTGATCATGTTGAATTCAGTCTCACCGGCTATGTCCTGAAGCATGATGACATGAAAAGGCTCAGGGAGATACAGCATGAATTAGATATAAGAGCAGACAGAGATCCGAGCTCGCATTACAAGGAAATAATAAAAGAGCTTGGAGATATCCTGTTTGGTCCTCCTGCCCCTTAATTTGGTCATTTAATTAATAATGGTTATCTTGCATCATCTTAATATACTTCACCACAGTCCTTGTGGTTTATAACTCCATAGTATTTACCAAATTAAATATGATGAAAATGTTAATGATGATCTTTATATCACTATTTAGCTTTCAATTATTTGCACCTACCTTAGGTAATGTGCTATATATTGAGAGACTACCTCAAATCAATCCTTATGAAAAGATTTGGGATGCTACTGGCTACGTTGAATCAAGATTTGATGATAATGCCATTGGTGATAAGAATTTGAAACAGCATAGCTACGGAAGAGTACAGGTGCGACAAGACAGACTCAATGATTACTACCAACAAACAGGGAAACAGTATAATGTTACTTTCATGTGGGTTGAGGAATATTCGAGAGAGGTATTTATGCACTATGCCAGCCAGCTTGATTACCGGGATTCAGAGCGAATTTCGAGAGAGTGGAATGGTGGAGCAAAAGGCATGAAGAAAAAAGCCACAAAAAAGTATTGGGATTTAATTCAAAAACAGTTGCAATAAATGTTAAAAAAATAATTTGATTATTCCGATACTATTCATACCTTTGTGATCAGAGGTTAAATCGTCCACTCGATCTTAGTGGAACATTTGTCAGAATGTTAAGCAAAAAGCCAGGCTTTAACGGCCTGGCTTTTTCATTGTAGCAAACTCTGATTAGAATGTTATACCTCCTCCAACAAAGAAACCAAGTTTCCCTATATCTGGAGGGGGATTCGCTGTGTATGTGCCTCCAAGTTTAAGATATTCCCATATACTCAAAGCCAGTATTCCTTTTAATTCTGCAACATTTGGTTCGAGAATATTCCTACCTAAAGCAAGACCCAAACTAGCACCGAATACATTAACCGGAGTAGGATCTGTCTTAGATCGAGGAATAAGCTTCTGGACGCCTATTGCTGGCCCTATCGCACTAAATGTTGTGGTAGTCCACTCTTTCGTAATAGTATTACGAGTTACTTCCTGAACTGCCATAGTAGCATCAAATCGCCAAGCCCATTTGAAAGGCTTCTCTGTCACATCGGAATACACCATACTTCTTCCCTGACCCTGGTCTATGACCGGAAATGGTTCTACTGTCCTAAATGGATGGAATGACCGAAGGGATTCCTGAGAATAGCTTGTTAACGTAATCGTTAACATAGCAACCAAAATTAGAATTTTTTTCATGCTGCTTAATTTTATAAAATTTATACCGCTAAGTTAAATAATATTTCTCTAAGCTGCAAGTTTAATTTTTGTTTGATTGGTAGGTCCATTAAATACAGTTGCACCAAAATAAGTAAGTGCGATTGACAGAGTCAATAATAATAATTTCTTTACATCAATCACCCCATTAAGAATGATCATTGCCGCACCGTCAAGAATGCCGTTACCAATTGCAATTAACAATCCTGAAAGTACGTTTTTCCAGTTCCATGTACCGGATGCCGTAACCGATGTTAATGCTGGTAAAAAAGCATTTTTGCCAACATAAATAAGTGTTGCGCTGATTAAAGATATAATCAATAATGCTGTGTCAAGCGGAGTTGTACTGAATGCTGTTACGACTACCGACATTAGTACCATTAATAAGTTTTTGAAAAATTGATTTGACATAATTTTAATTATTAAGTTTATACTACGAACATAATTTTATTTTCAATCCTTTATTCCAAGGTATAATACCCATTCTTGCTTTACTTATATTTTTACAATGTTCTTCTGTTCTTATTAATTTTTTTTGTGTTTCACTTTGTTTATTTATCCTTTCATCAGTCTCTTTAGTCAACCCTTTATTCCAAGGGATGATACCTATTCTTCCCTTACTTATATTATAATTATGTTCAATTGGACGACTACTTGCATATTTAGTTATATTTTGTCTATGCTTTATAGACTGAGGGCCTTTTTTCTCGCTATGTTTCCCTTTATTTGAAATTGAACTCTTCATTTTCGATTCTTCTGACTGTTTGGTCCCTAATCGATTATCTGCATTTTTATTGATATTAAACCAAGGTAAATACGAATTAATAAAATATTGTTCAACCTTTTTTAAATCTTCTTTTTCGCAGTTTAGTAATATTGAAAAATGAAAATCAGTTTCCCCATATTTGTTATAATGATTTTGTAATTTAATTGAATGATGATTTCCTTTTCGTAATAAACATAAATGAACTTTCCATCTATCACTTATATCAACAGCACTACCAATATAACATCTATTTGATTTTATAATACTTTGAATCTTATATATTCCTGATAATTTCACAATATAAAAAAAGTTAAAAAAATTATTGCTACACCAATTAATACTATCCACCAATATTTTTCAATCCATGTTTTTTTATCAGGTTCAGGTTTTGGTTCAGGATTTGATTTTTCATCTATAGTTGTCCAAAACTCATAAGCAAGATTAAAATCTTCATACTTCATAAGAGTATAGCCACTATCACCCCAATCATCACCCCATGAATTACGTATTATAAATCCATCTCTTGAATCATCGTAATCAACGATACACATAGCATGTCCACCAAGAAAAGTATCACCAGAACGCTTATACCACATTCTTTCAGTATAATTATAAACTGGTACTGCAACCACACAAGGTCCATTTAAATAAAGTGCTGTCTTTAGTTCTTCTACTGAATTTACTGCAGCATAATTTTTGATAATATAATTAAGTGCATTATCAAAAGTTTCTTTTGTTATTGTTTTATTTGTACCATATGGATAAAGACTTTCAAAACAATCACCTTTCTTTCTTATAATATTCATAAGATCTCTCATGTACATTCCTTCTTCTCCAATATCTTCCCTATTATTGTATATGAATTGTGGTGATAAATATTCTTCTAAACCCCATTCAAATATTTCCTGCCATTCTTTCATTGCTGATCCAGCCATAGCTACACAACTTCCTTGATTTCCCTGATCTCTGACAGCAAGCATTAAAACTTTATTATTAGTTTTTTCAGGTAATACTATCTTTGGATAAATAGTTTTTGCTTTCCAATCTCTTTTATCGAAAGGACTCTTTTTTACAAGTAACTTATATTGACTGAAATCTTTCATTTTTAAATTTTAAGGTTTAGAAACTATTTTATTCTTATTGTATCTTGTAATCCCTGATCGTTAACTTTCATATATATTTTGCCACCTGCACCCCGAACAACATTCGGAACTCCTCCATGCATCCTTACTTCATCTTCTATTTTCTTATTTACTTCGGTAAATTCAGCTGGAGCCTTTATTGCTCTATATACTGTGAACCCTGCCATGATCACAAACATAACAATAAGCATTACTGCAAGTTTAGGATATTTTTTAAAGAATCTATATTCCAGAAGATCCGCTTGTATTTCTGTTATTTTAGGCATAGCAGGGCAATTTTGAACATGCTCAACTTCTTTTATTTTTAAATCCTGCACACACTCCTCTAAATGACCAACCCTGTCATTGGTTTTTGTAGTTTGCTTTATAATGCTATCAAATTTTATGTTATTAATATCATTAATATCTTTAAGTCTCGTATGAATTGCTTTAAATTCAGATTCCAGGTATTTTCTATAATCATTCCTTACTGTCATTATTTCTATTTATCATCGAAACTATAAATAATATGATTAGAGAACTTCCATAAATTATTGTCGGTACAAGCGCGCTTCGTTCAAATAGTTGTAATACTATCCCGATCACTACTAATATTGCAAAGATACTCAATAAATACCACTTGATTTTTGGATAGCTCAATGCCTTGCGTAATACCTTCTTGTCTCCCAGCCCGGCATAGATACCTGATAATCCTTCATACAAGATTCCCCAAACCAAATGAGCCGATAAAAGCCACATTATGAACTCTCCAATTCCGGTGAATCCTGATTTTAAAAGATAAATTGAAACAACACAAGAAATAATAATGAACTTCAATAGATGCCAGAAGTCGGTGAACATCACCAGTGAAGTCGAAAAGACGAAAGTCCAAAACTTTGTTTTCTTATACTTATTCTGCCAAGAAATTGATGGGTTAAAAAATTGCTCTAATTTACCTCCAGCAGGAAACCAAAAGGCAAATAATCTACTCCAATGTTGCTTTATTTCGTCTGAAGTAACATTAGCAATTATAATTAGAATTACAAGTATTCCTATCATTGATTATACTATTTTTAATTTGCGCTTATCCCAATCTTTTTTAACACTTTTACTTATCTTCCTTTTAGTCTCTTCAGAATGAATTACTTTCTTACCCTTATGAGACTGGCTCATTTTTTGTTTTGATTCTTCAGAATGTTTTCTACCTATCCAATTAGAAGTACCTTTCTGAAATCCATAATGATTCCCTTTTTGTGCTAACCTCATTCTTTGTCTTGTTTCTTCTGAAATAGTTCTTCCTATATGCGATTCACTAAGCACTCTTTTTGTATGCTCAGACATTTTTCTACCCAAACAATTCCCAGCAACTTGACAAATATTAAATGAAGGTTTCTTTGAATCAATAAAATATTGTTCTATTTTTATTAAATCTTCTTTATCGCAACCTAATAAAAGAGAAAATTGTAAATCATCTTCACCGTATTTATTATAATGCCCCTGTAACTTATTATTTTCATGTTTCTTATTTCTTAAGTAATGTAAATGAATACGCCATCTTCCGTCTACATTAACTGCACTTCCTATATAACAACGCTTCGGCTTACGTTTAGATTGAATTTGATATATTCCAGATATGTGTTTCATTTCATAAAGTTACACATTTCTTACTGATCTCATCGCTTGTTACGTTTGCAATGATGATTATTACTATTAATATGGGAATTATTATTTTCAAAATTCACTAAAATTAACTTCCTGAAATATTAAATCCTGTTCTGCCCCGCTCGGAGGATATTGATCATAAAAAACTATAATACTGCTTGCCTTTTCTTTAATGATGGGTTCAGCAAAAACATATACCCCGCTTTTATCTGTTATGTTCTTAACAAATGTCCATGTACTTCCCAAATCTTCTGACTTCCATAAATCTTGATGAATCCTTGCGCCCACTCCGTTTATTGTTGCCCCTTCAACTCTGTTTCCTATTGCAATCAGTTTGCCATTTACATAAGCAGTAGAGTGCATTGAATTTGATAAAGCTAATGTAGCTGATTTAGTCGGAGGATTGCTCCAAGTTGCCCCATTATCTGTTGATGTACTTATTCTCACATAGCCACTTCTTGTCCGCATCGTGCAAAGAAGTGTAGCGTTTGGAAGCTGTACTATACATGGTTCTGCAAGTAATTGTTCAAGTGCGGGAGTTGAAACGCCCATAATGGTTGCGCTAACAGACCAATCCGTTCCTTCATTGTCTGAATATATAACCCTGCTGACCATAATTCCGGTATTTGAATAATGCGCATCAGTTGTAGGTATATGAAACGGGAAAAGAAGTCTGCCCGTTTGTGTTTTAAATATTCTATTACTTGCTAATGTAATGTAATCCGGTGATTCATAATCAGACGTTGCATAAATTGAACCTACAACTGTAAATGTATCTCCATTATCATCTGAAATATACTGCATTATTTGTGCTGAAAGATGATCCGTAGCCTCTAATCCAACTAACATTACTATATCTCCGTCCGCTTTTTGATATAAAGAAGGATGACGAAGTCCACCGGTACCCCCAGCAATAGGGATTATTTGATAAGCATTACCCCACGATACACCTTTATTAGTTGATTTTCTGGCCCATATTTCAGAATTAGAAGCATCCGTTATAGCATCAAAATAATATGACCATACGCACAACCAGTCACCATTTTGTAATTCGATAACTGAGCATTGCTGATTCCTTGCATTTGTAATAGTAGAATATTGAATGACATTTGCAGGATTCTTTGTATGAACTAATGTATCATATAACGTACTCATGTTCTTTCTGTATTATAGACTAAAAAGCCTGTTACCTTTGTTGGATTATCCAAATCATCATTAATCGGAAATACTCTGTTTTTATACCCTGTTTTATATAGTGATTGAAGATTATCAATAAACATTATTTCAGATGAATGAAAACGGCTCCTTGTTGCCAGCGAAGTTGCATCATACCAAATCGAAGTCCGTGCAATATCTTCAAATATAGTAGTATTAGAACGATCAAATATCTCAAGCCTGCTATCTGCATCCGATGTTTCATTGAATCCTATCAGAAATGGCGCTGTGCGTGTTTCTATTACTGAACCTTTAATAAGATTTGAAGCATCCCCGGCATAGTCAGTCACCTTTACATAAGAAAGTCCTGTTTCATAAGCATCAGCATTGTATGGCACCTCGGCAGATGTATAAGGAACGCAATGATATGAGGGATTTGCATGTTTATAAAGTCTGAATCCAATATCTAATAAATGGCTTCCTGCATTTTGTAGGTAAATCAATTTTGCAGATGTAGTGACATTCCATAGTAAATGTGATCCTCCGATAATATCATATTCCACTCCTCCTGATTCCGTAAATACCCATTTGTTAGTACCGTTAAAATTAAGATAATCACTATAAAATGGCTCGTCAGAATATGTTGTGCTGGTTCTTAATAAATACCCAACTGATATATTATCACGTTCTGTTATATCACCAATCCATTTACCATTATTACTACCTATGGTTAGAGATAATCCTGCCCCAACAGTCAAAGGAGTACCATCGTCAATAGTGATCTTATATTTTTGAGCGGCAGTCTCAAAAACTATTTTATGCCATCCTACTGAAATAGCATCATCTGCACGTACGCCATTATCAATAGCAGGTGCAACATTAATCATTCTGATATATGGTTTTCCACTTACTAATGATAAGTGGAAATAACTACCTCCTGTTACATCACCCGATGCGAAGATTGAAGATAATGTGTTTTCTCCTGTATAATATACTCTTTTAGTTATTTTTCCCCCTGTTGCTGCTGTCACCCCTGAACCAAAATTAGCAACGTCAAGTTTAAGGTAATGTGTTGCATCGCACTTAGCACAAGCCGGAATGATCGTTGCATTGAGTGAATCACCGGAAAACGATTCAGGTAAACTTAATCCTGAACGTGAGTATTCAAGATCGAGGTTATCTGTATAACTCCATCCTGCTCCTTTACTAAACGGTATTGCATTCCCTATGCCTAAAGCTAATCCCATATTATTGAGTTGTTAATCGTTTGCCGTTTTCTAAAAATAACTGTTTCCCATTTTCATCGAAAAAATAAGTAAAAGAAATCATTGTAAACTGTACCTGACTTCCGTAACTTGTGCCTTCGGTATTCGTTGCATAGGCCCGAACATAATAAGTCAATCCAGCTGTTAGCCCTGTTATTGAACTTGAAAAAGCACCAAGTCCAGATCCGTCTGTTGTGTAGTCATCCCCTGTGGTCGGGTTTCCTGTTGTATTCCAGCACACACCTCTCGCTGTTACTGCACTAATTCCTTCTGACGTAACCTCTCCTCCACCCGATGCTGTACCAGCATCAAAATCTTTATCCGTAATGCTCGATGTCGTAACTGTCGCAACAGGAGGCTCCCCCCCATCATATGCTACCGCACCCATTTCAACAGTAACACGAACATTTCCATAGAAGTCATAATTAACTCCTAATCCAGTTCCTTTATTAATAGCATCTGACGTAGCTAACAAATGGGGATCAGTTGAAGAAACAAACTCCGGATCACCACTCAATGAATGAACATCATCACCAGTTGCTGAAGTCCACTGTGCTAATGTTGTGTAAACAGAACTACCTATTTTTGCAACTGCACTGACATCGTACATGTTATAATCATAGTCAAAATGTGTATACCCTCCAGAAAGCTGATGATAATGTGCATACTCTGTAGCATCTGAAAATATGTTATTTTTCAAATAGCAATTTGTATATGTTGGGTACTGATTACCTGTTTTCATATGAACTCCATAAGCTGTCCGATACCTCTGATTATGTGCCCATCCCTCTCCTGCGAACCTACAAGTATTATGTCTAAATATTATTGCATTAACAGTTGACCCTGTTACTGTACCATGTGAATACTCAAAACTGTATTCACATTTTTCAATAATATTATTCTGAACCACGAAATTATTTACTGTCACCGTGGAAGCCCCATAATATTGTGGAGAAATTCCAGCCTCAAAAATATTACTGACATGATTTCTTTCGATAAGAATATCAGAGCAATTTTGATAAAATTCTATTCCATTACCAAGCCTTGTCTGAAATACACCTACCGTTCCATGAGCCGTTAATCCACCGCCAATATATGATACATCGCAATTTCTTATTATAACCCCTACTGATCCACTTAAACTTTCAATGCCTGTGCGACCTCCATAACGTACGTCTAATCCATCTATTGTAATATAATCATACCCGTTATTACGAATAACATCACCACCCAAAGCGACCTCAATATCAGAATAAAATGTTGCCGGATTACCCACAGAGTAGAGAGTAATGTAATGACCAGTATTATGCCAGTCCCATTCGCCTTGTGCTGTTGGAGTGCCAAAAATTCTTACACCTGTGCTGGCTTCATTATCGAATATTATATTACCGGGGCCATAATTATAGTCAAGTTCAGAATCTGAATTTCGCCATAAATTAGTACCTGCATTTACCCAATCGTCAGTTGAGTTGTATTCTAAACTCCCTAAGATTAAAGGTTTTGCACCTGTTCCGTAACTCCCGTAATAAATTTCATTGCCTATTGTAGTTCCGTCCAATGTCATTGGTGCTTTACTTGCAGGACGAAACACCCCATCACACTTAAAAAATACAGAGTCATTAGCACCAATTCCCATTAGATTAAATTTTGTTATTGTTGCCCGTGCCGTTTCATCTGATGTACCTGCGGCAGCATCATCACCTCCCTGACTGGCATCCTTAAAATACCAATTAGTTGCCGAAGCAACGGAAGTAATGAACCAAAGTAATATGATTAATAATTTCTTCATCTTTTCTTACGTCTTATGTAACCAAAAAATAAAATTAAATTAAGTATTACCCAACCTCCCCTTACTGCTGTTTTTGCGACATAAAGTTTTCCTACTGAAGTATCAAGAAAGAATTGCCCAACCTGATCAGGTACTTGATAATTTGCCGTATCCCCCGCAAAAGTTCTCATTAATATTGATCTATCAGAATGTTTGGTATAAACAGTAACTGTATCAGCACCGTCATACACTGCAGCCTCAGTCCCTACATAATTAATGCTGTCTATTCCCATACTTGTAGCATCGCCAACTCTTAATATATCAGTTATAATCCCATTATAAAATATCGGCGCATTCAAATCAGCTTTCCCCTGAATGAATTGGCTCGGATTATTACGGCTCTGCTCAATCCACAAGTCTGATGTTTTTCTGTATTTTAATTCGATTGATTGCTTTTCGCCCAAAATGATCGAATCAGTTTGTAGAAATAAACCTTCTCCATTCCTTAGTGTTAGGGTATATGCGTTGCTATTCGTAATCGAGATTAGCTGTCCTTCATATCCGTCAACTATCTGAGGATTAGCAGTAATCCTTGTATCAGCCTCAAGGTATGTATATAAATTTCTATGAAGCATCGTGGCTGTAATTCCTGCCTCGGCAGTAGGTGTCCTGGCAACAAAAGGATTACCATTGCCCCTGTAATTTATATCTGCCCCTTCACAATTTTGATAACGAGTTGCAAATGCCACACCTGTTGTAGTCGAACTATTTACCGTTGCTGTATAATTTAAACAAGATCCCCCATCAAAATGATAAATAGGTTCTGATCCTGTAAGATTAAATGCATTCCCTCCACCTAATACAAAATCAGGAAATACAGCAGCAGAAGTACTCCCATCGGCAAGTTGTAATCTGATTGCTGCAAGTGTACCATCAGTAACAATATTTTTGTTCCAGTTTATATAATTATCATCAATTATAAGTCCAAAGAAATACTGATAAACCGGACCAGCCGCACTATAATAACCTTCTGCAAGTATAACACCTGCAGAATCACCATCAAAATAATTATCTATAATTACTATATTATCCGATGTAGTAGTGGTATTTGGAATGTCTCTTGCACCTATATAAATAGATTGTTCACTATTACCCCCTAAATTATTCTTAAATATTGTAATATTAGAACCAAATATATTTATACCTTTTGTATGGCAAAATACTATCGTGTTATTAAAAATTAAAATATCATTTATTTGTGCTTCCGAAGTACATCTACCATATATTCCACCATAACATTGTTGAAATTCACAATTTTGAATTTTGTATAATCCTGAATGTGAATTATCATCAATTTTGAATGCATAATTACCGGTCCCTAAAAAATATATATCTTCAAAAATCATGCGAGTAACACCAGAAGCCACTATGCCATATTGATTATGTAGTGTTGTATCCCCCCTAAAATTAAATCCACTTATTTTTAAAGGTAAATCCCATCCATTTAGAGAGTGATCTATTATAAGCATAGGGGCATCAGTAGCACTTAATAACCTTGTGCCTTCTCCCGTTCTATAAGACATTCCAGCTCCATGGAGAGATGTCCCTTTTGTAATTGTTAATGTAGTTATTACAAATGTCCCAAGCGGAAATTCAACCGTAGCATCGCCAGCATCATCAATACAATCCTGTATAGCATCTGTATCATCAGTTACCCCATCGCCAACAGCACCATAATCCTCTACATAAAACTTGCCTGTCTGTGTATGAAGTGAATCGGCAAAATCAGCGCTATTGAGTTTTGTATTTAATTGCGTTTGTATATTACTTGTCGCTGTATTAAGATAATTAAATTGCGCTCCTGTGGTTGTTACTGAGGTTATTCCAAGATAAAATGGAGACGGTATTGTCACCGTTTCTGTGAATATTGGTGATATGCTTAAAACAAGGTTCCCTGTTCCAGTTGTACCAGTAGTACTTATTGAAGAAGACCAAGATGATCCAGATGATACTGGTATTCCTGCATCCGGGTAAGACACGCCATCTCCAACATGAGCCAAAATACTATCCATTAATCTTGTTGGAGTAACATAAAGAATACTATCCGATAAACCGAGCTTCTGATCTATTCTATTGGATAAAAATAATGTATCAGAAGTAACCATAACTGTATCACTATTAAGTTTTATAATCCCACCAACAAAAATAAATTTGCCGTCACTTTCAGTTATTGTAGAATTATATAACTTAAGCTGTGCTCCTGTACCATTTCCCCAAAATTGAGGAGCTGGTTTTCTTATCTCAAGGTTTTTATAAAGCGGAACTTGTCCATATTTGCCGTCACTTTCAGTTATTGTAGAATTATATAACTTAAGCTGTGCTCCTGTACCATTTCCCCAAAATTGAGGAGCTGGTTTTCTTATCTCAAGGTTTTTATAAAGCGGAACTTGTCCATATTTGCCGTCACTTTCAGTTATTGTAGAATTATATAACTTAAGCTGTGCTCCTGTACCATTTCCCCAAAATTGAGGAGCTGGTTTTCTTATCTCAAGGTTTTTATAAAGCGGAACTTGTCCATAGCAGAATACCGCAAGAACCAGAAATATAATTATTAATTGTAATTTTTTCATTAGTATAGAATTAAAAGGTCAACACTAGATAGCGGAGCTCCGGATAAGATGTAAACGGTATAAGTTGTCTCTCCTTCGGGGATTGCAACAGAGATATCAACACTCTGAGTAATATTATCCCATCTTTCCGTACCTGCGTTAAAGAGGAAAAGAAAGATGTTATATGGCTTAGTTGTAATCGATGTAGAGACAGGGAGTACAACATCAGCTTCAAGATCGACTGTCTGTATTGGATATTTCATTTCTTCATCTGTATATGTTATTAACCCTGGTCTGTATCTGACGAGAGTATCAAGGGTACTTAATGAACATCTGACTCCTGTTATACTCATGTCCGTTTAATCAATATCGTTATCATTAAAAAATTCTGTTGCCCTGGCCGGTTTCCTGCTTTGGAAATAATGCATCCTCAGATCAGAGATGTCATTTTTAAGTAACCCTTCTTCAATTCCATAGTCATCCATGAATCGATTAATCAGGTACCAATCTCTTAGTACAGTCCCAATCAGTGTCTTTTCCAGTAATGCTTCAATCCCAATAATTACATTAGTATCAAATTGCTCTACATCCATTGACGAATATATCAATATACACTTCTCCGTCTGTGCTGTTATGAAATATTCATAAGTGGTAAGATTCGCCGGGAATGCTTCGTTAATAACAAATTCTGTTGCAGTATTTGAAACAATAGTTCTCTCCATATTCTCGTATATCCCTGCACTGGCGATAACAAGTTTCATCCCGGCATATTCGTTCACTACCATAGATAGAGTACTATCAGTAATTGTTAGCCCATCTATGCTGACTGCTGTTATGATCCCTCCAAATTCGGGATCTCCGAAGTTTGCATTAAACCGGAATGCCCCATGCAGGGTTTTGGAGAATCCTGATATGCTTTTAAATATATTCGCTGATCCTGATTGAAGAAAGTCAAGGTAAATGTCTCTCTCATCTTCTGTGATCTGGAAATGTTCAAGCTGTGACTTACCCTGGTTGTCTATGGCTAATTTCCCTCTAAGTGCGGACCTTCTCTTAATCTTCTCAAACAGAGCTTCTATTGGAAGGGCAAATAACATTAGATAGGTATCTCCGGTCTCACTGGCAAGTGCATCAACAAACTCCTGCAAGTTATGATAAAGTTGCTCATCAGCATCATAAATGTAATTTGCCATCTTTATTTCTGTTTTTGCAAACTGTTTTTAATCCCAATGTTTAATATCGTTATGCCCCATCGTTTCTTTGGCTTGTCAATATATATATCAAAAAACGTAATCTTTCCAAACCTGACTTTCACTGAGATCTTGCCTCCCTGTTTTACAGTTGACCTCCAACTATTAATCAACTCCATGACTATATCCCATAACCTACATAAATCCCGGTTGCTGTAGTTCCTGTTTTAAATATTTTGCGGCAAATCTCAGGATCAATGTAGTTAACCTGTGCTGCTACAGTCTTTAAAACGCATTCATCTACACACCCTCCTGCATCAACATTCTCGGCATCGTCAGCATGAGTTAGTGCATATGAGAATGAGTTAGGTGCAGAGACAGCTGTAACTGTTGCGTAGATATTATAATCTGCAGCATGATCTCCACCCAATCCGCTTATCATAACCGTATTCCCTACATGCAAGCCATGAGGTCCCTGTGTAGTGATGGTCGCAACATTTGATATGATCTTCTTTGTTGCTGTCTTTATGGCTATATTCCCCGCAAGGCTATAACAGATATTCCCTGCAGCCGATCTTATGAAGAATGTCTTCCCATCTTTACCAATAGGATCATGTATCTCTCCTCCAAGATCAACATTCTCGGCATCGTCAGCATGAGTTAGTGCATATGAGAACGCTAATCCATCTGCTGATACAGCTGAGATTTTAAAGTAACCATTATACTCCAAAGTAGTAGTAAGCCCAAAGATAAAAACCACATCCCCGGGAATCCGCTTATGTGCCCTGTCGCAAGTTATTGTTGCCACATTAGTATCAATCTTTTTGGTCAGTGTTTTTGCTACCAGGTAATCGATAAAATCGTGACCAGTTACATCTACCAGTGTTGATCGATTAATGTTAAATTTTGCTTCCATTATAATATTTGTTAATCGTTTATACTCCAGTTACTTTATACCATGCAGTCCATGTATTAGCTCCTGCATTTCGTTTTCTGATATAGAAACTGTCAGGGTCAACAGAATTATTTGCAGAATAGTAATGCTGGTATGTAAATTTCTCATACGCTCCTCCACTCCATGCAAAGCGATAATTTATTAAAGTCCCCTGATAGGCTCCTGTGCTTGGTACTCCTGTGTCTCCATTAATGATGCAAGTACATATTCCCACTGGAAATGAATCTGGCAAAGTAGCGCTATTAAAAGATACTGCAGAAGTGCCATTTATGACCACTCCACAATCATCATTGAGCCAAGCAGGGAAATTATGAGCAGCCCCTCCAATATTATTTTTATATACGCAAGATGCTCCGCTTACTCCTCCGTTTGTGAGAACTGCATAACCAGTGCCTGTAATATTCAAGAATATGTTGTTTGAGATATTGCAATTTGTGACAACTGCATCAGTAGCATGACCTATCTGAATTGCATAGTCAACTATATAATTGAAAGTGTTATTATTAATTACTACTCCATCAGCACCCCTTATAACCATTCCACTTCCAGAGGCATTTCCGTAAATAACATTTCCACTAAATACCATGTTATTACAAATATCAGTGGAGTTATACCCGAAATAGCAATCGGCTTTATACATTGTGTTCCCAATGATTGAAAGGCCTCTGAGATAAGTGTATCCCTGAAATAATGCAATACGAGAAGTATTACCAATAATAGAGAGATTAAATGGTCTGGCATAAATGGCATTATTAAAAAAGCCGACAGCACATAAGGCTGTTGAATCATCAAAAGTATTACCTGCGACAACAAATAATTCAGGCTGTACTGTAAAGGTTGCAAGATTAAATACCAATGAGACAATCGCCACATTGCCACCGATGTTATAGAAGCTGTTACCTATAACTTTAATATTTTTTGCTATATGAAATACATTATTATCTGGTTCAATATCAATAGCCCCGGGCATATCAGCTCTTGTGCAATTCTGAAATATGCACTTTTGTACGATCAAGTTATTGCAATCAATAACGCTGATTCCATTTCGATTGTCTTTATTAACTCCGTCAATAGTGCAATTTTCAATTTTTACATTCTTATTATGCCTTTCATCACCACCGGTTACACCCGATCCTATATATATACCGTCACCCCGAAATCCTTTAATGAGACAATTTTTGATATTCACATTGCTAACTCCATTCAGACTTATCAAATGCTGAAACTGAGAAAACCCATCAACTGCTACATTTCCCAATACCTGCAGATCTTTAATAGAAATATTGTCAATATATGTACTGGATGAACCGGAATTTACATATAGTGTTCCGTAACTACTTCCTGTAATGGCATTCTGCTTGATTATTGACAGAGATCCCCGCCCATAAAGAGAATTGTTTTCGTTCAAGGTTACGGTATCACTTAGATAAGTTCCTTCAGAGAAGCAAACGCTATCAAAGGAATCCACTGCTGCCTGAATTGAAATAGTGCAATCAGTAATCCCATCAGCAATAGCTCCCCACCACTCAGGATAAACTTCTTGTAAATATTTATTGCCACTGAAAGAAACAGATCCTGCTCCTGAAAATACCTGATAAATTCCGGCATCAAAAGGTCCATTTATGGTTAATGTCTTTCCACTGCTAATCGTTAGCAGTCCTGGTTTTAAAATAACAACTGATAGTGTTTCAGGGATTACTAAATCGTCAGTTACTGACTGCGAAGAATCAATATATAGAGTACCGGGAGTAGTACTAATAGCAGCTATCGCTGCAGGAAGATTAGCATAATTGGATGCTTTGTACCCTAATTGAAATAGTACCGTCCCATCGAGAATTACATCGAGATCTATTGTTTCCATCAACTTAGGATTAGTTTTGCGTATTTAATGTCATGAAACCGGCCTTTCTTAACAATAATGCGTTTGCCATCAGCAAAATCAGCATCAGGAACTGTCACTGCGACTTGCATTATATTCATATCAGGAGCAGCCTCCTCAGTCTCAGAAGTTGTAAGATAAATATGTACTTGCTTATCTCCTGGAACAATTTCCTTAATACCTGCCTGCCTCCATGTGCCAATAGGATCAGGAGCATCATTCAAATAGAATTTTGCTACAACATCCCCGGAGATACTATTATAAATCCAGATTTTTACTTCAAGGATCTGTCCTGTATCTTCCGGGTTAAGTTGTGTGCCTGCCTCATCCTTTAGACGAATGCGATATTTCGGTGTACTCCCGGCAAATATGCTCATCGGATGAAGTATTAGATCTCAAGATAACTTACATAGACAGCTAATTGGCCGGTTGTAATATGATCCCATTTACTTTCAGGAGTTGCTGACACCCAAACATGACTTGCTGATGCCGATGGTGCAACATTCATTGTAGTGAGATTGGCTGCAGTAATGGCATTGAGGGCTTTAATAGTTGCACTGGCAATAAACTGAGCTCCTGATGTTGCATTACCTGTTTCAGCAACCAGAGTCATGGCTGTATGGACTACTGTTCCTGTAATATCTGCGGTTGTTCCTGCATCAGCATGAGTCAATGGAATAGTAAATGTAGTATCATCAACTCTTGTAGCAGTATGAGTGCCATTAATTGCTGTCTCAGTCATACCTGCGATAACAACAGAGTTGGTAGAAACAATTCCATGATTTGCTGCTGTTATAATAGTGCAAACATTTGTATCTACTGACCATGATGCTATTGCTGTTGCTTCGGCAGCAAAAGCTGCTTCGGTTACTGTCTTGACATCAAGTACCCTGGCAAAGGCAGGGACTATTGCTCCTAAATCAATAGGTTGCTCTGTTACATTATTTGCTGTCGCAAAGTTGAAATCACAATCTTCCACACCTACTGCCCCGATAAGTTTTTTGACGGTTTTTAAGTTAGAGAATGCAATTCCTTCATGTAGAAGTTGAGTTGCGCCAACACTAAGATTGGCAATATGCTTGTCAGGATCTGTTGAATGTAATATCAATTCTGGCAACCATTTCTTAATTTTGAGATTTCGATCTGTAATCATCGTTTTAAGGATTTAAATAAATTAATATTAAGAAATTATTTATGCTTGTGCTAATTGTGTTAATGTGAGCTGGTATTGCTGCATTGCGCCCTGCGCTTTATCACCGTACCCTGATATCTGTAATACTTTCGAAGAACAAAGCCAGGTCAAGGAATCGATCAATAGATCAGGAAGGTCCTCAGGTTTAGGTGTTTTAACAAAAAGAGCTGTGGGGATTGAGGATGATGTTACTTTGCCACATATAAGATATTCTCCAAGCGATCCACCGGTAGGCCTGGTAGTTTTAAGAACTACAGAGGGTCTCCCGATCCCTGATGCGAGATAAGGATTATCCTGTATTTTCCCGCCATCAGAATCAGGCTTTGTCGTTTCCCTTACAGGCTTAACCCATAATGGGAACTTCATCTCGTAAAGCCTTAGAAAATTTAATGGTTTAGTAATATAAGTCAGATCATTAACAGATATCGTTTTGAATGTTACCAGTCCAGAAGTATAATCCTTGATGGGATCTGTGGTTTTTGTTATTGAAACTCCTGTAAAAGTATAATCTGTTGCTCCGTTCCGATAAATAGTAGCTATCCCTAAAGGAATAGAGGTAGTCGCGACTAATTCAATGTCATTTACTCCTACTGCCAATGTTTTTATATCAGAATTATCAATGAATATTACCGGTTCTGTTCCCGGGGCTGAATTTAGTGCTAAGGTTCCCTGGACCCTGATCTTTGTACCTGCAACCGTAGCAAATTGAATATCACTTTCTGCAGAACAAATGCCTGCAGCATTCTGAGCAACGCTTATCTCAAGTCCTGTATTTGTAAATACATCAAACCCACTCTCTGAAATCCATTCTGTTGCAACAACTAAAGGAGTAACAGGATATGAAATTGATGTTGAGGTAATGGCTGTTATAATAAAATCGCCATTATAATAACTTTCTGCTGTGGGGAATCCAGATACTGTAATAGAATCTCCAACCTGATATGGATGTATGCCTAATCCAATAGTGGCAATATTCCCATCCATCATTCTTGTAAGAGAACTGTTAATCATTGATAATGGAGAAAGTAAATGGAGTGGGGCAATTTGAGCTACTTCCTTGGCGCATTCGTCAAGGATAGGTCCAATAAAGTCATCAAAGGGCAACTCTACTCCCGGGGGAGTGGCTTCGTCCATTTTGATACGAACCTTTGTTAATATGCCCTCTCTGTCCATTTAGTTCCATTTTTCAAATTAACTTACTGGCAGGTCAACAAAACGGATTCCGTTTTCTTCCGCAATACGCAAAACATCCGTTCTATTCTTAATCATGCTCGGAGTTATCCCTTCTTCAATCTGACCTTCGGCTGATGCATTAATAAGCCATTCTCTGCCTGCGGTAACGGTATTGATTTCCGGGACATCCCTCATAACAGAATTACCTTTCTTTTTTTGAGGTGAATCATCTTCGAAAAGGATCTCCTCGTGAATGCACTTGTATGAGCATTTCTGCCCTATTCTTTTAATATTCGCATCCAGTGCCTCGATAATATCAGGATCAGTACAGTTATAAGTACCATTCCTTTTTGGTTCTAATGTGCCTCCACGAAATTCAATCAATGTCCTTTGTCCCTTAACTTTTAAATAAGTATCTAACTGAACAAAATGAACTGACTGATAAGTCTTTTGTTTTCTTTCCATTGGAATTTATTATTAAGTGGTATAAAAATTAAGGGAGGAAAAGATACTTCTCCTCCCTGATAATTCTTTAAGCAGCCGGTCCGATTATTGCATGAACGCCAGGGTACCTCAGAACTGCTCCTGCTGTTTCCTCTATGACGGTTGCAATTACATTCCTCTGACCTGAACCTTTTAAGTCAAGCTGACGAACAGCCATCGGCTTCCATGTGTGCTTCTCAACATAGTTAAGATCAAGAACAATAGCCTTTTCTCCCCATCCTGCTAAATCTAACAGGTTGTGGTGTTTGCAAAGAAGCTGACCAAAATTAGTTTCAACCAGGTTGAATGTTATTCCATACACTCTCTCGGTTTTCTTGGCATCGATCTGTCTCTGAACTGTATCTGCAGCCATCATATAGGCAGCAAACCCATCACCCATAAACATAACTCTTCGATCTGATCCGGAATTGCCTCTGAATATTGATTTGGTCCAGTTAATGACGGTTGTATTATCAATCTCCCTATCTGCTCCTCCTGTTCCATATTCAAGAGCACTTGTAATGTACCTTGTAAGTCCACCGGTTGTATATCTTGTTTTTGCATTCGTAACATCAGTAAATAATTTTCTAGCTCCAAACAGGAATGAATACTCCATTCTTGCCCTCA